>Ga0137401_10001147_pt1 | contig 11233 bp, 11 predicted proteins | sample CZOMad1_1_16fung_FD_108286 | JGI IMG/M metagenome (GOLD analysis project Ga0137401, IMG submission 108286) | Vadose zone soil fungal communities from Angelo Coast Range Reserve, California, USA - CZOMad1_1_16fungal (Illumina Assembly) | ecosystem: Environmental > Terrestrial > Soil > Vadose...
CTTAGGCTTAATGGATCGTTCTCGGGCGCTTGGCTTGCGCTATCGGCGCTTGTGCTATCGGCTCTGCGCTTGGCTTATCCTCTTGGCATGAGGCCAATGATCATGCGTCAACCGGTCTCGACGGCCTGTTGAGGCCCGGTCGGCTTATGAAGCGGGACGGTCAGATCCCGAGAACCCAGACCGCGATGATGGTCCCGAGCACGGCCAGCCCGCTGATGGTCCAGCCGGCGACGTAGAGTCCGCCGTCGGTCTCCGGTCGATCGACCATGGTGTCGTGCCAATGGTTCATCCGAGCCTCCTGTCGGCATGCCTCATCTATTAAGTCTTGCCTCATCTATTAAGTCTTGAACCCCCGGTTTGGGTTCAAACATAAGTTGTGGTCAGCCATGCAATCGCCAATGGGGAGCATCAACCATTGTGCGCCGCATCAACGGTGCCTCGGCCGTCGCGGTCCGCTGCTCTTGCTTGCTCCGGATGAAACCATTCAAATCCTTCCGGTTCGAAAACAAACAACGTCAAATGGGAAGGAGACGAAATCGGATGCAGGATTTTGCCGGAAAGATCGCCGTCATCACCGGGGGCGGTACGGGGATGGGGCGCGAACTCGCGCGCCAGCTCGTGGCCGAGGGCTGCAATGTCGCGATGTGCGACGTCTCAGTGGAGGCGATGGCGGAGACCAAGCGGCTCTGCGAGACCGAGAAGCTGCCGCAGGGGCTGCGTGTCAGCACCCATGTCGCCGACGTCTCGATCGAGGATCAGCTCAAGCGCTTTCGCGATGAGCTGATCGAGCAGCAGGCAACCGACAAGATCCATCTCCTGTTCAACAATGCCGGCATCGGCGGCGGCGGCAGCCTGTTCGCCTCGACCCGCGAGCAGTGGGAGCGCACCTTCAACATCTGTTGGGGCGGGGTCTATCTCGGCGTCCGCACCTTCCTGCCGCTTCTGATGAAGGCCAGTGAGGCCCACATCGTCAACACCTCCAGCGTCAACGGCTTCTGGGCGTCAGTTGGCCCGGGCGTGTCGCACACCGCCTATAGTGCCGCGAAATTCGCGGTGAAGGGATTTACCGAAGCGCTGATCAACGATCTTCGCCTCCACGCGCCGCATATCCGCTGCTCGGTGGTGATGCCCGGCCATATCGGCACCTCGATCGTGTCCAACACGCGCAAGGTGCAGAGCGGCAGCGAATCCGACCGGCTCAATCCGAACGAGATCCTGCAGACGCGGCAGCGGCTGACCGGCATGGGCATCGATACCGCGCCGATGTCGGACGAGGAGATCCAGGGAATCGCGCTCGACCGTGCCCGCACGTTTCGCGATGAAGCCCCGACCACCGCGGCGGCGGCCGCGAAAATCATCCTCGACGGCGTCAAGGCGGGGCAGTGGCGCATCCTGGTCGGCGACGACGCGCATAAGCTCGATGAACGTGTGCGCCAGGCGCCGGAGCGCGCCTATGATCCGGAGTTCTACCAGAGCTTCGCCAAGGAAGTCGGCTGGCGGCTGGGATAGAAACGAGTACGCGGCAAACCAAACATCTCGTTTCATCCCAATCGACCGGCTCCAGCGACAAGCCGGAGCGCGGCGGCGATGCATCTGAAAAGTCATCGCGCGCTAGCGTGCGCGCGCGCTGACCCGGTAGGCGAGGCGGCTGTGGCCCGGACAATAGGGCATGCCGTCGATCGGCGTGTTGCCGCAGAAGCAGAAATCCGCGGCGCCCGGCGTTGAGATCGGCCAGCGGCAGCGTTCCTTGCTCAGTTCGAACAGCGAACAGGAATGCCCGTCGTGAATCGGGTCCTCCTCGATCGTCGGTTCGGCTTCTTCGGTGACGACGGCCTTCATCAGAAACTGCCGCAGCGCCACCGCTCCTTTCGGGCGGAAAGGTGCTTCCGCCGGTTTGCGGGCGGCCGGGCGTCGAACGCCGGGCTTGTCGCGGGTGAGGTTGAGACGCGAAATCTTGCCGATCACGGCGTTCCGGCTGACGCCGATATGAGCTGCAATTTCGCGGCAGGATAATCCTGCTTCAAAGCCGCTCTTGAGCAGCTCGAGGCGTTCCTTGGTCCAGGTCGGCTGATTGGTCAATGGATAGGTCGTTTGATTGGCGTGCATGTCTTCGCTTCCAGAATTGATCCCCTTCGGATCGTCCTGGCCTCGTGTCCGCCCAAGCCCCCCGCGCTTTCAAAAACCCCCGTTACGACTTGCCATTGTCGCGGATCGACAGCAGCCCGTCCTTGATGGCCAGCCTGATGCCTTCTTCGATCAATGTCCTGGCGACACCAGGGACGCTGGTGCCGTGGGTGCCCTGTCTCACAAGCCTTTCGAGATAGGTGATGGTTGCAAGCGACAAGGTTACGGGAACGCGGTCGGTCTCGGCTTTTTCCGTGGCCATGCCAAAAGCTAGTCCGCTATAAAGATACTGAAAAGTAACTTTTATGACTCTATTAGGAATCCCGAATCTTGTATAGTTTATTCGCCGTCCTTGGTTAAGACGTTGAATAATATATAATAATTCCGGAAAACCGGTACCGAATGGCCGCCGCCGGGCCGGAAACCAGGCCGGTCGCGCCAAGGCGTATCCGAGAACGAGAATTTTCTGTGGATTGCCCGTTACGCCGGGCGGCAAGTGGGCTGCGGATTCAAGAACTTGATTCGGCGGCGCGCGGCGATGTCGACGAAAATGTCGGCCGAGGCCGAAGCGACCGAAGGCGCCAACGTTGCTGCGTCAGCAATCCCTGTGGTGAGGAGGCGCGCCGGCGTCGTCTCTGGACGATGCTTTCGCATCGGCGATTGCGGGCCTCATCCATCGAGACGCTTGCTGGCGCAAGCTGCTCAGGACGAGGAGTTAAAGCGGGTTCTGATGCAGCAAGGTCAAGCCTGCAAGATCATGCCTGCAAGATCAAACCTGCATCTCGACCTTCACGGGAAAACGCTGCAGGAGCTGCTTGGCCGCTGCGGCCTGACCCGGCGCTGCCGTGACGCGCAGATAGAGGCCGCGCGAGGGATCGGTGATCGCCTCGACATTGACGTCCTTGGAAAGACCTTCGGCCGCCAGCAATTCGCGCGCGGCATCGCCCGCGGCGATCTCCCTCAATTTCGGCTTGAAGATCTTGCCGATCGGCGTGACCGGCATTTCGGCGACGATCGAAACCGCGCGCGGTTGCGCCGGCGGCTCCAGGATTCTCTCCTGCACGAAGGCCGCGAGCGCCTGCGGATCGATGCTGACACCCGGCTGCGCCGAGACGAACAGCATCGGGACCTCGCCGGCATAGCTGTCGGGCCGGCCGACCGCGGCGGCGAGCGCCACGCCCGGAAATTCGAGCGCGGCATCCTCGATGGTGCGCGGGTCGATATTGTGCCCGCCGCGGATGATGAGGTCCTTGGCGCGGCCCATGATGGCGACGAAGCCATCGGCATCGATGCGGCAGATGTCGCCGGTGCGCAGCCAGCCCTCGTGGAAGGCCTCCTCGGTCTGCTTCCTGTCGACATAGCCCGCGAACACCTGCGGCCCCCTGGTGAGCAGTTCGCCGACCGGCGAGGGCCACGGCGCGGTGTGCACCTTGCCGCCGGAGAGGATCGCAAGCTCGACCATCGGGTTGGTGGTGCCGACGGCCTCCGCGCGCGGCTTCACGCCGGCGAAGTCGTGCGTGATGCCGCCGGCGAGCTCGGTCATGCCGTAGACCTGCTGCACGCAGTCGCCGCCCCATCGCGCCAGGAAGCGCCGCTCGATCTCGATCGGGCAGATCGAGGCGCCGGTCGCCACGACGCGCAGCGAGGAATTGTCGTGCTCGCCGACGGGGATGTCGGCAAGCGCGCCGAGCGTCGTCGGTACGCCGCCGCCATGGGTGATGCGGTGGGTTTCGATCAGCTTCCAGTAATGGGTGACGAAGGCGGGATCGCGCGCGCCGCCGGGGCCGGAGATGACGAAGGTGGCGCCGGCCGACAATGCCGCCGCCAGTCCGACAAACAGGCCGCCGACATGGAACAGTGGGAGCGCGATCAGGGCACGGTCGCCCTTCCGATAATCCAGCGCCATCCGCGACGAAATGCACGAGGCCACCATGGCGCGGTTGGCGAGGCGAGCGACCTTGGGGTGGCCGGTGGTGCCGCCGGTCGGCAGCATCACCGCGACGCGGTCGGGTTTGGACGCATCGGTGGATTTGCCGTAATCGTCGCGCCAGGCCGGATCGGGCTTGAGCTCTTCGCGGTCGAAGGCGATGGTGCCGTCGAGCGGCGCGATCACGATCCGCCGCAGCGACGGCACTTCCTTGTGCAGGCCTTCGATTTTTTCATAGAGCCCACCCGGCATGCCCGGCGGCGGCGCCAGCAGCAGCTTGGCCTTGACCGCGTTGAGCTGGGCTACGATCGCCTCGCGCGTGAACAGAAGATTGAGCGGCTCGGCGATGCCACAGGCCGCCGCCCCCCAGATCGCCGCGATCGTCGCGGGACAGCTCGGCAGCAGAATCGCGACCGCATCATCCTTGCCGATGCCCTGCGCGCGGAAGAAGTTTTCCGTCGCCTTGATCGCGCCCATCAGGCGATCGTAGGAAATCGCGAGTGGCTGCGGATCGAGCGGCGAGCGCAGATAGCGGATCGCCTCCGCATCGGGATCGGCGATGGCGCCGCGTGCGATCAGATCGAGGATCCGTGGGCAGGCGGCAAGCGCTGCCCGCATCTCCTGTTCGCGCGTGGCTTGGTCGGCCGACGACGGTTTGTCCTGCAACATTTCACACCGCCTGCTCGTTCGTTGGCCGACGCAAGTTAGCCAACGCGGTCCACTGAGGAAAGGATGGGCCCGATCACTCAGTCTGACGCGGCGATCACTGGTTCTCAAGTGATTGTGTGGGAGAACAGCCGAGCGGGAGCTGCGGCTTGAAACCGCATCCGGCGAACGTGCCGTTCAAAAAATATCCGGCACGTACAATTCCGTTGCGATTTTCTCGCGATGATAGGAGGGATCGTGGATGCGTGGCGGCAGCAGCACCGGTTCGTGGCGCACCTCGCCATAGGGGATTTGTGTCAACAAATGCGAAATGCAGTTGAGCCGGGCGCGCTTCTTGCCGACGGCCTCGACCACCCACCACGGCGCTTCCGCGACGTGGGTGCGATGCAGCATCTCTTCCTTGGCCTTGGTGTATTGCTCCCACCGGGCGCGCGACTGCACGTCCATCGGGCTCAGCTTCCACTGCTTGAGCGGATCATGGATTCGCATCAGGAAGCGGAATTGCTGCTCATCGTCGGTGATCGAAAACCAGTATTTGATCAGGATGATGCCGGAGCGCACCAGCATGCGCTCGAATTCAGGCACCGATCGGAAAAACTCTTCGACCTGCTCTTCGGTGCAAAACCCCATCACCCGCTCGACACCGGCGCGGTTGTACCAGGAGCGATCGAACAGCACGATTTCTCCACCGGCGGGTAGATGCGCGGCGTAGCGCTGGAAGTACCACTGCGTCCGCTCGCGCTCGTTGGGGGCGGGGAGGGCGGCAACGCGGCAGACCCGCGGATTGAGCCGCTGGGTGATGCGCTTGATGACGCCGCCCTTGCCGGCGGAGTCGCGGCCTTCGAAGATGATGACCACCTTGAGCTTGTTGTATTGAACCCAGTCCTGCAGCTTGACGAGTTCGCCCTGCAGGCGGAACAGCTCCTTGAAGTAAACCTCGCGGTCCAGCTCCGGGGGGCCCTCATGGGGCTGCTTCACCGTCCGAAACTCCTCCAGCTCCCGGTCGTCGTGCTCGAGTTCGATCTCCTCGTCGAGGCTGTCCTGCAGGTCGGCGTCGATGCGCGCCTGGAGGGCCTGGTCTTTGGGATTGTTCAGTTCGGTCATTGCATGTCCTCGGGCAGGGTCCTTTCGATCAAACTCCCTGCTGTATTTGACATTGGTGTGACAAAACGGGCGAGGCGGACCGATGACCGAACCGGCGGGCAGGGCAGAGTGCCGTCAGCCGTGCACGACGGTCTTCGCGATCATGCAATGAATACCCTTGGAGCCGTTGACGGTCTGCGTCACCCGCAAGTCGGCGGCGAGGCTGCAGAGCGTATAGGCGTCCTCGCGCGATAGATTCCGCTTCTCTCCGAGCAGCACGATCATGTCGCGCAGCGCGCGGACCACGCACTGGTCGAGATCGGGGTCCATCGCCATGGTGATGTAATGGGTCGCCGTCTCGGCGCGGGGATAGCCGAGCCGGATATCCTTGCGCAGGGTGAGGCGGAAACGCCCCTGCAGCGCGGTTTCGATCGCGGTGATGCAGACCTCGCCGTCGCCCTGCACGCCATGGCCATCGCCGCAGGAGAATAGCGCGCCCGGTACGAACACCGGCAGATAGAGTTTTGCGCCGGCGCCGAGCTCCTTGTTGTCGAGATTGCCGCCCATCGCGCGCGGCACGATCGAGGTGATGCGGCCCCAGGCCGGCGGCGGCGCCACGCCCATCACGCCGAAAAACGGCGCCAGCGGCAAATCGAGCCCCCAGGGCATCCGGCCGACCATGCGTTCGCGGTCGAGCGGAATATGCAGCAGGCGAGTCTCGTGGAAATCGTCGGGCAGGGTGCCGGCCAGCGGGCGGATGACGTTGTAACCCCAATCCTGGCGCAGTTTGACATCGAGGATGTCGACCTCCAAGACGTCCCCAGGCTCGGCGCCCTTCACCGCGATCGGGCCGGTCAGGATGTGGCCGGGCAGCGGGCGCTCGCATCTAGCGTGGACGTCGTCGAGCTCCGGCGGGATATGAAACTTGCCGCGGTCGGGCAGCACCTCAGGCCCGCCGCTGATCGTGTCGACGGTGACTTCGTCGCCACTCTCGATCGAAAGCACCGGCTTGAGCGTGGCGTCGAAAAAGCCCCAATGGCAGGTTTCCGGACTTGAACTGAGATGGTGATGGGTCATGAGGGGACTTTCTCGTTAAGCGCAAACTGGTCTATGGGGAGGGCCGGAGCCGATCCGGCTCTCTCGTTGATAGGCCTGCCTGCGAGGATAGTCGGATCGGCGGGTCTTAATCTACGCCCAAAAAGGCATCGCCGGGCGCATCGGTTCAACCTGCGAACGCTTGAGCGCAAGCGGCAAGCCCGCCCAAGCCCGCCTATGACATCGCCATTCGAAAGGGCCTGCCTTTGTTTTTCATCCTCTCCAAGACGATCGGCATCCTGCTGCTGCCGGCGAACTCCCTGATCGGCCTCGGCCTGATCGGCATTGTGCTGCTGGCGACGCGGCTTGCGCCGCTCGGCCGCAAGCTGCTCGTGGTCTCAGTCTTGCTGCTTGCAATTTGCGGTTTCTCGCCGCTCGGCTATGCGCTGCTTTATCCGCTGGAGAGCCGGTTTCCGCCCTGGGACGCCGCGCGCGGCGCCCCGGACGGCATCATCATTCTGGGCGGGCCGATCGATACGGATATCTCCGCCGCGCACAATATGCCGGTCACAAGGAGCGGGGCCGACCGCCTGATCGAAGGCGCCGCGCTGGCCTCTCGCTATCCGAACGCCCGCGTGTTGTTCACCGGCGGCAGCGCGAACCTGATTTCGACCGATGCCAAGGAAGCCGATTATGCCGCCGAGATTTTCGCAAGCCTCGGCATTCCCAAGACGCGGCTGATCATGGAGCGCTTGTCCCGCAACACCTATGAGAACGCCGAGTTCTCCAGGGCGATGGTGGCGCCGAAAACCGGCGAGCGCTGGCTTCTGGTGACCTCGGCCTATCACATGCCGCGCTCCGTCGGCCTGTTCCGGAAGGCGGGGTTCACGATCGAACCCTATCCCGTGGACTGGCGGGTCGGCAGCCGCGCCGATCTCCTGACCTTCACAAATTTTTCCGTCGACGGGCTGGCGCGAACCGACACGGGTTTACGCGAATGGATCGGCCTGGTGGCCTATCGGCTTGTGGGGCGGACCGAGGCGCTGCTGCCCGGGCCCGATTAAGGGACTAGACACCTAGTGCATGATCCGGAAAAGTGTGAAGCGGTTTTCCGAAAAGATCATGCTCAATCAAAAACCTAGAGCGCGATTGCGATTCAGCCCCATCGCGCTCTAGGACCTTTTGGCGCGCCACGCCCGTCAACAGCCCTGGGCAGATCTGAGGAATATCCTTGCGCGCCTGGATCGCGGCTGGCGAAGGGAAGTCCTTGCCAGGAATGTTAGCGGGAGCCTTGAACGTGGCCCAATTGACTCGACGGCAAGTCGCCGAGAGCGTTCGGCAGGGGGCGACGAGCCGGCCCGGGTTTGACGATTGCCTGGACGCCAGTCCCACCCGGCGCCGGTCCGGCGACGCTCGGCTCGAGCACCCTTTCAGGGATCATCTCAGGCTTGCCGCGAAATCCGTCCCGGCCTGACGCATCGCTTCGCGTCAGCGATTGCAGAGCCGCCATCTCGGTCGGTCCGCGCGCCGTGTCCATTTCCACTTTGTCCGTCACGATGGACGTCGAAAAACGAGGCCCGATCGAAAGGAATCCAATCACCAGCGTCATGCCGACGACACCATAGATCGCTCCGGAAATGATGATGTGCACCCGCTCCGACCGAATCCGTTGCCGTCCGAGCGCCAGCCGTCGATCATAAGCCGCACGCCGTTTTGCGTCGCGCAGGATAGCATACGCAGCGGCAATCTGCCTGAATCGAAGCAAAGCAGCATCCGGGTCGCCAGGACGACAGTCCGGATGGTGCAACTTGACTGCCGCGCGGTAGGCCTTTTTGACGGCCTCAGCGTCGGCATCAGAGCGAATACCCAGTAAATCGTAAGCGGTCTTCATGGTACGCTACCGCAGAAATAGTGCGGCCCTGCTGACGGCTTGTTACGCCATAGAGTCAGATATTGCGTAGCCTGCGACAAAACCAAGGTTGGGCGTGATGCCGCAATTCAGTCGTTACATAAAATCCTTAGCCAACCCGACAAACTAGTCTTTCTTAGGCTTGCAAACGGTAGTTGTAAACAACGACGAAAATATGACTCTTGATCAATTGAGGAAATCTCGCATGCGTGTACTTATATGTCCGCGCCCAAATTCGCAGCGCAAACGACGCGATGTGCAAGGCGACGTTTCCTTCACTCAAACTTGGCCGGCACCGAGGCCGGTCTGGTCGCGTCCAACAGAAACATCACCAATTGATCCAGATCGGTCGTCCCGCTGCTGGACACTTCCATGGGCATGTCCGGTCCGTGGCCGACCATTGATTGACCAGCGTCCGTGCGGTTTACCCCGTGCGGCGTTCTTTGGCTGACTTGACCAGCAAGCACATAGAATGACTCGGAACCGGGATGTGAATGCACCGGCGTTTTGGAGTTGGGCGGTCCGCTGGCGTGATTGATGCGCAGCAGATATTCGGGCGCCGCGAAGACCGGCACTGGGCCAACCTCGGCGGCTTTGGTGCTGCCGGGCGTCGTGCCGCCCTTCTGGCCGAGCGTGAACAGCCAGACCTTGCCCGAGACCGCCGCGGCCACTGACGTCGGACTGGCGGCCGCAGCGCTTTGCGCCTGGTCGAGTGCCGGGAAATTCTCGATCCGCCAATAAAGCGGTCCCGGCGGCAGTCCATTGAGTTTTTTCTCCGCTACCGGGCTGACGATGAATTGTCCCGGCTCGGCCGCTACCGCCGGCGACAGCGATAATGCCGTTGTAAACAGCGAGGATGCCCAAGCGATGAAATAAAACGTGACGAATCTTTGCGGGTTCATCGTGTCACTCCTCGACGGGCTCCTACGACATAACTGACCGGAGCGGATCGGCAGCCCAACGAACGATAACACCTTCTTCGCGAGGAGTCCGAGCGTCTCCAGTTTTGGATCATTCGCAACAGAGGCGCGCCTACAGCAAGGCCGGCAGTATCCGTCAAACTCCGAAAGCGGAAGTGCGGGACCTACGCACGAGCTGATGCCGACTTCAACAGCCGGACGTATGAACCTGCCTCCTGGTAGGCCTAATCACAGCTCCCAGCAGCGATAGCCGGTCTCGGGCTTGCTGAAGAACAGGCGCTGCTCGCGCACCATCAGCACGAGGTCCGCGGGATTGCGCAAGTGGAGGCAGATGTCCTTGGCAACCTTCTTGTAAACCCGTGCCTCCGGATAAGGCGTGACGTTAAGGTCTTCCGAGGGCTGATTGATAGGTGATTCTGAGGCCGGCGGGGAACGTGCAAATCGCTGGAAGCGGGCGGCGCGAGGGTCTAACAAGGGGCCAACACCGGCGCTCGGGGCGGCGCCGATCGGGGAGTTGACGCCATGCAGCAGCAGACGCCGGAGCCGTTGGATTTGGCGGGTCTCATAGCCGACCTCAACAATCTGTTGCGGCTGAAGACGACGGTTGCCGGTATCAAGATGTTCGCCCGCGTCGAGGAGATGGAGGCGATCCCGAAGGTCCGCCGACCCAACGCGATCCACACCGTCGACCAGATCGTCAGCATGGCCTCCCGGCTCGGCTGGACCGTCGGCATCACCGGGGCCGATCTCGTCGGCGCGCAGTGCCGCGCCGTGATCGGGCTCGGGCCGCAGGACGAGACATGGCTTGCGGGAGAAAATTATGTCGGCGTCTGGCATGGCACCGCGGAAGATGCGCGCAAGCGCCAAGAGGCGCTCGACGTCGTACCGTTCGGGCAGTATCAGGCGATGGCGGTGAGCCCGCTTGCGAGCGGCCGGCTCAATCCGCCGGATATCTGCCTCGTCTATGCGACGCCGGGCCAGATGATCATCCTGATCAACGGGCTGCAATATACCGGCTACAAGAAGTTCGAGTGGGGCGTGGTCGGCGAGACGGCTTGCGCAGATTCCTGGGGGCGCGCGCTGAAGACCGGCGAACCCAGCCTGTCGCTGCCATGCTTCGCCGAGCGGCGCTATGGCGGCGTGCCGGATGAGGAGATGCTGATGGCGCTGAAGCCCGCCGATCTGGCGAAGGCCGTCGTCGGCATGAAACAGCTCGCCAAAAACGGCTTGCGCTATCCGATCGCGCCCTATGGTATCCAGAGCGACGTCCGCGCCGGCATGGGCGTGTCGTATGGGAAGAAATAGCACCAAAAGCGTCATTGCGAGCGAAGCGAAGCAATCCAGGGCCACGCACGCCACCCTGGATTGCTTCGTCGCTTGCGCTCCTCGCAATGACGAGGCAGTAGTGGATTCGTCAGGGAATTAAATATGCAGTCGTCATCGAAATTCGACATCATCGTCTACGGCGCCACCGGGTTCACCGGCCAGCTCGTCGCCGAATACCTCGCCACGCAATATCGCGACGACAAGCAGTTGAAATGGGCGATGGCCGGGCGCAGCCTCGACAAG
>Ga0137401_10001148_pt1 | contig 11232 bp, 8 predicted proteins | sample CZOMad1_1_16fung_FD_108286 | JGI IMG/M metagenome (GOLD analysis project Ga0137401, IMG submission 108286) | Vadose zone soil fungal communities from Angelo Coast Range Reserve, California, USA - CZOMad1_1_16fungal (Illumina Assembly) | ecosystem: Environmental > Terrestrial > Soil > Vadose zone...
GCCGGCAGCTCCAACCCAATCGGGTTCCCGTTGAACTTATGCACCTGGATAATGACGCCTTCCACCATAAAATCCAGCGCATCCCCCATCATCTCCGTGGAAAGGGTCAGAGTCTCAAAGCTCTCCTGATCCATAAAGTGGAACCCGCTCCCGTCGCTATACAAATACGACGCCTCCACCGTCAACAAGTCCGGCTCCTTAAACTTCTCACTCGCCTTGAAAGTCTTGTCAAACACCGCCCGTGTCAACAGGTTGCGCATCTTCAGGCGCACCAAAGTCTGCCCACCCCTCGCCGTCGGCGTCGATACCTCCACATCCAGGCACACATACGGCGTGTTCTCCATTTCGAAGAACATCTTCCGTCTCACATCGATAGCGTCAATTAGCGCAGCCACAATCTCCGTTCCCACAAACCGTTCCCACCTATCAATAATTTGTCATCCCGACCGAAGCAACTGCGAAGTGGAAGGACCCGCTTGATTGGGGGAAGCACGCAGCCGGACAGAGTCGCGGCTAGAACCGGTCACCGCGCCCGTAAAAGTAGTAATCCGCCTCGTAACCACTCTTCACCTCAGCACCCTGAGTACATCCACTCGCGGGCGCCACGCCGCCCTTCGTGTGCACTCTCTGAATGCTTGTTACCGCGCTGAACACTCCTGTTCCAGAATGCCCAGTCGCACTCACCAGCAGCCACGGAATCGACCGCGCCTCCGGCGCATCAACCTTCGCCGCAGCCTTCCCCGTAACCTCGCTCCCATCCTTATGCTTCCACGTAGGCCCCGCAAAATGCCGCCCCAACACCTCTCCCTGCGGATCCCGCAACTCCGCCTCCGGAGCCTTCAAAGTCCACCCAGCCTTCCCATCCGCTGCAACCTGGCACGAGTAGATCTGCGACCCCACAGCATGCACCCGCAGCAAAACTACCTCCCCAGCCGGAGCCTGAATCGCATCCGGCACATCAGGACGCGAAGGCGCTTGCCCACGCGCCAAAGCGGAAAAGGCGACAGATAATATCGCAAGGGAGAGTACAAAGAGACGAGCCGCTTGCCTGATTCGTGAAATCACAGGGGAAGTTTACCTCACAGACAGGCAAGTCACGGGAAGAAATTGGGGAAACCTCTCCCCCATCGCGTACATCCAACGCTCATCCGTTACTGCATGCATGAAGTCCCGTATGGGATTCCAAGAATGCGAGTGTCTAGCGTGTCAATTAGCAAGATATTTGCGACACACGTGGACGCCAACAACAAAAGAGGAGGCAAATCATGAAACTCACCGAACTGCTGCTCGAGGAACTGGATCGCGAAGCCCCTGGAATCCGTAAAGCCCTGGAACGGGTCCCGGAAGGGAAGAACGATTGGAAGCCGCACGAGAAATCGATGCCGCTCGGCCGATTGGCTACCCTGGTCGCCACCATGCCAGCGTGGATCGACATGGTCGTCAACCTCGATGAGCTCGACATCAATCCGCCCGGCGGCCCGAAGTATAAGTCGCAAGATTGGAGCACCCGCGCGGAACTGCTCGAGCAATTCGAAACCAGCCTGAAAAAAGGCCGCGAGGTCTTGAAGGCGACGTCCGACGATCGCCTGCTGAACACCAATTGGCGAATGTTGGCCGCAGGTAAACTCATGAGCGACCAGCCCCGCTACGTCGCTATCCGCGACGGAGTCTTCAACCATCTAGCCCACCACCGCGGCCAACTCACCGTCTACCTGCGACTCAACGGAGCCAAAGTTCCAGCCATCTACGGTCCTTCAGCCGACGAAGGCAAACCGCCCAACGAAGGGAAAGAAGCGGCAGGAAAAGAAGGGAAAGCCGCATAGAAGCGCGTCATCCACAGAGCAACCGTCAACCATAGTTAGTTCCAGGAGTGGGCCAGGTCCCGGTGGACGGGTGCCCCACTCAAGCCTTCTTTTGGCTTGAGTGGGGATTTAAGTGCGCTAGGATGGGTTCGCTGGAGAAGTACTTTTGGATGGAACAGTGTTTTTGGGTGGAGCAGCGCTTTAGCGCTGCATCAAACTCTTTAGCAGACGGGGGCTTCAGAGAATGCGTGAGTACCAGAATCAAGAAAAAGATTTGTCATCCCGACCAGCGGGAGAGCCTGCCCTGAGCTTGCCGTGAGGGATCCGCAGTTGCGTTTTTGGGCGGCGCAGAGCTTCAGCCCTGCATCAAAGGCCCAAATTAGGATGGGGCTTTAGCCCCCGAGGGAAGGGTTACACAAAGCCGCCGCGCTCGACTTAGTTAGCTTTACAATTCTTCGCCCCCCGAATTTCCTCGATCCGCTTGAGAAACGCATTCGTCCATTCGTCAAGCGCCGCTTCGTCAACGTTCTGCGCCCCCGCAGCCCGCAATCTTCGCACCTGCCTCTGATCCATCATGTTGAAGCGAGACACCCGGAAGATCGACTTCACGGTTTCACGATCCATTCGCTCCAGCCGATGGATCATGAGATCCTGCGCCTCTTTCAGTACCTGTTTGTCTCCTAACAGTGTTGCTCGCAATTCGCAATTCCCTGGATTTAAGAAGACCGTCTGCGGCTCATAGGCCTCGAAACTGCCGCGGGGATTGGTTCCGAGAAGATCGAACCCGCTCCGCTTCTTTCCGAAAGTCGAGCCAAGATCATGCACATAAATTACAGGCTTTCCACAAACTTTGCCGTGGCCCGCAGTCGCCGCCTCCCACTCCGCACAAACCAGCCGGTTCTGCTGCGGAAGAGCGTTGTAATAGTGAATCAATCCCAGAGCCAGCCGGTACGCATCAAACTCCACCTTCTGCTGATGCGTCCATTCACCATCGGAATAGAACTTGGCAGCGTCGGTCCACGACCAGGTCTCATCGTCATCAGGGTTGATCTGGTCCCAAGGCAAGTCTCGTTCCGCATTCACGATCTTGAAGACGGCGGGCGCATCCTTAAGGGACGCCGTGTTGTCCGCCAACTTCTTCCCGAATGGATCGTCGGTGCAGCCGATGCAACTGGCCGCTCCGGCCGGGTACACGTGATCAGCCGGAAACCCCAGCACCCATATGATTCGCGTCGTAGCCACCGAGGTAAAGACTTCATTAAATCGTGGATTGTGATTGGGGTGGGGCGGCTTCAGATACTTGATCTTAAAATGGTCCGCCTTGATCTCGTGTTCGTTCTTGTCGTCGTTGCGCGCGTAGAGCGACGCCGATTTCTCTCCGCTCTTATCCTTCTCGACCACGACCTTCACGTCATCAACACGGATAGGCTCACCCTTACGGCTGTAAAACGCTCCGTCCGCGGCCATGTGCCAGCATTGAAATTTCATGCTGTCGCCAGGTACTTTCGCGAAAGCATAGTGCGGTCGAAAGTAACACGAGATCGTGTCCTCTCCCGTGAAGTAGGCAAATCGACTCTTCTCCGCGTCCGCACTATCGAAATCAGGACCCTTCGCCAACTGATCCGCCGTGAGCACAGGCTGATCCAAGAGAATCGTGCTGGCGCGGACGCAAGGCAGCTTCTGCTCTTTCGTCATCCCATCCGGAACTTCGCACCCGCGGGTCTGCGCCGCGCCCCTGGTTACAATCACGCCCATCAAAAGCGCCAAGACAGCAAGTCTTCGCAACATAGCAACTCCCTTCCGCCCTCGGGACCGCCGGTCCCCCATTAGAAGGGCTTGACCGAGCAGTGGTTCGGAACCGTCGCCAGACCCATCGGATTGTCAATCGCCGTCAGGTCCGCAGGTTTTTCCTTCCACTCGCAGCGTCCCGCCGCAAGCTGTTCGCGCTTCTGCTTGAACGCGTCCACCCACTGCCGGATAACCGAAGCCTCATCCACGCCAGTTTTGAAACTACCGTCTTTGTTGTGATACTGCGGCATCGCCGCTGCACGCGAAGCCTTGAAAAGCTCCTCGATTTGACCGTCGGAGAGCTGGCACATCAGCCCAGCGTCAAAGCGCCTCCCTTCTTCGCTGATCAGCGGATCACCCAAGCCATCGTGCGCGGTCAGGCTCTTGCTCAACCCCGCCTGGCACTGCCGCGGCGCACCGTCCGTCCCAACTTGTTTCCAAAGCTTTTTGCCCGACCAAACCTGCAGATTCATTTTTGCCGAGCCGTTGCTGGTGAACATTCCCCCGCCACCGAACGTCGCACCCACATCCTGCACCAGCATCACGGGCTTGTCGCAGGTCGTGGTAAAAGGCTGCGTCTTCTCATCGACATGCACCTTGTCACACGCCAGTCTTTGCTGTGGCGGTTTATTATCACTGTGCTGTAGAAAAGCGCCCAGCAGCTTCAAACCATCCCTCTCATAATTCGGACGCCCACTCGCCGTATCCAGCTCCTTCCAACTCCAGCCCTGCTCTTCGTTGCCGTCCACGTACATCTTGTGTCCGGGAAACTTCCGCACGATCGTAGCCGGGTCGAACATCCGCGTTCCCGCCGCCCCCGAGCCCGACACCGGATTCTCAGGACAGCTGTGACACTCCACGCGCACCGGAAACCACGAGTCCGCGTAATACCCCATCGCCCACATCAGCCGCGTCGCCGCAATCTCGGCGTACACCTCGTTATCGTCAGCGCCAAACTTAACTTTCACCGCCTCCTCGTCCATCTCCGGAGTCAACGTCTGTACCCCGCCATCCGCGCTCTCCACCCGCGTGATCTTGCACGAGAACTTGGGAGTCTTGCCTCCCATCTGCGACCCCGGCCCGGCGAAGTCACAAATCACTTTGTCGTTGTAATGAAGTTGGAACCGCTTCTTGTCCTGCCCCGGACCTTCCAGAACGTTGGCCTCCCCCACGGCCTTCGCCGTAAACAGGGAAGCCGCGTGCATGGCGTCCAGCCGGTCCTTGGCGGAGTAGAAAACCTTCTTCACTTTCTGGTCGGCAGCCGCCGTATCCGCGGTTTGCCCCCAGATCGTGCAACCGAAAAGCACCACCGGCACCAACGGAAACGTAAATCGCCGCAGCCGCCGAGCCCGAATCTTCTGTACTCCCAAATCACTCTTTGCAGCATGCGTTGACGCAACTACTTTGGTTGAACTCACCTGGGCTCCTCCTGACTCTTAACTCTATGGTGATTGCCGTGGATGAAACGTTGCAACCCCCGGGCCTCACTATAAGGGATGTGTCCGCCAATCCGTTCCACTAGCTAGGGCAGCTCGCTGGGCAGATCAGTGAGCAGACTCAGATCAGTAGGCAGACTAAACATAAGCGCTAGAATCTCAAGTTGAAACCCTTCCGGGAGGCATCGCTATGCTGTTCGTCACTCTTCACGGCAACAAGCCCGGCGAAGACTCACGCAGGAACAACGTCCATGCCTACGACAAAGACGGCAACAAGATTACCTCTTCCGTTCTAGATGAAAACCCTGACGTCATCCTGACCGAACTCCGAGGCCTCTACCTCGTCGGAGCCTACCTCTACGTCGCCAACGCGAACAAGACCCAAAACAGCGTCCTCTGCTATGAAGGGACAGGAACACAATATAAATTTGTAGGCGAGTTTGCCTCAAAAAAGAAGACCTGCAGCGGCATCGTGCATCCCTTCGATTTCACTTTTGATGGCCTCGGTTATTGCTACCTGTCCAGCCAGGACACCAACGTAGTCACCCGTCTGCAGGTCTCTAGCGACGGCAAAACCGCAAGCCCCGCGCAGGTCGCCGCCGCCGTTTCTACAAAAGGAACGTTCCTCCCCGGAACCTTCGTCCCGTCGAGCAACGGCAACCTCTCCACGCCGCCCACCCCGTCCGTTCCAACCCCCGCTGGCCTGGCCTACTCGGACGCCGAAGTCGATGGGAAAGCCAAAAAGCACTCAGTTCGAGGCGTAGTCTGGACCAACGGTAGACTCTACGTCGCAGACCAGCCCGCCCGCACCGTGAAAATCTACGACATTACCGGCAAGTACCTGGGCCAGAGCAACCAACTCGAGCCGGGATCGCCAGTTCACCTGGTCGTCCGCAACGGCAGCCTTTACGTCAGCGGAGGAAATCGAATCTATACGGCGAGAATCCCCAGCTCTCCCAGCAAGCTGGAGCTAACCCCCATCGATACCGTGAAAGTAAAAAACTCCAGCGGCATGGCATTCGGAAAGCAGGGCAATTTCTACGTCGCCAGCCGAACCGAGAACACCATCCAGAAGTTCGATCCCAACTTCAAACCCCTGAAGTTCCGCTGCAAATTGCCGGACTGCCCCGAATTCCTACTGCATGTATAGAACCCACTTGCACGTATAGAACCCACAAAAACGCGGAGACGGCCGCCCCCGCCGTCCAGGAGCGCAGCTCCGCAGTTTTAGGGTAGAGGACAGTGCGGCCCACAACCGCTCCCCCAGGTGTCCTCCTGAGCGAAGAAATTCCTTCACGAAGTGAAGGCACTCCGCAGTCGAAGAGCCTGCCCTGAGCCTGCCGAAGGGACCTCTACCCCGCCCACGCCACTACGCTGTGTCCCTCTTTCTCACCCTCACCGAACGCCTCCCATGCATCCGGCGAAGAAGAGCTAGACCGCTGTGTGCAGCATCTTGATCCCTACCAGAGGGGGATTCGTTGGGATTGCGCTTTCACCGGGAGTCCCTGTTTAGAAGATGGATCGAGTCCACGGTCGACAATTCCGCCGTTGCTCCGGGATGGGTGCGCCAGGCGCCCTCGATAGATAGCCGAGTGATAAACTTTGTCCAGGAGCTTGGATATGCCCACCGCAGAAGTTTTTACTCCAAAGGCGTTCGCAGAACGTATGTTCGCCGTTGCTAAGCAATCCGGCATCGAGACGAGAATAAACCTAACGGGATTCGTCAGATAGATTTTGCGAACAAGTCGTTAACCGAGGAGCATCTTCGGTTTTTGTATCAGGACATTAGTCGCCAGGGGTTCGTCTATTCCCGCGCCGAGGCAGACGCGCTGTTGGGCGGAAGCAGACCCTGCGCGGTTTCACCGTTTTTCGACCTCGCGGTCAAAGCTGGTTTCGCGCGAGAGGATGAGGAAAATGGGAAGAAGGTTTTCAGATTTCGTTTTTTCAATCGCACGGATTAGAGCCGCACTCTGGAAGGACAAGCCACCCGCCCCGTAGAGGATGGGTCACCTTCCTGGACCGTCATCGGGACTCTTCTGTGGGTTTTCCATCTCGATCCTTTGGCCGCTTTGCCCTGGCTTTCCCGTCCGCGCCAGACTTTGCCGCGTTGCCCTCGTTTCGCTCGGATTCCGATGGCGGGATTACGGGATTATCGACCTCGATATAGCCTAACGGGACGCCCATCGCGCGGTAATACGCCACGTTAGCAGGCGAGCTATCGACCGGAACTCCGTAGGGTAGTTCACCAAGGTTCTGGTAGAACGATTTGGCAAGAGGGTTCCGATCCAATAGGTTAGCGACATTAAGAGTCCTATTGGACAGAAGTTCCGATTCAGTTGCCTCTTCCTGCGCCGTTACTTTTACATTGAAAAGCTTTAGCGCATCGGACAGCCGTGAGCACAGGCGCAGAGATCGCTTTCGACTAACTCTCTCACTGAACTCCTGCCTGAGAGCATCGTTAATGTAGGACTCTTTGTCCAGCGTTACCCCATAATCAGAGTCACGGGTGACGATTACTAGACCCGCCGTCCTCTCCCTTGCACAATGAACCATCCACTCCCAGTTAAACGCATCTCCGATCGATGTATCGTTCCTCTTTCGTGGAGGGCACCCGTGCAAGAAACGTCTGAAAGCTCTGCGTCGGATAATGCGCCTTAGAGGATTGTCGCGGGTAATTGTGAGATCGTCCGTCTTTTGGAAGAGACGCTGGCAGGCTTGGTATACAGGGTCGTGCGTAGAGGGATCCCTCAGAGCTTTTACCATGCGATCTCTGAGTTTCTTCACGCGGGTTTCCGCTTCCTTGACGTGCTTCATCATCATTCTTGCGGTCGCAGCGTCTGAAAAAATTCCAGGGCGCGCAATCTGCTGGGGAGCTTTCAGTTCACGCATGCCCTCGACAATCGCAACTTGTCGATTCCTTTTATACTCATTTTCAAGCTGATAGGTCACAATCAGCTTGGCTGCCAAAGCCTCCGTGTGCTTTAAGAGGCGCAATGCTGCGTCATTGCTTCCTCGATAAAAATCGAGCCAGATATTCGCATCAACAAACAACAGGTCGGGTATTGCCATGAGACTCTTCTCGCCAGAATAGTAGCATGCAACAACTGCCGCTGGGGGCTGGCCTTACGCTTTGCTTTGGATCTCGCTGGCACAATCAAGAAAGCGTGCTCCTTTTTTTGCGCAGTTTGCAAAGAGCGGGAGTAGAAATGTTTAGCAGGATGGAACGACCCAAAGGTTTTGCCAACAGTATCGTTTCCCGCGCTTGCAATGAACGCAAGGACGGGGCATCCGCAACCCCAGTTTCCGATTTGCTAACAACTCTCAAGCCAACCGCCCCATACCTGCGTGATATGATTCCGGAATCATGGACCTTCACCGTCGCGACGAGTATAAGCAGCGCCTTTACGAACTTTCCCCTGATGATGGGAAAACGATTGGCAATGCCGCCCTGCGAGAATCGTTGAGGAGCGCATTTCCTGACGGAGACATCAAAGAGGAGGATTACTGGGACCTACGAAACTCCCTAATTTCCGAAAGCAAATTCGAAAAGGGACGAGGGCGGGGCGGAACCGTGCGTCGAGTGCTGACCGTTGCCGGACCGACGACTGCTACCGAAGCGTTGCAGATGGCTATTCAGCCCGGGCCCGATTCCGTTTTGGGCTCCATGGCCGAGGCTCCGCTCTACGAGCCGTTTCAAAAGGTTATTCAGTCCGAATACGTCCTGGACAATGATCTGAAGCCTTGGGTCTGCGAGGTCACCGCATTTCAGGGGAGGAAGAATACCGGCGGACTGTGGACGCGACCAGACGTGACGCTAATTGCAATTCAGACCTTTGTATATGTTCCGGACAAGGTTTTTGACGTGATAACTTTCGAAATCAAGCCGAACATCGAAACCGCAATTGAAGGGGTTTATGAAACCGCCGCTCATTCTGCTTTCGCTCATCGCAGTTACCTGGCGTTTCCTGAATCGAAAGAGTACGACAAGAGTCCTCTTTATGATCGCATCGTCGACGAGTGCGAGCGATTCGGACTGGGCCTGATTCTATTCGAGGACGTGGCGAACTGGGACACGTACAGTTTTGAAGTTCATGCTGAACGGAAAAACCCAGATCCGCAGGCAGTAAACGATTTTATCAAGGGCCAAATTAGCGAAAAGAGTCGGGAGGAAATTCAACGCTGGTTTCGGTGATCGTGTTGTTTTTCCCCAATTAACCCGCCGCTTGTAACGCTCCTACCCACAAAAGTACCCTCCCACTAACCCGGCACGCCTGCTAGGCTGAGCGAGTCTCCACCCCGAGTCCCAGCTAGGGGTGTGCCTGTGCTCTATAAAACGCTCAGTGCGGCGGTGTGCGGCATTGACGCCAGCATTATTGAAGTGGAAGTCGATATTTCCGGGATCAAAACCGCCGAAGACCATTTCCACACCGTGGGCCTGCCCGACGCGGCGGTGCGCGAGAGCCGGGACCGGGTGCGGGCTGCGTTGAAGAACTGCGGCTACGATATTCCGTGTACCCACATCACCATCAATCTGGCCCCCGCCGACATTAAGAAGGAAGGCTCGGGTTTTGACCTTCCCATGGCGCTGGGCATTCTGGGAGCCTATGGCGGCCTGAATCCAAAGGAGATTAACGACTGCCTGTTTGTGGGCGAACTCTCGCTGGATGGCGGGATTCGCGGGTTTCGCGGGACGCTGCCGATCGCGATCGAATCGAGGGCGGAAGATTCGGCGGCTGGTGGTGCCGAACATTAATGCACGCGAGGCGGCGATGGTGGGCAATCCGCTTTGGAATTCGTATCAGGGTATGGCTTCAGCCATACCGTAAAGCGCTCTAGGAGTCGCCGGGCCTTGGCCACTGCGGGCATGAATCGAAGTGCGATCGAACGGGGCCCTCAATTCAGGGCCAGCCCATCCCGAAGGTGCCTTTCCCCTAACCCCCTCCATCCCCGCAGTGCTAAGATTATCGGGATACAGGCTCTTTCCGTTCGGTGCAACCAGCCGGCCTCAACGGCCTCTGGCGGGAGGGAAGTTCTCTCGATTTCGCAGTGCGAGGCGCAATGGATTCAGGACCTATCGTCCCATCAGGCAGCCACATCCTTCGGGAAGTGCGCTCCAGTTTTACTCCCGATCCCCGCTCCGGCATCGGTTTCAATCCCATCTCCGTCACCGCCCACGAGTCTGCCCTGCGCGACTACCTGCGCGTGCTCGACAAACGCAAGTGGGTTGTCCTCTCCTGCGTCCTCATTATTCCCGCCCTCGTCGGCATCGCCAGCCTGCGCATGACCAAGCTCTACGACGCTGTCGGACGCATCGCCATCAACAAAATCGATCCCGTTGCTTTCACCGTTCACGACAGCGCTCCCGCCGATTACTTCGACCCCACCGACATGGACACCGAAGTCCGCATCCTGCAGAGCGACATGCTCGCCCTCGAGGTCATTCGTCAGTTGAACCTCGATAAACGCTCCGCGGTCGCTGCCGCGGCTACCTCGCCCCAGGGTCACGGTACCATCACCACCGATCCGCTCACCGCCGACTCCTCCCGCGTCACTTCCATGCTGGCCAATTTTCGCAGCGGCCTCCACCTCGTCGTCATCCCCAACACCCGCATCATCGAGATTCACTACACCAGCCCCGACAAGAATCTCGCTGCTACCATCGTCAACACCTTGGCCATGACTTATAAGGAAGCGAACTATAAAACCAAGTTCGAATCCACCATGCAGGCCTCCGACTGGCTCTCCAAACAACTCGTCGATCTCCAGATCAAGGTCGAGACTTCCCAGGAAAAACTGGTCCGCTACCAGAAAGACCACGAGATTCTCGGCACCGACGAAAAACAGAACATCATCACCAGCAAGCTCGAGGAACTGAACAAGGAATTAACCCTCGCCGAAGCCGACCGCATGCAGAGGGAAGCGGCGTATCGCCAGGTTCAGTCCGGCGATCCCGCCGCGGCCGCGGCTGCCATCGCCCCAGGCGGCAGCGGCAATTCCGGCGGTTCCCAACTCGATCGCTTGCGCGGCCAGCAGGCCGATCTCCGCATTAAGGTCGCGGAAGCTTCCACCCAATTCGGTCCTTCTTATCCCAAAGTTGTTGAGCTCAATAACCAGCTCAAGCAGATCGACACCGAAATTCAGAGCGAAACCAACAAAGTCATCAGCGGTATCCGCGACCAATACGAAGTCGCCCTCCAACACGAAAA
>Ga0137401_10001150_pt1 | contig 11230 bp, 6 predicted proteins | sample CZOMad1_1_16fung_FD_108286 | JGI IMG/M metagenome (GOLD analysis project Ga0137401, IMG submission 108286) | Vadose zone soil fungal communities from Angelo Coast Range Reserve, California, USA - CZOMad1_1_16fungal (Illumina Assembly) | ecosystem: Environmental > Terrestrial > Soil > Vadose zone...
CGGACGCGCATGAAACTCTAATGCACTCGCCCCCGCACCGCGAGAACCTGCTCGATCGCGGATTCAATGTCGCGGGCGTCGCGGCGGTCTGGAGCAAAGGCCGGCTATACGTGGTCCAGGATTTCGCCCACGAGGTTCCGTCTTATTCCGCGCAGGAGAGCGCGAAACTTGTGGGACGGGTCATCGGTGAGATGCGCCAACAGGCAGGTCTGCCGGAGCTCGTCCAGCTTAGCTCGCCGAACCTTGATAAGAGCGCCTGCTCGCTGGCCGCAGAGAGTGTTCCGAACGCTCACCTGCTCGCGACCGCCTACGACAATCGAAAAATTATTACGTACACGGAGAGCCATCCGGAGATACTTCCGCAAGCCGCGCTGCGGATGCTGCGCGATCCGGGAGCGCGACAGTTTGCGGTGGGCGCGTGCTATGCGCGCAATACGGCGCATCCGAACGGGACTTACTGGGTCGCGATTCTTCTCTATTGACAGCCACAAGGCAGCTTTCTGACCAAGACTTCTCTGCGTGGACACGGTCCTGCCATTTCGCACCGTGCGGCAGTTCAGCCGCTGCAAACTCCAAATGGACCACGCGGCGATTGGAGGGCCTCATAGCGGGAGGGGAAGAATGCAGGAGTAGAGGCCGCATCAGGATGGCATCTCCGCGAAGGACCGCACACGCAACGGCGTTTTCTTTCGAACAATTCTGGATCTCTGCATCGGAAAGAAATCCGTCTCGATGAGAGCCTGGAATCACGCGGAGGGGACCGTTATCCTCGCCGCAATCATCCAGATGAATACGGATCGCGAGCATTTGCTGCAGAACGGCAAGCTCAGGGCGCACATGCATGACATCGGCTTTGACCGACCATGGTCCCCAGCCTTCGATGTCGAGTTTTTCGCGAACAGCAATCACGCAATCCTGATGCCACGTCACCTTCCAGTTCGCTTTTCGACTCTTGTTGAAAAAGATTCCTCGCACCGCGAAGCAGTCGGTTCCAAGCACCGATGCAACGGGCCTTCTCACCTCATCAGAACCTGCGATGATGCGTACGATCACATTGGAGAGGAGGTTGCGAATTCCATGCTGATCGGCGTCGGAAGCCGCTTCTAGAGCTCGGATGGTCTCTTCGGATACACAGCGGTGAATTAGTACGTACCCATGTGCTTCGACTTGGCGTTTGAGCGCATCCATGCGGGGTCAACTGAGAGTCTACCGCATCGACAATCCAGCCCGCGGCACGCGGACAGGAGTGTCCGCGCCACACAACCTGCGTGCTCACCTGCCACCATCTGATCCTTCACCGTCTCAACTGACCGTGGAGTCGAAGCCATTTTCCTTGGCTTTATCTATATCTACTTCTCTTTCTGGAGAGTCCAGCGGAGGCCCGCTGAAATGGTGCGGCTGTAATATTCGCGCTGAATCGGGTAGCGCTCACTGCCGTTATAGAAGCCAAACACTTCATTGTTCAGGTTCAGCATTGAGACGATCGCCTGCAGCCCATGCGAGCGAGGAATCTCATAACTAACTTGCGCGTCGACCTGGGTGTGCGGGTAGAGGTAGGTATCTCCGTTGGGATCCGAGGTGGCGTTGTTGCCGGCATAGGACCATATATATCCGTCGTTATGCGTCAGTCCCATTCGCGCGGAGACGCCCTTTTGTCGTAAGTCACATCAACGTTCCAGTTGTTGGGTGCGGTGCGCAGAAGAGTAGGGTGATCGGTGCGTCCGAAGCCATTGGGAAAAGTGGCGCGCGATGCCGTGTGACTGTAGTTTGCACTTACTCCCATACCGTTGAGCAGACCCGGTAAGAACCGCAATTGCTGCTGCCAGCTCATTTCGATCCCCTCGATGTGAGCGTGGGGACCATTGATCAATGTACTCTCGGTAAGGCCCTCATACGGAGCGGTCGTGCGTACAATTGTGTCTCCGTAAATGGGATCGGTCAGATACTTGTAGAACGCTCCGAACTGAATGATGCCAACCGGCTTCAGATAATGCTCTAAAAGAATGTCGAAGTTTTGGCCATGGGTTGGTTTTAGCGCGGGGTTGCCGGCCGACACGGGAACATTGGGATTGGTTGGATCGTCGGTCAGATACGGCGACATATCGTAAAAGTTCGGCCGCGCGATACCCATGCCGTAGGAACCACGGAGGATTGTGTCAGACCCAATACGATACTGGGCTTGCACGCTGGGGAACACGTTGGTGTAGCTGTTGTGGGCGGGCAGGGGCGAAGATGAGACAAAATTCCCGTTAGTGTCAAGATTCACAACAGTTCCCAGCAGCGAGTCCTTGGTGGCTTCGATTCGCAGGCCGGTCTGCAAACGGAGGCGCCCCAGGCTGATCGTGTTCATGACATAGCCGGCATAGATGCGCTCGCTGTCATCAAAATCGTTGGGGAGCGAACGTACCTGGTCAAAGCCTCCCGAAAACTGGCTTGGGTTGCCATTGAAATACGCCAAGATCTTCTTGTAATCGGTTGTGGGCCCGTACCGGTAACGCCCCATGTAATAGTCGCTGTTGGTAAAGGAGCTGAGAAACGAACTCATCAGCAGGCTACCATTCGGACCGAACGATGAGTCGGTGAAAATCTGGCTCTTGCGAGCGTCCCAGGTCTTGAAACCGACTTCGAAGGAGCTGTAGTGGCTGCCGGCGCGGTACTGTTTGTTCAGCGAGATGTCGCCGACCACGTCGCGCTCGAAAGTGCTGTCATGTTGGAAGGAGAGATAGGCGAGGCTGTACTGCGTGGGGTCGTAGATGTTCACGCCATTCAAGACCGTAAATCGCGGCGTAAACGGGTTGCTGACGTCCATTCCAAACTGAACATTGTTGATGGGGCTGTCGGGAGCGACCGGCCCAAAACCAGCGCGGGGATAGGAAGCCAGAGCCTTGGCCTGCGATAAAGCAAGTTCGTAGTTCAGAACGGTGCTTCCGAACAAGTGCCGGGCGCCCGCTTGAATGCTGAATATTTGTTGCTCCGGCCTGCGGAAGACATTGGTAAAGAACATATTTCCGGTGTTATCCGAGGTTGTGGGAGTAAGAATAGCGCCCAATTGGGGAGAGTAAATCCAATCCTCTCCGTGGTCATTGAAGCGGGAATACAACCCCTTGAGATAAATGGACGACATGTCTCCGAGCTTGTAGTCGACTCCGCCCCCGAACCCATAGCGGGTGCGGTCGTAGTGATATTCACGCAGGTCCATGGTGTTGGGACCGGCATAAATGCCGCCATTTGCTGCGGGGAACAATCCGGGCACCGGTTCTACGTCATCAATGCCGCGGGCGTTGAAGTCGTAGCTTCCACCGAAAATAATCCCGAAGCGCTTCTCCCTCCCGAAGCGATTGCCCGCAGTTCCGGCAAATTGGTCAAGCCGGCGGCCTCCCGCGATCGGCGTATAGCCGCCCATCCCGAGAAGAGTCAGATAGGGACGATCGGCGGCGGTCTTTGTCAGCAGGTTTACCGATCCGCCGATGGCGTCCGCGTCCTGATTCGCGGACAGCGTTTTGCTTAACTCGATGGAGTCGATGAGATCGACGGGGATGGCGTCAAGCTTTACATTACGGACGTTTTCCGGCGAGGGTACGTGAATTCCATTGATGGTGACATTGCTGAGGCGCGGCTCGGTACCACGAATCTGGATGTATTTGCCCTCGCCCTCGTCGCGCTCGAGCGAGACGCTTGGCAGCCGCCCAACGGAGTCGGCGATGTTCGTGTTCGGCAGACTGGTGATGACACTGGCTGGAAGGACTTGGAGAATGTTGTCAGCGACTCTTTCGCGGTTTAGGGCTTCCAGTTCACCGAACTGGCGGTCGGCGATGACGAGAACCTCTTCACTTGTTTTTGCAACCTGCAGGACGGCGTTCACGCTGACAGTCTGTCCGGAAGCAACCGTTACATCCACCGAAAACGGCGCGAACCCAATGTACGACACGGTTAGCGTGTAGTGGCCGCGGGCAACGGCAGTGATGGTGAACTCCCCCTGGCTGTTGGAGACCGCCGCCTGACCGTCCGGATGGAGCTCGACACGCGCCCCCTGCAGTACTCCCTGGGTATTGTCTTTCACATTGCCGGTGATGGAGCCGCTGCGGTCCTGCGCTTGAACCGGCATGATTCCCCAAACCAACCCTAGCAACAAAACGACAAATCGCTTAAAAATCGGCGTTGACATAGCGAATCTCCTCGAACGATTTTTAATTCCCCTGCTCTTTTTTCTCGCCCCGCGACGAAAACGGGAGACAGCTCATGCTGTCCCGGCAAATCGGGAATCAGAAAAACGACATATCAAAGTTCGGAACTGGTGACGATAGCAAGAAAACGTGAATACACTGTTACAGCACGTTTGCTAAAAGGTTAAAGTATTCGATGTTGTCCCAGAGTCATATTTGGGAAATTGGAATCACACTACGGTTGTGAACTCTCACCGTCTCAGATGGAACAGGCTCCGCGAATCCGCATCGGGACTGCCGGCTGGTCGTATAAAGACTGGGACGGGATTCTGTATCCGCCGGAAGTGACGCGAAAGAAAATTCATCCTGTCGAATTTCTGGCGCGATTCTTCGACGTCATCGAAATCAACACTTCGTTTTATGGACACATACGGCCGGAACTGGGGCGTCTGTGGTCGCGAAAAGCAGCCGCGGTCAATCCAAATTTTCTTTTTACCGCGAAGCTGCACCGGTCGTTCACACATTCTCCGCTGGCGGTGATGGAACCAACCTCGGCGGCCAGCATCCGGCCGAATGACCAGGATGAACGACTTGCCAGAGAAGGTCTGGACTCGCTGGCCTCGGAAGGCAAGTTGGGCGCGCTGCTGATTCAGTTCCCCGTCTCATTCAAGAACACCAGTCTCAACCGCGAGTATCTGGAGCAGTTGTTGCGGCAGTTCATTGAGTATCCGCGAGTGGTCGAGGTGCGGCACGAGAGTTGGGATAATCCGGAGACGATCGCCGAATTCATGCGTCACAACATCGGTTTCTGCAACATCGATCAGCCGCTGCTGGGGCGTTCTTTGGCGCCGACAGAGCATGTTACGTCGGGCGTCGGATACGTCCGTCTGCATGGCCGCAACTATGAGCATTGGTTTGAGAGCGGGTTCGACAGCGATAACCGCAATCGTGATGACCGTTACAACTATCTCTATAAGCCTGCGGAATTGGAGAAGTGGAAAGAAAAAGTCGAGAGCATCGCGCGCCGCGCCGAATCGACATACGTGATTGCGAACAATCACTTTCAGGCGAAGGCGGCGGTGAATGCGTTGGAGTTAAGGCATCTGCTGGACGGAAAGAAAGTTCGCGCCCCGGAGACGCTGGTAAAACATTATCCCGAACTGAAAGAGATGGTTGAGAGGGAAGACGCAAGCGGGGAATACTCACTGCTGGGGTGAAAAACAATGCGGAGTTTGATGTAGCGGTGATACGACAAACGCCGTATAGAATTCCTGGTGCGACTATAGCACTGTCAAGCTATCTCCTCCCGCCACATGGATAAATTACCACCCACTAAGTGTAACGCAAGCGATATTCTGCTAGACTCTCCGCTAAGACCGAGGGCAGGTTGCTGACTCGGACAAGTTAATGGGGGCCATCTTAAGGAAAGTCTTTCGAAAGGCCCCTGGAAATAATCTTGGGGCAGTCGCTGGAATTTGATCTGGCCGATCACAACTACGTAGGTAAAATTCCAAGCGGCTCGCCCATGGGGTGAGCCATGGCATTGCACCCTGCTAAGCGCCACGTTCCGGAAGAATTGCCAGTCGCGTGGGACCCGATCCGGCGGGCCCTGGAAGAAAACGAAGACTGGTATCGCGATCTAGTTGACCATAGCCAAGACCTTTTGTGCGTCCACGACCTTCAAGGCCGATTCCTGTCGGTCAATCCCGGTCCAGCGCGTCTGCTGGGTTACAGCGTAGAAGAAATGCTGCAGAAGCCGATGCGGGATTTTCTTGACCCGCAATTCCGGAGTCAGTTTGAGGACTACCTGCGCGAGATCGAACGCACGGGGGAGGCTCGCGGGCTGATGGCGGTGTTGACGCGATCGGGAGAGCAGCGGATCTGGGAATATCACAACACTCTGCGAACCGAGGGAGTGGCAACGCCGATTGTCCGAGGGCTCGCGCATGACATCACGGAACGGGTGCGGGCGGAGAAGGCGCTGCGCGCGACCAACGAAGAGCTGCTCAAGACGGCACGGGAGCGGGAGCGGATGCTGCAGGAGCTCATGCTGTTCCGGACGCTGCTGGACCAATCGAACGATAGCATTGAGGTAATCGATCCGGAGACCATGGGTTTCCTCGATGTGAATGAGAGGGCGTGCGTAGAACTGGGATACAGCCGGGAAGAGCTCTTGTCGATGACGGTTTTTGACATCGCCCCGGACACCGACGAAAGTTCGCGAGCGCAGGTGGAGCAACAGTTGCGGGAGCCGGGATTCGCAATCATAGAGAGAGTGCACCGACGGAAAGATGGAACTACGTTTCCGGTGGAAGTGAATTTGCGAAAGGTGCGATTGGACCGGGAGTATGTCGTGGCCGTTTCGCGCGACATCACGGCACGGAAGCGGTCGGAGGAGAGGCTGCGAGAGTTCGGAAGGGTAGTAGAGAATCTTGAAGAGCAGGTCGCGGTGGTGGACCGGGAGTATCGGTACGTGATCGCGAACCGGGCATACCTGAGCTATCGGGGCGCGACGAAAGAACAAGTTGTAGGGCGCTTGGTACCGGAGGTATTGAAGCCAGAGGTGTTTGAGTCAGCGGTAAAACACAAACTGGATGAGTGTTTGCTGGGGAAGGTCGTCAGCTACGAGATCAGGTATAGCTATCCAGAGATAGGGGAGAGGGACATATCGGCCACGTATTTTCCGTTAGAAGGTTCGACAGGGACTAGTCACGTGGTGTGCGTTCTCCGCGACATCACGGAGCGGAAGCGGGCGGAGGAGGCGTTACGCGAGAGTGAGGCGCGGGAGCGGGTAAGAGCGAAGGAGTTGGAGACAGTGCTGGAAGCGGTGCCCGTACCCGTTTACATCTCGCATGACGCCGAGTGCAGACGGATTACAGGAAATCGGTCGGCATATGAACAGCTCCGTATCGCGGGAGGCAAAAACTTTTCGAAGAGCGCGTCACCGGAGGAGCAGCCCGGTTTCCGCGTGATGCAAGATGGAGTGGAGATTCCAGCGGATCTATTGCCGATGCAGCAGGCGGCAGCTACGGGGGAGCCGGTGTATGGACGCGCATTGACGATGGTATTTGAGGATGGCGCCGAGCGGGAGACCGTGATGAATGCGGTTCCGCTGCTGGATGAGACCCGCAAGCCTCGGGGAGCGGTAGGGGCATCGATCGACGTGACAGAACTGAAGCAGGCGGAGAAAGCCTTGCGGGAAAGCGAGATGCGATTCCGGACGGTGTACGAGCGATCTCCGGTTGGCATTACTCTGGTGGATTCGCACACCGGGCGATTCCTGCAAGCCAATCCGAAGTTCTGCGAAATCGCCGGACGCAGCGAAGAAGAGCTATTGCGGATCGACGTGGGGAGCATGACTCATCCCGATGATGTTGAGCACGGCAGTGAATACCTGCAGCAACTCGCCGAGGAAAAACTGGCCAATTACGAGATGGACAAAAGGTATCTTCGCCCGGATGGATCGGTGCGCTGGGTGAGGATTCTGGTGGTGCCAATGTGGAGTAAAGGAGAAAAGCGCCGATGGCACATGGCTCTCGTGCAGGACATCACCGAGCGTCGGCAGGCGGAGGAGCGGCGCGAACGCACCGAGGAGGCCTTGCGGCAAAGCGAGGAACAATTACGCGAAGCCAAGAAAAAGCTTACGGAAGAAAAACTTTATCTGGAGCAGGAAATCGATACAGAACTTGGGTTTGGCGAAATTATCGGACAGAGCAAGGCCCTGCAAGCCGTCATGGAGCAGGTGGGGAAAGTGGCCGCCAGCAACGCCACCGTGCTGCTGCTCGGTGAAACGGGAACAGGTAAGGAACTGGTGGCGCGGGCGATCCACCGGTTGAGCCAGCGCGCCAATAATAGTTTCATCAAATTGAATTGCGCGGCGATTCCGTCGGGGTTGCTGGAGAGCGAGTTATTCGGTAATGAGAAGGGCGCCTTCACTGGAGCGGTAAGCAGGAAAATAGGACGACTCGAATTGGCCGACAAGGGCACGTTGTTTCTCGACGAGATCGGGGAGATTTCGCTGGCGTTGCAGCCAAAGCTGCTGCGGGTTTTGCAGGATCAGGAGTTCGAGCGGCTGGGTGGAACGCAAACGCTGAAGGTCGACTTTCGTTTGATTGCAGCCACGAACCGAGATTTGGCTGATGTCGTGCGGCAAAACGAGTTTCGGAGCGATTTATATTACCGGTTGAGCGTGTTCCCGATCCGCCTGCCACCGCTACGGGAACGGCGCGAGGACATCCGGTTGCTGGTGGAACACTTTGTGCAGAAGTGCTCCCAGCGAATGAACAAATTGATCACGAGCATCCCAAAGAAAACCATGGAAGCGCTGATGGAGTGGGAGTGGCCGGGGAATGTGCGCGAGTTGGAGAATTTTATCGAGCGGTCGGTGATCCTGACTCAAGGTTCGGTGTTGGTGGCGCCGTTGAGTGAACTGGCCCTGATTGGCACGGAGGACAAAAGCGTGGATGAAACGCTGGAGGCGACGGAACGCGAGCACATTCTCCGCGCTTTGCGGGAGAGCCACGGGCAGATTGGCGGGCCGAGAGGGGCGGCGGCGCGGTTGGGGTTAAAACGAACAACCCTGCAATCTAAGCTGAAGCATCTTGGCATCAATCCGCGGGGTGGACCGATCAAGCACTAGTTCACTGCGGTTCAACTGCTTCCATACGTCTCTGAACTTCATTTTGCTCTTCTCAATGACCTTCTTTTTGATCTTTGGGAGTTGGCACACGCGGGCCGGAGCACCCGTTCAAAACGGGTAGATGCCGAAGGTCGGGCGGTTCGGTTACAATCCTCGCGCGCATGAACCGCGAATATAACAAACAATATAGCCATGAATTGGGGCGCGACATGGAGTCGCTGGCGTTCGGGCACGCAGGGCAGCCGATCCTCGTTTTTCCGACATCCAGGGGACGTTTTTTTGAGTATGAAGATGCAGGGATGATCCCCGCGCTGGCCGGGAAGCTGGATGGGGGCGCGATCCAGGTATTCTGCGTCGATAGCGTCGACGGCGAGAGTTGGTACAACAAGGGCGCTCATCCGGGAGCGAGGGTTGGGCGGCACGTGCAGTACGAGCGCTATGTGATCAATGAGTTTCTACCGTATTTGAAGTGGAAAAACTGGTCTCCGCAAATCGCGGTGACGGGGTGCAGTTTTGGCGGTTATCACGCGCTGAATTTTTCCCTGCGGCATCCGGATGTGGTTTCTTCTTGCGTGACCATGAGCGGATCCTTTGACATCAAGAGCTTCCTCGACGGCTATTACGATGACAATGTCTATTTCAATAATCCGGCGGATTACCTGCCGAACTCGGGCGATGAGTGGTTCCTGAACCGGTACCGCCAGATGAAGATTGTGCTGGGAACATCCGATTGGGATATGTGCCTGGATGCGAATGTGAAGATGGCAGGGATTCTGCAGGGTAAGGGGATTCCGCATTGGTTGGATATCTACGGGGATAACAGCAAGCATGATTGGCCGCTGTGGCAGCGGATGGCGGGAAAGTATTTTTAGGAACTGGTCGTTGGTCGCTAGTCGTTAGCACGGGGCGGGCTTCGCCCAAAGGACGGACGAATGCGTCCGTCCCTACGTGGGTCGAGATCTTGGTCTGACGAGGACTTAAATTTATGGCTGATAAGAAAATCGGGATTCTTTTTGGGATGGAGAATACGTTTCCGCCGGCATTGGTCGAGAAGATCAACTCCATGAAGGCCGAGGGCGTTACCGCCGAATTTGTGAAGATTGGCGGCATCCGGATGGATGAGCCGAAGAAGTACGACGTCATCATTGACCGGATTTCGCAGGACATTCCTTTCTACCGGGCATATTTGAAGAACGCGATGCTGCAGGGAACGATTGTGATTAACAATCCGTTCTGGTGGACGGCGGACGACAAGTTTTTTAATTATGCGCTGGCGCACAAAATGGGCGTGGCCATTCCACCTACGGTGATTTTGCCGCATCACCAGCATCCCCCGGATACTACCGATAAATCCATGCGGAATTTGATGTATCCGTTGAATTGGGAAGAGGTGTTTGCCTATGTTGAGTTTCCCGCGTTCTTGAAGCCTTATTCGGGCGGCGGCTGGAAGCACGTATATAAGGTGCATTCTCCGGAGGAGTTCTTCCACAACTACAACCGGACGGGCGACCTTTGCATGACGTTGCAACATGGCGTGGAGTTTGAGGATTATTACCGCTGTTACGCGGTGGGGCAGGAGAAAGTGCACATCATGAGGTACGATCCGAGAGCGCCGCATCATGAGCGCTATGTGACGGGGAATCCGCAGCCGGGAACGAAGTTGAAGGAGCGGATCGAGAAAGATGCGCTGGCGTTGTGCCGCGCGTTGGGGTACGACCTGAACACCGTGGAGTTTGCGGTGGAGGACGGCGTCCCGTATGCGATTGACTTCATGAATCCCGCTCCGGATGCAGAGGTTACGTCGGTGGGGCAGCAGAATTTTGAGTGGATAGTGGACGCGGTGGCGGAGATGGCGGTGAGTAAGGCGCTGAGCGGTCAGAATCCGGTAGAGGAATTGCGCTGGACGGCGTTCTTGAATGGTCCGAAGCGGGAGGAGATCCGTGCGACGAAGGCGCGGAAGAAGGCGTAGACGTGGACGAGGGCAGTTTCCCGTCCGCGCAAAAGCCAGGCTAGCTTCTCGCCGCCCGTCGCTGCTCCACCAATTCCTCGATTCGATTGAGGACTTCATCCTCGCTCATGTTTGTCGAGTCGAGCACCACGGCATCTTCGGCCGCCACCAGCGGAGAAGCCTCGCGCGAGCGGTCGCGCCGGTCACGCTCGCGAAGTTCCGCAGCCATCGTCTGCGCCGGCGCGCCTTTCACCTTCTGCTGGTCCAGTCGTCGTTGCTCGCGAATCACGGGATCGGCGTCGAGAAAAATCTTTAAGTCGGCATCAGGGAAAACCTTTGTCCCAATGTCACGGCCTTCCATCACGACACCGCCGCCGACGCCCATCTCGCGCTGCCGCGCCACCATCCACTCCCGCACTCTGGGATGCACTGACACTCGCGACGCTGCCTCGGTCACATCGCGCTCGCGAATGCGCGAAG
>Ga0137401_10001151_pt1 | contig 11228 bp, 13 predicted proteins | sample CZOMad1_1_16fung_FD_108286 | JGI IMG/M metagenome (GOLD analysis project Ga0137401, IMG submission 108286) | Vadose zone soil fungal communities from Angelo Coast Range Reserve, California, USA - CZOMad1_1_16fungal (Illumina Assembly) | ecosystem: Environmental > Terrestrial > Soil > Vadose...
CACGGATTGCACGATCGCCTCGTGCCTCGCATCAGACATGCGGTCAACGAACAGAAGGGCCAGCGCGTTCGTGATTCTTGCCGCCTGGACGGGATCATGGTCACCGACCGCAACACTGATCACGCGGCTGCCAGGATCATGTTCCACCTTCAACCGCCTCTGAAACTCACGAAGAGCGGCGTTCTCACCCGGAGTGAGCCGCTGCGCATCCTGCCCCGAAACATCCTGACTAGGGTGCGTAGTCCCGTCGACCGAATCGGGTGCAAGCCGCAGTTTGCGGATCACCGCCACGCCCAGCGCTGCGCTCTGCAGATTTTGCACTTGCGTCTGCAGGTATTCGGTGTCACTCGAGACCGCTTGGGGCTCGAGTGAAAACTGTTCGTATCCCGGTGGGTCTACGTCCAGGCGTGCTTCAGGCTCGTACACCGACTTCATGAGCAAGCTGGCGAAAAGCGCGACAGCCGCTGCCCCGAAAGTGCACGCTGTCACTACACGCCACTGTCGTTGCAGAATGCCGACAAGTACGCCTATGTCTGTGCCGCCGGACGTAGTTCCACGGCGGCTCAGGACCACGCGGGGAACCATCTTGCGGCCTTCCTGTCCCAGCACGGATGGGTCAAAGAGATCCGGGAGCTTGCCCGACTTTTGGAGAAATTCGTAGATGCGACTCATGATCGCCTCGTGGTCGAAGGATCGGAGTTACCATTCGCGAAGACGGCAACTCAGTCGATGAAACGTAGTTTTTGGGAAGACTGCGAGACTGGTGTTGGGGGAAGTTACGCCGCGCTCTCTTGCCCGATAAGCGTAGGCGTAGGGGCAAGGACTACAGGCGCGGGAGCACCCTGCTGTAACAGACCAAGGTTCTCTCGATGCCATTCTATCGTGAGCTTCAGTCCGGCATTCAAATCGTACTTGGGATCATATTTGAGTAGACGCCTAGCCTTCTCAAGGGATGGCACTCGTATAGAAATATCGGGAAATGGCGACTCACAGAATGTCACGATGGACATGCTTCCCGTGAGCTGGATAACCTTCCTTGCGAGTTCGTAGACGGTCAACGTGTTCCCAGGGTGGCCAATATTGAAATCTTCTCCAATGGCTTCAGTACAGAGCATCATCTGCAGCAGCGCACTGCAGAAATCTTCGATGTAGCACCAGGAACGTATTTGCGTGCCGTCGCCATGAATCTCCAATGGCCTGCCCTGCAACGCGTTGAGAATGAACCGGCGCAGAGCGTAGTCGCCTGTCCTGCGTGGTCCGAAGATGTTAAACGGCCTCACAATTGTGATCGGCAGACGCGTTTCCCGAAAGTATGAGGCGACCAGATGTTCACCGGCGAGTTTTGACATCGCATAGCTCCAACGCGACTCGGCTATTGGTCCGATGATTGGCCGGCTCGTCTCGTCCACGCGATACGAGTTCACACCAAACACTTCACTGGTGGAAAAATACACAAACCGTTGAATTTTGCGAGTCGCGTCCAGTGCTTTCAGCAGGCGCGATGTTCCTACGTAGTTTGTCTCCAAGGTTTCCCGGGCTGAACTGCATACCCGATTGACGCCCAGAATTGCCGCTGCGTGGACCACCACGTCGACATCCTTTACCAGACTGCGGAGATCTGCTTCCAGGATGCTGCCGCGGACTGACGTCACGTTCGGATGTCGCAACAGCGCTGTATGCTGTATAGGGCCACATTCGAAGGACTGGTCGAAGAGAATAACGCGATTGTGCTCAACGAGTTTCTCGGCCAAACTCGATCCGATAAAGCCCGCTCCTCCGGTAATCAGGATGGATTTGCTACGGAGTGGCGAGGCAATCCCATTCGAAGGCACCACGTGGCTGGATGCACCGGAAAGCATTCGCTGGAGTTGCTGCGTTCCGTCGCCGTTACCGTTACTATGGCTATTGCCATTGCCCACTGGTACAAGACTTACCTGCGCTGCCTCGTAGTTCGCCCCCGCCCTCGTATCCTTGTTGTTGTTGTAGTCGCGACTCAGAGTGCTGGCAACGTGTCCATCGCTGCCCGGTGGCTCATTTACACCCGGCAGAATAGAGATCGTGCTGGTGGTCTGCAGGACTTCCTCCAGAGTGGGCATAATTCGGCTGCGCACTGGGACGCCCTTGCTCGTTTTAACCTCACTGAGGTGCAGCGACTGCCGCGATTTCGGGGAAATGCACACAAGCACCTCATCAACGTCTTGGGCTCTGGCGATGTTTGGGAGGTCCGCGACGCGTCCAAGCACAGTTACACCCGCGATCACTGCCCCCTGTTTCCCGGGGTCGTCGTCCAAGAACCCGGTCACTTCGATTCCTTTGCGCAGAAGCATCTCTCGTGCCACCATAGCGCCATGCGCACCGGCACCAATAATCAGGAAGCGTTGCGGGCTGACCAGCGTTATCCCCCTCGACTTGCGCTCGTAGAGAACGCGGCGGGCTAACCGGGCGCCGATCGCGCCGACCAACGACAATACGCTCATTGTCGCGATGATGCTTACTGGAACGTTCGTCCCGCGCGCAACTGCTCCAGCCAGAAGCGCGATGCTGATTAGAACTAACGAATACGCTAGGTAAGCACGTGCGATGCAGAGCGCATCCCCGATATTCACGTACCGCCATTGGAACCTGTAGATGCCTAAGAGAATGCTAGCCAGGATTTGGCCTATCAAGATAGGCAGCAACAGCAGGAGCATCTGCCGACTCGCCGCCGGTGATATGAGCCCTTCATAACGGATGAGATACGCGGCGCCCCAGGCCGCCGCTCCAATGGCAGCGTCAATCAGCATCTGGTTGGTTTTGGTGTAGAGAGCTATTTTCATGGCTGATGGTCCTAGAGTTATTCCCGCCGGAGCTGCGTGACAGGGCGGTCCCGGCGGCTGCGGTCAGCAATAAACTACTTTGCTGGAGTGGAGGCCACGTGTCGCATTACGGGTATCGACGAGTTGCGAATCTTCGACGATGCGCCGGTAGTCGTAGCCGGAATGATCGGTGGTAATGAGCACGCAGTCATATTGGTCGAGGTTTTGCAAAGGCGCGCACTTCATGTGCAGGTCATACTTGCGCCCGCGACCTACAAACGGAAAGTAGGGATCGCGGTAGCTGACCTTGACGCCGCTTTGCGCAGTAGCTCAATGATCTTGAGCGAGGGCGATTCCCGCAGGTCGTCAATGTCCTTCCTGTAGGCCACACCGATCACCGGCACACGCACACCCTGGAGCGCCTTCTTTCGATCGTTAAGGTGCTGAGGTTAAGGCCTAGACACCGTGGTAGGGCATGGCTGAATTAACCTCGCCCGCCAGCTCGATGAAGCGTGTTTGGAAGTCGAACTCCTTGGCTTCCACGACAAGTAGAACGGATCCACGGGAATGCAGTGTCCTCCCAGTCCCGGACCCGACCGAGATAGAAAGCTTGAAAGCCGAACGGCTTCGTCTTGGCTGCCTCGATGACTTCCCAGATGTCAATGCCCATTCGCAGGCACAGCAGCTTAAGCTCGTTAACTAGAGCGATGTTTACGCATCGATAAATATTCTCCAGAAGCTTCGTCATCTCAGCGGTCGCAGGTGACGATACCCGCACCGTCCGATGGAAAATCGTGCCGTATAGCGCGGCGGCCAGCTCCGCCGCCCGATCGTCCAGCCCTCCCACTACTTTCGGAATATCTCGTCGCGCCACGGTCGTGTTGCCCGCGTCTTCCCGCTCGGGCGAAAACGCCACATACAAGACACCCTTCGAATCTCTGTTGGAGCGTGCCGCGCACAAACCAGATGGGTTGTTTTTCTCCAGAATGGGAACCAACACTTCCTCTGTTCCTCTGTCGTGCCGGGATATGTGGTGCTTTCCAACACAATCAGTTGTCCAGGCCGGAGATGCGGGGCGATAATCGCTGCTCCTAGGCCGCGCGGTCGGTGAGGTTTTGGGTCCAATCGACGAAGGGCCCCTGGAGTTGTAGCCCCGCGCCAAATTGACCACCCGATAGTGGCTCACAGTACACCACGCGGACGGAGGTTTGAAAACTGTGCGTAGGAGAGTTCAAGAAAAGGAGCGCGTCTGGCTTCGTTGGAACGTTAACCACAACACGCGCACCCCCTGGGCTAACGTTCTCCGTTACTGCGTCTTGGGTCAGTCCGGGCACTCCTGGGCTTAGAAGCCTGACCGGGACCGTCAAGCGCATTCGTCGGTGGAGGCGACCAGATTGGATGTGGGAGCGTACATGTTGCGATGGCATCACCGTACTCTTCTGCTGCTCGGCCAGATAAGCGTGAACGATTCTCGGTTGTGTTTCTAATCGCGACTCCGCTACTTCTGGTTTGCAAGGGTCGTTTCCGGCAGACACTCTAGGTCTTCAGGCCAGAGTTCAACCGAAGCGGAGCGTTGGATGAAATCGACTGAGACAATGATTCGAGCCTGACTGTTGTGGCGCACCACAACGCCTTCAACTCCTTGCAGGGGGCCCGCCTTGATGCGGATGCGTTTGCCCGCTACTAAGTACGGGTAGGGCTCAGATTTTCGGAATTGCAGCGCCATTCGGAGGTTTTCCATTTGATCGTCGGGCACCACAACAGGCTTACCATGGAAACTCACGATGTGGACAACCCCGGGAACCTCGAGTGCGCGTATGCGCTCGGTTAAGGAGATACGAATGAAAAGGTAGCTGGGAAAGAGCGGTAATTGCAGGTGTGCGCGGCGATTTTTCCAGCTGCGGACTGCGTGATAGAGAGGCAGAAAGGATTCAACGGATCTGCGAGCCATTTGATCGGCGACGACCTTTTCATGCCTCGCAATAACGTAGGCTGCGCACCACTGGGTTTCGCGCATCAGCGGTTGAAGCATGCCTTGATCCGGGCTGAGGGGGTGCGGTGCCAGCATAGTCCGTTCTACCAATGGGTCGTTTGAAACCTGCGAAGGTTTGACCGTTTCCGGCTAGATTTCGGCAGATATAGCTTCGCCACCTCAACTGCAAATGGACTCCGGGCAAACTTTCACTTGCGCCCGTTATGGGTGGTACTAAGCTGCAGTACTCACTCGAATGGCGCCGATATCCAAATCTTCTTGACCGGCGCCAGCCACAAGTGGAGCCTAGTCAATTGAGCCCGCCGGGGCAATCCGGTGAATCTTGCAATCTGAGTGCAGGTATTTTCCCATCAGGGGATCACTGGACTGTCCGACGCCCAAATGCCCGTAGCCGTATTGCGTTGGTTGCGGGGGGTGGATTTGAACCACCGACCTTTGGGTTATGAGTGCAATTTCGGCGCACACGCCAACCAACAGCTTGCTTGAAAACCCCCGTAAAACCCTCGAATCAGCGAATTCGAGTTGGTCCGTCTTGCTCCCCGTCGGACCGAGTTTAGGCATAGAAGAGGCATAGAAGTGCGTGAACGATGCCCTCAGCAAAAATCACCGCTGGCCGGCACGACACATGGCAGTCGCAGAATTTGGGTAGCTGAACAGACTTTCTGGAAACAGCAGGTTCGACAACACAGAAACTCATCAAATGGACCTATCTCGCAAAACGCGTCGCCCTTTCTCCCGCTCCGAATACGACACCTCAACTCGTTCTCGTCATTAATAATTACATGCTTCGCCGCGTCGACGTCTTCATGACAACAGTGAAGTTGTTGAGTATTTGTGAAATATGCACGCGGACTTCCTATTTGTCTGTTGACGATAGGGAGAGGCCCTGCCTGACAGTGTAGCTCGACTGATTTCGCGTAATCATGGTGAGGACAGTTCGGAACGGTGAGCTCGGACAGAAGAAAGTGTGTGTACTGCCCGGTCACGATTCTGAAGTGATTCGGGCGCATGCCGCATTTCTTCTACTGCGGGCATGGTCTCGAACGCATCATCTGCATAGTGCTCGGCCAGCTCAGCCGGCTGGAGCGCCTGCAAGCTGCTGGTTAACCCGACTCAGCAAGAATTGCGCGGCCTCGCGGACCGCCTGAAGATGTACAGACAGGTCTTGGTACTCGTAAGGCATGAGGAAAAACTCTTCGTCCCTTGCCACCCTGAGCCAAGAACCCACATCCGATCTTAAAAGAATTGTCGGTTTGACGCTGATGGTGGGAATTAATGGGCCAACGGTCTCAGAATTTGCGTAACGCAGGCGCAGTCCGTGAAATAGCCGCACAACTTGGCTCGGCGCGATTAAACCAGCGATTGCGCCCGGCGGAACCTCCACTGCAGATCGAGATACTAGGCGTTGGTCGAGAAGTCTAAATACCAGGTCATAATGATCGGCTACAGCGGAATTGTTTTCAAACGCATGAATTAAACGGGAGTCGTGAATCCCTGATGGGTCAAATGCGTCCCTGGGGTTCTCAAAAATTACGAGCCAGTCCCCATCCGTTAATACAGCGCGCACCGGAAATTGACCCGTGCGTTGAAACACAGAAACGACGTATTCTCGAAGGGACGGTATCCATTCCTTCCACTCCGAACGCGCGTTCAAGGGTGCCGCAACCCATTTCGCGATCATTTCGGAAGCTGTTTCCGTGGAGCCACCGGGGGGAGTCGGAAATTTCGAAGGCCTCTTCGCTGCTGACAACGCTGGGCATCCCGAAATGTGGCTTCCATGCGTTTCAGCACGGCAATGCCACGCTCCTCGACCAGATTGGCGCACCGATGGCCGTCCGGTTGAATCGGCTAGGTCACTCTGAAGCGCGAACTACGATGGGGTACACGCACGCGGTCACAGCAGACGAACGCAGTACGGCAGATAACCTTGGGAGAATTCTGCACGGTACTGCACGGAATGAACAAGAAAAAGAGCCCGCGCAAAAAGCGCAGACCCTTTTGATTCAATAATATGAGATTGGTTGCGGGGGGTGGATTTGAACCACCGACCTTTGGGTTATGAGCCCAACGAGCTACCGGACTGCTCCACCCCGCGTAGTAAGTGTAACAACCCTCGTCCCATTCGCGCAAACATTCGAGCTGCTTATTCTCTCGCACGCGCACGTTTCACGACTTTATTTCACTTGCTTCCGCCGCTGACACGCCGTTACTAGCTTGGTCGGGTCGATGGCCTCGTCGTCCACCTGCATCTCGAGGATTTTTCCGTCTTTTCCAATCAGGAAATTGATGCGCTTCGGCGCCTTCATCTGCGGCGAGTAAACCCCGTACTTGCGCGTGACTTCCCCGCCCCAGTCGCTGAGTAGAGGAAAAGTTACACCGATTTGTTGGGCGAAGGCGTTGTTAGCGAAAGGGCTGTCCATGCTCACACCCAAGACCTGGGTGTCGGCCGCTTCCAGCGTCTTCAGGTTCTGCTGGAAGTTTTTCATCTGCTGCGTTCAACCACCCGTGAAAGCAAAAATATAGAAGCCCACCATGACGTTTTTCGTGCCTCGGAAGTCGTGCAGGGACATCTTCTTGAGGTCGTTCCCATCGAAGTATTGCAGCGTAAAGTCTGGGGCGACGCTGCCAACTTTCAGGGCGGGCCCCGCGGGCTTGGCCGGGGCGTCCCCAAAAGCTGCGGAGCTTGCCAGCAGGAGTAATAAGGCGGCGGATAGGGCTTTCTTTCGCATCATTCACCTTTACCTTGATTCACACTTACTTTGGAGATTGGGCTCGGCAGTCCCGCTCTACGCTACGCCGGGCTCTTGCGGAACGTCAACTAAGGTTGCGGCGCACGGGCGGTGCCGAGCCTTACATTGCGCACCGCTTTCGTTCTCAGTACATTGCTAGGAATGGCTGGACTTGAAGTGACACGGACGGTCAACGAGCTCTTCTCCCGCGTCGTCGACCGGCAGGCCGATCGCGTAATGCTGCACCGTGGAGCCACCGGCTGGATCCCGATTTCTTCGCAAGAACTCTATCGCAACGCTGCGGGCATAACGCGAGCTCTGCGCGAGTGGAAGATCACCAAGGGCGACCGGGTCGCAATTTTGAGCGAGAACCGCCCCGAATGGGCAACAGCGGATTTTGCGTCCATGCTGTTGGGCGCGGTCGTGGTTCCGATTTACCCGACGCTTACGCAGGATCAGGTGGAGCACTTGCTAAAGGATTCTGGCTCGCGCGTGGCGTTCGTTTCAACGCAAACACAGCTGAATAAGGTGCTGGCGATTCCGGCCCACGCGGGACTGGAGCGGGTCGTGGTGATGGATCCGATCGAGAATCCCCGGGCGTCACGCATCGACCATTTGATGGCAGCCGGGCCCGATCGCCGCGATCCCGTCCTGGATGCGGCCGCAAGCTCAATCGCACCCGAAGATTTGGCGACCCTGCTTTACACTTCCGGAACAACAGGAATCCCGAAAGGCGTGATGCTCACGCACGGAAACCTCGCGTGCAACTTCTCATGCTCGCTGGGCGGATTTGGTCTGGCGGCTGGGTCCTCGAGCGTATCCTTCCTGCCCCTCTCGCACATTACCGCCCGCCATGTCGACTACGCCCTGTTGCACGGGGGCGTCACGCTGGCGTACTGCCCTTTCATCGAAGAGCTACCCCGGGCGCTGCAAGAGGTGCGCCCTGCAATCTTCGTGGCAGTTCCGCGCGTGTACGAAAAAATCCGCCTGCAAGCCGAACACACCGCCCGCAGCTTCGCCAAGCGCCACATTCTCGACTGGGCCTTGTCCGTGGGCCGCGAGCACCACGCGGAAATCCTGGCGGGCGAAACCCCAACCGCTTGGTCCTGGCGCATGGCCGACCGGATCGTCTATTCACAGATTCGCCAAGGGATGGGCGGCCAGGTACAGATCTACATCTCGGGCGGCGCGCCGTTGGGCCGCGAACTGGCGGAATGGTACGCCGACGCGGGCATCCGCATCCACGAAGGGTACGGCTTGACCGAGACCTCCCCCGTAATTGCCGTAAACAGTCCGAAAGCGCACCGGCTGGGAACGGTGGGCAAGCCGCTGTCCAACGTAGAAGTCCGCATCGCCGACGATGGCGAGATTCTGGTCCGCGGACCCTCGATCTTCACCGGCTACTGGAATATGCCCAAAGAATCGGCTGAAGCTTTCACCGACGGATTCTTCAAAACCGGAGATATTGGGAACCTCGATGCGGATGGATTTCTCTCGGTAACCGATCGCAAGAAGGATCTGATCAAGACCTCCGGCGGAAAGTTCATCGCGCCGCAGCCAATCGAGGCTTCGCTTAGGGACAATGTGTTGGTGGCTGAGGCCGTCGTGATCGGTGACAAACGGAAGTTCCCGGCTGCGATGATTCTTCCCTACTTCCCTTTGCTCGAGGATTGGGCTCACGCCAACCAGGTCGCGTTCTCGTCTCGTGAGGAACTAGTTCGGCAGCCCCGTGTGCAGGCATTGTATGAAGGCGTTGTCGAGAGCGTAAACGGCAACCTGGCGCGCTTCGAGAAGCTAAAGAAGACAATCGTGCTGGCCGAGGAATTCTCGGTTGCGAGCGGCACCCTGACGCCGACTCTAAAAATGAAACGCCGCGCCGTAGAAGCGAGGCACCGCCAGGAAATTGACGCGCTCTACGCCGCCGCAGACCGAGCTCCCACCGAATAGCTGATCAATGCGGGAACGACCGCATGTAGGGACAGGCGCCCGCGCCTGTAAGCAACTCAACCTCCCACGATTCCAAGCGATTACAATAAAAAAATGGACACCCTCCAAATCGCCGGACGTACCCTCCAATCTCGCCTCATCGTCGGTACAGGAAAATATAAGTCCTTTCACGAAAACGCCCGCGCCCTCGAAGCCAGCGGCGCGGATATGGTGACGGTCGCCGTCCGGCGCGTGAACCTCGATCGCAGCAAGGAATCCCTGCTCGACTTCATCGATCCCAAGAAATACGTTTTGCTGCCGAACACGGCCGGCTGCTATACGGCGGACGAAGCGATACGGACCGCGCACCTCGGGCGCGAAGTGGGACTTTCAAGCTGGGTAAAGCTGGAAGTGATTGGCGACCAGGCGACGCTCTATCCCGACATTCACGCCACCCTCGAAGCAACCCGAATCTTGGTCAAGGACGGCTTTACCGTTCTGGCGTATACCTCTGACGACATTGTCTTTGCCAAACGTCTTGTCGATGCAGGAGCGTCAGCAGTCATGCCGCTCGGCGCCCCCATCGGCAGCGGCCTGGGCATTCAGAACGGAGCCAACCTGCGCATCCTCCGCGAAATGATCACCGGCGTCCCCCTGATTCTCGACGCAGGCGTCGGCACAGCTTCCGACGCCGCCATCGCCATGGAACTCGGATATGACGCGGTGCTCATGAACACAGGAATCGCCGCCGCGCAGGAGCCGGTGCTGATGGCGGAGGCCATGAAGCACGCCGTAATCGCGGGCCGGATGGCCTACCTGGCGGGACGGATGCCGAAGAAGCTCTATGCCACCGCGAGCTCGCCGCTGGAAGGCGTCGTGACGTAGGTCCTACCGCTTCGCCGAATGATTCTTCGGCATAACCGGCGGTGGCGGCGCGGGAGCCACATAGACAATCTCACCCGGCTTGGCGTAGTGCAGCTGCTCACGCGCCTCGCGCTCAATCGCCGCGGGATCGCCTTTCAGAGCTTCAATATGCTTCCGAAGTTGCTCGTTCTGCTCCTGCAATTGATCAACATCTTTCTCTAGTGTCTTGTATTCGTTTCGTTTGTTGCCGTAGGCTAGCGCCCCATTCGCTCCCAGCACTACGTGGAAGAACAGCCAAACGGCGAGCGCAGCGGCAAGCACTGTGCCGATCTTCCGCCGCAAACTGAACGCCCGGTGAACCACGGGCTGATACTCTTCCGCAGCCTGAAGAACGTACTGCCCCGCGCGGCGCACGTGTTCGCGAGCCTCGGGGAGGCGGATGGGCCGATAACTCGGGTTTGTTTTTTCCTTTTCCTGCAATCGCTTCCCGCCGTCTCTATCTAAAATCCACGACTTCCCCGATGCTCAATTGCTGGGAATTGCGTACTCAATTCATCCCGCCGAAGAATTCCCTCTGCGTCGGACCCAACTACTCAGTGAAGCGGGCTTTGACATCGTGCGTCAAGGAGAAGTTCCATCGCACAGGCGAAAGGAACCTACTTTGACAAACAGCTTTGCGTGCGCCGAAACTTGCCACGCTGCGCGCTCCTTCGCGCTGATGGGACACCATCTTGTTTTCGACACTCCGGCGCGGCAAATTCACGCGGTAAACTCAAAAAGACGAGCCCAAGCGGCCCACCAATTCCCTATGACCGACATACGCATTGTGCTGAGCACCGCAGGATCGCAAGAAGAAGCCCGCAAAATTGCCGAAGCCCTGGTGGAGCAGCGCCTCGCAGCCTGCGTCAACATCGTGCCCGG
>Ga0137401_10001153_pt1 | contig 11219 bp, 12 predicted proteins | sample CZOMad1_1_16fung_FD_108286 | JGI IMG/M metagenome (GOLD analysis project Ga0137401, IMG submission 108286) | Vadose zone soil fungal communities from Angelo Coast Range Reserve, California, USA - CZOMad1_1_16fungal (Illumina Assembly) | ecosystem: Environmental > Terrestrial > Soil > Vadose...
CCCCGTTGAGTCTGGCCACAATTTCCGAACTTCCGGTCCAAAATCGCACTCCCAGAAAAAATTCCCACCCCACCCGGCGCAACACTTCAGCGCGAAACACTTGACCTGTTTGTTGGAGTGGAAGCTTGCGGCCTACGCGGCCCGCAGAAGCTCCGACGCCGTACAAATCGTAATTAAGATTGCCACGTACATACAACGACGTGATCCGGTAGGTATCTTCTCCGAAGAACAAATCTCCGTAGGCGGCGAAACCGCGAGTTCCATTGTTTGTTACAAGGCCGGCGGCTCCGACCACCGAAGGCCGGGATAGCTTGTCGTCTTTGCGAAGCGGGAATATGTAGCCAAGGACCGGTACCAGCCCAGTGCCCAAAGCGGGGCTGGAAATCGGCATGGGCGCGACAACAAAAGTGCCTCGACCGCCGGAAGTTTTCTCCTGCTTAGATTCCACGACCGTTTGCGAGCTCGACGGCATCTGCGCCGATACGTTGTCAGCTTGGGAATCACGTACAAACTCGTGAGGCCTCACATGGTCTTGGCTCTGCCACTCCTCTTGAGCGATAGCCACGTTACCGAAGAAGATACACACTGGCAGCATCGTAAGGGCCACTCGCAACCCAAAGCAGACATGAGCACGCGTTGCACCAAACGCTTGACACGAACTATTTGCCGCGTCCCTGGGTTGTGTGCTCACTGCCTCATCCAATCAGCAACCCGATCTCTAAAGAACCAGCCCCTGCTATTCGTGACCCACAGCTAGCCGCAAGTCAGACACAGCCGGCCCTCCGCGCATCGCGCCGAGAAATACGGTGACGGCAGAATCGACTCCCCGGAACAAAGGTCCGTCCAACTGTTCGAGGAACCCGCTCCTCTCGAAAAGGTCACGAACCGGATCAGCGACTCGCGCGAAATGGAGATGAATACCCGATTCGCGTAGCTCGTTGCGAAGCTGGCCAAGCATTTCAAGGCAGGTAACGTCGATTTCCGGACTGGCTTCGAGATTGATGATGACTGCCCGGAGTGGCGGCCCGGCAGCCTTAACCAGTTCACGTAGCCGGCTGTGGATCCGATTGGCATTTGCAAAAAACAGGACTCCATTGGGACGGAAAATTAGGAGACCCGGAATCTGCTCCGCCTCTGTGTGCCGGGCGACGTCTACGAAGTTCTCCGATCCCGGCAGTCTGCCCAAGACCGAATCCTGCGGAGAACTGAGCCTTAGCATCAATGCGATCAGAGTTAGACCAACTGCAAAGATCAGGCCCTTGAGGATTCCCATCTGTAGAACCCCAACCAACGCGACCAGCGCCACCCATACACTTCCGGTCCGTAATTTCGCGTAATACTTGAGCGTGCCGACATCCGCCAGGTGAGCGACCGCATGAATGACGATCGCTCCCAGAACGGCTTCAGGTAAATTGCGAAATAGCGGCAGCAAGAATGCGAGAGTCAATCCCACCGACAACGAGGCGGTAACGGTAGAAAGCTGAGTGCGAGCGCCCGCGGCATCGTTGGCGGCGCTTCCCGACATGCCGCCCCCCACAATCATTCCACCCATGAAGCCAGATGTCAGATTTGCCCCTCCCATGGCAAACAGCTCCTGGTTGGGAACAATCTCATAGCCGTGCTTAGCTGCGAATGTGCGACCTGCAGCTAGTGTCTCGGCGACAAGCACCAACACGATTCCGATTGCGCCCATGAGCACGTCCGCCAGGTCTTCCTCCCCAACCCGCGGCAGAGTTAGAGACGGCATGCCCGCATGAATTGTGCCGACTACCTCTACACCATGGTGCTCCAGTCCGAACCACGAAGCACTTAGGATTCCGAGTACCAGCACCACAAGGGCGGAAGGTACCCGGGGAGCCAGTGCGCCTAGCAGAAACACAATGACAAGTGCTAAGACTCCCACAGCCAAAGTCCAAGGGTTTACATCCCCCAGAGAGGTAAGCACATGCCAGAACTGGTGAAAGAAGTTGCCCTTGCCACCGGGGATTCCCATCAGTTTGTGCGCTTGCTTCACCATGATGGTGAGTCCCAAACCAAAAACAAATCCCTTCAGCACGGGTTTGGAGATGAACTCCGATACAGCGCCCAACCGGAGCAAACCACCCACCAGAAAAATCACACCCGCAGCGATTGTGGCCGCAGATACCAGCACCATGTACCGCCCGGAATCTGACAAGGCAATCGGGGCAACGAGTGCAGCAAGCATTGCTGCTGAAGACGAGGTGGACGTGACGGCAAGCTGGCGAGAGGTCCCGAACACTGCATACACAAACATCCCCAGCATGGCGGCGTATAGGCCCACTTGAGGCGGAACGCCGGCGATGCCCGCATACGCCATTCCTTCCGGTATAAGCAATCCCGCGACCGCAATACCTGCAACAACATCCCCACGCGCCGTCTTCCACGGGTAGTCCGGCAACCAATCGCTCATGGGTATCAAACGAGATAAGGAGGACCGAAGTCGCATGTCTACCCCCGCGAAATTCATCGAGCGACGACTGCGCTTGCGACCAGTCGGCACTGAGACGCAGTATCAACGTAAAGCTGCGTTCCTTCGCCAGCCACTGCAACTTTTGCCAGTTATTGGCCATTCGTGTCGGACGCGTAATCTCATGTATGTCGCCCGCACTCTAACCGTGACCCGAATCTCCCATGGGCGCCGCTCAATGAACTGTAGATTCTGCCAGTATGCAGACATGCACACAGCCACTAGATTTTCCTCGTCGATTCGCGGGATGCACGAACTTTCTGAGGTGGCTGCCTGGTTGGTGCGCGAATCCTTCGTAAGGTTGAGCCGGCAGGTGCGCTGCACCGATGCGCAGAGCGTTCACAGACCCTGAACTTCAATCCGCAAGGAGAACGGATGCGCGCCCTCAAATTAATTCAGCACATGAAAACGAATGCTGAGCGGATGACGGACGAAGTGCTCCGGAAGATTCGGGACTCCAAAAGATGCAGTGAGCTGTTACTAGCGCTATCCGCTGAGGAGCAAAAGCAATCCACGTTAAACGTCTACCGAGACCTGACAGCGTGGCTGGGAACCGAATCCGATGCAACCATTGCACAACGCTACACGTCCCTGGGAGCGCTCCGCGCCCGTCAAGGAGTTCCGTTCAGCAACCTGTATTGGGCCATTTGCATAGCTCAAGAACACTTATGGGCATATATGCAACAGGAATGCTTCCTCGAGGAGCCGGTTGAATTTTGGGGTGGTGTAATTCTGCTGCGCTCCCTGACTCAATTTTTCAATCGTGCGTTGTATTTCGCGCTGCTGGGTTATGAGCAGGTTGCGGCGGGCGAAGGTGCAATATCGGGACCTCGACTCGCACAAAGGTGATGTTGATGAGATTCCTTCTGCTCACTGCGATGCTCTTGACACTGGGTCCTACCTTAAGTGTAGCGCTGGATCCGACCTCACAGGTCGACTCAGCACTAACACTGGCACACGCAGCCTCCCAGGCGAACACAGCGAGCGAGCCACCCAAGGCCGAGGAACACGGTCTGTCGGCCAAGGCAGTAGAGATCGCTCGACCATTCAATTTTCCTGTAACCAATTCCATGGTTGTCAGCTGGATCGTTGCGCTCGGTCTCATTGTGTTTGCGCAAGTCGCGACGCGAGAGATGAAGCAAGTTCCCGGAAGCACACAGAATTTCCTGGAATGGCTGATTGAGGGGCTCTACAAGTTCATGGTCGGAATCATTGGGCAGCATTTGACCCAGCGCACCTTCTGGTATTTTGCGACGATCTTCATCTTCATTCTTTCCGCCAATTGGATGGGATTAATTCCGGGCGTCGGCTCGATCGGCTGGGGACACCAAACCGCACATGGCTTCAGGATCGAGCAGCCCTTATTGAGAGGTGCCAATGCTGACGTCAACATGACATTGGCTATGGCCCTCATCTTCTTTGCCAGTTGGATCGTCTGGTCGTTTCGCGAAGTCGGTGTCCGTGGATTCTTCAAAGAACTGTTTGCCCCTAAAGGGGACACTGAGGGCGCGCTGAAGGTCCTGATGGTGGTGGTGTTCTTCGCGGCCGGATGTCTGGAGGTTGTCTCGATTTTATTCCGGCCGATCTCTCTCACGTTCCGTCTTTACGGCAACATCTTTGCCGGAGAGAACCTGTTGGAAGCGATGTCCAAACTGGTTCCCGGCTTTGGTTGGCTAGTTCCAATCCCTTTCTATTTCCTGGAATTGCTTATGGGGTTGGTCCAGGCGCTTGTCTTCATGTTATTGACTGCGGTCTTCACCATGCTGATGTGCCAGCACGAGGAAGCACAACCAGCGACTTCACACGGTTGATGGATTAATAGTCACCGGCTTGACCGTGTTCAATCGCGGGAGCCGGCGGGAAAGAGAAAGGACAATCATATGAACGGAAGCCTGCATGTTGGTCTGGCGGCGTTAGGCGCTGCCATTGGCGTAGGACTGATCGGAATGAGCGCTTCGGAGGCAGTTGGACGGAATCCCGTGGCCTCCACGAAGATTCTGGTGCAGTCAATCTTGGCGATTGCTTTTGCGGAAGCGATCGTTTTTTACGCCCTGTTCCTGGTCAAGTAAGGGGCGCATTTCGGCGCAGATCGCAAAAGGCCAGCGCCAGCAATAATGAGAGACGACTATGAATGCTCTGGCTTTTCTGGCTGAACCGGATAGCGGAGGACAGATCCAGCAGCTCGCGAATACCTTCGGCGTGGACTGGCCTCATCTGATTTCCCAGGTCATCAGCTTCTCCATTGTCTGCATACTTCTTCAGCGATTCGCCTACAAGCCGATCCTTAAGATGCTGGAAGAGCGGCGGCGACAGATTGCCCAAGGCCTCGCTGACACAGCGAGGATAACGGCTGAGCTGGCCGAAACGGCGAACCAGCGCCAACAGGTCTTGCTGCAAGCCAATACTCAGGCAACCAAGCTGATTGAGGAAGCCCACACCGCCGCCGCCCGGGTGAGGCAACAGGAAACGCAAAAGGCAATCGCTGCTGGTGAGCAGATCCTGGTCAAGTCGCGTGAGGCAGCGGCGCAGGAACACGCGCGCATGCTGCTCGAACTTAAGCGCGAAGTGGGCCAGTTGGTCATACAGACTGCAGCAACCGTCGCGGGCCGGATCCTGACTCCAGAAGATCAGCGCCGTATGGCCGAAGAAACCGTGAAGCAACTGACGCCGGCGGCATAGAGGATCGGGAGCTTTTCCTCATGAAAACAACCAGACAATCCGTGCGTGAGGCGACGCAACTGTACCGAATGTGTCTGCTCGATGGACGAGTGCAGGAAGATCGCGTTCGCTTGGTTGTCCAGAAGGTCCTGCAGTCAAGACGACGCGGTTACCTGACCATGCTGCGACACTTCCTGCGATTACTGAAGCTCGAATATGAGCGGCATGCCGCCAAGATTGAAAGCGCTCTGCCGCTGCCCGATGACCTACGGTCTTGGGTTCAACTGGGACTTGAGAATGTGTACGGCCCGGGGCTGACTGCACTGTTCACCCAGAATCCCGTGCTTATCGGGGGTATGCGCATTAAAGTCGGCAGCGACGTCTATGACAACAGCGTGCGTTCTGTCTTAGCTACATTAGCAAAGAGTTTCGGGATCATGAACACGAACTAAGCGCGGACAGAACTTTGAAGGGTTTGTGACTTTCGCAAAAGGGTGAAGCGAAATGGCTGATCTATTGAAAGAGCTCGAAGCCCAAATTGCAGGGTTGACCACGACTAAAGCCCGACAAAATGTGGGCGTTATTCGTGAAGTTGGCGATGGTGTCGCCAGAGTGGAGGGCCTCACCGACGCAATGCTCAATGAGATGCTCGACCTCGGCCACGGCATCACCGGGTTGGCCTTGAACCTGGAAGAGACCGAAGTCGGCGTGGTCGTCCTGGGCGACTATACCCAACTTCAAGAGGGCGACGAAGTCCGCACGACCGGCAAACTCCTGCAGGTCCCGGTTGGTAAACCTCTCTTAGGGCGGGTTGTGAATACGCTCGGAGAACCTTTGGATGGCAAAGGGCCGATAGAGAGTAACGTCTTCTATCCGGTTGAGAAACTTGCTCCGGGCATCATCCGCCGCAGGCCGGTCCGGCAACCAATGCAAACCGGCATCATGGCTATCGACGCGATGATTCCGATCGGCCGCGGCCAACGCGAGTTGATCATCGGTGATCGCTCGACAGGCAAGACGACGATCTGTATCGACACCATCATCAGCCAGGCGGTTCTCAATAAAGCGGCAGAGGCGGCCGGCGACAAAGACTTCCGTCCTCTCTATTGCATCTACGTTGCGATCGGTCAGAAGCAATCCAATATCGCTCGCATCATCAACGTTCTCGAACAATCCAGTGCCATGCCCTACACCATCATCGTCGCCTCACCGGCGTCGGACACGGCTACCAACCAATACCTGGCTCCGTTCGCCGGCGCGGCGATGGGTGAGTGGTTTATGGACAACGGGATGGATGCGTTGATTATTTACGACGATTTGTCCAAGCATGCTGTAGCGTACCGGCAAGTCTCATTGGTCCTCAAGCGGCCTTCCGGCCGTGAAGCCTATCCCGGTGATGTGTTCTACCTTCACAGTCGATTGCTCGAACGCGCAGCCCGCGTCGGCGAGACGTACGGAAACGGCTCGCTCACTGCTCTGCCCATTATCGAAACGCAGGCCGGCGATGTTTCCGCATACATTCCCACCAACGTAATCTCCATTACAGATGGACAGATTTACCTGGAAACGGATTTGTTCTACCAGGGCGTGCGCCCGGCCATTTCGGTGGGACTATCGGTCTCACGTGTCGGTTCCGCCGCGCAGCTGAAAGCCATGAAGCAGGTGGCCGGGCAGCTAAAGGGAGACCTCGCCCAATTCCGCGAATTAGCCGCCTTCGCGCAATTCGGCTCAGAACTGGATGCCAAGACACAAGCACAGATCGATCGCGGCAAACGCATTATGGAAGTGTTCAAGCAGCCGCAATACACCCCAATTGCAGTCGAAACGCAGGTGGCGGTGATCTGGGCGGTCCAAAACGGTTATGTGGATGACGTAGCGGTAGAACGGGTCAAAGAGTTTCAACTCAAATTGACGGAATACCTGAATACCCGAAAGCCAGAGCTACTCGGCAAAATTGCGCGGGAAAAGGCTCTCAATGCAACCTTGACTGCCGAGGTGAAGGCAGCCATCGATCAGTTCAAGGAAACATGGAGATGAGCGCTCCGTTAGTGCTTGGTAATTCTGATTCGAACTTGCGAGATCTGGGACTTGGGACGATTGATCTATGAACAGCCCACGCGACTTGCGCCGGCGCATACGCTCCATCAGCAGTACTGCGCAGATAACCAAGGCGATGCAGATGGTGGCGGCGTCAAAGATGCGCAAAGCCCAACTCGCAGCGCTTGCGGGACGTCCTTTCGTACAGGTTCTGTACCGCATCCAGCGCGAAGCGACAACTCGTATGGGAGATTTTACCCACCCTTTGCTGGAACGGCGGGAAGTGCACAAACGAGCAGTCATCCTGGTAGGCGGAGACAAGGGCCTTTGCGGTGCCCTTAACAGTAACGTCTTTCGTCTGGCAGCCGAATTCGACCCGGAGTCCACACTCTTTATCACCGCAGGGCGAAAGGCTGCGCAATTCATCGCGCGCACGGGCCGGCAGCTTGTTGCCGAGTTCGCCTACGGGGACACGCCTCAATACTCTGAATCCCGAGCAATTGCGGCCTTTGCCCGCGACCTGTTCTTGAAACGCACCGTGGACCAGGTTCAGGTGATCGCCACCCGTTTCGTCAACACGCTAACCCAACAAGCGCTGTGTCTGGAATATCTGCCCGTAGGCGAAGTCAGAGCAATCAAGATTCCGGGTGTCAGGTCCGAAGAGGAACTCTCCAACGACACCACCGAATCCCTCTTTGAACCCAGCCCTGAGTTCGTGCTGAGCTATCTGCTTTCGCACTATCTCGACATTTTCATTTATCAAGTCTTGCTGAATGCCAAAGCGAGCGAGCAGAGCGCTCGCATGGTGTCCATGAAAAACGCAACCGATAGCGCTGAAAACCTGATCAAGGACTTGACGCTCGAATACAACAAACTGCGGCAAGGCAATATTACTAAGGAACTGCTGGAAATTGCTGGCGGGCAGTCCGAATGAGAAGGAATCGAGTACATTTCAGATCGCGGTGACTGGATACAAATATGAATACAGGCAAGATTGTAAAGATCCTCGGTCCGGTCGTGGACGTCGAATTTCCGGGGGCGCTCCCCGGAATCTACAACGCTCTCACCTGTGAATGCACAATTCAGAGCGTGCCCACGAAAGTAACGCTCGAGGTGCAGCAGCATCTTGGGGACAAATGGGTGCGGGCAATTTCGATGTCGGGTACCGAAGGGCTGAAGCGCGGCTACGAGGTCAGCGACAACGGCGCTCCGATCTCCATGCCCGTTGGAGAAGGAGTGATGGGCCGGGTCTTCGACGTGACCGGAAACGCGGTGGATGAACGCGGTCCGGTTGAGGCAGAAAAGTACTACCCCATCCACCGCGCCGCACCCCCGCTCGTGGACCAATCGACCTCTCCGGAGCTGCTCCCAACAGGCATCAAAGTTATCGACCTCATCTGCCCTTTCTTGAAGGGTGGAAAGATCGGTGCGTTCGGTGGTGCTGGCGTCGGCAAGACCGTCGTGATCATGGAACTGATTAACAATATCGCCAAGCTCCACGGCGGTGTTTCCGTGTTCGCCGGTGTCGGTGAACGCACTCGCGAAGGCAACGATCTGTACCACGAGATGTCCGAGGCGGGAGTCATTAAGCAGGACAACCTGCGCGACTCCAAAATCGCTCTGGTGTACGGACAGATGAACGAGCCACCGGGCGCTCGCCTGCGCGTGGCCCTCGCCGGTCTCGCCATCACCGAGTATTTCCGCGACGAGAAGAACCAGGACGTGCTGCTGTTCATCGATAACATTTTTCGCTTTTCGCAGGCAGGATCCGAGGTCTCCGCCCTGCTCGGCCGCACCGCGAGCGCAGTGGGTTACCAGCCAACCCTCGCCGCGGAAATGGGGGCGCTTCAGGAACGGATTACTTCCACCAAGAACGGGTCGATTACCTCTTTTCAGGCCGTATATGTGCCAGCTGATGACCTGACCGACCCGGCACCTGCAACAACTTTCGCTCACTTGGATGCCACCATTGTCCTGGAGCGTGCGATCGCGGAATTGGGCATCTATCCAGCGGTGGATCCTCTCGCCTCGACTTCCCGCGCTCTGGCGCCCGACGTCGTAGGCCAGGAACACTATGACGTAGCGCGCGGCGTGCAGAAGGTACTGCAGCGTTACAAAGACCTGCAGGACATCATTGCAATTCTCGGAATGGATGAGCTCTCGCCGCAAGACAAGGTGAGCGTGTTCCGTGCGCGCAAGATCCAGCGTTTTCTGAGTCAACCGTTCAGCGTGGCGCAGGTCTTCACCGGCCGTGAGGGCAAACAGGTACCGGTAGCCGAAACGGTTCGCGGATTCAAAGAAATCCTGGACGGCAAACACGACGACGTGCCGGAAGGCAACTTTTACATGAAAGGCACGATCGAAGAGATTAAGCAGAATTAGACCCGTGCTGAAAGCCGGGTCTTGCGTATCGAGTCAGACATGGCCAATACTCTAAGACTGGAAATTGTGACCCCCGAAGCAACCGTTTATTCCCAAGATGTAGAGCTGGTCACCTTGCCTGCCGTGAGCGGCCAGATCGGCGTTTTACCGCAGCATATCCGCCTGATGACCCAGATGGTGCCGGGCGAGATGATTGTCCGAAAAGATGGGCACGATGATTTTCTTGCCGTTGGCGAAGGTCTCGTCGAAGTAACGAACGAGCGCGTATCCATCGTGACCAACATGGCGGTTGCGGTTGAGAGCATCGACGAAGCTGCAGCTGAGGAAGCACGTCAACGCGCCGCCGCCCGCCTGAAAGAAAAACTCTCTTCCGAAGAGGTCGCCTCCGTCAACGCTTCGCTAGCTCGTTCACTGGCGCAGCTGAACGTGAAACGCCGCCATCGCTAAAGAAATCTTTGGGGGCGTAAATGATCTTGGGACTGATCAGACATCGGAATCAGATCCAGGCCCCTGCCGACGGTCTTCCCCCCAGAGCAGATGGACAGGGTCTGGGAGATGCAGGGCAGGGATGCGTCCTTGGTCGCTTAATTTCCGCAATACACGACAGAGCGACCGGGCCAAACAAAAACATAATCCTTATTGTTAACCGTGATGTAGTAGCGAACTGTCCCGGTAACGTGGCATCCGTCGAGAGAGCACCGGATAGAGTACCGGCGAGGGTCCTTGGATACATACGAGATCGTCATGGCCGTCTGCGCACGAACTGTGAAGATCTTGGACGGCGCATCCGCTGAGAAGAAGTTGTCGCTTGAAGCGAAGCCTGTTTTAAAACAGTGCATCCAGCCGAGTTCCCAGACATTTTTGCGATCGCCCTTTTTGATTCTCTTGCTCGTGCGAGCAAGCCAAAGAGACGTGGCAGCGCGTCCATCAGCGCTAGCGCCGCCGTATTGTACCGAGATGTCAGAGTCTGTATTGTTTGCTATGGTCGTCGTGTAGTTGAGAAGTTCGCCTGCCTCGCTCGAACTAACTCGCTCATATCCAACACGGGAGCTTACCTCGATCCCCGCAGAACTCAGCTTGTGGATCTCATTGCCTGTGAGTGGGTCCCAAACAATGGACCGGCCGCTCTCCGGAACATCCGCGTCCCAGACGAGGGCACTTTTCGCTTCCACCTTAAACGTTGGCATGTCATTTTGAGCAAATGTGTGAATTGCGGACGCAAACGAGGCTAAGACGATTAATGAACTTCTCCTCATTGTACGGCTCACATCTGGCGCAGTCACGCCGAGCCACTCATTGAACCTCAAATCTCTCAAAGGCGCGAAGTTTCTGCACAGACACTCTGGTCTCCAAAATCGTAGTCTGCAAGAGGAAGGAGAACGACTAGCAAAAGCAACAGCCTGCGGCTCGGAGCACTGCCGTGTTGCCATCTGTGTATCAAGTTTTCGGGCTGTTACGTCGTTGGCGGGATCGCTTCTGAACTAGTCGTGCAAGACAACACGAAGAAGCGAGCTATGCACCTGCAACCCACCGTTGTAGCGGATAAAGCCCAGTTTCCCAAATCGGTTCATGAAGAAGTTCACGCGGGAGCGGGTTGTACCGATTATTTCCGCCAGAGTCGCTTGATTGATCTCTGGGATCACAGCCTCCGGCC
>Ga0137401_10001158_pt1 | contig 11208 bp, 9 predicted proteins | sample CZOMad1_1_16fung_FD_108286 | JGI IMG/M metagenome (GOLD analysis project Ga0137401, IMG submission 108286) | Vadose zone soil fungal communities from Angelo Coast Range Reserve, California, USA - CZOMad1_1_16fungal (Illumina Assembly) | ecosystem: Environmental > Terrestrial > Soil > Vadose zone...
ATCGAAAGGCGAGGGGACTGCGCCGCCCTCGTATTGAATGCTGCGGATGCGCTTGACAAAATCATTGTCTGTTTTCGCAACGACAATTCCTCCCAAAACGTCACAATGCCCGCCGAAATATTTCGTTGTTGAGTGCAGGATTAAGTCGGCGCCGAGGTCGAAAGGCCGTTGCAGCACGGGCGCCCAGGTGTTGTCGCAAACGAAGAGTGCGCCGGCATCACGCACGATTTCTGAGACGGCACCAAGATCGACAACTTTTAGCAGCGGATTGGATGGCGTTTCAGCCCAGGCCAATTTTGTATTTGGCTTCAAAGCTTTTTTCACCGCAGCGAGATCACACATATCGACGAAATCGGCTTCGAGTCCCCAGCGCAGAAAAATTTCGCGGATCAATCGCGATGTGCCGTAGTAGGCGTCAATGTGTGCCAGGACGTGATCGCCCGGCGCCAATGCTTGAAAGATTGCCATCGTTGCTCCGGTGCCGGAGGCAAAGGCGACTGCAACAGCCCCGCCCTCGAGTGCGCTTATTCCGCGCTCCAACGCCTCTCGGTTCGGATTGTTGTTGCGCGTGTACATGAATCCGCGCGAATACGTCCCATCCACGTCGCGCTCGAAAGTTGTGGACAGGTAAATTGGAGAGGCGACTGCTGCGGTTGCAGGATCGACACCATGCCCGGCATGAACAGCTAAGGTTTCAATTTTCATTTCGGGCGTGACGATACTGAATTTGAAACACCACTGTCGATCTTTGTGGTGTGGCGTCCGCTGTCCTCAGCGGAGTCTCGTCCCAAGTGTGCTGAGGACAGCGCACGCTACACCAAAGTTTTCGGGGTTGACGGGTCGATTCGCAAAGCGCAAATAGCAGGTTTCCGATGGACGCCCAAGTTTCTCCAGATTCATCCGCGACGATTTACGATGACGAGGTTTTCAGAATGGCGTGCGACCAGTTCAGGGTCATCGCCGATTATTTGAACATCGACAAAAGCGACCGCGAATGGGCGACCTATCCCAAGCGCGCCATCGCCGTGACCTTGCCGGTCCACATGGACGATGGGAGCACCCAGGCCTTCCAGGGATACCGCGTCCAACATCACATCGCGCTCGGCCCGACCAAGGGCGGCACGCGTTTTGCCCCTTCATTATCGATGGGCGAAACGGCCGCGCTGGCGATGTGGATGAGCTGGAAGTGCGCGCTGGCGCAGTTGCCGTACGGCGGCGCCAAGGGAGGAGTAGCCATCGATCCCACGCAATTGTCGCGCAACGAGCTGGAGGCGGTCTCGCGGCGGTACATGCAGGAAATGATCCCGTTCGTGGGCCCGCACACCGACATCATGGGACCCGACATGGGCACGAATGAACAAATCATGGCCTGGTTCATGGACACGTATTCCGTTTACATGGGCTACGCTGTTAATGAAATCGTTACGGGTAAACCGGTCGCCATTGGCGGGACCGAAGGTCGACGCGAAGCAACCGGCCGCGGCGCTGTTTACCTGATCGAGCGCGCCATGAACATCCTGAAGCTGAATCCTGAAAAGTGTACCGCCATTGTGCAGGGATTCGGAAATGTTGGTTCAGTGGCGGCTCTTTCGCTGGCCTACAAGAGCGGCGTCAAAGTTGTTGGAATCAGCGATCACACTGCCGCGATCTACAATCCCGAGGGAATAGATGTTAAAGCGGCCGAACAGCACATGCTGAAGAAGGGAAACCTGCGGGCGTTTGCTCAAGACGATCATGTCGATCCAAGGGGATTTCTCACTCTGCCGTGCGACATTCTTGTTCCGGCGGCGATCGATCGAGTGATTACCGGCAAAAACGCCGGGCAACTGAAGTGCCGCATCCTTGCTGAGGCTGCCAACGGCCCAACCACGCCAGAGGCAGACCTGATTCTCGAAAACCACTGGGATGAAATCTTCGTGATCCCAGACATTCTTTGCAACGCCGGCGGCGTGATCGTTTCGTATTTTGAATGGGTGCAGGGTTTACAGGCATTTCTATGGTCGGAAATGGAAGTGACGGACAAACTGTTCCGAATTCTCGAGCATTCGTTTGCGCAAGTGATCAGGCGAGCCAAAGAACACAGAATTTCGCATCGCACAGCAGCGATGGCCATTGGCGTCGAACGCGTCATCAAAGCCAAACAAGTGCGCGGGTTGTTCCCATGAGCAGCCATAAACGGTCTGTTGTCTTGCGGATTCATGCCTCTCCTTTTGGCAAGGGGAGAGGAATAAGGTGAGGTGATCGAAGTTCCGCGTGGCTGACGCGATTGAACCCTCGTCCCACGAGTTCGCAGCCGAATGAAAATTTCTTATTCCGAAGAAACGCGGGAAGATCGACAGCTCGATGTTCTAACCGATGAGGAGAACGGTCTGCGCATTGTTGTTTCGCGTCTTGGGGCAGAGTTAATCAGTCTGGCGCGAATCAACGAAGCCGGGAATTGGACCGGTTTTCTCTATCGCGACAATGACCTGTCAGCACCGTCTAAGGGTTGGGCAAACCACGCGACCGTCATGGGGTATTATCTTCATCGGCTTAAGAATGGTCGCAGCCTTTACCGGGGCCGTGAAATCAAAGGCGGCAATCATGGGTTCCTGCGCTCGTAGACGTGGCGCTTAGCGGGAGCCTCCGATAAGGGCAGCGGTGTTTCATTGAGATATTCGATTACTCCTGAGGATTTCTCGTCTGTTGAATATCCGTTGAAAGTCAGTGTCGATCTGACTTATGAAATCGAGTCGAACACGGTCAGCGTTCTTTTCGAGTTTGAGAACCACGAGCCTGAACTGACGGCGCATGTTTCATTTGGATTGCATCCTGGATTCGCAGCGACCTCGTTCGAAAGTTTTCATCTTCAAATGCCGAAGGGTCTTTACCGTAGATATTTTTCGCCCGGCAATTATTTATTAGGCGAAACGCGCGAGATCGAATTCAGCGGCGGTGAAATGCCGTTCTCGAAAAGCGAATTGGCCGGCTCGATCATTCTCGAGTTAGTTGATGTTCCGCGGCGACAGTTCTCCTACGTTGATCCGCCGAGTGGCCGCTGGGTCACACTCGATTTGACGGGTGTACCGTATCTAACGTTGTGGTCTGATGGCGGACCATTCTTGTGCATCGAGCCTTGTTGGGGCTTGACGGATCATCACGAACAGCGCGCGTTTGAGGACAAGCAAGGGATTCAGAGAATACCTGCACGCGGCGAGTTGCGCGCGTTATTTAGTATCGCACCGCAGCTGGCCTCGTCCGATTAGACTTGGAATTCGACCTCTTCGGTTTGGGGGGAACTGGAGGGAACAGCCGCACGTTCAAACTACCACACCGAGGGGATCGAACCCGTGGCGCGGCTTGTGGCCTTAAGACCTAAATATGAATATTTTGCTGGTGGCCAGCTCCCGAAACACCGCGGTTTTGAACGCCGGGGCGCTGGACGTTGTGGCCAACACTGACGTTCGCCACGACACCGCCTTTGGCGTCTTTTGATGGTTTCAGGTCCTGCACTTTGATTTGCTTTTTGGATTTCTTTTTCATGTCTGGCATTTTAGCTCTCTTTTATGGGATTGTTTCTTGTTTGGGTTGGGTCAGAGACACCGAACAACAATTGACGGCCGCCTGTAACGTCCTGTTTTGGAATCAGGTCATCGAGACGAATCAACTTTTCTTTGCTGCGCTTGGGCCTTTGATTTCCTGACTCTCCGGCGGGCGCATTCTTTTTGTTCTTCGATGCACTCACTTTTCGTCCTGCATATTATCAGCATCCGTGCCAAGTCCGCGAAAGACTTGGTTGAAACAATATCGAGTGCCCATTAGTCGCTCGATAAGAAGCACTTGAATTCGAAATTCTTCTGCTCAAATCGACGAGATTTCATACCGGCTGGAATAGATGGTTGAGCTGATTTGAGGCCGCCTAGACTCATTTTTGGACAGCTCATGCTTCACTTCTTCGCCATATCTCGCAGATAACGTGCGAGGGTCGAACGAGAAACACCGAGCAACTTTGCCGTGCGCCGCTGGTTCCGATTTGCGTGCTCATAAACGAACTGAACGTGCCTTTTCATGGCGCCGTCCAGTGAAAGATCGCTACCAGAATCATGCTCTTGATTATTACTCGTAAAATCGGAAACCGATTTTCCGGTTTCGGGAAGAAATGCTCGATTGGAGTCTAGATCAGGAGGGAAAACGACATGCTCGGGCAGGATGACCGAACCATTACAAAACAAAGTCATCGTGCGTACCGTGTGGCTTAACTCTCGAAGGTTTCCCGGCCACTCATGATGCAGCAGCTTCTGCATCGCTTCGGGATGAATGGCGGTGATGTTTTTGCCCTCTTTTAACCCAGCCGCCTTTAATTCAGCAGCAATCAAAGCCGGCAATTCCTCCCGCCGCTCGCGGAGTGGGGGAATCAGTAAGGTGAGGCCGTTGAGACGCTGATAAAGATCTTCCCTGAATTTTCCATGCCTTACTCGCTCCCGCAGAGAACAGTTCGATGCGCAAATAATTCGCGCATTGGATGTGAGCATTCGTTCAGAACCGAGTCGCTCAAATTCGCCGTATTCGAGAACACGCAGTATTTTCACCTGAGCAAGGGAACTCATTTCGGAGATTTCATCCAAAAAAAGCGTGCCACTGTCGGCAAGTTCGAATTTTCCTTTGACGCTTTGTTGCGCGCCGGTGAATGCCCCACGCTCATGACCAAACAGCTGGCTTTCGAGCAACGTATCGCTAATTGCCGAAGCGTTAAATGCAATGAACGGCTGACCTGCCCGAGTTGACGAGTTGTGGATTGCGTGGGCGAGCAAAGTTTTGCCGGTGCCTGTCTCGCCGAGGAGCACCACTGGCACATCGGACTTCGCTGCGAGCGCTGCGAGCTGCAAACAACGCGCCATTGCTTCATTGCTTGTTGTCAGGTCTTCGATTCTTAGTTTGGAAAGCGGCGCTTGAGTTGCCATATAGGGCCTATTGCTTCATGCTCTCGCGCAACTGGCGAATTGGTTCAAAGGCATATTCAATCAGGGTCCGGCCACCAACAATAATATGTGCGTCTCCTCTCATTCCGACCCGCAACGGCAGGGTTTGTCCTGTCCGCGGAGAGATCTCAGAACTATCGAGAGATCCCAGCGCAACAAAATGCGAACCATCAGTGGTGGTAACAGCTGATGGACTGATCCAGTCAAGTTTTCCCGTCACGGCACCATAACGCTGGTAAGGAAACGCATCGAAGAAATACCGTATACGCTGGGCAACGCCGAGCTTTGGAAGGCCAGCTTCGTTTAAGGTCATCCGGGCACGTGGTTTCGCATCTTTGGGAGCCAGTTGGCAAAGTACTTGTCCCTGCTGCACAAAACTGCCGACAGTACGCTGATCCATGGAAATGATCACACCTTCATAGGGACTGCGGAGTATGAGTAAGTTTTGTCGGGTATTTTCCAGGTCTGTTTTCAAAGCGCCAAGCCGCATTTTTAATTTTTCAATTTCCGACCGTTGCTCGCCTGCCTGACGCAGGTGCTCGGTTTCCACTCGCTGACGATCGAGATTCACCTGCTGCAATGTTCTCTGAGCAACGCTCAAATCTTTTTCGGAACCGGCTAAATCGAGCTTCAACTTTACAAGGTCGATTTCCGATTCGCCGCCCAGCTTTGCTAATTTCTCCATCCGTGTGACCAGGTCGCGGCTTGTAGCGGCGTGATTCTCACGGAATTTCACTTCGCTTTTTGCCTGCTCGATTTCGGCCTTTTTTATCTCAAGTTGCGCGGCGCAAGCAGTTCCATACTGGGTGAGGCCTTCTTCCTTGGCGTGTAAATCCTCGGTGAACGTCCGAAACTGGGTGTCCCAGCCCCGGATCTCGTCAGAGCGTAGAACGAACAAATCCTCGCCCGCTTTCACGGGTTGACCCTCCTCAACCGCGACTCGGCTAATGATAGCTTGCCGGGGTGATTGGATTGGATCGGCGCCCGTGGCTGGAATTAGGATGAACCGGCAATGTACGCTTTCCGGCAATCGCATCACGATCGCGATGAACAATGCAAAGAGAAACGCTCCTACTAAAATCCACGCCGTTGCCCTGACTATCCAAGGCGGCGGCTCCTGCGGCAACATTTCGGATTCCGTTTCAAGAAAGCCACGTTGCGTCAATTGCGAGCTCATGGAAAACCTAACTCAGATTCCCAGTTGTTGGCTTGAGAGGTAATAATAAAGCCCACGGTGCGCCATCAATTCGTCATGCGTACCAATTTCGGCGACGCTTCCCTGTTCGAGGACCACGATCGAATGGGCGTCGCGAATCGTGCTGAGTCGATGCGCGATCACGATCGTTGTACGGCCGGCCATTAATCGACCGAGATTTTCCTGGATTGCACGTTCCGATTCCGTGTCGAGAGCGCTTGTTGCCTCATCAAAGATCAACACCGGAGGATTATTGTAGATCGCCCGCGCGATGGCGATTCGTTGCTTCTGCCCACCGGAGAGAGAAAGACCCGATTCGCCAATCTTTGTCTCGTAACCAAGTGGTAAGCGCATGATGAATTCGTGCGCGGCGGCGGCTTGGGCGGCGGCAAGTACGCGATCAAGTTCCGGCTCTGGATCGCCAAAGGAAATATTGCGGGCGATCGTCTCGTTAAACATGTGATTATCTTGAAGAACGACTCCGATGTGCCTCCGAACGTCGCGGTAATTGAGGCTTTTCAGATCGACATTGTCGAAAAATATGGCGCCTTCCGTCGGCTCCAGAAGGCCGGCAATCAATTTGATCAGCGTCGTTTTGCCGCAGCCGCTCCGGCCCACGAATGCCACCATCCGCCCTGGGATCAGATCGAGCGTGATATTTTTCAAGATGTCAGGCGCTTCGGGTCCGCCGTATTTAAAGCTGACTCCGCGCAGTTCAACATGCCCTTCGAGACTATGAACTGGAACCAGCCGGGAGCGATCATGACCTTGCTCTGGTTCCTGCTCGAAAATATCGTTCAGACGATTCAGGAGGACGGAGGCGAACTGCATCGTGTCCCAAACCCCAAGCGCGCGCAGAACCCCCGCGTACGCCATTGCCGTCAGTGAACTAAATGCAACAAAGCCGCCCACGCTTAAGTGCCCCTGTATGACTTGCGTCGCGCCGACCCACAAAAAAATCGCAGTAGAGATAAGGCCGATCGTCTGAAGGAGGCTGTCCCACGACATCACAATGAAGGTCGCTTTAAAAAGTTTTTGTGAGACCGACATGAATTCGTTCAACATCGTGTCGCGAAATGTGCCCTCGGCCGATGCCGCTTTAACAGCCTCGATGCCTTTGATGGCATCGATTTGATGCGAACTGTATTTGCCCTGGCTTTCTTCAACGCCGTGATACAACGGGCGAAGGACCTTCACCGAAAAAATCATTAGTCCGACATAAAGAGGGGTGGTCGCCAGAAACGCGATAGTAAGCAGCGGGCTGTACATCGCCATTAAAATGACAGCGCCGACGAGGAAGACTGCCGCCAGCAAAGCGCCAACTCCTTGTTGCACTGCAAATTGCCGAACCTGCCTGGCACCTTCCAGACGGCGTTGAATGTCGCCTGTTCGGCGACTTGTGAAATAGCTCATCGGGAGGGAGAGCAGTTTTCGACTCAAAAAATCGAGAACTGCGGTATCGAGTCGCACAGCGGCGAACGCCAGCAAATATTCCTGAGCGAGCGTCGAGAGTTGCACGAAAACAATCACTGCGAACATGCCGAGCAGAATTGTCTTCAAAAGGCCGATATCGTTTTCGACAATCACTTTGTCCACGACCATTTGTGTGAACACGGGAAAGAGCAGTTGCAGAAAACTCACTGCAACAGCCAACCCCAGCACCTGGAGCAGAATCACCTTAAAACGTGCCAGAAACGGAAGCACCCAGGCCAGTGTTGGCCTGCTCACCGGAGCTTGTTCGAATGCCGGGGTATAATCGAAGAGCGCCGCGTAGCCCGTCCATTTCTCTTCGAATTCGCGACGTGGAAGTTTTCGCAAGCCAAGCGCCGGATCGGCCACACGCACGAACTGCTCATCGACATCGTAGAGCACGATCCAATGATTGCCTTCCCAGTGCACTATCGCCGGCAGCGGCATCATCGGGAGATTGCGCAGCGAGATTTTTAGCGCGCGCGCTGCCAGGCCCAGCTCGTTTGCCGCGCGAGAAAGCGCTTTCAGACTCGTGCCGTCCGTCGCCGTGTGACAGAGTTGCCGAATACGCGCCAGGCTTACCTTCCGACCAAAATGGCGACAGATCATTCCGAGGCTCGCCGCACCACAATCCATCTCGTCGATTTGCGTGAGGTGCTCGATCTTGCGTATGCGTTTGCCGCGTTTGCGGAAGAGGCCTTTTTCATCAGCGAAAGGTTCTTCCTTGTCTTGCGGTGCGGACGACGGTTGACGCTCGAGCTCGACTTTATTCTGCACCTGCGTTTCCGCCGGCAACAATTCGGTAGTAAAATCCAGTGGAATGCGCGCTTCTGTTTTGGCCTGGTAAAGCGCAAGCCGCTCGCTCAACAGCTTGTCGAATTCGGGAAATCGACGCCGCAAATCCTGCACCGACTGGAGTTCAAGCGCTAACAGTTGGCAGTCCGAAAATGCTTCAACCGATGCAGCGCGCGGCGATCCATTCAAGATCGACAGTTCACCAAAGAAATCTCCTGCCCGATAAAACGCGAGATTGCGTACTTGCCCATCGACACCAGCGAAAGCGCGTGCTCGTCCCTTTTCAATGATGAAAAGAGGGCCCGCACCGTCCGCCTCGCGAATGATCAAATTACCTTTTTGAACGCTGAGCGGCTTGAACTTCTCGATCATGCTGCGCAGCACCGGCGTGGGAAGCCGGCCGAAATTGCTGAACTGATAGAGAAAACTCTGTACAGCCCGATTACGGCCAGTCGTCTCGATAGATTGCTTTAAATCAGGCTCCTGTGTAACCAGTTGCAGAAAGTCGTCGCGGTCAATCCGCAGAACATCGACCGCCGTACTACAGCGCACTGTCGCGTTGCGGGTTCCACCTTCAGCCAATGCCGCTTCTCCGAACGAGTCGCCCGGTTTTAGAACCCCCAACGGGATTTCTTCACCATCAGGTTTGATCTTAACGGCGCGCGCGCGGCCTCTCGTTAAGACGTAAAATGAGTCGGCTGCTTCATCTTGCTTAACGATAATGTCGCCGAACTCATAGTGTTCTTCCTGTAACAGCGGCTCAATTGCGGCAAAATGTTCGTCAGAGATAAACCGAAATACTGACGAGCGCCGCAGAATCTCGCTGTCTTGTGTCTTCACTCTGTTGGAATAGGAGTCCCAAGCCGTCGCCTGGTGTATTTGCTGGTTAGCTCGGAGAAATGCCGATCTAAGAGTCGTTGATCGATCCGCGATTTGACGCTTGGATCGTCGGAGTGCGGCTCGATCTTTTTAATAATGCGACATAGTTCGAATCCGTCCCCACGCGCGCTCGGTTCGAGCACGGCTCCCGCTGATACGCTTAGGAACCTATGCTGGGCATCAACGGGAAGATCTTCCAAGACGAAATCCACGCGGCGGTACGGGTAACGTCCTTCAGTCGCAACTTCCTCCATCGACATGCCGTCTTCACGCACACAAAATAGCGCTTCCTTAACCGTGTCGTGCGATTCTAGTTCGACTACTTCAGTTTCGAATCTTGTCAGAGGCAATCGCAACGCCATTAATTCGCGTTGACGCGCTTCAGGGACGAGCAGCGTATTGCGATGCTTTTGGTACGCGGCTTCAATCGTGAGCATTTCATCTAACCATTGCGAATCACGGTTCAGTTGCTCCAGCCAATTCGCCAGTTGCGCCGATTCAATGCCATTCCGATGCAAGAATTTTCGCTTCTCGGCCAGAATCGCATCTGGGGTTGATTCTTTTCCGGCGCAGCGTGCGGCAAGACGCCACATTAAATCACTGGTCATTCGGTCCAGTTCTCCGGACAGAATTAGCTCTTTCAGGAACGACTCCCGTAACTCGACCGACGCAGAACTGTATTCTATTTCATCCGGGACAATTTCTTCATCAAGCGTATTGGCATAATATTGACGGGCAAAATAGTCCGTGAAGTCATCAAGCGTCAGGCCTCGATTTGCCAGCCATCTTTGCGTTTCCTCGGTAGTAATCAAATCGTATTCATAACGAAAAGCTTCTGCTGCACTGGAAATTGAGGACTCATCTAAATCCAGGTCTAGTTCATCCGCGCGTTTTTCCGCTTCGACCTCATCGAGAAATTCCTTCCATTTTACGTCCAGTTCACCCCGGAAAAGGGCTGCGTCGATTGCGTCGCGCGCCGCATATTCCTGATCACCGCAGGCGCACACGATCAGATCGCGATGTAAAACCGACTCTGTGCTGGGCATCGAAGTGAGCTTTCTACATCCTTTTGAGAAGAAAGTCGAGCCTGTGTTCAAAACTGAAGCACGGGGCTCCAAAAGTAAGCCAGAAGCAGTGCCAATCTGAACTGTGACGCTTACTCGGTTTCTTCCAACGAGTCATAAATTTTGGTGACGAATTTCTGTGTACGCACTAGCTGATTCACCCCAAACAGCCCTGGCTCTTTCACTTGGCTTCGAAAGCTTGGCACGAATCCTGATAACTCCAGAAGAGTGAGGTGATTATACAACGGAAGAACAAAAAAAGACAAGAGAGGATAGTATGAGAAACAAAAACAAAGAAAACAGTAAAGTGCCGAAGTCAGCCAAGACCAGGCTCAGTGACCTGACACCGCAGAAGCAGGCGCGTGGTGGTAAGATACCCGGAGGCATTGCTGTAGGTGGTGGCCCAGCGCCCACACCGCCCGGGCAATTCCCGCCTGCCAACGCCGCCGTCGGCGGCCCGCCGCTGAACAGGTAAATCAATAACTGCTTGAATTGCACGTGCAACTCTCTAAGTGCTTGAGTTGCACGTGCCGGAAGGGTCGACTCTTAGGTGGGGGACTGCGCAGACTTTGCATTGGCTTCCGGGGCCGGCCTTCAATGCCAGCGCAGCTGTTTGATGCTAACCCTCATCAGTTTCCGCCCGTCGGCTCGGTAGCGCATATGCCAGCCCGGGTCGAAGTTTTGGCGTCGTGTCGAAACACGTGGTTGTCCTTCGTATCTGCTCGGTAAACAGCGCCAAAATGAGACGATTGCATGGGGCGATTCCAAGTCCGCATCGCAACAGCTCTCGCTGAGCTGACGCACATACATCCGGCCGAAAGCTCTAAAGGCTGTTCAAAACTGAAGC
>Ga0137401_10001159_pt1 | contig 11205 bp, 10 predicted proteins | sample CZOMad1_1_16fung_FD_108286 | JGI IMG/M metagenome (GOLD analysis project Ga0137401, IMG submission 108286) | Vadose zone soil fungal communities from Angelo Coast Range Reserve, California, USA - CZOMad1_1_16fungal (Illumina Assembly) | ecosystem: Environmental > Terrestrial > Soil > Vadose...
ATCTCCGCCACAATCCGCGCGCAGGCCAATTCGCATGAGGAAGCCGAAGCGTTCGCGCAGAAAATTCAGATTGAAGTGCTGCAATCCAGTGAAGGCGTACGCATCAAAACCATTTATCCGGACGAGGAGAAGAAGTGGTTTCAGCTCAGCAAGCACTCTTCCTGGTCCGTGAGCTACGACATCGGCATGCCCGTTGACGCGCCGCTTGCCGTGAGGAACAGCTTCGGAAGCATCGATGCAGCCCGAATCCACGGCACAGCCGATCTTGAAAACAGCCACGGCTCCATCACGGTTCGCGATGCCGGCGCGGTGCGTCTGAACAATTCTTTCGGCAGCATCGAGTTGAACGGCGCGAACGGAAATACGTCGGTGAATGACAACAACGGCTCAGTACAGGTAGCCGACGTCAAGGGCACCCTCGAAGTGCGCAACCGCTTTGGTAGCATCACGATGAAGGATATTCAGGGAGCGGCGACGGTCACTGGAGGCAATGGAGCCGTCATTCTCAACAACGCAGCTTCCGCAAGCATCACGACTTCCTTTGGGAGCGTGGAGGCGCGCAATATCCGTGGAGACCTTGTGGTTCGCGATAACAATGGAAATGTCGATGTCTCCGGCATTGGCGGCGGCGCGGACATTACCAATAGCTTCGGCAACGTCATTTTTTCTGACGTCAAAGGCCGCGTCGTTTGCACCACAAACAATGGCCGGGTGAAAGGCAATTCGTTGGCGGGAAACAGCGTGACGATCCGAGACTCCTTCGGCAACATCGAATTGGATGCCGTCAGCGGCGTCCTGGAGGCCGAGACCTCCAACGGAAAAATTAGCGTGCGAGATGCGCGCGGCAGCGTTTCACTCAAGTCTTCTTTTGGCACTGTCGAAGCCTCAAATATTCCGAAGGGGATTCGTGCGGTTACCGGCAACGGTGGAATTGTGCTTGCCGACATTGGCGGGGACGCGTATGCGAAGACGAGCTTTGGAAGCGTCTTAGCCGAGCGGATCGGCGGCAATCTGACGGCGGAGAATACGAACGGCTCTGTCACCGCACGAAGCGTAAAAGGCGACGCAATCGTCAATACTTCCTTTGCCGGTGTAACCTTGGAATTCATCGGCGGGCGCATCACCGTGGACAATCAGAACGGGGCCATCTCCGTGACGGCCATGCGTCCCGCCAGCGGCTGTCACGATATTTCGCTCAAGACCTCTTTCTCGTCCATTCGCGTGCGCGTGCCGGAGGGAGTCGGCTACAACGTTACGGCGCGTACTTCTTTCGGGAGAGTGTCTTCCGAGTTGCCCGTTACGACCAAGGGCACGATGGGTGGCGACACATTGAATGGAACAATTGGTTCCGGCGGCTGCCAGCTTCTGCTCACCGATTCGAACGGCAGCATTGAAATTCTGAAAGCCCCTTGATCGCGCCCGGCTTCAGCTTATGCCGCGACGCGCACGATCCAAGGCAAACGCCTTTTTCAAGATGCGCGTGGCAGTTTCCGTCAGATGATAATTGCCGAGCTCGTCCTCGCGGGCGAATGCTACGTCCGTGACGTCGCTCCCGGCGCGAGGCTCACCGGCGATACGTTCGCAAAGATAGTCCACAATGACATAATGAAAACGCGGTTTCTTCTGTGCCTGCTCCGCGATTTTGCCATCCTCTGCATAAATCCTGTCAAACACCTCAATGAGCTCAAGGACGCGAACTCCAATGCCTGTTTCTTCAAGAAGCTCGCGGGCGACGCCCTGCTCCAACGTTTCGCCAAGCTCCAACGTGCCGCCCGGGATGGACCACTCGCCGCGCAACGGCTCGCTCCCGCGGCGGATCAAAAGGGCGCGGCCACCATCGATGATCACGCCGCCTATTCCGACAACCGGTCTTTCGGGGTACTCTCTGGAAGAAACCATTCGGGAGGTCCTCGCAGTTATGCGACAGTGCCGTTCCCGGCAGCCACATCGCGCTCGGGAGTTGACTTCATATTCCACGGTATATAATACGCTGCGCAGCAGTGGGGGACGGCCTGCCACCGCCACTTTGCGAACAACTCTACGGAGGATGACGCCGTGATTCGTTGTCCAGAATGTTCCGCCGAAATCGATGTGGACGAAGATGAAGTCGAAGAAGGCGAGATCCTGAGTTGTCCGGAGTGTGAGTCCGAACTCGAGGTGTCGCAGACGCACCCCGTGCACGTGAACCTCATCGCCGATGATTTGGATGAAGAGGACGACGAGGAAGAAGAGGGCAAGGTTGCCGAAAACGGTGATCTCATTGACGACGATGATGACGAGGAAGAGGACGAAGAAGAAGACGAGGAGTGACGGGCGCATTCCTTCCTCTCTGGCATCCTCCCATGCCTGTTCTGCCATCTAACTGTTTTGGGAGCAGTACGATGCGACCTCGGCAGTGGATCATCCTTCTCTGCGCGGCTGGGCTTCTCGCTCCGTATGCCACGGCGCTTGGGGCGGTGCAGGATCCTGCCACGCCGCAAACTCCGGCTTCTGTTCCGACGCCTGCTGCATCAGCAAGCAAGCCTGCCAAGAAGAAATACAGCCATGCGGACGATTTCCTGATTCGCGGAACCATATTCAACGACAAGGCTCTTTCCGCCCCAGGCGTGCAACTTCGTGTCCGCCGGGCCGGGGACAAGAAATTCCGATGGGAGAGCTACACCAACTCCCGCGGCGAATTCGCGGTGCGTGTACCACAAGGCTCGACCTATGAGATGGTTATCCGTGCGAAGGGCTTCACGGAACAAACACGCACCATCGATGCAAAAAGCGGCGGGAATGCAGAGAGTATTGCATTCCGCCTGGAGCCGGCCTTGGGGGGCAAGAAATGAAGACGCAATGGCGCATATTCTGTTTATTCACGACAGTGGCGCTCTTCGCCGCTGCCGCGCAAGCGCAAGACAAGAAGCGCGAAGCACAACTCCGCACTGTCCGCGGCGTAGTCATGGATAAATCCGAATCGCCGATTTCGGGAAGCGTTGTCTTCCTAAAAAACACGCGGACAAATTCCGTGCGGAGCAATTACACGGATGACACGGGCAGTTACCGCTTCAGCGGGCTCGACCCGAATGCGGATTACGAAGTGCATGCGGAGAAGGACGGCGCCAAATCTACCACGCGCACGATTTCGAGCTTCGACAGCCGCAAGGAAATCGATCTGAACCTGAAGATTGACCGGAAAAAAGTCTGATTGCATCTGCTCTTTTGCGGCGAATCCAAGTTGCTCCTTCAAACTCGTAAATTTGCGCCGCCTCATTCGCCGCGAGGTGTTTCACAAGGACACGCCGCAACGCAACCCACGCTTCGAGTAGGATCCCTACCGCAATACTGGCGCCAGCACCCGCACTGCTTTGGGCACGACTTCTAGCTCCACAGGAGTTGGCCCCAAAATTTCTCCATCACCGTGAAAAAGACACGGCCGATTCGTAGTCAATTTCACGCGTTTGGCGAGCCAGCGTTTCAAACGGGCAGTGCGAAGCTCGCCACTCCCCATGAGCCGCGGGAGCAGAGCCAGCACACCGAGTTTGCTGATTGCTTCGATGAGGACCACGTGGAGCAATCCGTCGTCGACGGCCGCATCGGGAGCGAGTCTCACTCCGGCGCCGTAGGTGGGTGAATTCAGCACGGCCGCGAGCAGCGCCTTGGCTTCAAACGATGGCATATCGCTTGCCGGAAAGTCTACGCGGATGCCTAAAGGCACATATCCAGCCAGCGCGTGGAGCGCGGCTGCAATGTAGCGAAACCGGCCGGGTAGATGGCGGTACGCGCCCCCAGCGTGGCGAGCGGCCTCGGCGTCAAGTCCAACTCCTCCTCCTCCTGCATACAACCGAGTTCTTTCATCGGCTGTGCGGACTCTCACCAGGTCCACGTAACGTGGCGGACCACATAGCATAGCCTCCGCAGCTTCAGCGGGGTCGCTTGGCAATCCCAGCGCGGAGGCAAAATCGTTTCCCCCTCCAATTGGGAGGACACCCAAGACCACGTCTGCTCCGAACGAGGCGTTCACAAGCGCCTGAAACGTGCCGTCCCCGCCCATAGCGAAGAGCAAGTGTTGCCCTCGCAGAATTTCGTTATGCGCGCAGGACTCCAGTTCGCTCGCGCTCTTCGGCATCACGAATTGTGCCTGCATCCGGAGCGATTTGAATACCTCCTGGATTCGCGGCAGACAAACGCGTGCCCGGCCTCCCCCAGCTGCGGAATTGACAAAGATGATCGCCGAATGCTCGCGGAAAGCACTTGTGGAATCGGGGTGATCCCTCATGCTTTCAGTCTAATGCTCTAGTAACAAGAAAGCAGTGTTGTTAGCGTTGGAAGGAGCGTGAAATCCAAATTAAAGGAGAATTGAGATAGTGGTGCCGGCGGGGGGAATCGAACCCACGGCCTAGGGATTATGAGACCCTCGCTCTACCACTGAGCTACGCCGGCGTGGAGCAATTCTTTATGCTACGGACTCGCCTCTGAAGGTGTCAAGGTGCACGCCACATCGGCTCATCGATGAATGTACAGCCCAGTGCCGAAATTATTGCTTCTGCGTGAAGAGCACCCGCCGGCTCATCTCCTCAACCGGCGCATGGTCGTCGGTGAAGAAGGGGGTGCCTTCTGGAGGAGCGAGATCGACGATTGCGGCTGCGGCTTCGCGGGCAAGTTCTCGCAACGGTTGGTCACCAACCAAATGTTCCAGGCGCTCTCGGACTTGTGCCACCGATTTCGCTCGCGTAAAGGCGAACACGATATGGTTCCCGTCAGTCCGTGAAATTACTTCCACGGAGGGAAACACACGTTTGAGCGTAGCTCCTGTGGCCATCAACAATTCGTGCGATTTGCTCGTGTCATAAACATTCATCATTAGCAGGCCGTCTTCTGCAATCCGTGAACGGACTTGCTCAAAAAACTCCTCGGTAATCAAATAAAACGGGGTATAGGGACCGCCCTGGTAGAGATCTACTTGCACCAGGTCATATCTCAAAGCATGGGACGCCAGCCAGGGGCGCGCGTCCGCAACATACACGGAGAGATTTTTCCCGCCCGCAGGCAGCCCAAAAAATCTGACCGCGACGTCCACAACTTTCGGATCAATCTCCACCGCGTCTATCCGAATCTCCGGAGCTACCGCGATCGTCGACGCGATTCCTCCGCCCGCACCCATTCCCAGAGCTAGCATGCTTCGCGCCGGAACCAGCGCCGCGCCAAGAGCAAAGTCATCCGTGTAAAACCCGGACCAGCTGGCCCCCTCCTTGCGCGTTGTCTGTGAATAGGCCGGGTGATTTAACACCAGCCACCGAAGATCACCATGTTGCAAAACCGCAATCCAGTTGTATGCCGATTCCGTCGTCCAAAGTACAACCGGTGCAAATGTCGGTTTAGGAATGAGAAGGACCCCAATCGCCGGCAAGAGAACAACGGCGGCTATGCCCTTCCGATTGAGAAGTCCCCACCCGCCAACAATCAATGTCACCGCACAGGAAATCTGAAGAGTCATTCGTGTGCCGAATCGCGGCACCAGGAAGAAGCTGGTTATGAGCACTCCAGCGATGCTACCTGCAGTTGACAACGCGTAGACCTTGCCCGCTGTTACGCCGATGTGTCCAGCGCGCGCCAGCAAGCGAATCACAAACGGCCCGGTGATCGCAAGCGCTGTCATCGTCGGCGCAAAGATGATCAGGCTGGCTACGCCCGTGCCGAAAAACTCTCCGGACAGCCAAAGCCATCGCAGTATGGATCGCACCACAAAAATAATGACGAGTTGGTAGAGTCCACTTCCCAAGATCACGAAATAGAGGACCGTTGCTGACGGGCTCCGATCCGCCAGCCACCCGCCCAGTGCATAGCCCCCCGCCAGAGCGCCCATCACCACAGAAATCATGCTGCCCCAAACGTAGATCGAGTATCCAAAGTACGGGGCGTAGAGACGAAATGCCGTGAGCTCCAGCGACATGATGATGGCACCCGTGACCGTTGCCGTCGCCAGCCAAAGCACCGGGCGCACTTGGGCGTTGTCCAGTTCCTGGATGTTTGCCGAATCGAGTCGAGGATGCACAGGACCGTAGTTCTAACACAAACAGTGAGGCCAAAGAATTAGATTGAGAGACCTACATGGTGTTGCGCTCATCATCGTAAAATTGGAGGGGCCGTATTGAGCGGTTGCGGACGGCCTGATTCTGCGTTGTCAAAGCGACTCCGCTCCTTTCTTAACGGCTCCAAACAAAGTGTAGTTCTATTATTTTTAGTACTACCGTACCGTTGACCCTCGCATTCCAGGAATCTAATCTACACGGGATCGAGCACCGCTCCACCCACCATGGTAGGCGAAAGTCTATCGAAACGATGGGATGGGGAAGTGTGTACCGATTCAGAACAGGCCCACTGCCTGAGCTGCTTGACATTGGAGTGGCAAGATATAGACTCCCCCCGGGGTTGTTTCTCACCTCGGAGGCCCAATGTCACGCAAACTCACGGTTGTACTCCTTGCCATGATCGTTCTGGCCGGGGCAATGAGCCTGAAAACGGCGGTCGTCGCTCATAGCGATGGCTCCGTCATCATGGCACACGGTGGAGCTCCACTCCCACCGACGCCATGGAAGCATGGTGGCGCACCGCTACCGCCGACGCCATGGAAGCACGGCGGCGCACCGCTACCACCAACGCCCTGGAAGTAACGGCGTGACCTCCGCAAAGTTAATTTAACATTGCGGAACTGGCCAGGGCGTAGATAGGCGAGCACGTGCCTGGTCCATTTCAATACGCTATATGGTCTCTGTGCACTCTCCTTGAGGCGACCGTGGTGGTGTGTGCGATCACCAAGGGTTCCTTCCGGCGCTATCTGGCTCTCAATATTTACATGCTGGCTTCGATTTTCGTCAGCATAGTGCGTTTTCGCATCCTATTTACTTACGGTGTTTCCTCTCCCGAGTACGGTTATTTCTACTATTACTCCGATCTGTTGCTGACGATCGGTCTCTATTGCGCGCTGATGAGTTTGTATGCGCACGTATTCGAGGAAATGGGCGCTGAGCAATACGTGCGCCTGGGCGCCATACTGCTGCTGCTTGGCACGGCGGCCTTTTCTTTCGCGATCGTGATGCAAAATTCCACCAAGTTCACGGGCCGTTTTGTGGTGGAAGTTTCGCAAAATCTCTTTTTCGTCGGGCTCGTATTAACCTATGTTCTCTGGGGCGCCATTCTTAAGCTTCGGGAAACGCGCACGCGTCTAATACAGCTCGTTCTCGCGGTCGGGCTTTATTTCAGCGTGCTCGCCGCAAGCTACGCCATGCGCAACCTCTACCCGAGCATGCACAACATCTGGCCGCTTCTCACGCCAGTTTCAGACTGTATCCTGCCATTGGCATGGGCGTACGCCTTCTGGCGCATACCGGATGATGCGCGCCTTGCGCCTTCGCGCCTTGCGGTGATCCCGCGATGATGGCAGCTTTCATTCTCGTTTGCTCGGTTGTCACGCTGCTGCAGTTTTTCGTGTGGTACTGTCGCTCGCTTATTGCAGCGTCCGCGAAAGAGGCTCTGTCTCCTGAGGTGCGGGATGTCACTGGCATTTCCCGGGCCGCTTCCGGCGAGGACTTCACGCGCGTGATGCAGCTCTTGCAGCTCTGTCCGGAACGCCCGGAAGACCGCGGCAGCATCCAGGCGGTTGGCACTTACTTTGGCCTTCTGAACTTCTTGCGCGCGACTTTGGCACGCATGGTTCCTTCGATGCGCGCGTGGACCGACTCGGAGCGCGGCCAATGCGCGTATTTTGCCGCCGTAGCCCTTGAGCGCCGCATTGCCTTCAGCCGCGGCATGCTTGCGCAGCAGATGGAAAGCTAACTCCTCGAACCACACGTCAGCCCAGGCCCTGCTAACTCTTTCGCCACAAACTCATACTGCTGGTTTGGCGCTTCGTCGTCGCCATGCTAAGCTTGGAAAGTTCCCTCCTCGCCGGAGTGGATGCGTCCGCAGCGCAAAACTTACCGGTGACCAAAACATGCTTGCAGTGTGGTGCGGTACTGCCGTCCAGCGTACCGGTCTGTCATTTTTGCGAATCCTCCTTTACTGCTGATTTTTCTTCCGGGGAGCGTGTCTCGGGTTCCAGCCCACGCCGCGATCCCGCTCGAAATCTCAACTCCGTGTTGAAGGGTGACGAGCGCCGAGGCGTTCGCGATTCGAGCGAACCAGTACCGTCGCACGATGCCGCCTGGCGCGGTGAACTTGCGCAGCGCTTGGACGCCCATCGAACGCGGCGGCGAAAACTTGCACCGAACGTTGCTCAATCCAAGTTTTCGTTCGAAACGCCTCCACGGAAAATACCCCCCGGCACTTCCGCTGCCGTTGCGGAACCCCTCGCTCCCGATGCCGAGGATTTTTCTTTTACCATTGCGATTGGCCGCCCCTCCCGGAAGCGCGTCCAGGAAGAGTCCCGCATGGTGATCGATGTATCGCAGCCGTCTGAGCCAGATACAGAATTGCACGCTCAATCACAGCCGGAACATCAGATGCCCCAGCCTGGTCTATACCCAGTGGCATCGATCGATGACCGCCGTCTGGCCGGTCTAATTGATCTGGGCTGTTTGCTGTTTGCCTACGGCGGCTTCTTGATGCTCTTCAGCTCCCTCGGCGGACAATTCACCCTGAGCAAGTTGACTGCTGTGGTCTACACCACGACATTCACCATCGTCTATCTGCAATATTTTGCTCTCTTCACCATTTTCGGCGGGACAACGCCGGGCATGATGCTGCGACACTTGCAGGTGACTAGTTTCTGCGGTGAGCCGCCAACGCCCCGGCAAATGCTCCTGCGCAGCATGGGATACATGCTCTCCGCGGGAACTTTTTTCCTCGGCTTTCTTTGGTCGATGTGGGACGAGGATCAACTGACCTGGCACGACCGTCTTTCGCGGACGTATCTGAGCACCGTGCAGACTTTTGCCGACCTGCAAACTTCCAGCGTCGCGCCCGGCCGCTGATTCGCCGTGAATGTTTCGGTGTGCACTGGCCGTCGCACAGCCGGAGATTTCAAATGTAAATTTACGCGGCTGCCCTAGCCCACGGCTCCGCGGCATTCGCGGGCAATACGGATCATCGCAGCAAGGCTTCGTTGCACGTCCTCTTCTGTTGTCGCCCAGGAAGAGACGCTGATGCGCATCGCTGTTTTGCCCTGCCAGACCGTGCCTGCGCACCAGCAGGTGCCATCCTCCTGGATGCGTCGTATCACTTCGCGGGTCACGTCCGGGCTACCAAAGGACACCAGCGCCTGATTGATCACCACATCGTTCAACACGGCGAATCCTGCCTCCCGCAGGCCTTCTGCAAACCGCTGCGCGTGAGCACACGTCCGCTCGATCAGCGCGCACAACCCTGAACGGCCCAGCGATTTTAGCGACGCCCATAATTCCACCCCTCGCGCGCGCCTCGATGTATCCGGCGTGTGATGCATCGGTTCCCGGCGCGAACCTGGTTCGAGATACGCCGCAGTGATGCCCATCGACGCACGCAACGCGGCCCCATCCCGCACGATGGCCAGGCCGCTGTCGTAGCCCACGTTGGGCCACTTGTGCGCGTCCGTGGCCCAGGAATCCGCCTTCTCGAAACCGCGGGCAAGATGTTCGTATTGCGGGGACACCCGCGCCCACAAACCGAATGCGCCGTCCACGTGAACCCAGGCGCCCTGCTCATGCGCCCATGCGCAGATCTCTTCAGCTGGATCAAACGCGCCGGTATTCACATTTCCCGCCTGGATGCACACAATGGCTCGCTTGGAAAGCCGGGGCAGTTTGTCCTTGCGCATACGCCCCTGGCTGTCCGCTTCAATCGTGGTCACGCGCTTCCGTCCGAAACCTGCCAGGCTCAATGCTTTGAGGATGGAAGCATGCACCTCCGCGCCAACGACCACTTCGATCAGTGGCGCACCAAACATTCCGTCCTCGATGACGTTCCACTCCTCGCGCGCAAGAAGCGCCTGCCGCGCGGTCGCGAGCGCCGTGAAATTCGCCATGGTGGCGCAAGTAACCAATCCTCCCGCACAATCCGCCGGCAATCCGAGGGCTTCGCAAACCCATCGGAGAACGACCTCCTCCAGTTCCGCCGCAACGGGCGACATTACGCGGAGCGCCGCATTCTGGTTCCAGGAGCCAGCGAGCCAGTTGGCAGCCAGCGCGGCGGGCAGCATTCCACCATTCACGAAGCCGAAATAACGCCCACCCGTGGTTGTCACCGTGGCTCGAGAGCCCAGTTCGTCCAGCTTTGAAATCACCTCGCTTGGATCGCTTGGCAGCGATGGAAAGGGTTCGTGTAGCTCTGCGAGCACCGCTACGTCGGCTTCGGAAGGAGCTACTCTACGTTGACCGGCAGCACTTACATATCGCTGTGCCCGCTCTGCCGCAAGACTTAACAACTCGCCGCTTTGCGATTGCCGCTTTGTTTTTGTGTCAGTCGCCATTCGGTTCTTCCTTTTCATTTTGCCGGCGCGATTCCCACGCGCGAAGACACGCGTGTGGTGACAGGCTTTTTGCCCGTCCGACTACGTTATTCAAGTTATTGCGGGAATGAAAGAGCCGAATTGTCCGCTTACTTCTTCGAGACCGCTTCGTCGGAAGCGATCTTGCCGTCGCGGATGAAGATGATACGGTGCGCGTGCTGCGCAATGTCGTGTTCGTGCGTAACAAGAATTATGGTGTTTCCCTGCCGGTAAAGATTCTCGAAAAGCGCCATGATCTCTTCGCCGGTTTTCGAATCGAGATTTCCCGTCGGCTCGTCCGCAAGCACGATCGATGGCGAATTCACCAGCGCGCGCGCAATGGCCACGCGTTGCCGCTGTCCGCCGGAAAGCTCATTCGGCTTATGAGTCATGCGGTCCAGCAGGTCCACGTGTTGCAGTGCCTTTTTCGCTTTTTCAATCCGTTCTTCAGCAGGCGTGCCGTTGTAAATCAGCGGCAACTCCACGTTGTGCAGCGCCGTCGCGCGGGGCAGCAGGTTGAACGTTTGGAACACGAAGCCAATCTCTTTGTTCCGGATGTAGGCGAGTTCATCGTCGTCCAGATCGCTCACCAGCCGACCCGCCAGCCAATATTTACCCGAGCTTGGCGAATCCAGGCAGCCGATCAGATTCATCAGCGTGGACTTGCCCGATCCTGAAGGACCCATGATGGCGACGTATTCGCCTTTGCGAATCTCCACGTCCACGCCGCGCAGCGCGTGCACCTGCTCGGCGCCCATTTC
>Ga0137401_10001160_pt1 | contig 11193 bp, 9 predicted proteins | sample CZOMad1_1_16fung_FD_108286 | JGI IMG/M metagenome (GOLD analysis project Ga0137401, IMG submission 108286) | Vadose zone soil fungal communities from Angelo Coast Range Reserve, California, USA - CZOMad1_1_16fungal (Illumina Assembly) | ecosystem: Environmental > Terrestrial > Soil > Vadose zone...
CATGCAAGTGCCCGAAAAATTTTTCCGGAACAATACGGCGAACACGCTGACGGTGCTGGAGGCTATGCTGGAGCACAAGGTGCGGCGGTTGGTATTTTCGTCGACTGCGGCGCTTTACGGCACCCCGGAACGCACGCCGATCGAAGAAAGCGATCCCCTGCATCCCACGAATGCCTACGGCGAATCGAAACTGCTGGCGGAACAGATGCTGGCGTGGCTTCATCGCATCCATGGTCTGCGCTACGCGAGTTTGCGGTATTTCAATGCGGCGGGCGCGGCGGGGGAGCAAGGCGAAGATCACGTACCCGAGTCCCATCTGATTCCGTTGGCCTTGCAGGTGGCGCTGGGGAAACGCGAGCATGTCGCGATATATGGCACGGACTATCCCACTCCGGACGGGACGTGCGTGCGCGACTACATTCATGTGAGCGATCTGGCGAGCGCCCACGTCCTGGTGCTGGAGGCCTTGCGCGAAAGAGACAAGCTGATTTACAACCTAGGGAACGGGCGTGGATTCAGCGTGCGTGAAGTGGTCGGGACGGTGCAGCGCGTGACCGGCCGCGCAATTCAGGCGCGCGAAGTGTCGCGGCGTCCAGGCGATCCGGCAGTGCTGGTGGCCAGTTCAGACAAGATCAAGCGCGAGCTAGATTGGCAGCCGCGATTCACGAGTCTAGAATCGATTGTGAGCAGCGCATGGGAATGGCGGCGCGCGCATCCGGACGGGTATGGCTCGTAGCGGTAAATCGCCAGCGGAGACCGAGTGCACCATGTCCGATAGGAGGAAGAAAGTGATGCACAGTCCAATCCGGCGTCGCGAGTTTCTCGGTGGGATGGGCGCGGCAGCGATGGCCGCCTCGCTTCCGCTCGAAGCGCTTCACGTGCGCGAGATGTTGTATCCGCCGGTCGACCTCTCGTACTTCGATACTCCGATTCCGCCGGGACCGTCGGAAATTCACTTCGGGTACGCGTCCATCACCTGGGGCGGGAAGGATCGCCAGGCGATCGACGACATCGCCGCCGTCGGTTTTCACGGTATACAGTTGCGCTCCAACATCATTGCGGAATTCGGCGGTCCGGCCGCCGTGCGCGATCTGTTGAGTCAGCGCGAGTTAAAATTCGTGGCCCTATCCAGCGGCGACCTGCTGAGCGACCCCGCAGCCGCGAAAAAGAGCATCGCCGAACACGCGGAGCACGCCAAGTTTCTGCACGATGCCGGCGGGCTTTACCTGCAAATCATCGACAATCGACCGAAGGGCCGCATCGCGACTCCGGCGGATTTCAAACAATTGGGCAGGGCTCTGACCGAGCTCGGCAAGCGCACCGCCGATCTCGGTATCCCGCTGGGCTATCACAATCACATGGGTTCACTCGGTGAGCGACCCGAAGAGCTCGATCAAGTGCTGGGCGACGCGGACCCGCGTTACGTCAAGCTGGAATTGGATATTGCGCACTATTTTCAAGGCGGCGGCGATCCAGTGAAGGCCATCGAGAAATACAGCGACCGCCTGTTGTTTCTGCACATCAAAGACGTCGAGCGGTTCGCGCCTAGCAGGGATACAGACCATGCGTATCGCTTCGTGGAGTTGGGGCAGGGATTGGTGGATGTGCCGGCGGTTTTTGAGGCATTGGGTAAGATTAGTTTCCGCGGCTGGGCGATCGTGGAGCTTGATGCGGTACCCGATAACGCGCGCAGCCCCAAAGAAGCCGCCGCGGCAAACAGAGAATATCTCCAGGAAAAGTTGAAACTCACGGTATGAAATCGCCATTCCGGATTGCGGTGATCAGCGACGAGATTGGCCAGGACTTTGGCCGCGCTTGCGAAGTGGCCGCACTCGAATTCGGCATGGAGTGGGTCGAGCTGCGCGGCATGTGGAATAAGAACATCCTGAATCTCGACGCCAAGGAAATCGCGGAGGCGCGGCGCGTTCTCGGAAAATACAAGTTGCGCGTGACGGATATCGCCAGTCCACTTTTCAAAGTTGATTGGCCGGGCGCACCTAAATCGAAATACAGCCCTAAGGGTGGGACGTTCAACGCCGACTTCACGTTCGACCAGCAGGGCGAAGTTCTCGAGCGCAGCGTCCGATTGGCAAAGGCGTTTCAGACGGAACGCGTGCGCTGCTTCGATTTCTGGCGCCTGGATGATCCCGTTCCACATCGCCCGGCAATGAATTCAAAATTGCAGGAGGCGGCAAATGCGGCAGCGAAGCAGGGGATTATCCTGATCCTCGAAAACGAATATGCCTGTAACACGGCGACCGGGGCTGAAGCCGCAAAGACTCTTTCCGCTGTGCCGTCATCGGCTTTCATGCTCAATTGGGATCCGGGCAATGCCGCGGCGCGCGGCGAAACCCCTTACCCGGACGGCTACAATCTGTTACCCAAAAATCGCATTGGCCATTGCCATTGCAAAGACATCGCCAAGATAGCCGACGCCAGCGAGCCAGCTTGGGTGGCCATGGGTGCGGGCGCCATCGACTGGGCGGGCCAATTTGCGTCGCTCAAGCGCGACGGATATCGCTATGCGGTGAGTCTTGAAACGCATTGGCGCGGCGCAGCCACTCCGGAAGAATCCACGCGGCAAAGCTGGGCAGGGATGAAGCAGCAATTGCAAAAGGCCGGCGACCTGGCCTGATCGCTAGGCGGCCGATAAGTCCTTCATGAGCAACTTGCCCTTGCGAAACCATGGCCGCTCGACGCGCCGCATGTAGCGCGGCAGCGTGCGTTTCTTCGCCATCAGCTTTTGCGTCCACTCGCGGGCTTCCTCGGTGCGATTCTGCACGCGCAGGAAGTTGGCGTAGTTGTAGAGTGTTTCCGGCGTAGTCGAAAACTGCGTGACCTGCGCAAATAGAGGGGCGGCGCGTTCGAGCTGGCCGGAGCGCGCGTAGGCGTCTGCCAGCAGCCCAGCCGCGCGGTAATAATCGAATTTCACGTCGCGACTTACAACGTGCTGGAGATCCGGAACAGCCCCGGCCAGGTCGCCTAGTCCCAGGTAACACTGCGCGCGATGATAGAAAGCGTGGGGCGAATCATTCCGTGCGGCGATGGCTTTGTCGAACGCGTCGCGCGCATTGGCGTACTGTTTCTGCTCCAGGCAAAGCTCGCCGAGCTCCTCGTAGTTTCCGGCGGAAGGATTGTCGATGATTTGCGTTGCCAGTGCCTGGATGCGCGACCGGCGTCCGAATCCCTGGAACACACCGCGAAGCAGCCCCGCATCCGGGAGCACCTCCACGACGATATAAGCGCTCGCCCCAAGGAAGCCTCCGAAGAAAATGATGTACAGCCAGTAAGTGTCCGGGCGCCGGCGCACGAAGTGCACTAGCGCGACAATCTGCACCAGGAAGCCCCAAGGGTAGAAAAGGTGTCGCAATCCGAACATAGATAGCCCGTTGCTAATAGAATGTAGCTTTAAGGGAAGTGCGTCAAATAGAACGCTGGCAGAGGTGTAGGTAGAAGTTACCGGCTGCCGGAGTTTTCCCGCGCTGCTAGTATATAGAAATGGATTTGGTGCAGACCCTCGGTTTGGCGCTGGGGGCCGGATTCTCTTCTGGCCTGAATCTGTACGCCACCATCGCCACCTTGGGCCTGCTGCAGCGATTTGGCATCATTCATTTGCCGGCATCGCTGCAGGTGTTGTCGCATCCGTGGGTTCTGGGAATCGCCATCGCGCTGTATGCCATCGAATTTCTTGCCGACAAGATTCCCTATGTGGATTCGGTTTGGGACCTGGTGCACACCTTGATTCGCCCGCCCGCAGCGGCACTGCTGGCGTATGGCGCCACGGTAGCCGCCCCGTCGGAATGGCGTTGGGGCGCGGCGCTGCTGGCCGGTGGCGTCGCGCTGACATCGCACAGCACGAAAGCTAGTACCCGCGCGGCCGTCAATACCAGTCCGGAGCCGTTCAGCAATTGGCTTCTCAGTTTGGGAGAAGATACGCTGGCGGTGTGGCTGACGTGGATGGCCACGGTTCATCCCGCCGCGACGATCGTGATCGTGGCGTTGCTTCTGGTGCTCGCGGCCTTCCTGCTTTATTATCTATTCCGTTTTCTTCGTCGAGCGCTGCGGCGATTGCTGGCGTGAACGCAGCGTCACTTCACCCACTGCGCCAACCAGTCCAAAAATGTCTTGTACCAAAACTGCGCATTCTGGGGCTTCAGCACCCAATGGCCTTCGTCGGGGAACACCACGAGCTTGGATGGCACCCCCTGTCGCTGCAACGAGTTGAAGAATTCCAGCGACTGCGTGTACGGAACGCGATAATCACGCTCGCCGCATACCACCAGCGTGGGCGTCTTGAATTTGCCAAGTTCCGCCGCGTAGGTTTCCGGCGCCCATTTGCGATAACTCTCGGGGTTCGACCATGGCGTCCCTTGCATGTCGTGCTCTTCGAACCACAGTTCCTCGGTCGCGTACATGGAGGTTTTGTCGAAGATGCCGGCGTGACTGATGATGGCTTTGAAGCGCCCGGTGTGCGTGGCGATCCAGTCGGCCAGGTATCCTCCGTAGGAGCCACCGGCGGCGGCGATGCGCGTGCCGTCAATGAATTTGTACTTGGCCAAGGCGACGTCGATTCCTTTCATGACATCGTCGTAGGGCTTGCCGCCCCAGTCGTTGGTGATTTCGTCGGTGAACTTTTGTCCGTAACCGGTCGACCCGCGGCGGTTGATCATCAGCGTGACGTACCCCGCGGCGGAAAACACCTGTGCGTTCCAGCGATATCCCCAGGCATTGGACCACATGGTTTGCGGTCCGCCGTGCAACAGCACCAGCAGAGGATATCTCTTGGCGGCTTCGTAAGTGGGTGGGCGAATCAGCATGGCTTGCACGCGCGTGCCATCTTTGCTTTCGAACCAAAAGGTTTCCGGCGCGTTCATTTCCACTTTCGCCAGAATGGGCTCGTTGTGGTGGGTGAGTTGGCGCGCGGCGGAGGCGTCGCTATTCGCGGCGAAAAGCTCCGCGGGCAAGGTCAGACTGGTGCGCTCAAACGCAAGCGTTTTACCGTCGCCGCTGAGAGTCAGGGCAGTATTGAAGCCTTCGGTGACGATTTTCTTTGGCTCCGCGCCGGGGCGCGCAGCCATGGCGTAAATTGGCTGCAAGGTCTCGTTTGCCGCGGTGAAATAAATCGTCTTGCTGTCCGGGGACCAAGCTAATTCGTTGGCGCTACGGTCAAAGTGTTCGGAAAGATTCTCACTTTTGCCGCTCTGGCGGTCGTAGAGCATGACCCGCCAGCGATCCGCTTCGTATCCAGCGGTGAGTTGCGCGTGGTAGGCGATGAAGCGCCCGTCCGGCGAATATACGGGATTGCCATCGAAACCGAGACTCGTGGTGATGCGCTTGGGCGCGCCTCCTGCCAGCGGAACGACAAACAAATCGGCGTTCGTGCTGATAGCCTCCATCTTGTCGGTCACCGCGGTGAAGCAAATCTCCTTGGAATTCGGCGAAAAGTTGATGTCTGCGGCGCCGCCGCGCTCATCCGGCGGCACATCGTAATTCGCTTCGGGGTTCAGGTCGCGCGGCTCGCCGCTGCCGTCCGCCGCGATCACGAATATATGGCTGCGTTTGCCTTCGAACCAGTGCGTCCAGTGGCGATACAAGAGTTGCTCGTAGACGTGCGCCTTGACCTTGTTCTTCTCTTTTTCGGTGTCACGCGTTTTGTTGCAGTCGTCATCTTGGCAGTCCGGATAGACCGAAGACGTAAACGCAATGGTCTTTCCATCCGGAGACCATTTCACCAGGTCTGCACCCGTTGACAAATGGGTGACCGCGTGGGCCTCGCCGCCGTCCATCGGTAACAGGTAAACCTGGGACGTTCCTTCGCGTGAGGACAGAAATGCCAACGTTTTTGCGTCCGGCGACCATTCCGGAGAGGAATCGTGGCCGCTCTGCGTGAGTTGCAGGGGCATGCCGCCTGACGTGGGTACGATCCAAACGTTGCTGGCGTTGCGGTCGGCGCTCGTGTCGGGTGTTGCCACCACGTACGCGACCCACTTGCCGTCGAAGGAAATTTTCGGGTCGCCGACACGATGCAACTGGATCATGTCGTCGAAGGTGATGGGGCGCTTAGCTTCTTGCGCGAGAACAGATGCCGCGCTGCAAAGGAAAAGCGCGGCAGCGGCGAGGCCACTTCGGAAAGTGCGCATCGTGGTTTGTCCCTTCCGTCTCAGCGGAATTTGCCACGGAGGATGCTGGCGGGTGGATATTGGCACGATTTGATTACGATTCCAAGAGCACCCGGTCGTTGCGCGGCACTACATGGTCGCGAGAACCGGTGGGTCACGCCGGCGGGTAGAAAACCAGTTCAGTGCGCCGAGAGCAAAAGTAACCGAGAGGACGGTCAGCTCACCCCAATGCATGCGCGTGATCAGCACGGCGCTGAACAACAGCGCAAGCACGGCGACGAAGGGTCCGCCAGGCAATCGAAAGTTCGCTGCTTGCGGCTGCTTTTTTCTTAGCACCGGGAGCGCCGCGGCGATGGAACCGTACATGAACATGCGCGCCACCGCGGAAAGCATGGCGTTCCACCGGAAGTTCCCGGCGGCGGAAAACAGCGTGAGCAGCGCTGCAAAGGCCACGATGGAAATATGTGGTGTGCGAAATCGCGGATGGATGGCCGCGAACAGTTTGGGGAACTCTTCCTGCTGCGCCATGGCAAAGGTGACGCGCGGGGCGTGCAGCATGTTCGCGCTGAGGTAGCCGTATGTGGAGATCAAAGTCCCGGCAGCGACCAATATAACGCCGAGGGGTCCAAGGAACTGCCGAGCGGAGTCCACCACCGGCGTGCCGGTGGCTGCGGGATTCGCCAGCGTGTGAATGACCACGTACTGCACGGCGATAAACAAGAGGGTTCCCGTGACCAAGGCAATGAGCAATGCCGCTGGCGCGTCCTTACGCGGATTTCGCGCTTCGCCCGCCGCGAACAACGCGGCCTCGAATCCTCCGTAGGAATACACCATCAGGATTATGGCGTCGAACCAGTCTCCAACTGACGCCGGCAAGCCCGTGGGCATCACACGAATCGCAGGATGGAGAGCGAGCGCAGCAAGCCCGCCGACCACAAACGCGGTGAGCAAAACCAACTTGGTGACGGTAAAAAGATTGCTCAGGCGATTGCCGCTACTCACGCCCCGATAATTCATGGTGGCGAGGAAGGCCAAGAGCGCGGCAATCACCACGAATCGCGGCGCCGGTGCACTGACCGCCGGGACGAACGCGGCAAGATAACTGATGAACAGATTCGCCACTGCCGACGCCGCGGAAATGCGCGACAGCCAGGTCAGCCAGCCGATCTGAATGCCCACGAAGGGTCCGAAGGCGGCGCGGGCATACAGATAAGGACCGCCTGCATCTTGAAATTGCGATGCCACTTCCGCGAGGCACGCGGCGATCACCGCGACCCCGGCAAAAGCTACCAGGTAGCCTGCCGGGCTCAGCTTTCCCAGGTGCGCGGCGATCAATGACGGCAGCCCGAAAATGCTCGACCCGATCATGGTGTTGAGCATCAGTGCCGCTAAACTCCAGCGCCCGATGACGCGCACCAGATGTGGATGATTGTTCGCCACTCGCTAGGGCTGCTTTCCCGTACGTAGGAAATTGCACACTTATCGCTGAAATTTGCGTCAGCGTACCACGCTTTCGTTCTGCGTAGGGGTGCACCACCGCTGCTCCACAAATAGGTATTTCCGCTAGTGCCCGGCTCACGCGCGATTCCGCCTCTGTTACAATTTGCGCATCGTCATGCCGTCAGACTCTGCGCTTTTCCCGCGAAATTTCCGCATGGACTCTCCCATCGCCGTACGTGGCGAAGGTTGCTGGGTCATCGACCAGAGTGGGCGGCGCTTTCTGGACGCGTCAGGGCAAGCCGCAGTGGTCAGCATTGGGCACGGCGTTGCGGAGATCGGCCGCGCGATGGCGGAGCAAGCCTCGCAAGTCGCTTTCGCGCATACCACACAGTTTCAGTCCGAACCGGCGGAGAAACTGGCTAAGCGCTTACTTGATCTGGCGCCGCCGAATTTTCGCGGAGGCCGCGTCTATTTGACTTCGGGCGGGTCAGAAGCTACGGAGACCGCGATCAAGCTGGCGCGGCAGTTTCATCTCGAGAGCAAACAACCCGCGCGTTACCGCGTTGTTTCGCGGCGCCAGAGCTATCACGGCAGCACGCTGGGCGCGATGAATGTGAGTGGCAATGTCGCGCGGCGCGCGCCCTATCACCCGCTGCTTACCGAGTGGGGGCACATCGTGCCTTGCCTCTGTTATCACTGTCCTTTCGGCAAGAAATTTCCGGACTGCGCTGTTGCGTGTGCAGATGATCTGGAAACGCATTTGGGGCAAAACCAGGCTGCTTCCGTGGCGGCCTTTATTTTTGAGCCGGTTGTCGGCGCGACGCTGGGAGCTGCGGCGCCGCCGGATGGCTATGTTCAGCGCATCGCAGAAATCTGCCGCCGTCACGAAATTCTGCTAATCGCCGACGAAATCATGAGCGGCATGGGGCGTACCGGAAGGCCGTTCGCGGTACAGCACTGGAATGTCGAGCCGGACATTATTCTCGTGGGAAAGGGAATCGCCAGCGGGTACGCCCCTCTGGGCGCCGTCCTTATTTCGGCGCGCATTGTCGAAGCCTTCGAAAACGGCTCCGGGGCTTTCCAGCACGGTTTCACGTATCAGGCGCATCCGGTTGCGACGGCCGCCGGCAATGCGGTGCTCGATTACCTCGCGTCGCAGCAGCTTTGGGACCGCGTCACGCCGTCTGGCGAAGCCCTGCGTTCGCAACTCGTGGAGATGGAATCTCATCCGAACATCGGCGAAATCCGCGGCCTCGGCTTGCTTCTGGGCATCGAGTTCGTGGAGAACAAAGCTACACGCCTACCGTTCGCGAGAGAGAAAAACATCGCCGAGCGCGTCCGCCAAGCCGTCCTCGACCTCGGCGTGCTCACGTATCCCACGCAAGGCTGCGTTGATGGCATGAACGGCGATCACATCCTCCTCGCTCCGCCGTTTATCATTGTCCACGAGGAATGTGCGCAGATCGTCCGCGCTTTTCGTAGTGCGCTACAAAAGGTTTTTCCAACTTGAAACCCTCTCCACGTTCTGTGAACGGGGTCGCGCTCGTTTATACTGCTGCAGTTGAAGTGGTCCCCTTTTGCTGGCCCTGGGTTTTGCTGAGAAGCCTGCGTTTTTTTATCTTAAGTAGGAGAGTCGGAACTTCATGCGGAATCATTGTCGCCGGGCCATCATCGCGTCTGTAGTCATCTGTTTTCTCGGGGCAACTCTGGGAGCGCAAGAGAAACCTGCGGCGAAACCGCGCGCCCGAGACCTCGGCGTTCCGTTCGATGGCACGCCGGGCGCATTCAACGCTGTAACCGACGTTGCCGGCGTTGCCGTCGGCCACACCACGCTCATTTCCGGGGAAGGGAAGTTGCAAATCGGCAAAGGTCCGGTGCGCACCGGCGTCACCGCGATTCTTCCGCGCGGAAAAGACTCCATGAGCAATCCGGTGTTCGCCGGCTGGTGGTCGCTCAACGGCAACGGCGAGATGACCGGCACGACTTGGGTGGAAGAATCCGGCTTTCTGGAAGGGCCGGTGATGATCACCAACACGCACAGCGTCGGCGTGGTGCGCGACGCGGTCATTCAGTGGCGCGTGGCGCATGGCCAACCCGATCCCACCGGCTACTGGTGGTCGCTTCCTGTTGTGGCCGAGACGTGGGACGGCTGGCTTAACGACATCAACGGCTTTCATGTGAAGCCCGAGCACGCCTTCCACGCGATCGACTCCGCGAAATCCGGACCCGTCGAAGAAGGAAACGTCGGCGGCGGCACGGGAATGATCTGCAACGAGTTCAAGGGTGGCATCGGCACTTCGTCGCGGAAGATTGAATCCAAGGCCGGCACCTTTACCGTAGGCGTGCTGGTGCAATGCAATTACGGCTCGCGGGCCAATCTGCGCATTGCCGGCATTCCGATGGGCAAGGAAATTCCCGAGGACCGCGCGTATACCAGGATGCCCTTCGCCGAAGCGGATCGCGGCTCGATCATTGTGGTCGTCGCCACCGACGCTCCGCTCGTCGCCCATCAACTGAAACGCCTGGCGCGCCGTGTGTCGCTCGGTTTGGGCCGCGATGGCAGCATCTCTGGCAACGGTTCCGGAGACATCTTCATCGCCTTCTCGACGGCCAATTCCGGCGCGGCCGCTGCCAACCACGTCGTGGATCTAAAGATGTTGCCCAATGATTTGATCGAACCGGTCTTCGCGGCAACCGTGCAAGCTACGGAAGAGGCGGTAATCAATGCTATGGTCGCCGCGGAAACCATGACCGGCATCGAAAATCACAAAGTTATCGCGCTGCCGCATGATCGGCTCCGCGCCGTACTGAAAAAATATAACCGCCTCGCACAATGACAGTAACCATTACGTGATTCCCCGCTTGCATTGCTTTGCCTCACGAAACAGGAATCTTACAGCTGCTGATACCGCGGTGGCCCGTTTTCACCAGCAGCTCGACACTCAGGAGTACTCCGCCATTTAGGCGCAAGTCGATCAGAAATTGCGGGGCGCGACCAAACAAGATGACTTTGTGGCGCTGGTGACCGCGGTTCACAGGAAACTTGGCCAATATGGGCAGCGCGTCGCGGCAAGGGTTCTTTATCAACTGCAACACTTCTGGAGCCCAGATCCGCGTGAGCTATGCTACAAAAGTTGGCGAGGCAGACGCGCAGGAACAATTTGTTTGGGTCAAGAACGGAAACAATCTGGCGCTACTCACCTACAATATTAATTCCAACGCGCTGATTACGAAGTAGGAGCGCAAGGGCCATGGCCCTACACCACTTGGACGGCGGTCTTTCTCGGCGGGCTAAAAAACGGCATCGCCACTACTTTGGCGGAGACTGTTCGCCGCACGGCCTCGACGGTCATCTCGATCGCCAGCGTCGTCCCCACCGCCGACTGCTCGCGCTTCACGCACGCCAGCGCGATCATTTTCTTCAACGTTGGCGACCATGTCGTCGAAGTGGCCTTCCCGACCTGTTTCCCCGCGCGATACACGGGCACCGCCACGCGCGAGGCCATGGTGGGCACCTGCGGGGCCATCTCCATCTGTTCGTACAGCGCTTCGACCTCGTTCCAATTGATCTCCAGCCCCACCAGCGCTCGCTCCGCACCTTTCTTCGCTTCCGCGGCTAGTGCATCGCGTCCCA
>Ga0137401_10001161_pt1 | contig 11191 bp, 6 predicted proteins | sample CZOMad1_1_16fung_FD_108286 | JGI IMG/M metagenome (GOLD analysis project Ga0137401, IMG submission 108286) | Vadose zone soil fungal communities from Angelo Coast Range Reserve, California, USA - CZOMad1_1_16fungal (Illumina Assembly) | ecosystem: Environmental > Terrestrial > Soil > Vadose zone...
TCTTCCGCGGGAATGCTGAAGGAACAGAAGGATGAAGTCACCATCACGGGCGATGACGTGCGCGAGGGCCTCGTTGCCGTAGTGAGCGTGCGGCTGCCGCAGCCGCAGTTTGAAGGCCAGACCAAGGGCAAGCTGAACAGCGACATCAAGGGCGACGTCGAGCAACTCGTAAACGAGAAGCTCGGCGAATGGTTCGATAAGCACTCGACCGTAGCGCGGCGCATTATCGGGAAGTGCATTGAAGCGGCGCGAGCCCGGGAAGCCGCGCGCAAAGCACGCGAGTTGACACGCCGCAAGTCCGCGATGGATTCCAGCGGCCTGCCGGGAAAACTCGCGGATTGTCAGGAGCGCGATCCCGCGCGATGCGAGCTGTTCGTTGTCGAGGGTGAATCGGCCGGTGGCTCGGCGAAGATGGGCCGCGACCGCAAATACCAGGCGATCCTGCCGCTCAAGGGCAAAATCCTTAACGTCGAAAAAGCGCGTTACGACAAGATGCTGGGCCACGAAGAAATTCGCGCCATCATCACGGCGCTCGGTACCGGCATCGGCAAGGACGATTTCGACGCCGGCAAGCTGCGCTACCACAAAGTCATCCTCATGACCGACGCGGACGTGGATGGCAGCCACATCCGCACGCTGCTGCTGACGTTTTTCTTCCGCCACATGAAGGAATTGATAGAGCGCGGGCACATCTACATCGCGCAGCCGCCGCTCTACCGCGTGAAGCGCGGCAAGACGGAAAAATACATCCGCGACGAACGGGATTTTGCGCGCGAGCTGATGAAGCGCGCCACGGAAGACCACGTTGTGAAAGCTAAGGAAGGCGTGAATCTGGAAGGCGCCAAGCTCACTTCGTTCCTTTTGAATGTGCAGGAGTACGAAGCGGCCGCGGCGAAGCTGGGCCGCCGGCTGCGCGAACACGCGCTCGTCGAACTTCTAGCCGAAAGCGGCCTTGAGAAAAAGACCGATTTCGAGGACAAGAAGGGCCTGGAAAAACTGTTGAAGCAACTCGAAAAGACCAAGCTGAAGCTCGAAGGCAAAATCATCTTCGACGAAGAACACAGCTTGTACGAAATCCAGTTTGGCCCGCCGCACAGCCAGAAGATCAATTGGGCGGTGGCTTCCACCGCGGAATACAAGCGTTTGCGCGGACTGGCGAAACAGATCGAAGAGTTCAACCATCCGCCGTTCACCGTAGCGCGCAACGGCGACAAAGTGACGAAAGAAAAGGCTACCGATGTCCTTAACTACGTCGTCGAAGACGCCAAAAAAGATTTCACCATCACGCGATTCAAAGGCCTGGGCGAAATGAACGCGGAGCAGCTGTGGGACACGACGATGAACGCGGAAACGCGCACCTTGCTCCAGGTGAAGCTCGAAGATGCCGTTGCAGCAGAAGACATTTTCACGACGCTGATGGGCGAAAACGTCGAGGCGCGCCGCAAGTTCATCGAGGACAACGCCCTCGAAGTCGTGAATCTGGATATCTGACGCGTGGCGGCAGGGGCCAATCCGGATGCTGCCTCCATTCGCAACGCGATCCGGTGGGGCTTGCTGCTGGCGGCAACGGCCACCATCGGTTTTCGATTGCCGAGGCTGGCGCATTATTTTCGAAATTGGCGGGAGGCCTTGCGTCCCGGTGACTCTTCCGGCGCGGAAGGCTGGCGGACTTTTTTGTTTGTGGACGCGATCGGCTTGTTGATCGTTTTGGCCATAGGCCTGGCCGTTTTCTTTGTTTTGCGGCCACGCGGCAAGAGCCAGCCGTGATCTATCAGTTGGGATGGGCGACGCTGCCCGGTCTGCGAGGGCTGAGCGTGAGCGAGTTCCGCGCGACGCCGACAGATGCGCCGGACAACGAGCGTGGCGTGGCGATTGAGCTTGCAAGTGAAGCGGAGCGCGATGCGTTCTTGCGTGAGATCGAGACGACGTTTGCGGCACGCCGGTTTACCAACACGGCCGACGCTTTCGACACGGTGAAAGCATTCGTTCTGGAGCACGCGGCGAAACGGTAGAAATTGCTTGCAGGTGTGCCTGCCACGGCGGGCTGCGCACCTGCGCTGGGGAATTTCAGTAGCAGCGAGGGGAAATGGCGGACGAAACAAATACATCTGTATTGCTTCCGATCGATATCGAAGCGGAGATGCGCAAGTCGTACCTCGACTATGCGATGAGCGTGATCATCGCGCGCGCGCTGCCCGACGTGCGCGACGGGTTGAAGCCCGTGCAGCGCCGCATCCTGGTGGCCATGAACGACCTCGGCCTCGCTTCGAATCGCGGCTACCGCAAATGCGCCAAGATTTGCGGCGACACTTCCGGCAACTATCATCCGCACGGCGAAGCGGTGATTTACCCTGCGATGGTGCGTCTTGCGCAAGATTTCAACATGCGCTACCCGCTGGTCGATGGGCAGGGAAACTTCGGATCCGTTGACGGCGATCCTCCGGCGGCCATGCGGTACACCGAAGCACGGCTGGCGAAAATTTCGGAAGACATTCTCGCCGACTTGGAAAAAGAAACGGTCGATTTCATCCCCAATTTCGATCAGACGCGCGAAGAGCCGGTCGTCCTGCCGTCGCGCATCCCCAACCTGCTGGTCAATGGCGCGAGCGGCATCGCTGTCGGCATGGCCACGAACATTCCGCCGCACAATCTGCGCGAGATCGTGGACGCCGCCATTCTGCTGATCGAAAAGCCCGACACGACGCTGAAAGAAATAATGAAGATTGTGCCGGGCCCGGACTTCCCGACGGGGGCGTACATCGCGGGCCGTGAAGGCATTGAGGCCGCTTACAAAACGGGCCGCGGTAGCTTTACGATGCGCGCCAAGGCCGCCATCGAAGAGACCACCAAAGACCGCGAAAGCATCATCATCACCGAAATTCCGTACCAGGTGAATAAAGCCCGGCTGATCGAGCGCATCGCCGAGCTGGTACAGACCAAGAAGCTCGAAGGCATTTCCGACGTGCGCGATGAATCTTCGCGCGAAGGCATGCGCATCGTCATCGAGCTGAAGCGCGGCGAAGAATCGCAGCTCATCCTCAACAATCTTTTCAAGCACACCCAGATGCAGGAATCCTTCGGCATGATTCTGCTCTCCATCGTTGGCGGGCAGCCGCGCGAGCTGGGCTTGATCCCCATGATCAAGCTCTTCATCGAGCACCGCATCGACGTGATCCGCCGCCGGACGATCTTCGAGCTGAAGAGAGCCGAACAGCGCGAGCACATTTTGCTCGGCTATCAAATCGCGCTGGATCATCTCGACAACGTAATTCGGATTATTCGCGGTTCTTCCAGCCGCGTAGAGGCCAAGGAAAACCTGTTCAAGTATTTCAGCGAACAGGATGTCACCATCACGGAAAACGGCAAGTCGAAGAAACTCGAGGGCGTGAAGCTGGACGGCCGGAAGTACCGCGCGCAGGGAGCGCCGGAAGTCGAAGCGGCAGGCCGCGGAAACGCGCTGGGTCTTAGTTATGCGCAGATCGACGCCATCCTCGAATTGCAATTGCACCGGCTGACGCAACTCTCTATCGACGAAATCCTCAAAGAATTGAAGTCCATTCGTGAATTGATCGCCGAGTTGCGCGAGATTCTGGCGAGCGACAAGAAACTAAAGCAGGTCATCACCGCGGAGCTGCGCGAAGTGCACAAAGCGTACGGCGACGACCGGCGTACGCAGATCGTCGACAAAGTGGACGAAATCAAGCTGGAAGATCTGATCGCGGACACCGAGATGCTGATCACCGTCAGCCACGCCGGCTACATCAAGCGCACCGCCGCGGACACCTATCGCCACCAATCGCGCGGCGGGAAGGGGCGCATCGGCGCGAAGACAAAAGAAGAAGACTTCGTCGAGTATCTGTTCATCGCCTCAGCGCACAGCTACATCCTGTTGTTCACGTCCAAGGGCCGCGTCTACTGGCTGAAGGTCTATGAATTGCCGGAAGCGGCGGCGGCCACACGCGGCAAAGCCATTTCGAGCCTCGTGAAATTCCAGGAAGAAGAGAAGCTCACCGCGCTCGTCGCGGCGCGCAGCCTGGAAGAAGCAGACAAGTTCGTCTTCATGGCCACAAAGAGCGGCACCGTGAAAAAGTCCACGCTGACGGAATTCTCCAACCCGCGGTCCACTGGCATCATCGCCATCACGTTGGACGGCAAGGACGAACTCATCGGCGCGAAACTCACCGACGGCAAGAAAATGATTTTCCTGGCCAGCCACGAAGGGCAGGCGATTCTGTTCCGCGAAACGGAGGTGCGTCCGATGGGCCGCAACGCCGGCGGCGTGAACGGCATGGACCTCGACAAGGACGACTACGTGGTGAGCATGGACGCGGTCCAGCCGGACTTCGAGATCATCGCCAAGGAACACACCACCACCACGCAGAATCTCGAAGAGCTAGAAAACGAGCAGATCAAAGATTCGCTGGTGACGCTGATGCTGACCGTGGCCGAAAAGGGATTCGGTAAACGCACGCCGCTCGCGGAGTACCGCATCACGTCGCGCGGCGGCAAGGGCGTGGTCAATATGAAAACCACGGACCGCAACGGGTACGTCGTGGCCACACTGCAAGTGACCGAAGAGTCCGACGTGATGATCATCACGCACAACGGCAAAGTCATCCGCGTTCACGCGAATGAAATTCGCGAAGCGGGCCGCTCCACGCAGGGCGTACGCTTACTGAGGCTCGACGACGACGACTCCGTTGCCGCCGCTGCCGTCTTGCAGGAAGAAAACGAAGAAGAAAAGAAGTAGAATCTCTAACCTCATGAAAATTACGAGAAGAGTTTTTGCGTTTCTCCTAGTGTCTTGCGCTCCGCTGGTACTTTTTTCCTCGGCGCAATCGCCCAGGAAATCTGCGGCGAAGGGACAATACTTGGCCTACGTTGGGACGTACACGACAAAGACCGAGAGTAAAGGCATTTACTCCTTCCAGCTTAACGCGGCCACCGGAAAGATGACCGCTCCGGAACTCGCGGCGGAGTCGCCGGATCCCTCTTTCGTCGCCGTCCATCCGGACGGAAAACATCTTTATGCCGTGAACGAAGCAGGAAAAAACAGCATGGTCAGCGCGTTTGCACTCGATGCGGCAAGCGGCAAGCTGACGCTGCTTAATCGGTTGCCAGCGCTGGGAGAAGACCCGTGCTACATCTCGTTCGACCATTCGGGAAAGTTCGTGCTGATCGCGAACTACAGTACCGGAAATGTCGCGGTCTTTCCGATTCTTCCGGACGGCAAGCTCGGCGAACACACAGCGGTCATGCAGGACTCCGGCGCTCTCGGGCCAGATAAAGCGCGGCAGGATGCGCCGCACGCGCATTGGATCGAGGCATCTGCACACAATCGTTTCGTGTACGTCGCGGATCTCGGCTTGGACCGCGTTCTGATTTACAAATTTGATGCCGCCAAGGGCACGCTCACACCCGGAGAGAAATCCGGTCCAGCGAATCCGAGTGATCCCTTCTCCGCAACGCTGAATCCCGGCACCGGCCCGCGTCACGCCGCGTTCTCCCGTGATGGCAATTTCATGTACGTACTGGGCGAACTGCGGTCCGACGTCACCGTCTTCAAGAACGACGCGCGCGAAATCTTTCGCCAGGTGCAGCAGACTTCCGCGCTGCCAGCCGGATTTTCCGGGCGCAATGACGCTGCGGAAATCGCCATCCACCCAAACGGCAAATTCTTGTATACCTCGAACCGGGGGCACGAAAGCATCGCGGTGTTCGCCATCGAACCAAAAACAGGCATGCTGACGCTTCTTGCTGATGTGCCGACCGGCGGGAAAGAGCCGCGGCATTTTGCGATCGATCCTACCGGCCAGTACTTATTGGCGGAAAATCAGTTTTCCGGAAACATCGTGGAATTCCGCATCGATCCGGCTACGGGCAAGTTGACCGCGACCGGCGAAGTTTTGCAGGTGCCTTCGCCCGTATGTGTGGCGTTCCTCGTCAAGCGCTGAGGCCAGCAAATCGAAAGGCTCGGCCAATCCCATCTGGTGGATCTCAAATCAAAGTTTCACGCGTCAAAGTGCGGTAGAATCCAGCGTTCTCATCGCCGTTTCGGAGAAAATATGAACCGTCGTGCTGGCCTGGGTCTCGTTACATCGCTGTTTGCAATCCTGGTTGTACCTGCGTTGTGGGCGGACGGCGAAACCTCCCCGGCGCGCGATCCCAAGCAGCCCGTCGACGAGGCTTATACCGCAAAGATTCAGAAGTACACGACCGCGCCGTATTTCACTTCGCCGCTCGTAAATTATCTGCCCGCTTCGAAAAACGTGCCGACTCCCGAGGCGGTGCTGGGCGACGTAGCAGGCGCGCCGGGAATCCGGCCGTACGCGGAAGATGTGTACAAGTACATGCGCCTGCTGGAAAAAGCCAGCCCTCGCGTAAGGGTTTTTTCGATCGGTACGACGGAAGAAGGACGCGAGATGATTGCCGTTGCCGTTTCTTCCGCTGACAATTTGAAGAACCTCGAAGAAAATCGCACGCGGCTCGCGAAACTGGCCGACCCGCGAACCATCAAGCTCGATGATGCGGAAGCCGACAAGCTTGTCGCCCAAGCCGTGCCCATCTACTACATTACGGGCACAATCCATTCCCCGGAAACCGGTGCGCCCACCGCCCTGATGGAGCTGGCCTACCGCCTCGCTGTGGACGAAAGCCCGTACATCCGTGAAATCCGCGACGGCATGATCACGCTGATCACCCCGGCGGTCGAAGTCGACGGCCGCGACCGCATGGTGGACCTCTACAAATGGCATCTGGCCCATCCCAAGGATTTCTACCCGCCGCTGATCTACTGGGGCAAGTACGTCGCGCACGACAACAACCGCGACGCCATGGGCGTGACGCTCAAGCTCACAGAAAACGTCCTCAATACCTACATCTGCTGGAAGGCGCAGGTGCTTCACGACCTGCACGAGTCGGTGCCATATCTTTACGACAATACCGTTGGCGACGGCCCCTACAATGCTTGGGTGGATCCGATTCTCGCCGACGAATGGCAGATGATTGGCGCGCGCAACGTGGCGGACATGACCAAGTTGGGCATGCCCGGCGTTTTTACCCACGGTGATTTTGACACCTGGTCTCCTGGCTACCTAATGTTTATCGCCGCAATGCACAATGGCATTAGCCGGCTATACGAAACCTTCGGTAACGGCGGCGCAGACACCCAGGAGCGCACGCTCGATCCCGAAGACTATGCGCGCACCTGGTACCGCCAGAATCCGCCGCTTCCGAAGACGCTCTGGTCTCAGCGCGACAATAATAATTACGAGCAGACCGGTCTTCTCACGTCACTTCATTTTTTCAACGAGAATAAGCGTCTCTTTCTGAAGAATTTTTATCTGAAGTCCAAGCGCTCCGTATTGAAACCGTCCGCCGAAGGTCCCGCCGCGTATGTCTTGCCCGCTGATGACCCGCGCCTCAGCTTGCAAGCGGAGCTGCTGCGCGTCCTGCGGAAACAGGCCGTGGAAATCTCACGCGCGAAGTCTGCTTTCACCGTATCGTTGCCGGTGAAGAAGGAACCCAAACCGAAAAAGAAAGACACAAAAGACGCTGCGGAAAAGGAAGCCGCCCCCGCTCCTACGACGCGCGAGTTCCCCGCCGGTAGCTACATCATCCGCATGGATCAGCCCTACGCCCGAATCGCCGATGCGCTGCTGGATCATCAATACTGGAGCCCGGATGATCCGCAGAAGACTCCTTACGACGACACCGGCTGGACGTTTGGCGAACTCTTCGGAGTGCAAGTCTCTCGCGTAACGGATCTGAAGGTTCTCGATGTCTCGATGGAGCGCGTCACGGAAATACACGCGCCGGGCGGCGTCAAAGGCGAAGGCGCGATCTTCGCTATCAACAACAATGCCGAACCGGTGCTTGCCACGCTGCGTTACAAAATGAAAGACGCAGGGATGGAAGCCGCCGAAGAGCCGTTCGAATCCGGCGGAAAGAAATTCAACCGAGGCACGTTCGTCATTCGAAACGCAAACCGCAGCGAACTCGATCACGCCGCCGCCGATCTGGGCCTGCAGGTCGTCGCGCTCGCGGCCGCTCCTAGCGTGAAGACGCATCCCGTCCGCGCCGCGCGTGTGGCGTTCGTCCATACCTGGCTCAGCACACAAACCGAAGGCTGGTGGCGGCTGGCGCTGGATAACCTGGGCATTCCCTTCGACTACATGAGCACGCAGGCAATCGCGAAGATCGACGACCTCAGAACCAAGTACGACGTAATTCTCTTTCCGCCTGTGGGTTTCGCCTCTTCACCGGCCGCCATCATCAATGGCATCCCGATGGCTTGGGGAAATCCGCTGCCCTGGAAGAACACGCCGGAAACCCCGAACCTCGTAGGAAAAAACGACTCCACCGATGACATGCGCCCGGGTCTCGGCTGGGATGGCCTCGCTAAGTTGCAAGCCTTCGTTCAGAAGGGCGGAGTTCTTCTCACCGCCACGGACACCTCCCGCTTCGCGACGGAAACGGGCTTCACCACCGGGGTCAGCACCACTTCCTCGCAAAAACTGAAGATTGTGGGCTCCGTCCTGGGAGCACGCCTGGTCGACGGTGCAAGCCCGATCGCCTACGGTTATGACGAGAAGGTCTCCGTCTATTGCGATAATGGGCCGATTTTCTCGTTGAGCAGCATCGCTGGCGCTCGCGGACGGCGTCGCTTAGGGCCCGAGTCCCATTCGCGTCCCACGGGCCGCGGCTCGGTAAGTGACCCCGATTTCACGGTCGGACGCTCCGGTGTTGAAGCCCCGGAAGAGCCCTCCTGGGAGGCCTGGGAGCCGCCTCCTGTTACGGACGAGCAGCGGCGCAATGGATACCGCGTCATTCCGCCGGCAAACCGGCCGCGCGTCATCTTCCGCTACGCTGACAGCAAGGAGCTGCTGATTTCCGGCTTAGTCGAAGGCGGAGACGAAATCGCTCAGCATCCTGCCGTTGTGGACGTGCCTTCTGGCAACGGCCACGTTGTGCTGTTCTCCATCAATCCGGTCTATCGTGGGGAGACCCATGGCACTTACTCACTCGTGCTGAACACCATTCTCAACTTTGACAGCCTGAACGCCGGCCGCGCCCTCGCCGACAAATAGCGCCCCTCGCTTGGAGGACGAATACGGGCTGTAAAGCTCAAATCCACTGGCAGTTTTTTCAAGTTGGAGTACAATCCCGGCCATTATGGCCAAACGCAAAGCGAAGAGAGCGGCCTCCAGGCGTTCCAGCAAGAAGAAAAGTTCACGCAAAACTCGCTCGCGCCCACGCGTCAACGCGAAGCTGCCCAAGGATGCTGTCACGCTGATTGTCTTGCTGCGCGCCCGCGAAGGCCAGGAAACAATCCTCGAAGCGGAATTGCGCGGCATGGTATCGCCCACTCGAAAAGAAGACGGCTGTCTTCGTTACGATTTGTATCGCTCCGCGGACACGCCCGGCGCACTCCTGCTCCACGAAGTCTGGGAGACTCGCGAAGCTCACACCGAGCACACCCACTCGCCCCATTTCCTCCGCTGGAATGCGCGCAAGGACGCGCTCCTGGCTGGACGCGACGCTACGTTTTGGAGACAGGTCGTCTAACCTTACCGCAGCAATTGTTCAGGATTCTGGAACAGCGAGGTAGTAGCCCGGTCTTGCGCGGACCTTCAGATTTTTCGCGTCGTTTCGAACGACATTCACCTTAATTTCGTGGTATCCGCTCGCGTCGCTGCCAGTCGGCGTGTAGCTGATCGCGTACTGCGAGTGCAGCTCGCCACCGATTTCGTCGATGGCCTTCTCGATCGAGCGATCCTTGAACGTGGAGAGGTGCGCGCCGCCCGTAGCCGCCGCGGCTACCTCCAGAGCGTGGTCCTTGATTTGATTGTGAACGTGCTGCACGGCCCAGACAGCCAGAGCCAGCACATCAATATTGCCATAGCGGTTCGCTTCGCTGGTAGGCGTTTGCGGCGTGCCCGGCTGCGGCGGAAGCGGAAACGTGCCCGGCGGCGTAAGCTTCGGCCGCGTGTCTTTGGGCTTGGCCTGCAGCTCCGCGCGCGTGGTGGAAAGCCCCACGCTGTAAATCGTCACATTGGTGAGCTGCGCGTTCCGTAGGATTTCGCCTAATTTCGCGTCGCTCCCGGCATCCGTGGCTTCCGAGAGAATCATCAACACGCGCCGCCGCCCGGGCTTGTCCGGCGTCGCTTGCGGACGTCCACTAAGCATCTCCACGCCCACGGCCATCGCATCGTAGAGTTTTGATCCCGACGTCCCCTCGCCAAGGTGCGCGATCGTGTTCTCAATGAGGTCGCCATTTGTCGTAAAGTCCTGCAGCTTGTCCACCGAATCGTTGAAGCCCACAACGGCGGCTTCGCCGTTCGGCCCCATCACCGTTTGCGTGAAGAGGATTCCGGTCTTGCGCACTTGCGGAAGCAAGGCCTCGATCCGCGAACTCGTCTCGATCAGGATGACCAGCGAAATCGGATCGCCTCCCAGGTCGAAATGCGAAATCTTCTGCGCCACGCCATTATCGGCAATCTGAAAATCCCGCGCTTCCAGGTCGTGGACCATTTCTCCGCGGGCATCGCGCACCGTCACCGGGGTATTCACCAGTGCGACCTGCACTCTTACCTTGGGCATGTCCTTGGGAGCTTGCTGCACCTCGACGCCCGGCTTGGGCGAAATGGGCCCAGAGGGCGCCTGCGCACGGGCGAGGATGCCCGCCAGAGTCAGCACAAGTAGAAGAGCGATGGATATCCCTGCGATTCGCTTCATTCCGAGCACCTGGCAGCACCAGCCCAAGCCCTTCGACTCCTCTCATGGTAAACCCGCGCTTCGGGAGTGTACTTCATTCGACGCACGTTCCACGGAAGGCGTTGCCGCAGGACTCCGCGATTCCTACAATCAATGCTCGTCCCTACGGAGAGAAGATCCATGCCCAATGGTAAGAGACCCAAGCCGCAACACGCACCGAAAGCGCCCCACGAAGATCCAAAATTTCTGAAGAGCACGCCTGCCCGGCCGATCCGCATCCTCGGCGAATACATTCACCCGCTCGTGCAGCTAAAGCGGGAGGGCATCGGCGACACCGTTGTGATGTTCGGCTCCGCGCGCATTGAGCCGCACGACACCGCGCACGCGCGTTACATGCGTCTGAAAGAAGAAAAGATTTCGAAGATGTCCCTGGTGAACCGGGCCAAACACCGCGCGGCCCTGCGGCGCGCGAAGA
>Ga0137401_10001163_pt1 | contig 11188 bp, 8 predicted proteins | sample CZOMad1_1_16fung_FD_108286 | JGI IMG/M metagenome (GOLD analysis project Ga0137401, IMG submission 108286) | Vadose zone soil fungal communities from Angelo Coast Range Reserve, California, USA - CZOMad1_1_16fungal (Illumina Assembly) | ecosystem: Environmental > Terrestrial > Soil > Vadose zone...
AAGCGTTGTCGGCAGCCGTGGCCGCTTCGCTCACCCATTTCTTGCCATCCCAGAACTCCACGTGGCCGCCGGCAATGTCGAGTACGCCGCCGCGGACTGCGCCGGTCTGAGTTTTCTGGACCGCTGCTTTCCAGGCTGAGATCGCACTCGAGACCCCGGGCGCGCCCGGGTCAAACAGAAGATCCTTAGGCAGGTTATTCACGAAGGAATTAGCAAGAACGGAACCCTTGAGCGGGGTCGACCGCGCGGCTCCCAAAAAAAAGGCGTTGGGAAAGATCGTCTTCCAGACTTCGTACGCTTCCTTGCAAAGAGTTGCACAGCTCGTGCCGATCAGGAGCTTCACGTTGTTGAGCGGACCGCTGATGCCACGGACGTCCAGCGTTACATCCCAATCACCAGTGTTCCAAATTCCAGGCAACTTGTACTGTGCGTACTGATGACCGGAAAAAACGAGCACATTGGATTCGGAAAATGCTTTCTGCGCGGCGGCTCGGTGAGTCGCTTCATTTGGTTTATCGGCAAATTCACGAAAGGGCTTGTGTGACGGCGCCGTAGTAATGCCAAGCTTGCGCTTGTTCTCACCGGTCAAGAGGCGATTGGCGGTGTCGAATCCGCTTGCGAGATAGCCGGCAAAAGATTTAAGGCTTTCCGCCCAGGCGAGCGTTCGATCGTCAGTCTTTTCCGCTGGGGAGTGACCCTTGCTTACCGCTTTCCGATCTGCATCTGTATAAATTGTTGTCCCCTCAGGTACGAGCTTTAGAAAGGCAGCTTCGTCGAAATCGGTGAAGCAGGCGCGCGCCCGTTTTAAAGCGAGGTACAGTGCGGGCAGGCCGGCGGCGTCTTGGGCCGCCGCTTTGACGCTCGCCAGAATATCGGCCTCAGCGTCAACGCGCTTCTTAGTCTTGCAATCGTCGGGAGCCCGTTGAATTCCCGAGGCCAAGCTGGTCCGTTGCTGCACTACATGCGTTAGCTCATGCGCAAGCAGCCACTGACCTTCGCGCGTCCCGGGGGCGAATTGACCGGCGCCGAAAACAATGTCGTGCCCAACCGTGTAGGCTTTGGCATTCACGTCACGCGCCGATTGCGCAGCGGACGTGTCGGAATGCACGCGCACTCGAGAGAAGTCGTGACCGAGCCGCTGCTCCATGTTCTGGCGGATCGCCGGCTCCAACGTGCTGCCGGAGTCGCCCAGCGCTCGATCTACACTAGCCGGCGCCGCAGACTGATCGGTCGTTTGCCGGTCGAGCCGCTGCCTACCTCGTCGTACGCCTTCAACGTTGAGATCTGGTCGGGCGGACATCATCTGCTCGGCGACCCGATCCGCCTCTTGTTCGTAAGAATCGCCGGATTCACCAACTGTCAACTTTGTTTGCAGGCCGAGTGAGTTTTTCTGCTTGCAATCCTCACACTCTCCGCCAGCCACAGTGTGAGTACCGCAAACCGCACACTTGCGCTGCAGGACATCCGCCACCGACGGAGTCGGCGACCAGCCTTTCTTATCTAAAGTCTCTCGATTGCTCATCAGAAGTTCCAACAATGCTTGATTTCTCGTTACCCTTAACCTCAACAACTCCTCATTCCAAATCAACGAGCCCTAACCCTTCGCCGTCATTGATGCAAAACAAAATTCGTCAGCTCCACCTGGAGGTTTTGGCTGCGGAATCTCGCTAACAGATGCTCTACGGCTCGCGGTAACGCCTGATTGTTTGGTCGCAGTATCGCTCCCTGACAATTCCTCCCAGCCGACTATCAGCGAATCGGCAAAGGCTCGTAAGGCCTGACGCGCTTCGCCTTCCGCCTCACTATTGGTCGGCGGAAGATCCTCGAGAGAAACAAGCGCACGCCGTCGTTCGTCGAATGCACACCAAACCAGGAACTCGCGAGTGTCAATCGATTGGAGAATCGCTAGAACGCGGTTAGCGCAAGTGGACAAAAGTCCGCAATGGACAATTTCCGCTAACTCCTCACGTCCAGGATGATTGACCGCCAGCCCATAAAGCACGGGCAGTGTCGCCTTGCCCGCGGCCAGGTCCCCTACACCATCCGGACGGAATACACCGTCGAGATCGTCGAGAATCTGCATCAGCACTCCCAAGTGCTCGCCGTAGCTCCGGCAAATCGCAGCCTCTGCCACTCTGTCAGAACACGCGGCAAGCGCGCCCACCTCACAGGCCAACGCCAGTGCCGCTCCCGTCTTGCCGCGCATCAATTCCCAATAGTCGTCGAGAGTGCAGGCAACGGCCCCCATCAAATCGACGTCCTGAGCACGCGCCAATGCGATGGTATGTCGTCCAAAAGCTTTGAGGGCTTCTCTAGACATTTCTTCGTCTTCGACGAGCGCATGCCAGGCGACTGTTAGTGCAGTTGCAGCCATATTGATGGCGCGCCCATGGCCCACTTCATTCCAAAGACTCTCTTTACGATCGCGATCCTGCGCATCGTCGAACCAACGCATTGCGACGATCATGTAAGCGCAAGCCGCCGTCGTTGAAAGCGCCCTCTCAGGTGTACCACCAACAGCCGCCGCGCTCGCGATTGGCAGGATGACGTGCGGAGGCAACTGTGTTCGTGTCAGATGCCGCGCGATTTGTCTCTCAAACTCGGGCCATTCGCACGCGCGTGCCAGGGCGTCGATGCGCGCACGGATCTCCGGGAAAAATCTGGTCAGAGGATTGACGTGGCGGTTCATGGAGGCGTACCCCGGACTATTTGATAGAGATCGCCCATGCGGTAGTACTCAACCCTGACGCCCTTAGATACGGCGTATTGTTCCATTGCACTAATATTCGCTCCCGCCTGCGTGATGTCGGCTTGAGTTGTATCATGCGCGAGGATGATGAATGAGCCCGGCCTGGTGCGGGACCCACTTGCCAATGCGTCCACCACACCAGTAAACCTGTTAACGACATCATTCGTTCGGGCAGGCACTCCGGAAGACTCAGCCTCCCACGTATTCGAAGTAACTTCCGGTCCGGTGGCCGATCCTCCCCAGAGATGCAGGTTGAGTGTGCTCAAAGTACTCATCACCAGAGCCACGTCCGTTATAACGGCGGCCGGCGTACCAACTGGAGGCGTATTACCAGAGAGCAAGGCGCGGGCGGCGGTCTGACTCGTAGACGCAGCTCCTCCCGCTTGTTCCACATATTTTTTGACTTCGGAAAGTTCGCCGCCGGGCATTCGACCAAAATGCACTTTGAGGCCGGCGGTCCGTAACTCCCCCGTGAACGAGGTCAAGTCGGCCATTGCCAGGGCGGTGGTGTTGTAGCCTTTCGGCACCGCGGCGCCTAAGTTAATTGGGAACCAGGCTGCGTGCGGAATAGTGGGATGCATGGAGTGGATTCCGATTTCATCTCCAGCCGTCTGGCGGGTTACGAGTTGAGCAATCGAGTTGGTTCTCGCGGTCCCCGCTCCCAGTTGATTGCTCATCACAAACCAGGTAGCAGCCCGAGGCGAGAGCGCGGTGCTCATCCCTGGTGTAAGCGGTGTTGGCCCATCGTCGACTGTCCAGGCCAAACGCACGACCTTGTTTCCGGCGGTCGCCTGACTTGGCCCAACACTGTGCGTTGGAAGCGGCGTGCTGGTGGTTGTTTGCTGCGCTGGCGGAGCCGTGGTCTGGCTCGTGCCGCTATCTTGTTCCCGGCTGCAGCTACTGCATCCAGCGACGCAACGTTGTTGCATGCCTCGCGGCGCTGGTGTGAGTTCAGTCTGGCTGTCGCGAATGGTATTTGCTCGCTCACGGAGATCAGCGCTGGGGTGCTCAGCACCTGTTTGCGCCAGGGCGTTGCGAAAGATGCCCGAGCCGAAGGGCAAGCGCGGCGCCGCCGACTGTTGCGCAACATGCGTCAGTTCGTGAGCAAGCAGCGCACGACCCAGCGGCAGGTCAGGCCGGTAACGTCCTGGCGCGAGATAAATGTCCGCACCCGCAGCGACTGCGTGTGCTCCCTGCGTTTCGAGGTTCGAAACGTTGCGATGCAAGCGGACATTGGAAAAGTCAAAACCGAGAGAGGCTCCTACATGATCGCGAAGGCCGGGCTCGCTGGCGGGCGCGTGTAGGCTCTTCAGTGCAACGCTGTCCGCTTCGTGTTCAAGTCGCCCTTCACCTGTGCGCGAATTAGGAGACATGCGAACTTGTTCGGTGCCTTTGCCGATCTTACCATCACCGCCTGTCTGCTGTAGCACATGGGTCAACTCGTGGGCGATCAGATGCCGATCATTACGAGTGCTTTTCCCTGCACCAAAAACGATGTCGTGTCCAACTGTGTACGCGCTGGCGTGCAAGTCCCGCGCGGACTGCTCGGCGTGAGCCCCTGAATATACTCGGACCCTGGAGAAGTCGTGACCGAATTGGTGCTCCATGTTCTGGCGAAGCGCAGCTTCCAACGGTGTGGCGGGACCGGCTAGAGCGGAGTCCACACTGGCGGGGACTGAATCCCCCACCTGTTGGTCCACGAAGCGCTGAACGCGCAGCGGAGCTCCTTTTTCCGAGGCAGGCGGCGCGGATGCCAACACCTGATCTGCAATCCTATCGGCTTCTTGTTCATAGACGTCTCCGATTTCACCAACTGTGAGTTTTGTTTGTAGACCCAATTTCTTTTTCTCGCTGCATCCGTGACAGTCGCCGCCGGCTATTGTGTGATTACCACAGGCGGCGCACTGCCGCTGCAACGCACCGCTAACAACCGGAGTTGCCGTCGGCACTAAACGTGCGGCTTGTGTTGTCAGGCGTTGGCTCACTGTCCCATCCCTTTGTAAACCGCTTGGGCAATCTGGTGCCCGAATCGCTCAGAATTGTTTTTGTTTGCCATCTGAACTGTTGCTGCGGCCATGGAAGGCAAGGCGCCGCCTGCGGACAGTTCCCGATTTAAGCCATTGGCGGCCACCAATCGCGTCAGTTCGCTTTCGAAAGCCGCCTGCACCAGAGGCCGCTCATAATGTGCTAAATTGATGCCGTCGAGCACTAACCTCTCAATTTGAATATTGATTTTCACGCTGCGGCTTCCTCGCTCTTTATCAGTTCGGGTTCTTCACTTTCTATGGATTCGGGCCAATAAAGAGCCGCCTCACTTACCAGGCGTTCGAGTTTGCCAAACTCCGCGCGCGCGGCTTTGAAGATCAGTGGCATCGTCACCGGCGTGTTCGCTTTGGCAGCCAGGAAGGCAGCATTGAGTGCCACGTTATGAATGTTGCCGCCGGTCAGATTGAGTTGTCCCAACCGATCGATATCCAATCCACTGGTTAATGTTTGCGACGGGAAAACGTCGCGCCAGATTTCGCGGCGTTCGGCGAGACCCGGGAACGGGAAGTTGACGATGAAACGCAAGCGGCGCGTGAAGGCTGTATCGAGTGCGCTTTTCATGTTGGTGGCGAGAATCGCTAAACCGCGATAAGCCTCAAGACGCTGTAATAGGTAGTTGATCTCGATGTTGGCATAGCGATCGTGACTGTCTTTGACTTCGCTTCGTTTGCCAAAAAGCGCATCTGCCTCGTCGAAGAATAGAATTGCTCCGCCATCTTCAGCCGCATCGAACAACCTTCGTAAATTCTTTTCCGTCTCGCCGATGTATTTGCTGACGACTGCCGAAAGGTCTATGCGATAAAGGTTCAAGCGCAACTCGTTGGCAATAACTTCAGCGGCCATCGTTTTGCCAGTGCCACTGTCTCCGGCAAACAACGCACTGATACCCAGGCCGCGGTTCATTTTCTGACTGAATCCCCACTCCTCATAAACCTTCGCGCGTTGGTTGACCTGGACGGCGATCTGATGCAACAGGTTCATCTCTGGTGCAGGCAATACCAGGTTAGACCACGTAGCTTTGGCGCTGATCCGGGGCGCTAGTTCGTCGAGCCGCGGGCGGGTGCTGGCGAGACATTCATCCCAGAGTCGCTCGTGCAGCGTGCGTTCATCGCTCATCAGCGGGTCGGCGTTGCTAACAGCGACCATCTCCGCGATGCGATCGATTTCTCCGAGTCCGAGATTGAATTGCCCGGCGAGTTGGGCCGGACTGTCGCCGGCGGCCTGACGCAACGCTTGACCCCAGGCTGTCTGCTGTTCAGCGCGCGTCGGTTTGCCTACATCAAACGTGATCGCTTGCGCCGAAGAAAACGCACGCACATCCCGCGTGTCCAAGAAGACCAGGCAGCTGATGCGAGTGAGAAAGCGATTGAGGATTGAGGCGCGATTGTTTTCGACTGTTTCGCCGGGGGGCTTGTCAATTTCACCAGCGTCAATATAAAAAGCAACCGGCAGCAGCGCGCTCTCGCGATTGATAAATCGCGCCAGTGTGTCCAAATCCGTCGCATTCGCGGGCAGCCACTCGGCGGGCAAACGATACAAGTGCAAACCCATCGCGCTTACTGCCTGAGACGCAATTAATTGCTTGCTTGCCGAATCACTTCCGGGCAATTGAATGATCGGCAACTGATGAGTTTCATTGTTCAACTGGAGCTTGCGAATGATTGTCGCCGCGGCGTTCAGCTGCGACTCCGGAAGTGCCTTGGAATTCTCCCAGGGCTTTAGTGGCACTAGAAAAGGCGTAAGGCGATCGTCGACGTAATTCAAGCCCTTCAGGTAATTCACGATCCGTTCATCGGCGCGCAGCGCACTGGTGGTCAACGGCTGCGCGCCCGGCTGGTTTATTTCAAGCAGCCGCCAGTATCGCAGTGGCCGCTCAGGCGAAAGAGCCTCCCAAACCGGTTCCTCAAACAGGGCGAGCGCCAAGCCAAAGGTCGGATAGGAACGATTGTTTCCCTGCGCGAGACTACAGAGCGAGGCGGTGCTGGTGTCGAGTTCCATTGCCGCGCAGAGCAACAACACATCGCGTTCGAAGCGCGACAAGCCAAAACGTTCTGCCAGGATCAGCAGCGCCGGAGGTGGTTCCATCATGGCAGCGCTTTCCATCGCTTTGGCAGCCTGGAGAATTTGCTCGTCGCTGCCGGCGATCGTTGCCGCCGGCAGCAAGCGAACCGGTCGACTGCTGGGCTGCGCCGGCTTGGCGGTCACGCCATGACCAAGCCAACGTGAGAACAGCGAAGGCTCGGATTGCACCGCCGCAACCGCAGGATCGTCGACCGCCCATTGCTGAACGGATTCACCCTGAGTCTGTCTTTCCAACCGCAGCAGTACCCAATTCAGCGCCGCCGCCAGATAGCGGGCGTTGCCTTGCTGCCATGTATTCTCCTGGTTCATACAATTTTTATCTTTGGAGCGATGAACTCATTGAAAGTTGGACTGCCGTTAACTGTGTCTCGTTCCAGCGAACTTTCGGCGCCGTCCACTTGCACGCGGACCAGGTAATCGGCAGCCGCAACATCTTTGACCTTGAACACAACTTTGTCTGTTTCCTGATCGTTAGGCCCAATGCCATTGTCTTGGGGGGCATTAAAGACGTAGGCGAGGGGCGCGCGATTCGTCGGCGCTTGAAATTCATTGAGGAGTATTCGAACGCGCTGCGACTTCGCGATCTTTGGTGCGAAGTTGACAGTTATATCGCCGGTAATCAGATTTGTGGTTAAGTCAACCGAAGTTTGAGCGAAAGTGGGTGCATTAGGTTGAGTGATGGTTGGCGCCAACACAAACGGGCTGACATTCGATTCGAAACCGCGATGCAGCGTTGAGGGAGTGCCCATCAGGAATCGCTGTTCAACTTGCAGGCCCTGCACGCCGGCGCGCAGATCTGCCGGCAACTTTACTTTGAGCTCAGTGTCCGCGATCGACGTAGGAACCAGCGGCGGCAACTTGCTGCCTGCGAAATTGATCTGCGTCGCATCAGCCCGCAGCGCCCGGCCATTGATGACGATTTTGCTCAACGACGTAATTGGCCCGGCAAGTGGTGGGTCAAGTTTGATCTCCTGAATAATCGGCGTGCGAAATGGCACGGTGTAAATATTGCGTTCGAGCACCGGCAACGATGCTCCGGGAATGTCTTCGGTTTCGATTAGCACCACGGTACCCTGGTAGGTGATGGAGAGTGTGTACTGGGTTTGAAAGAACACGGCCCAAAGTTTCGAAAGCTCTTCGAGTGAAAGCGAAGTGGGCGCGAACTTAACAAGCTCGATGTCGTCCGCGAGGTTCGACAACGCCAAAAAGCTGAATTGGGGACTGATGATGGTCTTCCGAATCCGGTCCCTCGTCAGCACTGGGCGAGAATGAAGCGCGCGCACCGTGCTGCCTAACATTCGCTGCGGCTCGAGCTGGGCCTCGTTTCCGTAAAAAGTCAGAAGGTAATGCAGGTCAAGCGCGACTCGTGGCTTTTGCATCAACCTGCCGTCGTCAGCGCGTGTCGGCAAATCGGAGTTGCGCCAGGCAGCGTTGGGCGTAACTTGATACAAATAAATGTTCACCCGCGTACCGCCAGCGGCAGCGTTGGCGCTATCCGGTCGCGTTGTCGTAACCGTCAAACCGGCAACGTCTTTCTCCACGACGCCTTGAAGCACCTGGGCCAGCGAAGCGGTTACAGTAGCAATAGCCAGATGGTTGCTCACTGGTTACCTCGACTTCGTTGCCGCACGTAATCATCAAGGTCCATTACCCTGGGGCCCTTCAATTGACGTTCGCGTTTAGAACTCTCACTCGGCGTGGCGCGCACCTCGATGCGTCCAATTGCGACATTGATAATGGTTTCGCCACGGAGAACCTGAGCGACGGTTTCATGCGGCGCGTGCGTGGAATCTAAGTTTGTCCGTGACTTGATGTTGACCGGCAACAGCGATTGCGTGCTGACTTTCGGAATTAGCGCGGTGAACGAGGGTCTTACTTCCTGAATCTTTTCGAGCGCCACGGTTGTTGGCGGCGCGGCGTTCTCGAGTACAGCGGGGGGCTGCAACTTTTCGGCAGCCGAAGAGACTGGTCGCGTTGGATGCGCAGGCGATGTTTGTGGAGAGAGCGGACTTGCTTTTCCTGATTTCTTCATCAGGTGCCACGTTGAAACGCCGGCATCGATCGGCTCGCGATGAGTAACGTGCCCGAAAATTGCGGCACTACCGGCGACTCGTCTTGCACCATTAATTTTTTCTTGAGGCAAGCTTTCATCGGCAGACGCAGCTGCAGCCGGATCGGACGAGGACTCTTCCAGTCTCTGCTTCTGCGAAGGTCGATGGTCGGGAACTACTGTGCTCAGGGCTTTTTGAATTAGCACAACCGGTGCTGATGGCTCTTCAGATGACGTCAACTTCACGCGGGAGATTGGGCTTTCACTCTTGAGCGGCGCGTCTTGCAGCTCGGCCTGGGAGTCATCCGAGGGAGGTGGATTGTACCGGCCACGCGAGGCTGCGAGGTCCGGCGGCGATTCAGGTTTGAGTGAAGTGATCGTATCGCGACTGTTGTCGACTGGAGCTGCTGATGGTGATTGATCGCTTTTGACTAGCGTCTTTTCAATAGTTGCTTCAAGCCGCGGCGGTTTACTTCGCGAAGGCTTTCTTTCCGAAGTTACCGCTTCAGCTCCCACAATGTCATCGTCGAGTTTGGCAGCTTCTGCAAATGGATCCGAAAACTCTTCGAAGGAATTCTCGGCTGCCTCGGGCGCCACATACGGCGAAACTCCCAGTGGCTGAACAGAAGCCACGGGAGAAAAACTTCTAGTCACCAGATTAGTGAAATAGTCACTCATCCAAGTAGCAACTCCAGATAGCAGCGCCTACGCCACTGGCTCATGCTCAAAATGTCTGACTCGCGCCAGCCGTAACTCGAAGCCAAAAGGTGAACCTCACGGAGCAGTTGCGTGCCGCACGCGTGAAGTTCACTCCAAAGGTAAGAAACAATGTCAAAAGACGTCTGCCATCCGTGCTGGCATGACGGGCAGAGTAAGTTAACTTCAACGTCGGCCTGCGGGTCGGCTTCGCTTATTCGCTCGATAGCCAGCTCAACAACTTCGAGCGGCATTTCCTTGAGGTGTTCGGCAGTTTTAGTTCGGCCTTGATGCTTTATATGCCGCACGCACTGCTCGAACAATTTGGCGCGCATCTCCGCCGTGGTGGAACAGCCTGTCAGTTCCAACAGGTCAAGACTGTTTGGCAGTCGCAACTCTAGCTCGTAACCGGATCGACTCACTGAAAGCGTCGCATCAGGCTCCGGGCCCGGTGGCGTGCGAATGTCCAGCACATTGAAAACGAGCTCGAGACGCTCGCTGCAGCCCGGACAGTCGGTTAGGCTGATCAGTTGCGCCCCAAACAACCTTTCGCGAAGGGCAATTAGTCGGGCGTCGCGTTTGCCGATAGTCAGCCCAGCCAATGTCTCGCGCGATGCACTGGGGTAAGCTGCTGCCAGCAGCGTCAACGCTTTTTCTACGTGCGGCTGCTGCTGCCCGATTTCCCAAACCTCCAGCAGTTTCGCCGCAGAAACAAAATGCGCGGACGCGCTCGCATCTCCAGCCGGCGAACCTGAACCTGATAAGCTCATCTCGTTCATGGTTCCCTTCATCGCTCAAGTCTCAGGCCTTGCCTATGTCAGGATCAGTTCGGCAGGCTCAACGACGTCGGGGTCGCGCTCCCAACCTTCATTTTCCAGTTTGATGTTCTGGATGAGAACGGCATTCGCGTTGGCATCCAGATCAGCCTGCGCCTGAAATTCCGACACCCAGCATCGGTAGACCTTGTAAGCGATTACTTTCTGGCCGGATTCGTTGTACACCTCGATGATGATGTCTTTGCGAAAATCCTTGAGCGAGACTTCCTTGCCAAAACCGGAACCGAAATCCCAGACCTTTTTCGCCCAGTTCTCAAACTCCGCATCGTGAGTGACTCCGCGCTCAAGCGTGAGGGCCTCGAACTCGGTGCGGCCTGGTGACTTTCGGGTGCTGCTGGGATCACCGCCGTCCCGATGTTTGACTACTTCAGTCGTGCGCTTAAGTGCGCCGACCTTACTAACGCCCGCGACGTACCGCCCGTCCCATTTGACCTTGAACTTGAAGTTCTTGTATGGGTCGAAACGCTGCGGCTGAATATTGACGCTGAACTGTGCCATGGCTGATCCTCCGAACGCGTATCTGAATGTTTGGTCTTTGGTTCCACCGCTTCAGGAAAGCTGAAGCCGATGATTTGTGTTCGTCGCCTGAAACGCTACGTTTGGATTTGTCCCGCGATCTGTTGGAGTTTGATAACTACAAACTCTGCCGGCTTTAGAGGCGCAAAGCCGACCAGAATGTTGACAATGCCGCGGTCGATGTCGTTTTGCGTGGTGGTATCTTTGTCGCAT
>Ga0137401_10001164_pt1 | contig 11187 bp, 11 predicted proteins | sample CZOMad1_1_16fung_FD_108286 | JGI IMG/M metagenome (GOLD analysis project Ga0137401, IMG submission 108286) | Vadose zone soil fungal communities from Angelo Coast Range Reserve, California, USA - CZOMad1_1_16fungal (Illumina Assembly) | ecosystem: Environmental > Terrestrial > Soil > Vadose...
AGCGCACAATCATCGCGGGGAGCAACATGGTGGAGAGCAAAATCATCAGCGGGTAGCTGATGTTGCCGGTAAGGTGGAAAAAGGCTTCGGCTTTGACATGCCAGGGCGCATCCGACTTCAAAACTTTGGGCAGGATTTTTTTCGCGGTTTGCATGAGGCCCTTGGCCCACCGCGCTTGCTGGGCTTTGAAGCCGTTCATGTCCACGGGAAGCTCGGAAGCGCACTCGATTTGCGGAAGGTAGAGAAACTTCCATCCCTTGAGCTGCGAACGATAGGAAAGATCGGTGTCTTCGGTGAGCGTGTCGTGTTGCCACCCGCCGGCGTCGTCAATGGCTTTGCGGCGCCACACGCCGGCCGTGCCGTTGAAATTGAAAAAAGTGCCGCGCCGAGAGCGAGCGCCATGCTCGACGACGAAGTGGCCGTCGAGAAGAATGGTTTCGACGTTGGTGAGCAGGGAATAGTCGCTGTTGAGATAGGTCCAGCGCGTTTGTACCATGCCGATTTTGTCGCCGCCATCGGGATTCATGAAATAAGGAATGGTGCGGCGAAGAAAATCAGGCTCGGGAAGAAAGTCGGCGTCAAAGATGGCGACGAATTCGCCCTTGGCAGTTTTCAGGCCGTTCTCGAGGGCGCCGGCCTTGTAGCCTTCGCGATTGGTGCGGTGAACGTAAACGATGGGCATGCCCTGTGCGGCGTGGCGCTCGGCGCAGGCGCGAGCGACGTCGCGGGTTTCGTCAGTGGAATCGTCGAGGACTTGCACGTCGAGCAGTTCCGGCGGGTAGTCGAAACGCGAAAGCGCTTCGACGAGACGCTCGATGACGTAGCGCTCATTGAAGATCGGCAACTGCACAGTGACCCGCGGCCAGTTCGCGACCGGCGGCGGAGCCGGTGGGACATTTTTCGAATACGCGAAATAATCGTAGACCAGCCAGTAGCGGTGAAGGCCGTAAACCGCTAGGACCAGGAGGACGATGAAGTAGGGAATCATCATCGCCAGGTCGAAAGCATTGGCGTGATAGATACCGGTAAAGGTCCTGTCGGTGAGCTTGTGCCAATAATGGCTAATGGGGTTTTGCGCCGCGAGAACAACCGAGAGTGAAAGGGCTGTGTGCACGATGAGAGTGATTCCGCTGCCGACTAGAGTTTCTGTGAGTTGAAGTTTTAGAAAGCCAATTATACGGTAGTCCCCGGCCCGAATGAAGTCGAATCGTCCCGGGCCGCCGCAGTAACGCTGCACAACTAGGTGAGCGGTCCGAATGTCCCTTACGGGATGAGAACGATTTTTCCGGAGGCGCCGGGCTCGAGGATTTCTTTGTGAGCGCGGGTAACTTCAGCGAGGGGCAGCTCTTTGCTGACGACGGGGCGCAACGTGCCGTTTTCGAGGCCGGCAATGAGGCCGGCGTGGATTTCCACTTCCTCCGCGGGAGTGATGGCCCAAAGCGTGAAGCCACGAGCGGAGGCGCGGCGCAGCATCAAGTCGCGTGGGTTAATGGTGATCTCGCCGCGATTGCCGATGATGATCACGCGGCCATTTGTTGCGAGCAATTTCAAATCCGCCGAGAGATTTACGTTGGCGAGCATCTCAAGAATAATGTCCAGGCCGCGGCCACCGGTCGATTTCATAATCCCTTCTTGATAGCCGGCCTGGCTGTGGTCGAAAACCTGATGCGCGCCCTCGCGCTTGACGAGATCGACGCCCTTCTGCGTTCCGGCGGTGCCGAAGACAGTGAGTCCCATGGCCTGCGCCATTTGTACTGCGGCGCTGCCGACTCCGCCGCTTGCGCCGTGCACCAGGACCGTTTCTGACGCGCGCGCTTCCGCGGAATGATGCAGCGCATGGTACGCGGTGCCGTAAGGGACCCACACGCCTGCGCCCTGGCCAAAACTGATTTTCTCTGGCAGAGGATGCACTTGCTCTTCCAGAGCGAGAGAGTATTCCGCGTATGCCCCCGTGACAGTTTTCGCAGTGTACACACGGTCGCCAGGCTTCACTTTTTTCACGCCAGGGCCGACTGCTTCGACGATCCCCGCGGCGTCTGAACCCGGTGTGTAGGGAAGCGGCGGCTTGATCGCGTAGGTGCCCGCGCGCATGTAAGTGTCGTAGGGATTCACGCCTGCGGCATGGACACGCACGAGAAGTTGTCCGGCGGCGGGCTTTGGCGTGGGTACTTCTTCGAGTTTCAGGACTTCGGGACCGCCGAATTCACGAACGAGAATGGCTTTCATTGTTTCACCCCACGAAAGAATTGAGGATTATGACGTCGCGTCACGCCGCCACTCAAGCTAGTCTCAATGAGACTAGAAATGTTCATCGGCGACAGTGGTGGCTACTTCCTTGTCGATTACCCCGGCGGACTGCGCCCAAGCAGTGGTCTGCCAGTTGTCTTTGCCTTTATTCTGGGGAATCCAAGGCGGCAGCTTCTGGTTCAGATAGTTCGCCAGGGCATAGATGTAAGGCTCGTACATCTTGCGAAACTCCGAAAGTTTGCGGTCGGCTTGTTCTCCGTCATGAAGTTTCATGCCGTGCTGCGCGAGAATGTCGCGGATACGGCGCAAATCTTGCACAGGCAGGCGATCTTGCGGCAAGGGCTTGGGTGCCGTGCCGAAGACTTGAGAAAGGTCAACGACGGCGTGACGCGCGATCGCGAAAGTAAGCTCAGCCTGTTTTTCGCAAGCGCCCTCGATGCCAACGATCGCGAGAGCGCAAGTATCCAGAATCGCCGTAAGCGAAGCGATCCAGGACTGGTTATCGTGCTGCGAGCGAAAATAAGCGAGCACGGGATAAGAAAGATGGCTCTCCATCAGCTCGGCGCACCACAGCTCCCAATCTTTGAGGAGAACGCGGAGAGTGTCCAGGCCGTGGATGTAGCTGTGGCGGCGAAGCAGTTCGCCGGCAGTGGGCGGCGTGCCCGCGCGCGAATCGAGAAGCGAGATATTCACTTCACGCTTGGAGAACGAACCGTAGATGAACGGCAAGTAGCCGATCACGGCAGCAAGAAAACCGAATCCAAAGCCAGCTTCCGTGACCACCAGGCCGCGAGCCAAGCCGGAGCGCGGAATGACGTCGCCGAGGCCGAGAGTGAAGAAGGTCGTGCCGCTCAGATACATGTCCGTCGTGAAACCAGCCTGGCTGCCGGTCGCTACCACAGCGGACCCGGCGCCATATTGCATGAGCCCAAAGCCAAGGACTAGGCCAACGGCCCAAACTCCCACGAGAACTAGGAGCGAGAGCGGACCATAGAAACCGAGCAAGGCTTCACGGGTCTTCGGTGTAGGGATGAGGCAGATCACGAACTTCCAAACGTTCCAGGTGGAGCGGTAAAAAAGGCGAGCGAGGCGGAATTTTCGCGTGACTCGCCGCGGAAGGATGATGGCCTCGAACGCGTCCCAGAGCACGATCAGAAAGATCGCGACACCTACAGCGAACGCTCCCGGAGCTGGAATCATGTGCGGCATTGTACCTGTTTGGGCCTTTCAAAAAGAACGTTTGGGCAAGAATACTCGATGAATGTCGTCGAGTGGGAACGTCAGGTGAGAAAACCCGGCTTCTTAGGATACCAACCGTGCGCTGACGCTGATTTCCGCTTTGAAGAGCTTTGAGACCGGGCAGCCGGTTTCGGCGGCTTTCACGGCGGTGTCGAATTTGGCCTGGTCCGCGCCAGGGACTTGCGCGACCAGGTCCAGGTGGCTTTTCGTAATGGCGAAGCCATCCGGCAATTTTTCGAGCGAAATCGTTGCCGTTGTCTCGAGCTTGCTGGCGGTCAGTCCTGCGTTACCCAGTTGCGCCGAAAGCGCCATCGTAAAACAGCCGGCATGCGCCGCGGCAAGTAGCTCTTCTGGATTCGTGCCCACGCCGTTTTCAAACCGTGTGCTGAAGGAATATTGCGTCTGTTTCAGGACACCGCTATCCGTAGAAATCGAACCTTTCCCATCTTTCAAACCGCCTTGCCAAACCGCGGATGCCTTGCGCTGCATGGTTTCTCTCCTTTTGGCGCTTTCGTTCTTTTTGAATTCACAGAATTCGATTCGGGAGCCCGATGGAAGGGTATATTCAGAAAATGAGCTTGTCGAGAAAGTCTTATAAACCCGGATGAGCGCGGTCCTGCAAGAAGTGACGCACCGGCCATGGCCGCTGCCTGCGGGACCGTGGGTGATGGCGCAGAGTTGGCACGACCTGCTCTTCGCGCACTGGCAAGTCGATGCCGCGGCGCTGCGGCCGCTTCTTCCGCCGCAATTGCAAATCGATACATTCGGAGGGAGTGCGTGGCTCGCGGTCGTTCCGTTTCGCATGACCGGTGTCCGGCTACCTGGGACGCCGGCGCTTCCGTGGCTTTCCGCATTCCCTGAATTGAATGTCCGAACCTATGTGACCTGCGATGGCAAGCCCGGCGTGTGGTTTTTCAGTCTGGATGCAGGCAACGCGCTGGCCGTTGCGATTGCACGTGCGTGGTTTCACTTACCGTATTTTCGCGCGCGCATCCGCTGCCGAAACCAGGACGGCTGGAATCATTACGACAGCGAGCGAACGCATCTCGGAGCGTCGTCTGCGTTGCTGAAGTGCCGATATCGCCCCATTGGCGAAGTGTTTTCCCCGCAACTTGGCACGCTGGAATATTTCTTGACCGAACGGTATTGCCTGTATACGACCGATGGGCGTGGCCAAATCATTCGCGGGGAGATTCATCATCCTCCGTGGCCGCTTCAGCGCGCCGAAGCGGAGCTTGCGCATAATTCGATGGCGGAGTCGCTCGGGATTGCCCTGGTTTCGGGGCCTCTCCTCCATTTCGCTCGAAGACAGGACGTGCTGGTGTGGGCGCCACGGCTACGGACTGCGCCGAAAGATAACTCATCGCCAGGCTGACGTTGTAAACCTGTATTTCAACACTGACTTCGGTATCTTTCATCCACTTCTGGACCGGCGATGGACGCTTCTCGCCGGAAACATGGCGGCCCTTTCTTTCGCGATCGAGCGCATCGTCAATTTCGCCCAAGGAATCCATGGGCTGGAATTCCAGGAACGCGGGCAACGTAAGTCCCGAGTGGACCTGGTAGACCATCCAGGGAGTCTCGATGTCGTTGGCTTCATGAGTTCTGGCGCGCGCACGGAACGCATCGGAGAATTCGTCTTCGTAGCCTGGCCGGAGCTGATAAATACTAACGCGCACATAGCGAGCCTTTGCCAGGTCGATCTTGTTGAGGCGATAGCTGAGGTCGTCGCGGCGGAAGGCCATGACCGTGCGCATGGCAGTGACGAATTCCTGCAATTTTTGCTGGAGGGTGGCGAGTTCCGGATAAGTGTTAAGTCCTTCGGCTACGTCCGTTCCGGCCTTTTCGATTTCCGCGAATGTGTCGAATCCATCGAAGTAAAGCACGTGCGGCGAACCTGTGGCGGATTGGAGAGCGAGCCAGTAGACCGGAATCTTTGCGGTCGCATAGCCGTGTGCAATGTCCGATTCCGTCTGCGCGTAGGCCGCTTCCTTGCCGGGAATAAGATCCGCGCGATAGAGGAGAAGTGTGTTCGGAGTGGCTCCAGTTTCCGGCGAAGGAGTGACCGTCTGGGCCCGCGCCGATAAGCCACCTGTCAGGAGGAAAAGCGTGCAAATGAAAATGTTCTCGGAACGCATGCAAACTCCCAAGCGTAGAAGTGGGCCAGATTGTTTAGACTACCATTTGTGAAAGACAAAGAATGCGGCAATCACGATAAAAGCAAAACCGACGCCGTAATTCCACCTGAATTTGTCGCCGAGGTACGCCACGGAGAAAACCGGAAAGATCGAGAGAGTAATGATTTCCTGGATCGTCTTCAGTTGGGCGGCACTGAATTGATAAGAGCCGATGCGGTTCGCGGGAACCTGGAAACAGTATTCGAAGAAGGCGATCCCCCAGCTCACCAGGATCACTTTCCAAAGCGCCTCGCTGCGGAATTTCAAGTGGCCGTACCACGCAAAGGTCATGAAGATATTCGAGATGGTAAGCAATAGAATCGTGCGCATTCGAGAAGGCGCTCCTGACACATTTTTGCAATACAGACTTGAGACGGGGAAGGATCCACCGAAGTTGCAGTTTCGTAAAACGCTTAGTACCGGATTCCGCACACCTGTACTTTCACCCTCTTTCGCGTTCTCGGTTCCCTCCGCTAGTCTCGTGGTGTACGCCCTGAAATTGTTGTTCGTCGCCCGCGGAACGTGAATAAAACTTCCGGAAGATTGAGAGGATCGTGTGCGTACCAGATCATCCAGGCTCCCTGCGGTTTTTCTCGGATGGATATTACTGCTCCCGACGGCCGTCCGTGGCCAGGAGAAAACGGTCCTCGTCGAGACCGGGTCCAGCATGCCGGAACCGCTCTATAAAAGCTGGGCCGACGAATTCCACGTGCAACAGCCCTCCACCGACATTCGTTACATGGCCGTGGGAACAGCGGAAAGCGCTAGGAGCATTCTTGCAGGCTCAGGTGATTTTGGCGGCGGGGATGCCCCAATTCCAGAGGCCCAGTTGCGAGCTTCCGGCAAATCGATTCTTGAATTGCCTGCCGTTTTGATCGGGATCGTGATCATCTACGAACTGCCCGATGTTAAGGGCGAACTCAAACTTACGGGGCCAGTGCTAGCCAACATGTTTCTCGGAAAAATCAAATCGTGGAATGACCCCGCGATCGCCAAGCTCAATCCGGATATGAAACTGCCGGAGCTCCCCATTCAAGTGCTTCATCGCAACGACGGTAAAGGTTCCAATTACATTCTTTCGGACTATCTGGCCAAAGTGAGCCCTGAATTTCTTTCCACGGCGGGGCGCAGCGAATCGCCGAAATGGCCCGTGGGTCAAGCCTTCCAGCGTTCGCAGGATCTGGTAGCCAAGCTACGCGGCACGCCGGGCGCGATTGGATATACCGAACTCAACATTGCCGCAGGATCGGCCGTCCGCATCGCCAGCATCAAGAATGCAGCGGGCGAATTCGTCAAGCCCTCGGCAAAGTCGATCGCGGCGGCCGCAACCGCTAGCGGCGGCAAGATGAGCAACGATTTTCGCGTTTCCCTGACAAATGCGCCCGGCAAAGAAATCTACCCGATCAGCAGCTTCACGTGGCTTTACGTGCCTGCTGTGGCCAAAGATCCTGGCCGTGGCAGCTCCGTGGCCAGCTACCTGAAGTGGGTCTACACCAGCGGCCAAAAAATCGCCCAGGAGAAAGGCTACGCAATCTTGCCTCCCGAAGTCCTGGAAAAAGTCATGGCCAAAGCCGCAAACGTCCGTTGAATCCGGGCAGCAAACAACTATATGTTTAGGGTGAGGCTTACCAAGTCCGTGCGCGCAGGCGGGGGAAGCGGCGGCATCTTCGAGCGGTCGACCGGGTGATAGAGCGTGTCGCGCTCGACGGGCACACGTCCTGCCGCACGAATTAAGCGTTCCAATTCATTGCGTGGCGTGAACTCGGAGGTTTTCGCGCCGGCGTCGTGATAAATTTTCTCTTCTACAACCGTGCCGTCGAGGTCATTCGCGCCGAAGCGCAACGCAATCTGCGCGATGCTCGGCGAAAGCATGATCCAGTACGCCTTGATGTGTTCAAAATTGTCGAGCAGCAGACGCGACACGGCGATGTTGCGCAAATCGGCGTAACCCGTGGGCTTCGGAATGCGCGAAAGCGCGGTGTTGTCCGGATGAAACGCCAACGGAATAAACGCCACGAAACCATGCGTCTCGTCCTGCAGTTCGCGCAGCTTGACGAGATGATCGACGCGCTCTTCTTCCGTTTCCACGTGTCCATAAAGCATCGTGGCGTTCGAGCGCAGCCCGATTTCATGCGCCTGCCGGGCAATGTTCAGCCACATCTGTCCGCTGACTTTGTGGTCGCAGATAATCCGCCGCACGCGCGGATGAAAAATTTCCGCACCGCCGCCGGGCAGGGAATCAACACCTGCTTCCTTCAATTTGAGCAAAGTTTCTTTGGTCGACAGCTTCGCGATGCGTGCAAAGTAGCCCACCTCGACCATCGTGAAGGCCTTCAGGTGCACACCCGGGCAGCGCTGCTTCAGCCCGCGAATCATTTCCAGAAAATATTCAAACGGCAAATCCGGGTGCAAGCCGCCGACGATGTGGAATTCCAGTGCGCCTTCACGCACGCCCTGTGCGGCGCGGGCGTAAATCTCTTCCAGCGAAAAGTTGTACGCCCCCGGCGCGTTTGGATCACGGCCAAAAGCGCAGAGCTTGCAATGCGCGACGCAAATGTTCGTCGGATTGATGTGCCGGTTGACGTTGAAATAGGTGACGTTGCCGTGCTTTTTTTCCCGCACGCGATTCGCGAGCCAGCCAACGGCCAGCAAGTCCGGCGAACGGTACAGCATGATGCCGTCGTCAAAGGCAAGCCGCTCGCCGGCGAGTACTTTCTCCGCAACCGGCTTCAGCCGCTGATCGGTGATCGTAAGTTCGCTCATTATGAATCCGCCGAAAGTTTCAAACGCGCCAAACTGCTGCCGCAGCGCCCCAGAACAACAGGAACAACATACTAATATAGCCGTTCACATTGAAAAACGCAGCGTCGAGCTTGCTGAGATCATCCGCTTTGACAAGAGAATGTTCGTACCCCAGCAGTGACGCGACGACCGCGATTCCCGCCCACGCCGGCCACGGCAAGCCGAAGCTCAACGCCAGCCACGCCAGAAATGCGATCACGGCGATGTGCATCACGCGCGCGATGAACAGCGCTTTTGCAATTCCGAATTTCTTGGGCACGGAAAAGAGTCCTGTGCGCTGATCGTACTCGATATCCTGGCATGCGTAGAGGACGTCGAACCCGCCGACCCATAACGTAACAGCGCCGCATAGGATCAGCATGCGCGGATCGAGGGCGCCCGTGATGGCGATCCAAGCGGCAACAGGCGAGATGCCCAGCGCAAACCCGAGAAAAAGATGCGACCAATTGGTGAAGCGTTTGGTGAAAGAGTAGAAAAAAAGTATCGCGATCGCCAGCGGCGCAAGTTTCAGCGCGAGAGAATTCAATTGCCATGCCGCGACGAAAAACAACGCCACGGCGACAACCGTGAATAGCCACGCGAATTGCAGCGTCAGCGCGCCCGCCGGGAGCGCGCGCTGTTTCGTGCGCGGATTCTCGCGGTCGAAGCGAAGATCGACAATGCGATTCATGGTCATCGCTGCGGAGCGCGCGGCTACCATGGCGACTATAATCCACAAGATTTGGCGCAGCGAAGGCCATCCGTGACGTGTCCAACGCGCGGCAAGTAGCGCGCCCGTCAGCGCGAAGGGCAGCGCAAACACGGAGTGCTCGAACTTGATCATTTCGAACACGGTTTTGATGCGGCTGGCCATTTCTGAATGTCGCGCTGCTTCACGCCTCCGCTTTTTTCGCGGTCGGCGTGCCCACCCAACGATACATTTGTTCCTGCGCCAATCCAATTTGCGCCAGGACGCGGCACACGTATTGGGTAACAAGATCGTCGATCGTTTTCGGATGGTGATAAAATGCCGGCACTGCGGGCATGATTACCGCTCCGGCTTGTTGTGCGCGCAGCATATTTTCAAGGTGCACGCGGTTGAACGGCGTATCGCGCACGCAGAGAACCAGCTTGCGCCCTTCCTTCAGCATCACATCTGCTGCTCGCGACACCAGGTCGTCGCTGATGCCGCCGGCAATTGCGCCCAGCGTCCCCATCGAGCATGGAATGATCACCATGGAATCCACCGCGTAGCTGCCCGAAGCGATGGAAGCGCCTACGTCTTTGTTTGGCAGGACGTCGATCTTCGCAACCGGATGGCCCAGAACACGGCTTGGCAACTGCTTCAAATCACCGGAAGTAATGCCTAATTCCCCCGCAAACAGCCGCTGCCCGGCCTCCGTGATCACCAGATGGACGCGGCTGACGCGCGGGTCTTCTTCAAGTAACGCCAGCGTCTTTTGCGCAAGAATCGCTCCGCTCGCGCCGGTCACACCTACGGTGACAATCTGTTTTTGCGTGTCAGCCATGTTTTGTGCGCGCGTAGAATTAGTCTCGCAGCGGCTTTGCGGCAAGTCAAGCAAAGGCAAACGCACTCTGCGATGATAGAATTCGCGGCGGCCGGAGAGTATGAATCAAAGCGAACTGCTGAAAATTCTGGAATCCGTGAAAGCCGGTAAGCTTGCCCCGGACAAGGCCATCGAGCGCCTGAAGCATCTGCCGTTTGAAGATCTCGGCTTTGCCAAGGTGGATCATCACCGCGCATTGCGGCAGGGTTTTGCCGAAGTGGTTCTCGGAAAAGGCAAAACGCCTCAGCAAGTCGCGGGAATTGTGCGCGCGATGCTGCGCAAGAAAGATTCGCGCCACAACATCCTGGTGACGCGCGCCGACAAAAAGATCTTTGCAGCCATAAAACGCGCGGACCGAAGAGACGCGCGCAACGCAAAGTTTCACGAATTGTCCGGCGTCATCACCATCGAGCGGAGCCAGGAGATCACCGGCAAAGGAACTATTCTCGTGATTTCCGCCGGTACCAGCGACATTCCCGTCGCGGAGGAAGCTCTGCTCACAGCGCGCATAATGGGCAACCGCGCCGAACCGCTGTACGACGTCGGCGTGGCAGGCATTCATCGCTTGCTCGAACATCGCGAGAGCAAGCTGGCGCAAGCTCGCGTGATTATCTGTGTGGCCGGAATGGAAGGCGCCCTCCCCAGCGTCGTAGGCGGCCTCGTCGCGGTACCAGTGATCGCTGTGCCCACTCGTGTTGGTTACGGCGCCAGCTTCGGAGGTGTCGCCGCGCTGCTTGGCATGCTCAATTCCTGCGCTTCTAACGTCACCGTCGTCAATATCGATAACGGCTTTGGCGCCGCCTGCGTCGCCTCTTGCATCAATCGTCTATAAAGACGGGCTCGCTACCAACGTCCATCTCGCGAAAGGAGAATGCGGATCTTGCCTCGGTCGGATAACCATTGAAATCCGCTCAGATTGCCCCGTGCGAAGGGCCGAATCAGACCTGCAACGTTGAACCAGCCAGACTTCGTTAAGATCCATTCAAAGTGCGAAGGACCAGTCTCAAACACCCCTCGGTCTTCTTCTCCGCAACCAAGAATGAGCTGGCACCCTCCGACTGAGAGAACGCGAGGCTCTTTGTGGAAAACAATAGCCTGACAGGTGCCTCTGGCCAATCGTAGTGCAATTCGTCGAAGGTGATAGGCCTCGTCTGCTTGAAATTCGTACAAACGAA
>Ga0137401_10001165_pt1 | contig 11184 bp, 11 predicted proteins | sample CZOMad1_1_16fung_FD_108286 | JGI IMG/M metagenome (GOLD analysis project Ga0137401, IMG submission 108286) | Vadose zone soil fungal communities from Angelo Coast Range Reserve, California, USA - CZOMad1_1_16fungal (Illumina Assembly) | ecosystem: Environmental > Terrestrial > Soil > Vadose...
GTTCAAGTTTCATTTCGAAGCTGATGCCGAAGGTCGGTCTATTCTGGCGCGCTGCGTCCAATGCTGGCAGGCTGCCGGCGGTAGCGATGAGTGATCGGTCGCCGCCTGCCGATACCGATCGCGTTGCGTGAGATGATCAGCGTCGGCGGCAATTGGCGGCGCTTGAATTCATTTGCCGGCGACTCGACGCGATTGAGGATGTCATAGACGAGTCCGGTTTCGTGGCCCGCCGCAATGATTTCTTCCGGCGAAGCTTTCTGCTCGAAATAAAGTTTAAGGATCGGATCCAGTTTGTCATAGGGCGGTAGAGACTGATCGTCAAACTGTTCGGGCGCCAGTTCAGCCGAAGGTCGCTTGTTGATAATTGACAGCGGAATAAGTTCGCGCTCGCGATTATAAAGCCGCGCCAGTTCGTAGACTTCGGTTTTCAAAACATCGCCAATCACTGCCAGGCCGCCGTTCGTGTCTCCGTAAAGCGTGCAATAGCCGAGTGCCAGCTCTGATTTGTTTCCCGTGGAAAGCAGCAAACGGCCTTCGGCGTTGGAGATCGTCATCAGGATGTTTCCGCGCAGACGCGATTGCAGATTCTCTACCGCCAGTTCAATCGCGCGCGAATCGCTGCGGACGGCCGGCTCGGGAAGTCCCATTTCATTCCGCAGCGCATGAAAGGCTTCGCCGATCGGCCTTTCAATGGTCTTAATGCCAAGCCGTTGGCTGAGGTCGACTGAATCATCGATGCTGCCGCGCGAAGAATAGGGCGAGGGCATCATCACCGCGAGCACGTTCTCAGCTCCGAGGGCGTCGGCAGCCAGCGCCGCCACGACCGCTGAATCAAGACCGCCGGACAAGCCGAAGACCACTTTCGTGAAATTGTTCTTCCGCGCGTAGTCGCGGATGCCGAGCACCAGCGCCTGGCGTACTGTCTCGATGTCGTCGCCCGGCAAACAACGAGCGTCAGGAATTCCGCAATCCAGATCCACGGTCGCGACGAATTCTTCAAAGGGCGGGGCTTGCAGAATAATCTTGCCGTGGCGATCTGAAATAATGCTGGCGCCGTCAAAAATTACGCCATCGTTTCCGCCGATAAGATTCACAAACACCATCGGTATGTTCGCTGCTTTGGCGCGATGCGAAACCATTTCGCAGCGAATTTTCATCTTGCCTTTATTGAACGGTGACGCATTGATCGAAACCAGCAGGTGCGCGCCCATTTCAATCAACTCCTGAGCCGGATCGTTCGGGTAGAGTCGCTGCCGCCAGAAGGTCTTGTCGTTCCAGAAGTCTTCGCAGACCGCGATACCGAGCCTGGTCTCGCTGATGTTGAATAAGTCGCGCTTCTGCCCCGGCTCGAAATAACGCGGATCGTCAAAGACATCATATTCCGGCAGCAAAGACTTGTCGGCAAACCCCAGCAGAGTTCCGTTGGAAATCACCGCGGCGGAATTATAGAGGCGGCGGCCATTAGGCTGATCGTTCGGACGCACCGTGCCGACAATTGCCGTCAAACCACCGGTTGCTTCAATAATCTGCTTGAGTGGATCGAGACACGATCGCGCCACGTCTTTATCGAGGAACCAGTCCAGCGACGTATAACCCTGAACGGTTACTTCCGGAAAGACGATGAGATCGGAAACGTCTTTCTTTGCCTGTTCAATGGCACTGAGGATGCGCGCAACATTGCCTTCGTAATCGCCGTTAATGGTATTGATCTGCCCAATAGTGACCCGCATGTGAGTATGATTTTAGCATTGATGCGTGCTCGACGCTGAGTGGAACGGTTGCCCGCTTGCGACATGACCGGCGGACAAACAATTCACTTGACAAGACCGGGTGGTAAGAATATCTTACCGCCTGTAAGGAGGAATGCCGCGATGGAAGCAAATCGAAGCGAAGTTCAGAAATGCGTGATCGAATGTCTGGTGGAGATGTCACCGCTTGAGAATGCACCGCCGATTGACGAAGAAACGAACCCGATGTGGAAGTTATGTCTTGATAGTCATGATGGTGTTAACTTGGCCTGCAAACTCACTGAAAAATTCGATTATGACATTCCGAAAGAAGTAAATCCGCTCGTTGATGACGAGCGAAAGCGTCCGCGTCGTGTGGGCGAAATCGTTGACCTCGTTTGTAAGTTGATCGGTGTTCGGAAGGAGGAAAACAATGGCTGATCTCGGTTCAGCACGTGCAGCGATCGCCAGTAGACTGCGTGCGGCCCGCGAACAAGCGGGACTTTCACAGGGACAAGTCGCGACTATGTTGGATCTCCACCGACCGTCAGTTTCAGAAGTCGAGGCTGGCCGTCGTAGAGTTTCCGCAGACGAGATTTCGCAGTTCGCAGAAATATATAATGTCAGCGTTTCTTGGTTGATGAATGAAGAATCAGAAGTACCTGATCCTGCGGTTGAACTAGCCGCTCGTGAATTAGCGAAGCTCAAAAAGGAAGACTTGGATACTGTGTTGAATGTGATACGTACGTTTCGAAAGGCTAAGACAAGAACTAAATGAGCAACCTGCAGGAAACAGCCCGAAAAGCCTTACGGGGCGCTCTCGATGTACGGAAGCGTGTTTCTGTCTCCGTCTCCCAAGCAATTTGCATTTACGATACCGCTGAGCAATTGGGTATAGAAGTCATATTTCGCCCAGAGAATAGTCTTGGCGGCATATACAACAAAACAGCGGAGACGATTCTAATACCAACGCGTCGACCTCCAGGCCGTCAGGCTTTTACCTGCGCTCACGAGATTGGGCACTGGTTCTTCGGACATGGAACTGGTATAGACGAGATCAGCGATCTGGAACGGTTCGATAAAACCGATCCGAATGAGCGGTTAGTAGACATATTCGCCAGTTATTTACTCATGCCCCCTTGGGCTGTCCGCGAGGCCTATGACAAGCGGAAGTGGAAAATAAACACCTGCACGCCCAAACAAGCGTATACGGTGGGCTGGTCAGCTGGGTGTCGGGTACGAAACGCTCGTACAGCACCTCCGTCGCTCGCTCAATTTGATTTCATCACACCACGCCGAACAGCTACTGAAGACTACACCCAAGCAATTGCGTCGTTTGATACTTGGGAACGACTCCACCCCGCATCTTGTGATAGTGGACGATTCCTGGAGCCACGTTGCTCTCGACTTAGGGGTCGGCGATGTCGCTATTATTCCCGCAAGTACGAATCTCGAGGGAGGAAGCGTGGCTAACGTCAGCAGTCATGAACTAGGCCAACTAATTCAGGCACGCCGGCCCGGTATCTCGCGGGGAGAATCGAGCGATCAATCGTGGGCGTTTTTCATAAGAGTCTCGCGTAAAGACTTCATTGGCCGAAGCATTTATCGCCACCTGGAGGACCCTGATTTCGATGAAAGTGCCGGAGTTAATATCTGAAGATAATCTGTCGCACGCGTGGGGGCGCGCGTTCCTGATAGCTATGAACGGCAATAAGAATCTGATGCCGCTTACGATCTCAATTGGTGGCCTCACGAACGGTCTGCCTGCTGAAGACCACCGAATTCGCCAAGCAGTGGATATGGCTTTAGATCTGAACGGTAAATACAGTTGCGCAATCTCGGCCATGACGATCTTTCCATTCAAGTATTGGAATCAAACGGGACGACCGCACGTACAGAAATTTAAAGAATCATTTTTGAAAGAATACTTGCCGAGACTCAGAGCACGAGACCCACGAAATCGAACTGGAACTTATTTTGAGCGAATGATTGCCTTCCAAGGTATCAAACGAAAAGGCGACAGTGACACCAAGAACCAGTTACAACATATTATCGGGTTGTGGCCTAAGAATGGTGAGCATTCACGCCCCCGACAATCAGCCCTTCAGGTCGCCATTTTCGATCCAGTTAAGGATCATAATGGATCACCGCGTAGTGTTTTTCCTTGCCTTCAACAAGTCAGTTTTGCCTATGATGATTTAGGAGGACTTGCAGTGAACGCATACTACCCTGCGCAGTACATTTTCGACCGCGGTTATGGTAACTATTTGGGACTCTGTCATCTTGGATATTTCATGGCGTATGAAATGGGTCTTGAGTTCATGCGAATCAATTGTTTTATTGGTCGCCCAGAATTAGGTGATGTCACAAAAAAGGCATTGCGCAAGTTGGAAGACACGGTGCAAGGCCTTCTTCCCGAATGTCAGCTTTGAAAAGCAGCATCGTAAGAAAAGCAGAATTGTTCGCAGCGATTGCAGGTCGATGAGTTATGTCATTCTGGAACACTGACAAGCTGGTTCTAAAGCAGAGCCAACAAAAGCTAATAGAGCCTTTTGAAGCGCAATTCGCCAAGCAGGGCGCTTACGAGCTGTCGTTAGGACCAGAGGCCTTCATAACATCCGAACCGAACGCAACAAAGCAGGTACTCGCAGCTGGTGAGCAACTAAGTATTCCGCCAGGGCAATTTGGGCTTCTTCTAACTGAGGAGGTCGTGAACATTCCCGATGACGCCATAGGATTCATATCGGTCCGATTTACTATAAAGCGTCGAGGGCTTGTGAACGTATCTGGATTCCATGTTGATCCAGGATTTTCTGGGCGACTAAAGTTTGCAGTCTACAATGCGGGTAGCCAGCCCATCGTTGTTTCACGTGGTGAGCGAGTCTTTATGATTTGGTTCAGCGATATGAGTGCCTCAACGCCTGATCCTTATCAAGGTCAGGGTTCTGGTCAGAAAGAGATTACATCACAAGACGTAATGTTCATACAGGGTGAAGTTGCGTCTCCCGCTGCGCTGAACAAGAAGATTGAGGAGTTGAAAGGAGAGTATCAGCAACGACTCACTGCTCTCGATGATAAGATTGCTACGTGGAGGAGCGTCACTATTGGAATCCTGACCAGTTTAATAGTTGGAGTGATAGTTGGCGCTATTCTACTTGCCCTAAAATTATTCGTTGAGAGCCCAAGTCCGTCTCATACTCTGCCGCCTGCGCAGCCAACAGCGACGGTGCAAGAATCTAATCGAAATCTGCCAGAAAAGGAAAAGACCAACTCGGATAATACAAAAGGAACCAATACTGCAGTAAAACCCGAATCAACGAAATGATTCCTATGCTAAAGCACGACAGACTGTTCGTCTTTGAAGGACCCGACGGTTCGGGTAAGACAACGCTTTCACTCGCCTTTGCAGAATACTTAAGTGACAAAGGCATCGCATGTGATCATTTTGCGTTTCCCGGGCATGAGGCTGGCACTGTGGGCACGCTTGTTCACAACTTACACCACGATTCGCCGTCGGAAGGAGTTGAATCAATTACTCCTACAAGCTTACAATTAATGCACGTATCAGCCCACGTTGACGCAATCGAATCCAGAATTCTTCCAGCTCTGAAAAACGGTCGAGTAGTAATACTCGATCGATTTTGGTGGTCGACGTGGGTGTACGGAATCGTTGGCGGCGTTCGAGCCAACGCATTAAAAGCGATGATCCGTGCCGAACTAATAACTTGGGGCAAGGTCCGGCCGGATACAATCTTTCTGATTAATCGTAAATCAGTGAACCAACTGGACAGTTCTGAAGAATTATCTAAAGGATACATGAATCTCGCTGCTCGCGAGGTACGTCGCAATCGTGTTGTCCATATCCAAAATGAAACGAGCATAGCTGAAGCACTAAACGAAGTTGTTTCTCAGGCGAAGATCAGCGATCAAGCGTCCATCTCTAATGGGCCGATCTCAAGCAAGAGCCAACTCAATCAAACTGGATTGCCCCACAGTGATATGCAGCCTGTTGCTGTTGCTCCAATTGTCTTTGCTCGCATTGCTCCCGCTAAAACTACAATTGTATTCGAGACGTACTGGCAATTCGCTACCAAGCGCCAAGATATCTTCTTTCGGAGGTTGGCCGGAGATCCACCTCCGTGGACCGACGATGCAGTGCTGCTTGAATACAAGTTTACGAATGCATATAGAGCATCCGATCGTGTCAGTCAGTACTTGATAAGAGAAGTTATTTACGAAGGAAAGCAGTCGCCCGAAGAGCTCTTCTTTCGAATTCTCTTATTCAAATTCTTCAATAAGATTGAAACGTGGGAATTACTGAGTAAGGAGCTAGGAACGATAACGCTAGCCGAATACTCTTTTGAGCATTACGATCGAATACTTACCCAAGCAATCAATAATAGGAAACCAATCTACTCTGCCGCTTACATTATGCCGTCTGGTGGTTCGTCGTTGACTCCCACCAAAAAGCACCAAATGCATCTCAAATTACTCGAACAAATGATGAGAGATGCATTGCCTTTTCGGCTGGCCGATGCTACGTCGATGGGAAAAGCGTTTGACTTGCTACGTTCGTATCGGACAATTGGTGATTTCCTAGCCTATCAGTATGTGACTGACCTTAATTACAGCCCTCTAATGAATTTCACTGAAATGGAATTTGTGATACCCGGTCCAGGTGCACGTGACGGTATCCGCAAGTGCTTTAGTGATATCGGTGGATTGAACGAAAGCGAAATCATAAAGTTGGTTGCTGACCGCCAGCAAGCAGAGTTCGATCGACTGGGTCTAAATTTTAAGTCTCTTTGGGGAAGACCACTACAGTTGATCGACTGTCAGAATCTTTTTTGTGAGGTCGATAAGTATGCGCGCATTAAGCACCCAGAGATTGTCGGTATTACCGGCCGCACTCGCATTAAGCAACGGTATCGAATGCATGCCAATCAGGTTTCTGTTTGGTATCCTCCTAAGTGGGGCTTGAACGAACGGATTCAAAGGGGGGTGCATGTTTAGAGTATTTGAAGCGCAAACCGCCGATGAGGTTTGGAGGCAAATCGCAAGCGCCTTTCGGAACGGTGAAGGCACAGTGCAACCAAGCCGGGTTGGGGAAATGCGTGAGATATTGCACTCAGCGATGTCGATTACTCAACCCACTCAGCGTTGGGTAACATCAAGACTACCCCCCATCAATCTCGCATTCGCCATCGCCGAGGTTGTTTGGATCCTCACCGGTCGTAACGACTCTGGGTTTCTCAACTACTTTAATAGGCAATTGCCCCGGTATGCTGGAAAGGGTAAGACCTACCACGGCGCATATGGTCACCGACTACGCGCGTCATTGGGGATTGACCAGTTGGAGCGCGCTTATCAAGCCCTGAGAGTAAAGCGAAGCAGTCGCCAAATAGTTCTCCAGATCTGGGATAGCAGAATCGATCTACCAAGTAGCTCTGGGAAAGAGGCTTCAACAGATATTCCTTGCAACGTTGTATCCATACTAAAAGTCCGCGCCGAGAAGCTAGAATGGATGCAAATAATGCGAAGCAATGATGTATATAGAGGTCTTCCTTATAACATAGTTCAATTTACGACATTGCAAGAGGTCATGGCTGGATGGTTGGGTTTGGAGCTCGGGGAATACAATCAGATCAGCAATAGTCTCCATGTGTACGAACGAGATTTAGAACACGTGAAGAGCTCATACCCAAGTCCGTTGGTGATTAATTCGGACTCATTGGCTTTTCCCAAAAGGGAGTCCGATGAATATTTCCAAGAATTGGCTGACAAGATAGAGATTATTATCGATGAAAGTCTACCGACCAACACACTACTGGCGACTCTGCGTCAATCCACACTTCCACAGTCATTTAGAAATATGCTTTGCATACTTTGTGCAGAAGGGGCGCGACGACGACGCCAACAGCATCTCATTAACGACCTGATGCTCGATTGCACGAATCCTGCCTACAAACAACTTTATGATCATTGGCTGATACGCTGCGGGGTTAAGGAAGATTCAACAAAGTCGGCGGTCAGTGGGTGAAACGTGCTTGTAGAGATCCACATTATAGAAGGGAGCAAACGCAGCGATAAGCGCCACCTCATAACTCATCGCAAGTGTTATTAAGTTTCTCGAAAGTACGCCCCAGGCGCCCTGGCGGCTGCGCACGTCGCGCGCGCCGGCAACTTCGTCGATCACCAGACCCAGCTCGCGCTTGCCTTCAATCACGTTCTTCACAATCGCGGGCGGGACTATGATAGAAGGCGACATGCCGAAGCTGTCTCGCTCGCCATCAGTCACAAAAGCCCAACCGCGCAGGAACGTGTGCCAATCGCCCTCAACTGAGATCGAATGAAAGCCGCCCTCCAGTCCGACATACAGATCAGCCTCGAGGTTTTGCTCGATCAGAATTTTCCGCACGGCCAGGGCGCGTTGTCGCGCGCCGCTCATCAACTCCCAGTCCGTCAAAGGCATCGCCGGGGCGTCGGTCACGACCGACCTCGCCACCACGTTTGCTTCGCGCCATCCGGAATCAACCTCAGCCACGCGCGCAATGCTGGCGCGCACGGCCATTATTTTCGCCGCGCGATCTGAGCCCAAAGCGATTCTTTCGATACGCGCTCGCGGCGATCGCACAGCTTTGGAACCTTGAGTTGACATTCGAGCCTCGCGGTTGTTGTAATCGAATTTGGTCGAGAGCACAAGCTTTCGCCAAGGACGAAACCGGTACCGAACCGCTTGCCGCAGCAAGCGGGTTGACGCACCGGTATCAACCTGCTTGCTTCCGCAAGCCGTTCCGTACCAGAAACCTTTGAACTTAGATCGAGGTGTCTGTCGTGTCCGTTTCTGAACTAATCTACGACTGGAACAAAGCCGACCCGACGTTCGGCAAACCTGATCGCCATATCGGCTTCGATGATGAAACGCTGCGCGACGGGCTCCAGTCGCCTTCAGTTCGTGAGCCACCCGTCGAGAAGAAGATCGAGTTACTTCATTTGATGGACGCGCTCGGCATCGACACCGCCGACATTGGTTTGCCCGGCGCCGGCGGCACGCATGCGGCGAGCGTCGAATTGATGGCTCGCGAGATCGCTGAAAAGAAGCTGCGCATCAGGCCGAACTGCGCGGCGCGCACGCACCGCAATGACATTGTTCCGATTGTGGAAATTTCGCAGCGCGCCGGAATTCCCATCGAAGCCTGCACCTTTATCGGCTCCTCTCCGATTCGTTTCTACGCGGAAGCATGGACCCTGGATAAACTCCTGGAAATGACCGAAGACGCAGTGACGTTTGCCGTCAAAGAAGGCTTGCCGGTGATGTTCGTGACCGAAGACACTACGCGCGCCAATCCCGAAACGATTCGCTCGTTATACACTACCGCCATTCGCTGCGGGGCCCGCGCCCTCTGTGTCTGCGACACGGTTGGCCACGCCACGCCGGATGGCGCGCGCGAAGTAGTGAAATTCGTGCGGGGAATAATTGATGAGCAGGGCGAAAAGGTTCGGCTTGACTGGCATGGCCATCAGGATCGCGGGCTGGGAGTGATTAATTCAATCGCGGCGATCGAAGGCGGCGCCGATCAATTACACGGTTCAGCTCTCGGCATGGGAGAGCGCGTCGGCAACACGCCGATGGATCAATTGCTGGTCAATCTGAAACTTTTGGGCTGGATTGAAAACGATCTGATGCGCCTGGGTGAGTACTGCGAGAAAGCCGCAGAGGCCTGTCACTGGACCATTCCACTCAATTACCCGGTGTTTGGCCGCGATGCGTTTCGCACCGCCACCGGAGTTCATGCTGCCGCGGTGATCAAAAGCTATCGCAAGGGCGATACGGAACTTGCCGACCTCATTTACTCTGGCGTGCCCGCTGGACAATTTGGTTTGAAGCAGGTTATTGAGATCGGTCCGATGAGTGGCAAATCAAATGTCACCTACTGGCTGGAGAGCCGCGGCCTGGAAGCCAGTGAAGATCGCGTCACGCGCATCTATGAACGCGCGAAACAAGCATCGGCGGTTTTGAGCGAAGAAGAAGTTTTGGCGTTGATGTGATGTGTGCGCCGAGAGTAGAGCAGGGCAGTACCATCTGCGCGAGCGAGATTTAAGGAACGGAACGTAGTCAGTACCACCTGCGTTAGCGGGTGGGCCGAACACTCAAGCAAACAGGATGAGTTCGTCGCGATCGACGTTGAATGGCTGATCCACCGGCTCATGCAGATGGTAAGGCCTTAAAAAGAAAGCGCGGGAAAGCCCGCGCTTTGCTCATTACTGCTTACCGCTCACTGCTCACTCAGTTAATCGGAATCGTGACCGTGGCTGAACCAGCCTTACCGGCAGGAAAGCGTTTCTGCCGCGCGATGCGCAACGCTGTCGCGTCACCACCGGAAGCCTGAGTTACCCGCCCGTTCTCATCAAAAGTAACCTGCACGGTAGCTTTCTTCGATCCGGCCGCCGGTGACGACTGGGTCCTGACTACGCTCGGGTTGACTGCGGCAGGCACTGGCTGTGCGGGGGCGAGGGCCGTTCCAGTTTCCTGCGACTTCGCCGCTCGCTCCTTGAGTCGCGCTTCTCGCGCACGCTTCGCCGCCAGATCAGCCGCCTCGGCAGACGTCGAGGGCGTAACGCGGTCGCTCGCTACCGGGGCGTCAGACGCTTCGTTCGTTGCAACCGGTTGCGTGGCCGGTTGGGAAGTTTGAGCGGCCACTGGCTGTGCTTCGTTTGCCAGCCTGGCCGCTTTGCCGCGGGCGTACCAGCCCCACGGCACAGCAATCGTAACCAGGACTACGGCAACAGCAGCGATCACCTTCCACGATCCAAACCGTCCCGGGCTGTCTGTTTGAGAGAGAAACGCTCCCATGTCCGGAAGCTCGGGGACCGGGGCGTGGAACACCGGCTTTTCAAACTTCGGGCTAAGAACAGGAATAACCTCGCCCTCAGCAACGAGACTATGCTCGATGGGGTGGAGTTCTTCGGCGTGAGGTTCTTCGGCCCTGGCTTCTTCGACCGCGTGATGCCCTTCGGGAAATGGGTCGCTGGGCCTAAGGCCTTCGTCCATGCGACGCAGACCTTCCAGGACTACTGAAGTCCAGGGTTGATTGATCGTTTGTTCCGGAGTATCAAACGCCGGGCTAAAGGTGAACGAAGCGTTCGGCAGTGTCAGCGCATAGTAGACGGCTTCGATCCCGCGCAGTGCGCCAATCCTCGCGTGTACGACTGAACCGGCTTGAAGGTAGAAATATCCAGGGCCGACCGAGTAAATAACTTTTAGCCTGCCGGTCTTCCGTTGATTGCAGAAAAATTCGATTAGCTCGGCAAGTGAAAGATCGCTGAGCTGTCCAGTCAGTGCCATACGCGTTTCCTCTTCCTTACAAATTTTTTGGGTGAGCGACGCCGGCGCAGACCAGATACGCCGGGCGTCAGGACTTATTGCTGAAGGGTGAAGTTATAGTTGATCTGGCCA
>Ga0137401_10001166_pt1 | contig 11183 bp, 9 predicted proteins | sample CZOMad1_1_16fung_FD_108286 | JGI IMG/M metagenome (GOLD analysis project Ga0137401, IMG submission 108286) | Vadose zone soil fungal communities from Angelo Coast Range Reserve, California, USA - CZOMad1_1_16fungal (Illumina Assembly) | ecosystem: Environmental > Terrestrial > Soil > Vadose zone...
CCTTTGCGGAAAAAGATTCTGCATTGGCCGCCCGACCATGTGCGCGATCAGCTGATCGTCTGAGACTGATTTCAGCTCTCCGGTTGCCACGCTGCGGCCGTCGCGCAGGACAGTGAAGTTATCGGCGATCTCGCGCACCTCTTCCAGGAAGTGGCTGATGTAGATAACGGTAATATCCTGAGTCTTGAATTTTCTAATCAGACTAAACAGATGCTCCACATCGTCGCGTTGCAGGCTGCTGGTGGGCTCATCCATCAAAATAAATCGCGCGCGCGCGGCGATAGCCCGGCAAATTTCTACGATTTGTCTCGCGGCGATCGACAAGTCGGCCACGCACGTTTCCGGTTTAATCTCCAGATGATGGAACGCCTCCAATACTTCGGCCGTGCGCGCGCGCAGCTTCTGTGCGTTCAGTAATCCCAGCCGCGATGGTTCCATACCCATCATGATGTTTTCGGCGACCGACAAATGCGGAAACAGTGACAGTTCCTGATGAATCAAAACGATCCCTCTGGAACGCGCATCGGACGGATCTGTCGGAGCGTAAGCCCGGCTTTCAACTTCCATTTCACCCGCATCGGCTTGCAGAAGGCCCGCCAGCAAATTCATCAAAGTGCTTTTGCCGGCGCCGTTCTCACCAATCAGGGCGTGCACTTCGCCTTTCCGCAAACGCAGGTTAACCGCATCGAGCGCTACCGTTGGTCCAAAGCGCTTGCTGATATTTGAGAGTGAAAGGATAGTCATTTCCTCCAAGCCTCGCCGCTGGGAAACTCATAGTAGTCCAGCGACTCCTCCTTCATCTCAATGCTGTATCCGGGATCGAGCGGCGGCATGTAACGGCCATTTTTCATCAACACTGGATAAACAAAATGTTCGTGAAGATGATCGACGTATTCCGTAATTCGATTATCGAGCGAAGCGCTCACGGCGATGTAGTCGAAGAGCGAGAGGTGCTGAACGTATTCACACAAGCCGACGCCGCCGGCATGTGGACAAACCGGCACGCCGAATTTCGCGGCCATGAGAATTACCGCGAGCACTTCATTCACTCCTGCCAGACGGCAACTGTCGATTTGGCAAAAGCTGATCGCGCCGGCCTGCAACAGCTGCTTGAAAACCACGCGGTTTTGACAGGCTTCGCCGGTGGCGACGCCGACCGGCGCGAGGGCCTTCGCAATCTTTGCGTGACCCAGCACGTCGTCCGGTGAGGTTGGCTCTTCAATCCAATATGGATCGAATTCAGCCAACGCGTTCATCCACTCGATCGCCTGGTCGACGTCCCAGATCTGATTTGCATCCATCATCAATTTGCAGTCCGGGCCGATCTCTTCGCGAATCACGACGGCGCGGCGGATGTCATCATTAAGATCGCGACCAACCTTCATTTTGAAATGGGTCCAGCCTTGCGCTATTCCCGCGCGCACCAAACTGCGCACCTTGTTGTCTGAATAGCCCAACCATCCTGCAGAGGTTGTGTATGCCGGATAGCCAGTAACGCGCATTTCTGCTTCACGGGTGGCTTTCGTATCCTGGTTGCGCTGCAAAATTTCCAGCGCTTCCGCCGGCCTCAACGCATCTGTAATATGCCGAAACGGAATACAAGCCACGATCTGTTCCGGGGTCATATCAACGAGCAGTTTCCACAGTGGTTTGCCCTCAGCTCTGGCATAAAGGTCCCAAACCGCGTTCACCAGTGCGCCTGTTGCGAGATGAATCGCGCCTTTCTCAGGACCCAACCATCGCACCTGACTGTCCGAGGTGATGCGTAGCCAGAAGCCGGCGAAATCTTCGGTCAGAGATTCGAGCGTGCGGCCCAGCAGGTGATGTTTCAGCGCGTGTACGGCGGCGACAGTCACCTCGTTGCCGCGGCCGTTGGTGAATGTCAAACCGTGCCCTGGCAGGCCTCGCGGACTATCAGTTTGCAAAAAAACATACGTCGCCGAGTAATCGGGATCGACGTTCACCGCGTCCGAACCATCAAGGGTGAGCGAGGTCGGAAAGCGGATGTCGCGAACGCTGACGTTGGTGATCGTGGTCGGCATCTTCTGAGTCAGTCTCTCCGCCTTCTCTCTCCCTTTGGGACAGGGTTAGGAGGAGGGCCGAAAGTAGCGCAACCTTTGCTCAAAAAGTCTGAGTCTCTTTCTTCGCTGTAGCTCCGCCCCTCACCCCGACCCCTCCCAAAGGGGGAGGGAGTTAACCGTCAATGCGACCATCTCGCATTACGCTGTTGCCATTCGCGAACTGCGCCAACGATCGATCGCGACCGCGATCACGATTAACGCGCCGATGATAATCTCCTGGATGTAGTTGGGCCAGCCAACCTGCTGACAGCCATTGCGCAAGAACGCCATGATCAGCGCGCCGATCATTGAACCCAGGATGCTGCCTTCGCCACCGCTCAGACTGCCACCGCCGATAACGACGGCGGCGATGATGTCCAGCTCCAGACCAGCCGCCACGGTAGGATCGCCCTGTCGCAAACGCGACATCTGCATTACGCCGGCCAAACCAAACATCAAACCGGCCAGCGAGTAGATGTAAATCTTCATGCGGTCTGTAGCGATACCGCACGCGCGTGCGGCCGCCTCGTTTGAACCCAACGCGAAGACCCGCCGTCCAAAAACCGTTCGCCGCAACATGAGCGCGGCGACCAGTGCAAGGGCGACCGCAATCCAAACGCCCGGCGCAACCAGCAACCAGCCTCGTTTCGGCACCGTCAATAACAAATCATTTGCCCAGGTGTCGGGTATGTTCACAGTTTGAGAACCGGAGATGCCTTTTGCGACTCCGCGCGCGACACCCAACATTCCCAGCGTAGCAATGAACGGCACAACTCTTAGTCTTGTGATTGCGAGACCATTCGCGAATCCAACTCCGCCTCCCACCAGAATGCCCGCGGCCAGCGCCACCGTAGTTGACCATCCGGCGTTGATTCCCAGCGCCGCGATAACTCCTGTCAGAGCAATCGCCGACCCGACGGACAGATCGATTCCGCCGCTGATGATGATGATCGTCATGCCGATAGCGCCTATGGCAACGATCACCGTCTGAGACAGCACGGTGCGTAGATTTTTTAGCGAGAGATATCGCTCCGGACTGCCAATGAGAATGGCGAAGGTAGCAATCACCAGAAACAGTCCCAGAAGGGGTCCCAGCCGATTCAGCCAGAGGCGAACGACCTTGGCGCTCGAAATTGTCCAGTTGGATCTTGTTTCAGCAACCATTTCGAAACCCGGGGGAACTATACCGATGAAGTCCTGGCTATTTCAGGTACTGATCCAACGGCGGGTGTAAGAGCGTTTGAGTCTCAGCGCCATCAAGATCGTCGAGCGTAATCATCGTCACCCCGGTATCAATTCTCTTTTCGACAGGCTTTCCCTGCAGGCTGTCGAACATCGTGCGCACACCGAGATAGCCCATATTGAACGGGTTCTGCACCACGATTCCGTGCAACTGTTTCGAGCGCAACGCGTCAATGAACATTTGGCTGGTATCGAACCCGACGAAAATTACTTTGCCTGCCTTGCCGCTGTCCTGCAATGCGGAAAGCATTCCCGCAGTAGTGGATTCGTTGGGACAAAAGATTCCCTGCACCTCATCGCCGAAACGATTTAAGAGATTTTCGGAAGCCCGCTTCGCCGTATCGCGCGTCGCGCCTGCATATTGATCCGTCGAAATCAATTGAATATTGGGATACTTCTGCTTTATCTCCTGGAGAAATCCGTCTTCGCGGTCCTGCGTACTCGCAGAGCCTTCGGCGTAACGCAGGAGAATCACTTTGCCCTTTCCGTTCAGCAGTTCGCCCAGATGATCGGCTGCCAGCATCCCGCCCTTACGATTATCAGTGGCAACAAAACTCACAATCGCGGGCGACTGCAGGGCTGAATCGATGATCACCGTCGGCACTCCGGCGTTCTTCGCTTCTTCAACCGGCCGAGCCAGTGCGCGATCGTCAAGCGGCGCCAGGACCATGCCATCGACTCCCTGCGAAGTAAAGCCTTCGACAACCTGGATCTGTTGTTCGCGATCGTCTTCGCGCAAAGGCCCCTTCCAGATTATCTCCACTTCGCTGCCCTGCGCTGAAAGCTCGCGCGCTGCCTTGATGCTGCCGGCGTGAATGCTCTTCCAGAACTCGTGGGACGTTCCCTTGGGAATAACTGCTATCGTGATCTTCTTTTTTCCAGACTGTGATCCGGATCGTTTGCAGCTCAAAGTTACAATCGCCGCCATGATGATGAGTACGGAGATGATTTTACGCATCGGCTCTTTGTTTCCTCGTCCGTAGGCGGCCTTGCAGCCGTGGCACGCGCATCTTGCGCGTGGCAATCTCACAAAGTGGCACAGACTTCAGTCTGTGATTTCTGTCAGCCAAACCGAATCACAGACTGAAGTCTGTGCCGCTTCTCAACCTGAAGCAGTGTCATCGGCGTTCCTTCATTAACAATCACATGCAACTCTTTCGGCCCGTGAACGCCGATGGTAAGCGTTAATTCGATATCCGCCGTGCGCGATGGCCCGGTGATGAAAGTGATCGCGCGGCTCATCTCTGATCCATTACGCCGCACCAGTTTCAGCGCTTCCCCGAGCGTCACGCAAACATCAGCGGCCTCGACTAAAGCGATATGTACTGGCGGCAACAGCGAAACCAAACGATGGCGCTCTTTGTCGGATTCGAGCACGAGCGTGCCGGTCTCGGCAATCGCCGCCTGGGCCGTCGTGATGCCCACATCATAAGCAAAAAGATCATCGGCGGAAGGTGAGGTTGTCATTTCGCCAACTTCACCGGCGCGCGCCAACCGAGATAGCAACGGGGCATCTGACAAAGCAATCCTCGGTGAGCGTTGCAGCAACGATTCCAGGTCGGCGATGATCCGATTCAAGGCTTGCTCTGTTTCAGTTTCACCTTTCACCACGATGCAATGACCACCAACCGATTCCAGCTGGTGCCGGAACATCGCGACAGGCGAATCCATAGTTCCATTCTTTTCCCCGTTTTCGGAAATCGCTTCGGGCCTTAACGTCGAAGTCGAATGGCTCTTGTCATGCACGATACTCTCAGCTAAGTGCCGGCGGATGGATTGCAGAATTTCCGTCCGCGCATTGTTTGCTGACTCCATTAAGTTCACGAAGTTTCCGCCCTTCCTGGCCGTTGGGCTGCCACGCAACATTCGCATACAGTTGGATACTTTTCAGACCCACCGACATGTCGAGTAGTTCCAGCAGCGAATCTTCGAAAGCCGCGTAGCGGCGAAATGTTTATAGAACCGATTACCAATTATGATCACAGCTCCAGAGGAGCGAAATATTCTGTCGCTCATAAATGGGCTCAATAAGAAATCAAAGCGCCCCGGTGCTATAAACATTTCGTGCCTAACGGCACCTAAGCCACGGGCTCTATCGCTGCGATTTCCGGGTTTCTGCTTCGGCGCGCCATAGCCTGCGAAAAGTTTTTGCTTCAATTGGCCGCAAGTCGCGTGCGCTGGTCCAGGCGGACAACGGCGGCGCCATTCGAGACAATAGGCCCGTAACCTTTCCGATCTTGCCGCCATGCACGACGGTAAGCTGCATCAAGCGCGCTAACAGCCCACTCCATTCGTACAAACGCGGCCGGGTCATCACTGCCGCCCAAACTTTGAAAGCCAGGCTCTCAAGTCTCCGAGGCCTAATACTTTCCGTCTTCTGACTTCTGACTTCTGACGTCTGACTTCTATCTGTTATTTCCGCGCGCAAGTGCAGTAGCAATTCCGGAATATCGATCTTTACCGGACAAACCTCGCGGCAGGCGCCACACAAACTAGACGCAAACGGCAGTTGGGCTGCTTTCGCCAGGCCGAACAACTGTGGCGTGATGACCGCGCCGATCGGCCCGGGATAAACGGATCCATAAGCGTGCCCACCAATTTGTTGATAGACCGGACACGCATTCAGACATGCGCCGCAGCGAATGCAGGCCAGCGATTGCCGCGTTACCGGATGGGCGAGCATGCGTGAACGTCCGTTATCGAGCAGGATGATGTGCAGCTCTTCCGGGCCCTCTTCTTCGCGACGGCGTTTCGTTCCGGTAATCAGAGATTGATATGCAGTGAGATGTTGACCAGTGCCAGAGCGCGGTAACAATTTCAGGAAGACATCGAGATCGGCAAAACGCGGGATAAGCTTTTCGATTCCCATTACGGCGACATGCGTCTTTGGCAGACTTGTCGTCAGACGAATATTGCCTTCGTTCTCCAAAATCAGAATCGTGCCGGTTTCGGCGACGCCAAAATTAACTCCGCTAACACCCATGTCGGCTGCGGCAAATTTGTCGCGCAAAATATGGCGGGCAGTTATGGTCAGTTTCGCCACGTCGTCGGTCGGTTCGAGTCCAAGCTTTGCAGTGAACAACTCGGCGATTTGACCTTTCGTCTTATGGATGGCGGGAGCAATGATGTGCGAAGGAGTCTCGCCCGCAAGTTGAATGATGTATTCGCCCAGATCAGTCTCGAGTGCTTCGATCCCTTCGGCCTCAAGAGCAGCATTGAGGTGAATCTCTTCGGTCGCCATACTCTTGCCTTTGACGACCAGACGCGCCTTTCGTTCCTTCGCGAGCCGGCAAACGATGCGGTTCGCTTCGGCCGCGTCGCGGGCCCAATGAACCTGCGCGCGCGCTGCTTCCGCGTTGGCAGTGAACTGCTCAAGATAGCGATCAAGGTGAAGCAACGTTTCGTCTTTGATCGCCCGCGCCTGAGATCGAAGTTCTTCCCAATTCGAAAGACTACTCGCGGCTTCGCGGCGTCGGGTGCCGAAGAGCGAAGTCGCTCGATGCAGCGCACCGCGTAACTGATCATTGGCGAGCGCCGCTCGGGCATTCGCGTCGAAGGTTTCGGAGGTTAGGTGGTTCATAAGACCCGGGGCACTAGCCCGACCATTAGGGAGGGCTCGCTTATAGAGCCATCAGAATGAACCCTCCCTAACGGTCGGGCTAGTGCCCCATTGCGCGACAAATTAATCACAGACTGAAGTCTTTGCCACTAAGTACCAGCCAGCAATTCTGCTAAATGCATGACGCGAACTTTGGATCCTATTCGTGACAGCCGCCCACCAATCTGCATCAGGCAACTTGCATCGCCTGAAATCACCGCATCAACGCCCGATCGTTCTATTGCATCGATCTTTTGCTCCAGGATCGCCGCAGAGATTTCCGGATACTTCACTGAGAACGTGCCGCCAAAGCCGCAACAAGCATCAGCATTCTCTAATTCCACAAACTCAGCCTCACGGACGCGGCGTATCAATTGGCGCGGCTCGTCGTGAACGTTCAGATCGCGCAACCCATGACAGGCATCGTGCCAGGTGACGCGCCCGGCGAAGCGCGCACCCAGGTCTTCAGCTTTCAGCACCCGCACCAGGAACGAACTCAGTTCAAAAGTGCGTTGCGCAACCCTGTCAGCGCGTACGCGCCACCGCTCGTCGTCCGCAAACAGCGATTGGTAATGGTGGACCATCGCGGTGCAAGAGCCCGACGGGCTGACAATCGCATCTACGCTGCTGTCTTCGCAGAGTTCGATAAAATGTTCGGCTACGCGCCGCGCTTCACTTCGATATCCCGCATTGAAAGCCGGCTGGCCACAGCAAGTCTGACGTTCGTCGAATGTAACGTCGCAGCCGGCGCGCCGCAGCACGGCCACGCTGCTCGTGCCTATGCTGCTCCACATCTGATCGACCAGACAAGTAACGAACAAACCAACCTTCATTGCCGATTTCCTATTGCCGATTTCTGTTGCTATCGATCATCGCCTGTTGCCGGCCATCGACTTGCTGACAAAACTATTTCTCCCGATTGCGGGAGTATAGTCTTTAATCGGCAATCGGCAATCGGAAATTGGCAATGCTAGAGGGTCACGACTCCCTTAATGTATCCAGGTGCGTAGACGTCTTTGATCAAAGCGTCCTGGACCCCGTCGAGAGAGGTGTAACGGTGCGTGATTAACGAAGCGACTTCAATTTGCCGCTGCTCGATTAGATTCAGTGCGCGCCGGTAAACCGAGGGACGGCCATCCTGCTCGAAACCGCCTGAGGCTCCCACCGGAGTAATCAAGGTGGGCTCGCGGAACATCAGATTGTTCAGCACACTCAGGTCGACCCCGGCGTGGCCGTGTCCGTACAGCACCACGGTGGCCTGCTTTTTGATGAGCCCCGGTATAAAGGCGAGGACCTGGCCGGCTCCAGATGCTTCGATCAAACAGTCGACACCTTTTCCACCGGTATAATCCTGAACCGCCTCGACCGCGTCGCGCTCACCGGGATCGATCGCGTGGTCGGCGCCAAAACTCAACGCCAGGGCGCGCTTCTCCTGATTTGGCTCACTCACCAAAAGCAATCCATCGTAGCCGAGCACACGGCGCACGTATTGCGCGAACATCAAACCAGCGGGCCCCGCGCCGCAGATAAGAACGGAACGAACCCGCGGCGCCGCGCCATTCAGGTGATAACGGGCCTGCGCGCGCGCAACCGCATCAGCTGAGTGGATGATGCAACCCAATGGTTCCGCCATCGCAGCTTCAGCCATATTCAGGTCGCTGCGAATAGGAATCGCGTTTACCGCCGGCACTACAATGAACTCGGCCAGCCCACCCGGCAGCCCGGTGATGCCGTGTTCCGCGTAGAACTCGCATTGATGCGAGTCGCCAGTGCGGCAATATTCGCAAAGTGGCGTGCGCCGCATGCTCACGCAATTAAGACCCTGATCTACCACAACTCGATCACCGGATTTCAGGTCACGGACTTCGCGGCCTGCCTCTTCGATGTACCCGCTGATCTCGTGACCAAGGACCTGTGGCTGAACCTCAAACGGGATGGGTTGGCCGTATTCATCGGTGTTGTAATTCGCGTGTCCCGCGAAAATGTGCGCGTCGGTGCCACACAACCCAACGGCGCCGACTCGCACCAGGACTTCGTTTGGAGCGACGGTTGGAAAGGGCACATCCCGCACTTCAATATGCTTAACGCGAGAGAGGACGCTGGCCCGCATGGTCGTGAGCGATCGCGTCGTCGGATTTGGGCTTTTCGAAATATCGAATGGGGTACTCAAACTGTTTTCCCCTGGCTCGTTGAAACTTCGGACTCAATGTCACTGAGATCGAGGCGACCGTCATCGCGCAGCGCCGCGAAGCGTCGCATCGTTTCGCGCACACCCACCTCGAGCGGCGTGGACGGCAAATCTCCAAAGACTCTTCTGATTGCCGCATCGTCCAGCGCCGGCGCAATCGGGATCGGCGGTCCCCCGAAACTAACCAGCCGGCGATCGAGAGTAGCGGAGTTTTGATTGATAACTTGCGCAATCCGCTCGGCATCAATCGTCTCACCATGAAGATTGAATACGTGGGCGCCTTCAGGCGCTCGATCCGCACAAGTTATGAATGCCGCCGCGGTGTCTTCGACATATTGAAAATCGGTCTCGCCACTGAACCGAATATGAAAGGGAATTCCGAGCACTGCTGCTTTCATCGCCCTGGTCGGGTCACTCGTTAGGCCGGTGTCGCGATTGACGCCATAGACCGTCAGCGGCCGCAAGCCCACGCTGTTTAGTCCGTGATCCAGAAAATAGACACGCGCATTTCCTTCGTTCGTTCGCTTGAAGACTCCGTAATGCGTGGTTGGCGGAGTGGCAGCCGTCTCATCGATCGGCCCGTCATTCTCGTCTGGTCCAAAAACAGCGGCGGAACTGGCGTACAAAACTCGATCGACGTTAAGAGACTTTGCCGCTTCGAACACATTAAGAGTGCCGATAACATTTACGAACGCTCCGGCAACCGGATCGGCTTTGCAGGTCGGGACCTGCAATCCGGCGAGATGAATAATGCGCCGCGCTTGCGAAAGCTCAAGTGCCGCGCGCACGGCAGTCACGTCGGTAATATCACCGGCGATGAAACGCACGTGTTCTAAATCGCGCGGCGCGAGGATCGCTTTGAGATGGCGCGTGTCTTCGCTGCGATCGAAGACCACAGGAGCGTCGCCGCGCTCGGCCAAGGCCTTTACGATCCACGATCCGATGCAACCCTGCGCGCCAGTAATGAAATAGGTTTCAGGCATTTCTTATTTCCCTCTTCCTCTGGGAGAGGGTTTTGGCCAAGTTGTTTAGAGGCGGGCTACTGCCCGCCATCTTTTCGGGACCGCAGAGCAGGCGGGCAGTAACCCGCCTCTAAACGACTCCCTCACCCCAGGCGATAAAAGTCCGTTGCGTTTCTCTCAAAGATGCGGCTGCGCTCTTCGTCATTCAGATCCGCCAGCAATGACTGCATCGACTCCAGGACTTGATCGTATGTCGCTGCCAGCAAACATACCGGCCAGTCGCTGCCAAACATCAGTCTCTTCGACCCAAAATATTCCAGCGCCTTGTCGACGAACGGCCTCAAATCCCGGGACTTCCAGTTCTTCCAGTCTGCCTCAGTCACCAATCCCGAGAGCTTACACGAAACGTTTGGGCAGTCTGCAATCTTCTTGAGCTCACTGGCCCATTCGCTGATTTCGCCGCGAGCAATCGGCGGTTTGGCCATGTGGTTGATAACGAGGCGCAGCTCAGGACATTGTTCCGCAACGCTTCTCGCATATTTCAAATGCCGTGTGTGCACGAGCAAATCATGCGAAATGCCCTTCGTCGCCAAAGCGCGCAGCCCGCGAACCACTTTCGGTTGAATCAACCAATCGTCCGCAGGTTCGCTTTCAACCAGATGGCGCACCCCCTTGAAGTTTGGGCGCGTCACGAATTCATCCAATTGATGTCCGACATCGTCGCTCATTAAATCCACCCAACCCACGACGCCGGCAATAAATCGACATTGATCGGAGAGACTCAGTAACCAGCGAGTCTCTTCAACGCTGTTGCTGGCCTGCACCAGGACCGTCTTATCAACGCCGCACCGCTTTAGTGTCGGATCGAGGGCGGCAGCCAAATAATCCTGATTGAGCACACCCAGCTCAGGACTCATCCACGGATAGTCGAAACGGCCAACCTGCCAGAAGTGCTGATGACTGTCGACGATGCTCGTGTTCAAATCATTTTCCATTTGTCATCTGACATACGGTGAATGGCCGTACGGGTACTTGCCAAACAGTCGCACGGCTATTTCTCGGTCGGCATTTTCTGAAGCCGAGTTTGCCCGCTCGGAAAGCTGCCTGAGCCTGGTCTCACGAATCTTGATCAC
>Ga0137401_10001167_pt1 | contig 11182 bp, 13 predicted proteins | sample CZOMad1_1_16fung_FD_108286 | JGI IMG/M metagenome (GOLD analysis project Ga0137401, IMG submission 108286) | Vadose zone soil fungal communities from Angelo Coast Range Reserve, California, USA - CZOMad1_1_16fungal (Illumina Assembly) | ecosystem: Environmental > Terrestrial > Soil > Vadose...
CGATCGAGCAGCAAGTTTTCGGAAGAGCGAATTGCATCTATAGTTCGCGTCAGCAAATCATGATGACGAGCATTCGTGATCAGCAAACCTTCACCGTTCGCATTGCCGTTCGTAAAGGGTTCAAGTATAGCAGCTCGCAACCTGTCGAGTCCGGCGGCACTCTTAGCAGACACTGAAACAATCGATGACGGATCGTCTGTGATTCGCGTGGCTGAAAAGCCGGCCAGGTCATTTTTGTTTAGCGCGATTATGTAACGTCGATTTACCGCTTCCGATAAAACCTGGTGGTCTTCTTCAGTCAACGATGCTGATCCATCGATGACCACAATTAACAGATCAGAGTCTGCGGCTGCGCGCCTGGTCCTATCAACGCCGATGGCTTCAATCTGATCTGTCGAAACTCGCAGCCCCGCAGTGTCGGTTACGGTGAGTGGTACACCGTCCACGCCCATCGACTCCGTTATCGAGTCCCGAGTAGTCCCTGGAATGTCAGTGACAATCGCCCGCCCCTGTCCCAGTAAACTATTGAACAGACTAGACTTGCCGACGTTAGGCCGGCCAATCAAAGTCACGCGAATGCCGTCGCGAAGCAGCCGTCCTCGACTGAAAGTACTCGCCATGCGGTCGCATTCTGAGCGCAAGTCACGAAGCGACGCGACTAATTGGTCCTGTTCAATCAGCGGCAAATCATCTTCGACAAATTCAAGCGATGATTCGAGACGAACAATGATTTTCAGCAGCTCGTCCTGGAGCGGTTGGAGCGCGTGCGAGATCTCTCCCTTCATTTGTCGCGTCGCCTGACGCGCTGCTGCATCAGTTTGGGCGTCCACTAGATCACGAATCGCTTCCGCCTCACTTAACTTCATTCTTCCGTTAGCTACAGCTCGCAAAGAAAATTCCCCGGGCGTTGCCATCCGCGCGTCCAGCGTCAGGGTCACATCGATGATCGTGCGCAGTAAGATCGGCGAACCGTGACAATGCAACTCAACAACATCTTCACCGGTGAACGAGTGGGGCGCCTTGAAATAACAGACCAACGCTCGATCAAGAGTTTCGCTCGTTGCCGGATCGATCAGACTTCGGAGAGTCAAAACGTTTGGTTCAGGATGAAAGTCGTCGCCCGCGACGAGTTCCTGCAAGATTTGAAGAGACCCGGGTCCACTCAAACGAATAACGCCAATCCCGCCGCGGCCGGAAGGCGTAGCTAACGCAACGATCGTATCGTTCAGTTCGAACACGGTTTGTTTAGGTTACTACCGGAAGGGAAGTTGAGAAAGGTCAGGCTGGCTTCAAAGTAACCCGCAAGCGGCGGGCGTGACCTTCGCCGATCGATTCCGTCACGAGATCGGCTTCGTTTGCCAGCGACAAATGAATGACTCGTCTTTCGCTCGCGTCCATCGGACCAAAAACAAATGGCGAGGAATTCGAGCGTACCTGGCGTGCCGCATGTTCCGCCATCGCGCGCAGTTCGGATTCTCTGGCTGCCCGATAGTTATCAGCGTCGCAAATGATGCGTTGGCCCCTGGCCAAATTTCGACCGTAGGCCTGATTGAGAATTTGCTGAAGCGCATCCAGTAATTCGCCGCCTTGATTCAATAATAGTCCGCTATCACTACCTTGAATCGACAGCGTGCAACCCAACTCAGACTCCGAACCAGTCGCCCGAACATCAAAGCCCGCAGACTCGAAGATGGAGTTGAGCAAGTGCTCAGCGTTGCTACAGATTTCGTCCATTGGAAGGAAGGATTGTACCTTAAGCCACGTTGGTCTGACCATGCGCGGCGCAAGATGCGTGACAGTCGAAACTTCCCGCTCCTATTTCTTCCGGACAAAGACCTGGCCGCGTCTGTCGAGTCCCGCTTTTCCGGCCAGGGTAAACAGGACCGAATCGAGAATGTCTTTATTGTCCAGCTTGAAGCTCGTGACGCCCGCAACATTGCTATCGGGATCGCTGTATTGAATCGTGAGATATCGAACTTTGGTTTTGATAAAACGGGCGGGAAGTGCGTAGAGCGACGGGACGGCGCCCGCCACAGTCGCGGCCGCCGGCTGCACTTTGTGGGTATCGCCGTACGCCCCGGAGATAGATTTATAAGGAACGAACAGAATTTCCTTTCCCTTGCCGTCGCGAAAAACAAATCGCCCACTTTGGTCGTCGAAGTTCACGGTCCCATCCATCTTCTTGTTGTATCCAAACACGCCGCCTTCATATTTCGCTTTCACAGATGCGGGAGCCAGCGGAGGCGTAGCCATGGGTGTTGAATTGTCGGCAGAGTCCTGGCTCGTCGCAGTGCGCGGCCGTTGCGGAAATGCGCATGCTGCGATGATAAGCAGAAGCGCAAACGCACATGTTGATCGAAGTTTCTTATGCATAGTTAAGCTCCGTCCTTCAAGCGAGGCTGAATGATGAATCAAAGACGCTGTCCGCGTCCAAAATAGTTGCCAGACGATATAGATTTAGTAGCGGCGAGCTTTCGCCAATTGGTCGTCCGCGAACGTATATCTGGTGGTTCTGAGCATTCCTTCGACGAACGTATAGATGAGTCCTTCCTTCATGTTTCTGAAGATCGTCGAGGTCTTGGTCTCGTCACGGACGAACGCATGATTGTTCAATAATTTCAACGATTCCGGTGTGTCCGAAGAGTGCTCATGCTGCAGGACGATTTCCAGGACGGTGCCCGCGAGTTCCGTCCGCAGCTTTTTTGCAGTAACAAATTTATCGTTCACAAAGCTGACCTGGACCGATCCTCCCATCACCTTAAATCGCATCACGCCGTCCGGGCTCTCGCCGATGGGCGCGCCCAGTAACTTAACCACTTCATCGCGACGAGTCTTAAGCGGCTCAATACCATTCCAGGCAGCCCCGCGGGCCGGCGCTGAACTGAATATCAGCGCGGAGACAAACGCTATCGCGATGACGCCGTAACGTGGAGACAAGTTCATTGCTCTTTTCATGGCCACGATGCTAATCCACCCTTAGGATTTTGCAAAGGGGCGCATGCGCTCGAGCGCCTCCTTGAAATCAGCGTCGTCCGGCGCAATTGTCAGGGCCTTCTGATAAGTCGTGAACGCTTTAGGGTACTGCTTGGTCTTTTCGTAGTCGTAACCCAACTCGCGATATGAGTTCACATCGTTAGGTGTCTTCGCGACAGCGCGCTCGAGCGCGGCGATCGCTTTCGGAAAATTATTTGCTCGCGAGTATGACAATCCGAGCAAGTAGAGGGTGATTCCGGAAACGCCAGCGTTTGCGGACGGGCTTTCCAGAACAGTTGCCGCGCGATCATATTGCTGGGCGCCAATCAGCGCGCGGGCATACAGCCCGAGCGCCTCTTCATCAGATCGCAGGCGTGTCAATGCTTCGCCGGTCCGGATCGCGCCCAGGTAATCGGCGCTGGCCTTGGTTTCGTCCGTGGCTGATGTCGCGCGCCGCAGGTAAGCCGACGTCAAAAGGTACCAGGCCGACGCCAGCCGCGGATCATTTACTGTCGCGCGATTAAGTGTCGCGATTGCGGTGTCGAGATCCTTTCGAGCCAAAGCTATCTGGCCGAGGTACAAAAGTGAAGCAGCATCCTTCGGATTAGCTTTCACTGCGGCGTTGAATGTTTTTTCGGCATCATCAGCCTTGCCGGTCTTGAACTCAGCCAACCCGCGATAGTACAGAAACTGGGCATCCGGCGTCGTGCCCGCGCGCGTCGTGATCTTCACCAGAAGTGGCAACGCGAGATCGAATTTCTCGCCCAGCGTGTAGCTCTCCGCCAGTGCATCGACTGTGTGCGGATCCTCCTGATCAGTCTTGCGTTGCAAGTCGAGCGCCTTCTGCAAGTCCTGGCTCGCGTCTGCGTATTGCTTCCGATAGAACTCTGAAAATCCCGCGAGCTTCCATGCTTCAGCATTAGCCGGATCGATCGCCGCGATCGCCTTAGCCTCTTTTGCGGCCTGGGCGTATTGCTTCTGCTGAAAAAGTTGAAAGGCATGTGTCGTATCGGTAGAAGATGACGCAGGTGCTTCGCCGATCGGTTTGCCAGGTTTCACCTCAAGCAGCGGCGCGTTCTTGTCGGTCGCCGGCGACGACTTTGGCGGAGGGCCCAGAAGCGTATCGGGCGTTGGCGTCGGCGCCGGGGCGACGCGCCGCGGACGCGACGATTGCGCTTGTAACGAGATCGCCGCCGCTAAAATCGCGGCAGCGGCAGAGATGACTATGGCGAAGTTTCCTGGCTTGGGGATTCGATTTCTCATTGCACGGATTCTTTCAGATTTGCACCAGAATATACAAATTGTGTAGCGCAAACTGTCGGTTTGCACGCGATAAATACGGGGAAGAGTCAGAGGCGATATTCGGATGCCGCAAAGCAATTGCGGGTTCGCCCCCGGGCTTGCCATTTCAGGCACGAAGGCCGGCGCGACGATAGTCCCACCGGCCAGAGAAACTAACGAAGCGTTAGCCTTCTTAGTGGGAATTCAATCATTAATTGGCACCGAGTGCCGAACGTTTGCCGCAACAATATCGAACCAAACTCAAGCCTGCGGCGGGGGTCGTTAAAGGATTAATTGGCACTCAGTTCAAGATTCAAGGATTAAGTGGCACATGGTCACTCCAAGAAACGGCCGCCCTCTCATTTGGTTCAGAGGTGGTGAAGTCGGAGACATTTTGACAGATGCTAAGTCGGCTAGATTTGAGTGGGTAGACGACGGGTCAAAAGTCTCTTACTTGCCCTTTTCTGATCAACAAAGAATGGCCGCTTCTGGGATGCGATCTTAACTACTTCTGCACATTTGATATTTGTGCAATCGCAGCAAAGGCATTTCGAAACGCTTCAAACAAAGGACCAAATACGACGCAAATCGTAACGAGAACGGCGACGGCCACACATGCCTGGCCAAAGGTATATTTGTCTTCTGGGCTACTTACGATTTTTTCTGTAGTAAACCACATCGCGTAAATCCACGAAACCGCAAAAGCTAAGTACGCTGCCCCAGCATAGACCGAAATTGTTTGCCAAAATGCAGCCGCCGCTTTGATGTGTTCAAGTCTTGATTCAAACGGCACCGACATATTCACAATGTATGAGAAGTCACTGGCATTGATTCGAAAGGCAACAGTGATCAAGATGATGAGTGCAAAGCCGAAACCACAAAGCAAAGTACCAAAGTGCGGACGTTCAGGCGGAAAGCTGAGTGATGCTGCCATCGCAAGTAACAGAAGCGGCGCTGTAGAACCGATCAGTAGCGCCTCTTTCGATTTTAAGAATTGCAGCCCGACAAAGGGAAGCAACAATGCTAGAGGTGTGAATAACCACCAAATCCAACCATAAGGCGGGTAGCCTCTTTTTGGATATCCGATATGTGTGGGAAGCCTGGGATCGAGCAATACAGGCCCTGCGACCACTGTGAAATAGCCAATCAGACTGATGAGAGCCACCCTGATAGATAGGAATCGGTCTATCATTTAGCTAACCTTCCCGGCTAGTGCCGAACTAACACCGCTGACGTAGGTCGCCCGCGGAAAAAAGCTACGATAAACAGTTTGAGCCGGGGAATCCATTTTTGACTGTCGCTAATTAATGTCTTTAGTGGAACATACGAACCAATTAGGAATCCGATGATGGTTACTATGCCTTGGTGTGCAACTCCCCAAGCGTTAACGGCAAAAGCCATCGTAAGAATAATGCTTCCATGTTTGTAGTGAATTTCAGCGATCTCATATTGTTCACCACAAATCTCTTGAAAGTAATTGGTAATTGCTTCAGCGAATACTTCCTTGGATTTTTCAAAGAAGTTCCAGAGTCCTTCATCGTCCGAATCGCGAACCGCCAATGTTAGAGCGACTCCGCCAGTATCTTTCTTTGGGCCGGACGTAAAAACAATTTCCCTCAATTCAACAATCTCGACTTCGACATCGGATGCCACGCCAGATCCTAAACTGACCCCTGTGTCTATCCTGCTTTTCGAAGTGTATTGCCAGTGTGGGGACGAATCTCGGGACACCAAGAATGGCATAGGTGCGTGCATTTCTTACTCCTATCGTTGGAACCGACGCATAATGAGTGGCGCGGTCTCATTCATGCCGCGCCTCACGCAATTATCTTAGAAACAGTCGCCTTCGCAACATTGCAGGCGCCTACCTATGATTAGGACTCTTCCTTAAACGTCCTTTCCTCTTGGGCCTTACGCCAATAGTCATTCCATACCTTATCAACGCGTGCCCATCTCCGGTAACACGCTATTGTGAATAGAAGAATCAGCGCTAGAAAGCCATAGTCTGAATATAGACTCGAGTTAGTAAGCGCCCTTCTGATATTCTCTCCTATTTGGCGAGACGTACGGATGTCATTCCAAGTTAAGAGCGCATAAACTAAGAACGGCAAAAAGCAGATCAATTTTGGAATGAGTGCGACGATGAAAGACCAGAATTTGAACTGACCTTCGGGTTCCATTGGCGGAATGGTGAGGACCTGTCTCATAGCTAATAAATGGTAAAATTCCCAAAGAGCGGTGCGCCGTTTTGCCACCTGAAACGATAGTTTCACATTATCCAGTTCCCTCGTGATACTAAATCGAAACAGTATTAATATGATGACAAATCCTAAGCCGCTCAGTAGGCCCAAATAGTTAATGTCAAATCCAATTCCAAAGAACGGAACTCTAATAGTGAACGTATTGTCAGCGTAGGTTCTTACCATCGCAACATACAGTTCCTTGTACAGATCTTTATATTCCTTATATTGATCAGTTTCTGAGTTCTGTTTCTGAGCGTCGGCGTTCTCGTGTTTCTTTGGAATAGGTCCGAGTTTTTCTTGCAGGTAAGACAGCGCTCTCGCATCTTCCGCGTCCCATGAATCCGACGATTTGTTTAAGGCTACGCCTGCTTTACTAAGAGTCTTAAGGCGCTTAGCTATCCAACCGTTCGGTAGAGAGTCTAGAACGCCTACAAAGGTAAGCACACTAGCTACAACAAGTACGATTGTTACGGCTCTAGTGCGCTTCGCCGCTTCTCCCGCGGCATCGAGATAGTCTTGAAAATCAAGGGAAGCATCTCGGCCCATATGATTCTTCGATCAGATCTCAACAGTTGTGTGTGAATGCGCGGCGCAAGTCAGTCACGAGCATCCTTACCGTTTACTATTGAATTGCTCCATTCTCATGATCCAAATTTGCGTTGGTTTAATTCGAACTAGACTTGAGCGCAGCATGAAAGTCTTCCTGGCTTCTTGGTTCTTATCCCAACTTTCAGAAATCGCGTTACCAGTTTGGGGCTCCTTGTCGATTGTTATCGCGCAGAACCAATCGAGGACACAATGGAGACTATGACGATTAGTAGGATGAGCAACACAACAGCGCCGGCTACCGCCATGATAATGATAGTGGTCTTTTCTTTTTGCTTGATCGCCGCGATCTCATTGTGACACCCTTGAACCTCCGCCTTTAACCGACTGGCAGTTTCTATTTGTTCCTTTACCTTCGGTACAAGAGTCTCAAGCTCGGTTGTTGGTAAGCTGTTAGGTCCGAACTGCATTTGCATTTCGGCCGGCGCGCAGTCTGGTATTTGCTTAGACATCTGACTGAGGTCGCCAACCCTGCTTTGCGATCTGTCGTAGTCGTCCCATATCTTTTCGCGATCGAGGATTAATTTACTCCAATCAGGTGGAATGATTACATTGGAACTGGACATCGGTTCGCGCTCCCTTTAGTCATTCGCACGCGGCATTCGCGTGTTCCATCAGTTCTAGTACAAGGGGAAACTTCGACCGGGCTTCTGAGTTGTAATGAACATACAGGTCAAACTCGCTGTAGGAATTGTTCATGTCTTGTTCAGCGAACTGCAATTTTTCGGTGACAAATGCCGAGCATTCGTCAATTTGCAAAGTAAGATCAGTTGTTGACTCCAGTGTTTGGGCTGCGTGCTCAAGAAGTTCTCTTTGCTCGCCCAGCGCTGTCCTCATTCGGTCGTCTTCAAATTCCTGTGGGTCCAGGTATCGGCCGTTGACATGGCGCGCAGCTTCGTCGTTCCAAACGTTGCGAATGTCTTTTCGCAGATCTTGTAACGACCGTGATCGTTGCGACATCAACCAAAGGGTCTCTTGTATGCCCTCTGCTCCGGCGGTGGAGGCACCACGATTTGAGAGGTTACTGCTCATTTACATTCCTCTCTTCGACTCTCATTGGTAGTTTTTCAACGTGCATCTGCTTCGCCATCCAGATTCGATGACGACCGCTATCTATGTCATACGAGTCCCCATCCTTATTAACCTTGATACAGTCATTGCCGTAAAAAGATTCATAGACCTTCTTGTATCCGTCCTGATAGCCCACCCCGCGTTCTGCATCGTAAAAGGACCAGTAATCAGAGTTCGCACCGGCACCACTCTCAATTGCTGGGAGCATCTCCTGTAACTTTTCGATCAAGGAGCGAACCTCAGGCAAGGTCGCATGATTGAAATCAGCAGGGCCTGAGATCTCATTGATGGCTGGCAAATCGGCGACACGTACGAACTGAATACCTCGATTAGTCCAAGCGGAAGTTTGCCCACCGATGGCTACGCCGGCAACCACGCCGCTCCTACCGCCCGGACCGGACATTGAAATCTGCAAATCGGGACGGTTAATCTCATGAAGCAAACCCAGACGATGCTCAATCTCACGTCCGCCCCCGCGTGCGTATCGTTGCGCTAACTCTTCCGCACGATCTGCATCTGAAAGCCGGTTGGCGGCCTCGTCCGTAGTTGAGATCGCACTGCGCGCTGTAGCCATCATTTCCTCAGCGGCGGCAATTTCCTCCGCAACTTTGTCACTGGCGACCGCCGTATTTTGTGCGGCAGCTGTCGCGAATTCCAAGCTTCGTTCCACTGAATTGACTGTCTGCTCCGCAAGGGCTTCGCCTTCGTGCGCTACACTCACAGCCTGGGTGGCGTATTGCACTGCGTTCGAACAACAGTTGACGCGCGCTCGAGCAGCTGCGACTTCCTCTCTGGCCGCGATCACCTCAGCTTCTGCTATTTGAAGGCGGTAAGCTGCTCGTTGTAGCTCTTCCTGGGCCGAGTTCACAGCCCGCGCCTCTGAGTTGCAGTTACTTCGGTTCTTGTCTCTTTGGCAAGCGTTATATCTCGATTGTGCCCGCTCAAGATTCGATTGGGCCTGCTCAAATGCCCGTCGGGCTCGTTCATATTCATCGATCGCCCGCGCCAGTCTCGCCTCAGCCCGCGCCAACCACGCCAGTGCCTTCCTCAACTCCTCCTCCCAGAATTCCAGTGTCGAGCTTGCTGCATCGAGCACTTGCCGCGCCTCTGACAGAGTCGCGCTGGCGTGCACTTTGCCGGTCTCACCTTGATCCACCAAAGCGCTAGCGTCAGCGGAGATTTTGGTCACTCGATCGCCATCTTGTTGGGCCTCGCTTATTACGACGGCTGCATGGTGGAACGTGCGTTCCGCCGATTCTCTGACATGCCGCTGGACGTGTTCGGCAACGCTCAGCGTTTGGCTTGCCGACACCGACCACAGCCCGATTTCCTGAACCACATCTTCAAGAGCGATCGCGATTGTGCGTGGATCGTAACTCATGCGATCAAACCTGATTCCGTCTTGTCGGCTTCACGCAATGCCGCGATACGTTCATCCAATACCTTTTGAATCCGATCAGTCTGCTCAATGTATTCCTCAAAATTTCTTGTGGTCCGCGCCCAGCCGGCGCGGAATTGATCAGCCGCCTCGCCCTCGTAGACACTACTGAACTGGTGCCAATGAGAATCAAGATTGTTGAATTCGACTTTGAGCAAAATCGTGTGATGCTCAAGCACGCGACTGTATTCATCCAATCCTGTTAGTAAAACTCGAGCATCAGTCGCCATGGAGATACCTCCTTAGAGCTTCGCTCTTCATGTTCAGGAATTCGACATAATTTGGACCATCTGAAGTGACATATCGTTTCATTGTTTCCTCAAAAGGGCTCCAGATGGCGTCGTAGTCCTTGCGCCACTGGTCCTGCCAGTGTGGCGATACCCGGTCGTGTTGTGTTGCCAGATCCGATATCGATGCCCGCAATGTCTCATTGAATTGGGTCAGCAATTGACGAAAGTTTTGCATCGCGAAGTATTGTTCGTCCATGCTCATTTGGTTTTTCTCCTTCCTGAAAGCTCGTCCCCAATGACTCGAACTTGATCAGTTAAGGACTCGTTCTGCGCAACCACAGCCGGATCACTGCTGTAAGGTTTGAATCGCACGGATGCATCGCTCTCGACGTCGACATACAGCGCACAGATTGGCGTTGGCCCATCAAGTTGCAACTGCGAGGCTCTTCGACTTCTCGTTAGAGTGTGAGAGTCGTCTTCGGACATCTGGAGTGCGACGCGGTGGCGAAAGTTGACCAGCCCGCGCCGCTCATCGATTACGTTGACCATCGGTCTTACTCCGGAGAAGCTTAGGACGAGGTGAATTCCGAGCGGCGGGCCCTCCACGTAGAGTCGCCTCAGGTTCTCACCAGCCGGAGATGCGACTAGTGAACCGTACGCGTCCGGCTTTCTTCGCAGCGTTTCGATGCCGTCGAGTTCGGTCATCGTTACAAAGATTGAGCGCTCGCCGACCAGCTTCTCTTCTGCCAAGGCCTTGCGCCGATCGAGCTCCGCAATAAGATCCGACAGAACGGCCTCAACCTGCTTTGGCTCTTTGCTAAAGCGCGTCGCAAAACCAGTCTGAATTAGAACATCAGCGACAGTTTGAAGGACACCGTTCCAGCTTGATCCGGCAATGCTTCTGTCGACCGTCACAAACTCTGTGTTCGATGGATCGAGATTTGAAATCAAGCTCACAAGGATGGCCGCCAGCATGCCGTAGCGTGCGGAATTCGCTCCACCAATGATCAAGGCGTTTTCCGAAACCCGCCGGCGAAAAACCAACATGGCTTGGCCCCGGACGTTGAATTGCTGACCCAACCAAACAGCGCGAGGATGCTCTTCAGGAAACCAGTCCACAATTCCAAGACCCCCTGTCTCGATAGGCTGTCGAGCGAAGGTCGCAAACTCTTGTGAAGGCATCCACTCCGGATGCCGCAACAGGCGCGTCAGATAGGGGTTGTCAATCAAACTCGGTTGGGACTTACCATTGAAGATCACTCGCCGAGGCAAACTATCATCTGGAAGTGATTGCGACTTCTCTGCAAGCGCTCGCAGCAGCGTATCGAGCCGGGGTAGCG
>Ga0137401_10001171_pt1 | contig 11159 bp, 8 predicted proteins | sample CZOMad1_1_16fung_FD_108286 | JGI IMG/M metagenome (GOLD analysis project Ga0137401, IMG submission 108286) | Vadose zone soil fungal communities from Angelo Coast Range Reserve, California, USA - CZOMad1_1_16fungal (Illumina Assembly) | ecosystem: Environmental > Terrestrial > Soil > Vadose zone...
ATCCTGATCGGCAAGCTCCTCACCGACGAGGAGTTGCGAGAGGCGTTCGAGCAAAACCCGCACGGGGTGTTGGTGTGGCTGCTGCGGCAGGGTCTCCAGCTGAGCCGACTCGAGATGGAAGCGCTCACGTCCATCAAGCCGTCGGACTTGGGCGGTCTCGCTGACCTAATCGACACACGCCTGCAGAAGGCGTCGCTGAGGAGGAGGTATATGACACGCACGGTTCAGGACACGGACACGCTTCCCACCACGCCGCTCGGTACGACCGGTATGCGGATCACACGCGTCGGCTTCGGCGCGTGGGCGATCGGCGGCGGCGGTTGGACCTTCGCCTGGGGCAACCAGGATGACACGGCGTCGATCGCGGCGATCCGTCAAGCCGTCGAGCGCGGCATCAACTGGATCGATACCGCGGCCGCGTACGGCCTCGGCCACTCAGAGGAGATCGTCGCCCGCGCGTTGCAGGGCATCCCGCTCGACGACCGGCCGTACGTCTTCACCAAGGCGGGCCTCGTGTGGGACGAGCGCAACCGCGCCGCCACGCCCCGCCGGATCGGGGATCCGTTGAGCCTGCGCCGCGAGGTCGAGGCCTCACTCCGCCGGCTCGATGTCGAGCGCATCGATTTGTACCAGATGCATTGGCCTGCCGAGGACGGCACCCCGCTCGAAGACTACTGGGGGACCCTGTTGCAGCTGAAAGAAGAAGGGAAGGTCCGCGCGGTCGGGCTCTCCAATCACAACGTGGCGCAGCTCGACGCGGCCGAGCGCCTCGGGCATGTGGACACCCTGCAGCCGCCGTTTTCGGCGATCCGCCGGGAAGTTGCGGCCGCGGAGCTTCCCTGGTGTGCTGCACACCGCACGGGGGTCATCGTCTACAGCCCGATGCAGTCGGGCCTCCTGACGGGCGCGTTCAGCCTCGAGCGGGCCGCCGCGCTGGGTGCGGACGACTGGCGCTATCGCTCTCCCGACTTTACGGGCCTTGGACTGCGCCGCAATGTCGCCCTGGCGGACGCGTTGCGGCCCATCGCCGAGCGTCACGGCGTGACGGTTGCCGCAGTGGCGGTGGCCTGGACGCTCGCCTGGCCGGGCGTGACTGGCGCGATCGTCGGTGCGCGCTCCCCGGCTCAGGTGGACGGCTGGATCGGCGCTGCCGGTCTCGAGCTGGCCGACACTGACCTGGACGACATCTCCGCGGCCATCAGACGCACCGGCGCGGGCACCGGACCGGTCCGGCCGTGAACTCCGCGTCGCGCGCGAGCGCGCTGGTCGCTGTGCTGCTGGCGGCGGCAACCGTCATGCTCGAGGGCCAGCGTCGGGCCCCGCTCATGCAGCTCGACAACGCGATCGAGTCGCTGGTCCACGACGTATCTCCCAGCATCGTGCAGGTCCTCGTGACCGGGCTCGGGCCCGTGCCGGCCCCGGGCCAGACGTTGGCGGTCGCCCACGAGCGGGTGATCGGGTCCGGCGTGATCGTGGACTCCGCCGGCTTCATCATTACCAACGCCCATCTGGTCGCCGGCGCCTACGCGTCGAGGTGATCGTGACGCCGTCGCGCACGCGCGCCGGCGAGCCGCTTCCGGCCCACGGCGGCCCCCTCCTCACCGCGCGCATCATCGGAGTGGATCGGGTGACCGACCTGGCGGTGCTGAAGGTCGACACAACCGGGCTGGCGGCCCTCCCCTTCGGCGATTCGGACCGGCTACACGAAGGCCAACTGGTGCTCACGTTCGGAAGCCCGGCGGGACTCGCCAACTCGGTCACGATGGGCGTCGTGAGCTCGGTCGCGCGCGAGGTAGATCCGGACCGACCGGTCGTCTACATCCAGACGGATGCGCCCATCAACCCGGGAAACTCGGGTGGTGGCCTGGTGAGCACCGACGGCGCGCTCGTGGGAATCAATGCCTTCATCCTGTCGCAGAGCGGCGGAAGTGAGGGGCTCGGGTTCGCGATCCCCAGCAACATGGCGGCGTTCGTCTACCGGCAGCTCCGGGCCTACGGCCACGTACACCGGGGCATGATCGGGGTGACGGGCCAGGAGATCACGCCGGTGCTTGCCAAGGGCCTGGGACTGCCGCGCGACTGGGGCATCCTCGTCGCGGACGTTGCTTCCGGCGGTCCGGCGGCGAGCGCTGGATTGGAGAGTGGCGACGTCATCGTGCGACTGAACGGAAGGCCGGTGGCGACCCTCGCCCAGTTCGTGGCTGACGTGACGATGGGGAGTGCCGGCCGGCCCGTGCAGCTCGACGTGCTCCGCGGTCCCGTGGCACTCACGGTTCGCGTCCCCGTGTCTGAGCAACGGGACAGCCTCGATCGGATCATGACTTCGCTCGATCCCGAGCGGAACCTGGTGCGGAAGATCGGGGTGCTCGGCGTGGCGATCGACTCAACCGTGGCGGCGTTCATGCCTGGGCTGAGGATTCGGAGCGGCGTCCTCGTCGTCGCACAAGCGGTTGACGCCGGGGGTACGCAGACCGGCCTCGCGGCGGGGGACGTCATCCATACGGCGAACCGCACGCCGGTCAGGGCTCTCGAAGATCTCCGCGCCGCGCTGCGCGCGCTGAAATCGAGCGACGCCGTCGTGCTCGGCATCGAGCGCGACGGGGGCTTGCTGTTTCTGCCGTTCGAGCTCAACTGATGGACCTGAAACCCGTTTTCGCAGCTGGCCTGATCGCGTTGCTTCCCCCACGCGGCGTCGCGCAACAGCCGATGGTCGTCGTGGACACGGCCGCGGACACCGTGACACTCGGTCCCCGGCTGTCGCTCGACGCAGTGGTTGCGCGAACTCTGGCGCACAGCCCCGGCATGGCCGGGGCGCGAGGCGTCGTACGTGACGCTTCGGCGGCACAACGGGTGGCGCTGGGCGCCTACCTCCCCAGTCTCTACTTCAATTCGGCCGCCGGCTGGAGCGACCAGACAGCCACAGGCCCAGGAGCGATCGGGGCTCCCGGCGTCGCTCAAACGAGCGCGGCGAACACGTACGGCGCGGGAGTCGCCGCCGCGCTGGACCTGTTCACGGGCGGCCGCCGCGGCGCTCAGCGGAGCGCGGCAGACGCCTTCAGCCGTGCGGCGGACGCAGGAATGATTTCTCAACAGTACGCGACGATCCTGACCGCTAAGACGGGCTACTTCGACGTGCTTCGCGCGCGCGAGCTGGTACGCGTCGCCAGGGAATCGATCGCCCAGACCGGATTGGGACTGGCGTACGCCAGAGACCGCGCAGCGGCCGGCACCGCCACCCGCTCCGACGTGCTACGGGCCCAGCTCGCCCTCGCGACAGCTCGGCGCCAGTGGCTGGCGGCCGAGGATACCCTCGGGATGAGCAGTGCGGCGCTCGGTCGACTGGTCGGCGCCGATGGACCGGTTGACGCCGAGCCCGCCACCACGCTCGACCCCACACCGCTGGCCCTCGGTGATTCGGCGCTGCTGGCGCTCGCTCCGACGACGGCACCGGTCGTCGTGAGCGCCGACGCTCAGGCGAGCGCGAGCACGGCGAACGTGCGGGCGTCGAAGACCGAGTACGTGCCGACCATAACCGTGGGGGCGGGATACAACTGGGCCAACGCCTCCCAGGTGCCCGGCGGGCTGCGGGCCGGCTGGATCGTCACGGTCGGCACGTCTTTTCCACTGTTCAACGGTTTCGTACGTGAGGCGACGATCACCCAGGCGGAAGCGGCGGCCGACTTCGCGATGGCCACCTCCGCCGACGCGAAGCGCTTCACCCGCGCCGAAGCGCAACGGCTGATCGGCAGTCTGCACGTGGCGGAGCACGATATCGCCCTGGCGGGCGAGTCCGTGCGGCTCGCGACCGAGGATCTGCGTGTGATCTTGGCGCGGTATCGTGCCGGGATCGCCACGATCCTCGACGTACTCACCTCGCAGGCCGCGTTGGTGCAGGCGGAGCTCGATCTCGTGAGCGCGCACTTCAATTATCAGCTTAGCCGGGCCTCGCTTGAGGCGCTGCTCGGGCGGGACCTGTGAGGCACCGGCCATGATGTGGATCGTTCGCATCGCGCTGCGGCGCCCCTATACGTTCGTGTGCGGCGCGATCCTCGTGTTCATCGGTGGCATCGTGGCGATTGCCTCCATGCCGGTGGACATCTTCCCCGCGATCCCGCTCCCGGTGGCCACGGTGATCTGGCAGTACCAGGGGATGTCCCCTGAAGAGATGGAGCAGCGCGTCGTCACGATCGTCGAGCGGTCCTACTCGGCGACGGTCAACGACATCGAGCATATCGAGTCGCAGTCGCTGGACGGCCTCGCGGTGATCAAGGTGTTCTTCCAGCCCACCGCGGACGTGGCGACGGGCGTGGCCCAGCTCACCGCGTCGTCCCAGAGCAACACCAGGATTCTACCGCCGGGGATCACGCCGCCCATCATCCTACGCTTCAACGTAACCGACGTGCCGATCCTCCAGATCGGCGTGGGCTCGAGCACCATGTCGCAAGCCGAGCTGAACGACTATGTGTCCAACTTCGTGCGCACGCCGCTCGCCACGGCGCAGGGCTCGACCATCCCCTTCCCTTACGGGGGCGCGCCCCGGCTGATCAACGTCGACATCGATTTAGCCCGGTTGTACGCAAAGGGGCTCTCTCCGGCGGACGTGAGCGCCGCCGTCAACGCGCAGAACGTGATCCTCCCCGCGGGGTCGGCAAAGCTGGGGAGCCGGGAATACAGCGTGCGGCTGAACTCGAGCCCCGACGTCGCCGAGCAGCTCAACGACATGCCGATCAAGCAGGTCAACGGGGCGATGGTCTACATCCGCGACGTCGCCCATGTACGCGACGGCGCCGGCGTCCAGACCAACATCGTGCGTCAGAACGGACAGCACGGCACGTACATGAGCGTGCTCAAGAACGGGAGCGCCTCGAGCCTGGCGGTGGTCAACCGCGTGAAGGCGCTGCTCGCGGCGCTCAAGCCGGCACTGCCGCCGTCGCTCGACGTGCAGCTGCTCGTGGACCAATCGCTGTTCGTACGCGCCTCGATCTCGGGGGTCATTCGCGAGGCGGTCATCGCCGCCTGCCTCACGGCGCTCATGATTCTCCTCTTCCTCGGGAGCTGGCGCAGCACGCTCATCATCGCGACCTCGATTCCGCTCGCGGTGCTGTGCTCGATCATCTGCCTCGCGGCGCTGGGGCAAACCCTCAACGTGATGACCCTGGGCGGGCTGGCACTCGCCGTGGGCATCCTCGTGGACGATGCGACGGTCGAGATCGAGAACGTGAACCGCAACATGGCCCAAGGGAAGGAGATCCTGCGGGCCATTATGGATGGAGCGGCGCAGATCGCGACCCCGGCGTTCGTGTCCACGATCTCCATCTCGATCGTGTTCGTGCCGCTGTTCTTCCTCAGCGGCCCGGCGGCCGCGCTGTTCCGGCCGCTGGCCATGGCGGTGGTGTTCGCCGTGCTCGCCTCGTACCTGCTGTCGCGGACGGTGGTGCCGACGATGGCCCGCTACCTCCTCGCGGCCGACGCCCACCGCCGCGCCACCGGCGATGGCGTGCCACACGGTCCGATCGAGCGGGTGAGTGCGCGGTTCGAGGCGGCCTTCGAGCGCTTCCGGGCAGCCTATCAGAGCATCCTGGCGTTGGCCCTCGAACACCGGCGGTTTGCGCTCGGCGCAGTCGGCGGCTTCGCAGCGCTCTCCCTGGTCTTGGTCCCGTTCATCGGGGAGGACTTCTTCCCGACGACCGACGCCGGCGCCTTCCAGCTCCACCTGCGCGCGCCCGCCGGGATGCGGGTCGAGGAGACGGAGCTCATCGCCGCCGCCGTGGAACGGACCATTCGGCGCGTGATCCCGCCCGCCGAACTGGGACTCATTCTCGACAACATCGGCATCAACCGCAACGCGATCAATCTGGCCACCAGCGGGACGGCCACGCTGAATGCGGCGGACGCCGACCTGCTGGTCCAGCTGACACCGAACCGCCGCACCGCGACGGCGGAGTACGTGCGGCGCCTGCGGGCCACGCTCCCGACCGAGTTCCCCGGCGTGACCTTTTTCTTCGTACCGGCGGACATCGTGAACCAGGTGCTCAACCTTGGCCTGCCCGCCCCGCTCGACGTCCAGGTGGTCGGCCAGGACAAGATGGCCAATTACGGCGTCGCCAGCCGCCTGGCCGCCGAGCTGCGGCGTATCCCCGGCGCGGTCGACGTCCGGGTGCAGCAGGTGGTGAACATGCCCGAGTTTCTGTTCTCCGTGGATCGAGTCCGGGCGCAGCAGATCGGCCTCACGCAGCGCGAGGTGGCGAGCAATCTTCTCATCTCGCTCTCCTCCAGCGGGCAGACCGCGCCCAATTTCTGGCTCAACCCGCAGAACGGCGTGAGCTACAGCGTGGCCGTCCGCACGCCCTTGTCCAAGATCAATTCGCTGGACGCGCTAACGAACACGCCGGTCACGGCACCGGGACTCAGCGCCCCGCAGCTGTTCGGCAATCTGGCGACAGCGAGCCGCCAGACCACCTTCGCCGTGGTGAACCACTACAACACGCAGCCGGTGTCCGACGTCTACGCCGCGGTAGACGGCCGGGACCTGGGCGGAGTCGCAGGCGATGTGGACCGCGTCATCGCCAAGATCGTGCCGTCTCTGTCGAAGGGGACGCACATCGTGGTGCGCGGTCAGGTCGCGAGCATGCGGTCATCGTTCGTGGGTCTGGGGTTGGGAGTGCTCTTCGCGATGGTGCTCGTGTACCTGCTGCTCGTGATCAACTTCCAGTCCTGGCTCGATCCGCTGGTGATCGTGATGGCGCTGCCCGGGGCGCTTTGCGGGATCGTGTGGATGCTGTTCACGACCCAAACCACGTTCAACGTCCCGTCGCTGATGGGCAGCATCATGGCCCTGGGCGTCGCCACCGCAAACAGCGTCCTGCTCATCACCTTCGCGGATGAGCAGCGGCGGGAAGGACGCTCTGCCCTCGAGGCAGCCCTCGAGGCCGGCTCCGTGCGGTTGCGGCCCGTCTGCATGACGGCGCTCGCGATGATCATCGGGATGCTGCCGATGGCGCTCGGCCTGGGCGAAGGTGGCGAGCAGAACGCTCCGCTCGGCCGCGCGGTGATCGGAGGACTGCTCGTCGCCACGTGCTTCACCCTGGTGGTCGTGCCGGTGCTGTACAGCATTCTGCGCGTCGCGCCGCCCACACCACCGATTGTCATCCCCGAGGGACACGCATGAGCGCCATACCGGAGATCCTGGAGCAGCTCCACCCTGGCGAGGGCGGTCACGCACCCGCGCCCGCCTCGCCGCGACGCCGTGGGATCACAGGGCTCGGAGGAGGGGGCGCAATCGCCGGGGGCGTGTTAGCGGTCGCCCTGTTGACGGGGATTGTGCCGCGCGTGGCGCAGCGCCACCGGCTGACGGCCGCTGCGGCCGCCGTCGATGTCGCCGTGCCCACCGTGAGCGTGACCAGGGTGACGCATGACACGAGCCCGTCGAGCGTCAGTCTTCCGGGCGCGCTCACCGCCGTGCGGACGGCCGCCATCTACGCGCGGACCCCGGGTTACGTGCGCCGGCGCTTGGTCGATATCGGCAGTCGCGTGCGCGCAGGTCAGCTCCTCGCCGACATCGACGCGCCAGACCTCGATCAGCAAGTGGTGCAAGCGCGCGGGGTGGTGGCGCAGACGCGCGCAGCGCTGCAGCTGGCTCAGGCCAACCTGGCGCGCTGGCGGGCGCTCGCGGCCGACAGTGCGGTGACGCTCCAGGAGCTCGATCAGATGCAGGCGGCCTTCGACGAAGCGGTAGCCAATTCGAATAGCGCCGAGGCCGACCTGCGGCGGCTGGTGCAGCTGCAGGCATACGAGCGCGTGGTCGCGCCGTTCGCTGGCGTGATCACGGCGCGCAACGTGGACGCCGGGGCCCTGGTCGGAACGGCGGGCGGGGTGAGCGAGACATTGCCGGCGGCAACCGGGAGCGCGCCGGGGAGCCTGTTCACGGTCGCCCAGACCGACACTCTGAGCGTGTACGTGACTGTGCCCGAAGACTACGCCGCGGCGGTCGCTATCGGGCAGCCGGCGGTGGTGACGTTGCCCGCGCTCCCCGGCGATACTCTCCGCGGGCGCGTGGCGCGCACGGCAGGATCGCTCGATGCCACCGCACGGACGCTGCTCACGGAGGTGCGGGTGGCGAATCCCAAGGACGCGTTCCTGCCCGGGATGTACGCCCAGGTGCAACTCGCGCTCGGCCCGGGCACGCCGCCGCTGCGCCTGCCCGCCACCGCGCTGGTGATCCGTGACGGCCCCCCGCAGGTCGTAACGGTGGCTCCCGACTCCACCGTGCGGTACCAGACGGTGACGGTCGGGCGCGATCTCGGGAGCTGGGTCGAGGTCACGGGTGGGCTCGCTGTCGGCAGCGTGGTGGTGATCAATCCGGCCGACGACCTGCGCGACGGGGCCCGCGTGCAGGTTGCGCTGGACAGTACCAGATCGGCAGTCGCCTCAAAGGACACTTCCTCGCGGAGTAAGCCGCAGTGAAGACGCGTACCCTGTCGAGGACCCAACACCATGAACCGTCGTGAATTTCTGCTGACCGGCGCTGCTATGGGCGTGTCCGGACCGGCGCTCGCCCTGATGAATACGATGGACCACGACAAGTCTCGCATGGGGGGAAGGCCGCTTGGTCAAATGATGCGGTCTGCGCCCGTCGCAGGTCCTATCCTACCCGAAGGCGCTCCGCTGCGCGAACTGCCGCGTCTCGCCAACATGGCGACCGCGGAGGGGCGCTTTGAGGCCGAGCTTATGGCTGGGGCGGCGAAGGCGCGTTTCGCGGATGGGCTCGATACGCCAATCCTGGCCTATAACGGCGAAAGTCCCGGACCGGTGATCGAGGTCGCCGAAGGCGACCGAGTGCGCATCACCTTTCGAAACGCGATCCCAAATCAGGCGAGTACGATCCACTGGCATGGCATGCCGGTGCCGGCCGACCAGGACGGCAATCCGGTGGATGCAGTCGCGAGCGGTGATGGCCGGACCTATGAGTTCACGCTGCCGGAGGGGAGCGCCGCTTCCTACTGGTACCATCCACATGTGAGCAGGTTGACCGCCGAGCAGGTCTATCGCGGGCTTGCCGGAGCCTTTCTGGTGAAGCCGAAGGTTGGTCCGATCCCTGCCGCCTATGGTGACACCGTCCTCTTCTTCACCGACCTCCGGCTTGCGGCCGACGGATCGCTGCCGGCGGATAGCATGGCCGATCGGATGAACGGCCGTATCGGCGATCACGTGCTGGTGAACGGGCAGAAACAACCCGTCCTCACTGTGCAGCCGGGGACCCGCCGGCGCTTTCGACTGTTCAACGCTACGAATGCTCGCTTCCTGCGCCTGACATTCGGCGACGCACCAATGACAATCATTGGCAGCGACGGAGGCTTGCTCGCGGCGCCGGTCCGAGGCGCGACCGAAATCCTTCTGTCGCCGGCGGAGCGGGCCGAAGTGGTGGTGGCATTCGAGAAGGCCGGAAGCTTCGCCCTGCGGACGCTGTCCTACGATCACGGCTGGATGGGGCCGGGACGCCCCGACGACCGTGATCTGACCCTCATGTCCGTTGTGGCAAGAGGAGCCGCTTTGGCCGAGATGCCGCCTCTCCCCGAGGCTTTACGGCACGTCCCGGAACTCGCCGCGTCGGCGGTGCGACGCCGTTTCGTCTACGGAGAGTCGATGACGATGCGCGGGCCCGGCGGCATGACCATCGCCTTCATGATCAACGGGAAGACCTTCGACATGGCCCGCGTTGACGTCGAGATGAGAGCCGGGCAGATCGAGCTCTGGGAAATCCAGAACCCGACCGACATGGATCATCCCTTCCACATCCACGGCACCCAGTTCCAGGTCGTCGAGGTTGAACGGAACGATCGCATCTCGAGGCCACCCTATCGGGCCTGGAAGGATACGATCAATGTGGCCCGCGGTGCGACCGTTCGGATCGCCGTGCGTCAGGAACTCGCCGGCCGGCGTCTGTATCACTGCCACATCCTCGAGCACGAAGACCAAGGCATGATGGGGATCGTGGATGTGGTCGCGTGAGGCGGCGACCGGCCGGCATCATCGATCGCCGTGCCTCAGGCCTCACAATGCGAATGCATACACTCAGGAGGACGTATGAAGACGCTGCTTGCTCTCGCAGTTGCCGCCGCCGTAATCATGGTGCCCCTGTCCGCACAGGGTCGTTCCAGAGGGGGGCGTTCCGGCGGCCAGATCCCGAGGGAGCCTTCCCGGCGAGAAAGCCCCAATGCTGCGCCTGAATGGGAACACGGGCGGGAGGGCGGTGCGATCCCGTATGTGCGGGGCGACCACTGGTACGGACACGCCGCACCCAATGACCCGCGCTTTCAGCTCGCACGCCCGTTCGAGCACGGTCGCTTCGCCCTGTCGGGACCGGGCCATGTCTACTCGGTGCTGCGAGTCGATCTCGGCGCCCGCCGGATGTGGCTGCCGGGAGGGTTCTCGTTCGAGGTCGCGACCTGGGACTGGGCGCTCACCGCACCATGGTGCTGGGACTGCGATCAGTTCGTCGTCTACGACGACCCCGACCACATCGGGTGGTACCTGCTCTACGATGTCCGCTTCGGGGAGTACGTCCACGCGCAGTACTTGGGGCTGTAGCAATGAGCGCGAGGCACGAATTCCTGGGCCAGGGCGGCCCCGGGCCACTTATGACCGGAAGACAACAATGACTTGCACCAATCGACTCCTCTTGGCCTTCGGTCTCACCGCAGCGGTCATGGGTTGCACCCGCGCCGCGGGCGATTCCGCAGTACGACAGACTGGCGGCGCAGCGGACGAGCCGTTTATCGCCGCCAGCGGTGCCGCGATGGAGCAGATGATGCAGGCAATGGCAATCCGGCCCTCCGGTGATGTGGACCGTGATTTCGTCGCCATGATGATCCCGCATCACGAGAGCGCCATCGCCATGGCGAAAGCCGAGCTCCGCTACGGCAAGAATGAGCAGCTGCGGCGCATGGCCCAGGAGATCGTCGTGACGCAGCAGCAGGAGATCGCGGCGATGCGGCTGGCGCTGCCATGACACGCATCGTCGGCACCGCCTTCGTCGCGGCCACAGCCTTCACCGCCGGGCACCACCTGGCGGGCCAGGGAGTTCCCGTCAGTCACAGCGACCGTGTGTATGCGGCGGAGCAGTTCTCGAACACCGTTTCCGTCAGCGATCCCGCAGACAA
>Ga0137401_10001172_pt1 | contig 11159 bp, 8 predicted proteins | sample CZOMad1_1_16fung_FD_108286 | JGI IMG/M metagenome (GOLD analysis project Ga0137401, IMG submission 108286) | Vadose zone soil fungal communities from Angelo Coast Range Reserve, California, USA - CZOMad1_1_16fungal (Illumina Assembly) | ecosystem: Environmental > Terrestrial > Soil > Vadose zone...
CTTTCTGTCTGAAGGATCGGCGCATCGCCGGAAACCGTAACTTGGTCGCTGGCGGCACCCACAATTAGGCTGAAATCCACGCGTATTGTTTCCTGCACCGGAAGCTGGATCGTCTGTGTCGTCGTCTTGAACCCAGGAGCCTCTACGGAAATTTTGTAAGGAGCCGCAGACAACTCCGGCAAGGTGTAGCTGCCTTCGCTCGTTGTAGTGGTTTCGAACGACGCTCCAGTGTTGGTATTGACAGCTATGACTTTCGCACGTGCCACAGCGGCGCCGGATGGATCGGTCACCGTTCCCGTGATCGTGCCCCGGTCGCTCTGAGCAAAGCCTGTTAGCGCAGATGCACAAGTCAATACCACCAGGGTCCACAACATTCTGAAAAGTTGGCTTGTTTTCATAACTCACCCCGAAACTTCGCCCCCGGCAGTGGAAATGGGAGGCAGAAGCTGATTGGCGTGCTGCGCTTGCAGCCGCCTGATTATCCTTAGCCCTGAAATGTAATCGGTTACATTCCCCCAAAACTGCCGGAGAACATACCTTTCACAATCTAGCTTGTCAAGCATTTATGTGATAAAAACTAGTTGTGATGCGAATGCAATCCCTTTTGTCGCCAAGTTCCCGAGCTCCACTCTGGCTGGGGGCCTCATAAGCAAATGAACATCAAGCAGGTGGCCAAGAAAGCCAGAGTTTCTACGGCGACGGTCTCGCGCATCATCAATGATTCATCGCTCGTGAGCCCCGACACGGCGCGGCGGGTCTGGCGGACAATCCGCAAGCTCGACTATCATCCGGATAGCCAGGCACGCAGCCTTGTCTCCGGCCGTAGCCGCATTCTCGGTCTCATTATTTCTGATATCACCAACCCTTTCTTTCCGGAGTTAGTGAAAGGGTTTGAAAATCTGGCTCTGCAGAATAACTACGAAGTCGTTCTCACCAACACGAACTACGATCCCGCCCGTATGGCCACTTGCGTCCGCCGTCTCCTGGAACGCAGGGCAGAGGGCGTGGCCATCATGACTTCCGAAATGGATCCGGAACTGATCGACGATCTGGCTCGGCGTGGCATTCCGATTGTCTTCCTCGACGTGGGAAGGGTTCGCGACCGCATCAGTAATATCCGCGTGGATTATGCGCAGGGCATTCGCGAAGCGGTCGATCATCTCATCACCGTGGGCCATCGCCGCATTGGATTCATCAGCGGGCCGATGAATTTGAAATCCGCGCGCACCCGCAAGTCCGCATTTCTAAAATGCTGGAGCGCGTATGGCCTTGTCGGGGACAGCGGTCTGATGGTCGAGGGCAACCACAAGATCGACGGCGGCGAATTGACCATGTTTCGCCTTCTGCAGTTGAAGCAACGGCCCACCGCGGTTCTGGGCTCCAACGATCTTAGTGCCATAGGAGCCTTTCGGGCCATCCGTCTCGCGGGCTTGCGCATTCCCGAAGATATCTCCGTCGTCGGCTTCGACGATATTGATTTTGGCCAGTTCACCCATCCCCCTCTCGCTACCATCCGGCTCTCGCGCACGGAGCTGGGTGGGAAGGCTTTCAATGCCCTGTTCCGAATTCTTCGCGGAGACTCGAAAGTAGGCGAGGAATATAACGTCGAGACCCATTTTGTAGTCCGCGAGTCAACAGGTCCGCCTCCAAATAGCGGCCACTAAGGACCAATGAAGCTTCTTGGGGGCTGAGTTAGGGCTTGCTCGCTGCAGTTTTCGGCTCGGTGATTGTCAGAATCTGGTTGGCCGTGACATTTTCGACTCGCTGCACCACGCCGCTTGGCCACCGGATTTCCAAGTATTTTGCGGAGGGCTCGGTGTCTAGGCCGAAGTGAACACGGCGATCGCTTGCGGAGAGATAACTCCCTGCCGTGCTCACGGTCGCGTATTGCTCCTTTCCAGATGCGCCCACCAGCTTAATCACGGCGCCGATGCCATCGCGGTTACTTTTCTGGCCGACGAGGCGAAGGAGCAGCCAGTTGTTCGCGTTTCCGCCCTCATTTCTCAATACGTAGGCAGGACCATTATTGGTGGTGATGATCACATCCAGGTCCCCATCGTTATCGATGTCCCCGACTGCTAGGCCACGGGCAGCCCATTGCCGCTGGAATACTGCGCCGGACTGCGCTGAAACATCTACAAACTGCTTCCCGGAGTTGCGCAGCAGCAGAGGCGGCTCAAGATAACGCAGGTGGGGAAAAGTGAGCTGAATTGTATCGAGCACGTGACCTTGCGCGACGAATAAGTCTTTCCAACCGTCATTGTCATAATCCATGAACTTGACGCCCCACCCCGAGTAGGGCTGGGAGATCGCACCCAAGCCGGAATTCGGAGACTCGTAGGTGAACGTGCCGTCCCCCGAGTTATGGTAGATCGCATATTGCTGGCCAGAAAGATTTGTCATGACCATGTCCGGCCAGCCGTCGTTGTCGTAGTCGGCGAAATCCACTCCCATGCCGGCGTAAGTTTGTCCGTTGTCATCCACTGCGGTGCCTGCGAGAAGGGCAGTATCTTCGAAGGTTCCGTTTCCCTTGTTGCGGTATAGAGACTGGCGGACTGAATCATTGGCTACTGCCAAGTCAATGTGGCCATCCCGATCAAAGTCAGCGACTGCGATGCCTAGAGCTTTGCCGCCCGCAGCGCCCATTCCCGCCGTTTTAGACACTTCGGTAAACCGCCCACTACCCTCGTTCTTGTACACGAGAAGCGAGACGCCGCCAAACACGTCCGGATGGCAATAGGCCCGGTACCCGGGCCGGTGCTCACCGCAGTAGATGTTCCTATCAAATGACCAGTCCAAATAGCGAGCCACAACTAGGTCCAGCAAACCATCATTGTCTAGATCGACGAAGGCAGCGCTTGTGGACCAGCCTGCGCCGGCTACGCCCGCTGTTTCGGTGACATCCGTGAAAGTGCAATTTCCATTGTTGTGATACAAACGATTGCGCGGGTAACCTGTGACGTAGAGGTCTTCGTTGCCATCGTTGTCATAATCGCCCGTTGCCACACCCATCCCATACTCGACACCCGCAACTCCACTCTTTTCTGTAATGTCTTCAAACTTGCCGTCTGCCTTCTGATGGTAGAGACGGTTGAAATAACGCGGATCGTCTTTGTGAGGAACGGCGCTCTTCGGCATCGGATCCTCGATGCGGGCGCCATTCACGAAAAAGATGTCCAGCCGGCCGTCGTTGTCGCAGTCGAATAGCGCCACGCCTGAACCCATCGTCTCCAAAAGATATTTTTGTGTTGTCGGCGAGGATTCATGTTTGAAGCGAATTCCGAGTTCTTGCGTCACGTCGGCAAACTTGACGGCAGGGGGTGTAGCTTTTTCGGCCCGGGGCCCGGTAACCGGAGGTACTGGAACTTGCGCCGTTGCGGAAGACAGACACAACACGATTTGCCACGACAACCACGGTAGCGTGCTCCTGCTGATTTTAGCGCGGTGAAGGGTCATTCTCACTGTTTCCGTGAGACCTGATTTAATGTAATCGATTACAATACTCCTGGTACCCGGCTATCATACACCGCCTAATCTGGAAGGAGGCAGGTCAAGGGCATGCGAATCGCTCGCTGGTCGCGGATTACCATCTCTTCTTTCGCGATGTTCACTCTCTGGTTGCCTGGTTGCGGGAGTGACCGTTCCATTCCGCCGCCTCCACCGAGCACGTTTAGCAATCCCCTCCTGATCCAGATCCCCGCTGGAGGCACAGTTCAAGATTGTCCGGATCCGTCCATCATCCGGGGACAACAACCCGGCGACACATTCTGGTATATGTACTGCACCACCGACCCATTGAATGACACCGACAAAGACTCATTAGGCAACTTCAACTTTCACTTGATCACCATGCACAAGACCTCAGACCTTGTACATTGGAGTTATTTGGGCGATGTATTCAACATCCGCCCAGCCTGGGTGGCGCCCACTGCAGGACTGTGGGCTCCCGCCATCAAGTTTTTCAACAACAAATACTTTCTTTACTACGCCGCTTCCGACACGAGCCTTCTTGGCGGGGGCGCCGCTATTGGGGTGGCTACCAGCGTAAGCCCGACGGGTCCGTGGATCGAGAGTGGCACTCCCGTAGTCCTGCCGGAGGATTCGCCCTGTTGTCCGGGTACGCGGCGGGCCGTCATCGATCCCGAAGTGGTTCAGTCTAACGGCAAGAGCTACATTTATTTTGGCAGTTTCAACGGAGGAATCTCAGCTCGGACGCTTTCCGCAGATGGTTTGACCTCCGATCCAGCCAGTGAAACTCCTATCACTATCGACAACCGCTATGAAGCAGCCAATATCGTGCTACACGGCGGCTTCTACTATATCTTCGTTTCCGTGTCGAACTGCTGCAACGGACCGCTCAGCGGGTATGCTGTTTTCGCGGGCCGTGCAGCGAATCCTTTAGGACCGTTCCTCGATAGCCAAAAAATCTCCCTGCTGGACAGCCGCGTCGGGGGCACTCCGGTCATCAGCATGAACGGGAACCGCTGGGTCGGGCCAGGACACAATGCAGTGTTTACCGACATGGCTGGGCAGGACTGGTTTCTGTATCATGCCATTGATAGAAACGCTCCTTATTTTGCGGGCGCTCCCGGATTCACCAAGCGTCCAGGAATGCTGGACGCTCTCGATTGGGTGAATGAATGGCCTGTCGTACGCGGCGGGCTCGGACCCTCCGATGCACCACAGCCTGCCCCGGCAGCGCAACCGGGAGACAAGAGTCAGTACACCCCAACGTTCGCCACACCGGACCAAGCCGGCCAGCTGATGGCAACTTTTTCCGACGAATTCAACAGCCCCACGCTCAGCCCGCAATGGAGCTGGGTGCGGCGGCCAGCTTCGGGAACCTTTGGTCTAACCGGGCAAGAGTTTCAGTTCGACACACAAAATGCAGACCTTTTTCTAGACAGCAACAATGCCTCTGTTCTCGTCGAAGCAGCGCCAGCCAGCGACTACATTGTCGAAACGCGTGTAAACTTAAATGTTCCTGCAGTAGGATGCTGTCAGAATTTTGTTCAAGCGGGTGTGGTTATCTATGGAGATGACGACAACTACCTGAAGCTCGTGCACGTATCCATCTTCGATACCAGACAAACTGAATTCGCCAAGGAACTCGCGCCTGTCCCAAACGGATTTCCTCGCTATGGAAGCACCCTGGCAGGCCCGCCCTCGGATTGGACCTGGTTGCGCATTGTAAGACGGGCCGTCACCAGCGGGGAGACGTACACCGCTTACTCCGGCATTGATGGACAGACATGGATAAAAGGCGGTACCTGGACTCACAGTCTTGGAGCCGGCGCGCGCATCGGGCTGGTGTCCATGGGCGGGTCAGGCTTCACCGCCAAATTTGACTACGTGCATGTGAGCACGTTGGCGCCGTAGCAGAGCCGGCAAGCAGATGTTTCACGGTTCCGCGCAACTGGACGCAGCACTTCCGTTTCGAACTTCGAAAAACTTGTAAACCAAGGAGGTAGAGAAAATGCGCACAGCAATACTCAAGAAAATCTGGTTCGGCTCTTTGATGAGTTTTGCATTGAGCACTTGCGTGCTGGCAGCAAAACCGCGGCCGCAGCGCTGGACAGAAAAGGCCGCCAACGAGTGGTACGCCAAGCAGCCCTGGCTCGTGGGCAGTAACTACGCGCCGGCCTATGCCATCAACGAGCTTGAAATGTGGCAGGCCGATACCTTTGACCCAAAACGAATCGAACTGGAGTTGGGTTGGGCGGAATCTATCGGCTTGAACACCATGCGTGTGTTTCTCCAGGACCTTCTTTGGCAGCAAGATCCTCAAAGCTTCAAGAAGCGTATTGAGACTTTCCTGCAGGTTGCAGACAAACACCACATCAAGCCGCTTTTCGTCTTATTCGATTCTTGTTGGGACACCAATCCGCAACTTGGGAAACAACATGAACCGCGTCCCGGCGTTCACAACTCCGGTTGGGTGCAAAGCCCCGGCGCCCGAGCCTTGCAGGACACTTCGCAATATCCCCGTCTCGAAGCTTACGTTAAAGGTATTGTCGGGGCTTTCGCAAAAGATCAGCGAGTTCTTGGCTGGGACGTCTGGAATGAGCCAGATAACACAAACCAAGGAAGTTATAGCGAATTGGAGCCGAAAAACAAAGTTGCGTTGATTCTCCTGCTTTTGCCAAAAGTGTTCGACTGGGCGCGAGAAGCGCATCCTACGCAGCCATTGACGAGCGGCGTTTGGAAAGGCGGCTGGTCCTCTCCTGAAAAACTGGACCCTATGGAAAAGATTCAAATCGACATGTCGGACATAATTTCTTTTCACAGCTACGACACGCCGGAGGAATTCGAAAAACGCATTGTCTGGCTGCAGCCCTACAATCGGCCCATTCTTTGCACCGAGTATATGGCTCGCGGCAATGGAAGCACGTTCCAGGGCTCGCTGCCCATCGCCAAGAAATATCACGTGGCCGCCATCAACTGGGGTCTGGTCGCCGGAAAAACACAAACCTATCTTCCATGGGACTCTTGGCAACATCCTTACACTGACCGCGAACCCGCCATCTGGTTCCACGAAATATTTCGCGGCGACGGCACTCCCTATCGCCAGGAAGAAGCAGATTTCATCCGCGCAATCATCGGCCGCAGGTAGCTGAAGTAAGGGAGGCTGCGCTGCTGCTACCTGGTCGAGAACTTATAGACCGTTGTCGACCGAAAGTGCTGGCCAGGCTTAAGAACGGTTGACGGGAAATTCGGATGGTTTGGTGAATCGGGAAAATGCTGTGTTTCCAGGCAGAAGGCAGAGCGGTGTGGATAGTCTTTGCCATCTTTGCCCTGAATCGTTCCGTCCAGGAAGTTCCCGCTGTAGAACTGAATACCGGGTTCGGTGGTTGAAACGTTAAGCACACGGCCTGATTGCGGGTCGTAGGCTTCCGCGGCGACGGAGAGCACCTCCGCCGAGGTGCGATCCAAGACCCAGTTGTGATCGTAGCCTTTGCCGAATGTCAATTGCTCATTGTCCTGGGCGATTCGAGCGCCGATGGCTGCCGGCTTTAGGAAGTCAAGTGGTGTGTTGCGCACGCTCCGGACTTCACCCGTCGGTATGAGGGTCGCATCCACCGGCGTGAATTTTCCGGCGTGGAGAGTGAGTTGATGCCCGAGAATGTTTCCATTGCCTTGACCCGCCAGGTTAAAGTAAGCGTGGTTGGTGAGATTGACGACGGTTTCTTTATCTGTGGTGGCACTGTACTCGATTTTGAGCGCGTTGCTATCCGCCAGCACCGTGAAGATCACCTTGGCGGAGAGATTTCCGGGATAGCCTTCTTCTCCATCCTTGCTCATATAACTGAGTTCAAGAGCTTGTCCTGCAGAGCTTGAAACATCCTTGGCATTCCACACGCGCTTGTTAAAGCCGATCAAGCCGCCATGAAGATGGTTTTCCCCGTCGTTCTTTGCCAATGTATAGGTGGCTCCATTCAGGATAAATTTTCCATGAGCAATGCGGTTTCCGTAACGTCCGATGGTGCCGCCGAAATAGGCCTTTCCATTTTCATAGCCGCTGACGGAGTCGTAGCCCAGAATAACGTCGGCCATTTTTCCATTCCGGTCAGGTGTTTTGAGCGAGACCACCGTGCCACCGTAGTTCGTGATTGCGACTTCAAATCCCGCATTATTGGTCAAAATATAAAGATCCGCAGGCTGGCCATCTTGTGTCTTGCCAAACGGCCGCTTCTCCTGTTTCGATTGTGTCTTGGAGTTCGCGAGGGCCACCATCATGGTGGCAGCAACAAGAAAAAGCATCCCGGCTGGAAGCGTGAACCTTGATTTTGTCATGACTGTCTCCTGAATCGTTCCCTGATTTAATAAAGACGAATGGAGCAAGCCCTCGTAGGCATCCGTTCAGTCAATAACGCACTGCCGCAAAAAGCAGTAGGTTAGAGAACCATGAGGATAACGACGTTGCTTTGGGATATCAATTCCGATCCATCACACACCGTAGAAGATTTTGTAGCCGCGGGGGCACTTCGCGTCCGAAGGCTTCAATCGACTTCTACACCGTGGGCCGCAACAGGTTTCAATTATCAATCGCTTCGAGGCCATAGAATTCCATGGATTTCAATACAGGCGTGAAATCTGGTTCGGGACCAGGAGGTTGACGGTTCAAATCCCTCTTGCTGCGACCACGATCAAAACACAATTTCCAAGGGGCATTAAGGGGGCACTAAGGATTCCATCCGTTTCCTTTCAATTACTTAGAAGGCCAGGCTGCACCGCAAAACTCCTTTGTTTTGTTACAATCGGTGGATTCGAATCCCACCAATCTCACGCAGACCGAAGGCACTTCTACAGTCAAGCGTTACTCGTTCAAGTCGGCAGCCAATAGAGAGTACGTAGGTCGTGTTTTCGCGTGGGGCTTCGGAAGTGAGGCGCGCCGATGGAACCTCCGGCGGCAAATCCAATTCGGGATGAAGCTCACATTCTGAAAGCCTTTGACATCGAGGGCAGCCAAGCAGGAGGATTATCTAGCTTCACAAAGGAATTTTGCAGGCCGCGCCGTTCCTGCAATGGCGAGGATTCAATCACAGGGACCGGCCTGACATAGAGAGTTGCCGGTTTGCGGGTCAGCGTCGCCGATTCAACGGAGTGAAAGGAGGGGATAAAGCTCCCCATGCCTTCCAGGAATGTCACCCGTCGAGAATTATTGAAAATTGGCGCCACCACGGCCGCAGCAGAACTCGCAGCCGTGCTTCTGCCCGGATGCGGCAGTGGAGGTACTTCCCCCGGTCCGTCCGTTTGTTCCAAATTGACTGACATCGAGCACGTGGTCATCTTCATACAGGAAAATCGTTCCTTCGACCATTATTTCGGAAGCTACCGCGGCGTGCGTGGATTCTCCGACCAGAGTCCAGCATTCCAGCAACCCGACCCAGCAAATACCACGAACCCGCCGGCAGCCGTTTCGGAAGATCTAGGTGAGCTTCGGTAAGTAGTCCTTGAAGATCAACTATTTCCAGCAGTAGCGTGGTGCTTTGGGGATGCGTTCTATTTTCGCATTCGAAGACAGTATTGCTTTATCGCTGTTCTTGTAGCATTATTGCTTCAAGATGTGGAGAGAACCGCGCACACCGAAGGCTTCCCGCTTGCGCCAGCGCAAGTTTGCATTGATTCATCGTTTGCCTCGGCTGGCTGATCAGCTTTCGGGCACCCTAACGCGTAGTTATACGCGTTGTGGAAAGCCTACTTGCCGGTGCGTTCACGGCAAAGGGCATGCCGCTTGGTCCCTGACCTACATGATCCAGGGGCGGCGACATGTGGAGCGCATTCCCGCGCAGTGGGCGGAAGAGGTAGAGCGCCGGGTAGCGGCAGGACGGGAGTTGCAGGATGCGGTCAAAGAGGTGTTAGCGGCCAACGTCCAGCTGTTGGTTTTGGCAAAACAGCAAGAGAACAAGGGGAAGAAAAGGAAGAAGTGAGCGGGCCGACGCCACGTCGTCTGCTCCATTTTGTGACGCGGCGTCTGCGACTTCGGCGCTATCTTCAGGATCCGGGAGACGGTCGCCAGCAAGGGCAGATTCCCGCACAGCTTTTGCTTTGGGGCCTGTTGGTTGGGCAAATCCTCCGTCAATCCAGCTTTCATGCCGTGGAAGCGCTGGTGCGTTCACCGGCGCGCCGGAATCTTGCTCTCGCGGGCCCCTTTTCCGAGGATGCGTTGAGCTACTTCACGGAACGCTTGGATCCGGGTCCGACCCGGCAAGCTTTGTTCTCCATCGTTCAGCGTGCCAAGAGGAACAAAGCCTTTGAGAATAGCAGCTGGATCGGCTTGGCCATCGATGGCACCAGCGCGGGATGGCGAACCCAGCAGGGTTGCGCGCTCTGTCGCCCGCAGCGCAACGCACAGCAACAGATCCTCGGCTATCAACACTATTTCGTCATGATCAGCGTGGTGGGAACCGGCCTGTCTTTGCCGCTGGATGTGGAGCCCTATGGGCCTGGAGATAGCGAGTATGTTGCCGGACAGCGGTTGTTGCGGCGGGTGATCGGCAGCGTGGGAAAGCGCTTTGCGCAATACGTGGTGGTCGATGGGGAATTCGCTACGGCGCCATTCCTGCACACCGCCGGCGATCTAGGGCTCTGTGTGGTGGCACGGCTCAAGGACAACTTGCCGGAGTTATTCACGGCCGCCCAGCAACGCTTTGCTTGCTGTCCCCCCACTGTGATTTTTCAACAGGGGCAGGATCAAGTAGAGATCTGGGACGCGGATGACTTTGATCCTTGGAACACTCTGCGCTGGGAAACCGTGCGCGTCTTCCGCTATCGCCAGCACAAGCCGGATGGCACGGTGGTGGAGGCCTATTGGCTGACTGATTTTCCATCCTCGCAGGTGGGGCCGCGTTCGCTGTTCGCCATGGCCAAGAGCCGCTGGGAGATCGAAAACCAAGGCTTCAACGAAGCCAAAAGCCGTCATGGCCTCGAACATATCTGTCATCACCATGCCAACAGTCTGCTGATCACCTGGCTGCTGGCCTGCTTGGCTTTGACCATCGAACGACTCTACCGTCTGCGTTATCTCCACCGGGGTTCGCATCCCTGGCGCAGCAGCGCAGAGCTGGTTCTCGCTCTCTGGGTCAATCTTTTTCGTCCCTGCTCTGCCGATACCAGTTGAAGCAGTCTGAAAATCCAAAACTCATTCCTTGGAACTGGATCGAACCTGCTGACGGAAACGTCCTGCAACTTTCTTCCTGCCCTCAGCCCGAACGGATTTCCTCGTCTCGAAAATGGCTGCGCTTCTCGGACTGCCCAGCGACCGCCTAAAATTCACTCCTCATTGCCGTTCTTCTGATCACGCCTTCAAATCTTCCGAAACAGCTGACCCGCCGGCCGGCGTATTGCTGCCATTCCATCTCGACTCTTCCAAGGCGAACGCAGCATGCACCCACGACATCACGCACGACTGGGTGCCACAGCATCAGAGCTGGGACAAGGGCGCAATGGATGGCTTTGTAACCTCTCGCCTCCCGATCAATACCAATGATGCAGTCCTCACCATGGGCTATTACACTCGCTTAGACCTTCCTTTTTACTATGCCGTGGCTGACGCCTTCACGATATGCGACAACTATTTCTGCTCGGTGATCGGCCCGACGGATCCGAACCGCCTCTACACCATGGCGGCTTCCATTGACCCGGCTGGACAGAATGGC
>Ga0137401_10001174_pt1 | contig 11153 bp, 10 predicted proteins | sample CZOMad1_1_16fung_FD_108286 | JGI IMG/M metagenome (GOLD analysis project Ga0137401, IMG submission 108286) | Vadose zone soil fungal communities from Angelo Coast Range Reserve, California, USA - CZOMad1_1_16fungal (Illumina Assembly) | ecosystem: Environmental > Terrestrial > Soil > Vadose...
CTTGGACCCTTCAGCAAGTCAGCGCCGGCGAAACCCGACGCCGGCTCCTGAGCCAACGTGTCCACTCTTCCCGTCTCCCTAGCTCGCACCTGCAAAGCCTGCTCCCGCGAACTGAGCGCCGGAACCTTGGCTTGCGAGCAGTGCCACACTCTGGTCCACGCCGCCGAACTGGAACAAATCTCCGCGGGCGCGCGCATGTTCGAAGAGCACGGCGAACTCCGGAAGGCGCGCGCGGCCTGGCTCAAAGCGTTGGAACTTCTTCCGCCGCAAGCCGAGCAAGCCAAGTGGGTCCGCAACAAAGCCAGCGAACTGGAACTCGCCGCCGCAGCCGAACCGGAAAAGCAGCACGCTTGGGCCAAAAAGCTCGGTCCCCTTGCGCCCATAGCGGTCCTACTTGCAAAAAGTAAATTTCTCCTGACTCTCTTCAAGCTGAAATCGTTGCTGAGCCTGGCCACGTTTTTGGCTTTTTACTGGGCGCTTTACGGACCGAAATTCGGCGTCGGCTTCGCAGTCCTTATCCTCGTCCACGAAATGGGCCACTACATCGACATCAAGCGCCGCGGCCTGCCGGCGGAAATGCCCATGTTCTTCCCGGGATTCGGCGCCTACGTGCGCTGGGCAGCGATGGGCGTCTCGCTCGCCACTCAAGCCGCCGTCAGCCTCGCGGGACCTCTCGCCGGCCTGCTAGGCGCCGCAGTTTGCGCGCTGCTCTGGTGGAAGACGGGCAACGGCCTGTGGGCCGCCCTCGCCCGCTCGTCGGCTGTACTCAACGTCATCAACCTCACCCCAGTTTGGGTCCTCGATGGCGGCAAGGCCTTTGCTGCGCTGGAAAAAACCGAGCGCATCGTGATTCTCACCGCCGCCCTGATTCTTTGCTTCGTGTTGGACGAGAAAATCTTCCTGGTGGTAGCTGCGGGCGCCACCTATCGCCTGTTCACCAAAGATTTTCCGGTGCAACCCAGCCGCGCAATCACGGCCTATTTCGCGGCCCTCCTGGTAGCGTTGGGCCTGGTGATGTACTTGATGCCGGGTCAAGGCTTCGACAGGCCCTAACCAGCCCTGCGGCTGCGCACGTTGTCTCTCCTCCAGCATCTAACCCTTGTCGTAGCAATGTGCGTACGTGCTATACTTCGAAGCCCGTCCCTCGATGGTTTTTCACTATGTGGATGGGCGCGCTGACTTGGATTTGTTCACGTCACGCAAGTAGTTGATTCAGGCCGAGCCCGGCGGGGCGGGTAATTTGGCGCCTTAAATTGGTTAGGGGGAAATATCGCAGAACGTAACTTCCGACAGGCCGATCGCACTCGAGTAAATGAACGAATCCGGGCGCGTGAAGTCCGGGTCATCGATGAAGAAGGCGGTCAGCTTGGGGTCATGCAACCGTTCGAAGCCATAAAAATGGCGCGCGAACGCGGACTCGATTTGGTGGAAATTTCACCCACAGCCGATCCGCCCGTTTGCAAAATCACTGATTACGGCAAATTTCTTTACCAGCAGAATAAAAAAGCCCACGAGCAGCGCAAGAGCAGCCGCGGCTCGCAACTGAAAGAAGTAAAGTTTCGTCCGGCAACCGCGGAGCACGACTATCAGGTTCGCAAGAACCAGATCATTCGCTTCCTCGGGGAAGGCCACAAAGTACGCGCCATGATTTTCCATCGTGGCCGCGAAATGGCGCACCAGGAAGTGGGCCGCGCCAAGATGACCCGTTTGTTAGGCGAAATCGGCGAGCATGGCCAGATCGAAACCATGCCGCGCATGGAAGGCAACGTCTTGGTTGCGTTGCTCGCACCGAAAAAGGGCGTAGCGGTAGCCAAGCCCATGCCGCAAGCGGCCCAACAAGCGCAGTAAGCTTGCTTTTGTAAGCGGCCGCCTTCCGATGCGGGCGCAGTTTTGATCATGCGATACCAAATCAATGTTGCATGGCAGTCGGCGGTAGAAAATCGGCGACGCCAACCAGAACAAAGCGAGAAAGGTTTTAGCAATGCCAAGAAACAAGTCGAAACCAAAGCTGAAGCTCAAGACCCACCGCGGCGCCGCGAAACGTTTCAAGGTCACCGCAACGGGCAAGATTATTCGCATGCATTCCGGCAAGCGCCATTTGCTGGGTACCAAAGCCCCCGGCCGCATGCGCAAACTGAAGAAGCTGACGCTGGTCAATAAGGCCGACTTGGCTTCCGTGCGGCAGATGCTTCCTTACGCTTAGAGCCGCAAACACGGTTCGGCCAGGCATTTTGTTTCAAGGTTTTCAACTTCCGCTTCACGAAGTTGAGATGCAACAACGCGGGGCGCAAGCCCCGCAAATCGCGCCGGGCAGCGCTACACGGGTGCCTGCCGGCCGATACGCCGCAAGCAATTGAAAGCGGCAATGTAGGCGCCGGACCTTAGTCCGGCGTGTCCGCGCAAAGCGGACGATTCCCTACAAGCACCACCGGAGACAAACCCGTTGCGTAACGCGTGTATTTCCGCGCGCGCCCGCACCGCGTTGTCTCCCCAAACAAAAAGGAGAAACCCATGGCTCGCGTAAAACGCGGCACAAAACGCCGTGCGCGGCGAAAGAAATACCTCAAGCGCACAAAAGGCTTTTTCCTAACAAAAAGCAAGCTGTACCAGTCCGCACAAGAGGCCGCCAACCGCGCCGATCGCTACGCCTTCCGCGACCGCCGCGTCAAGAAGCGTCAGTATCGCCGCCTCTGGATCCAGCGCATCGGCGCAGCCGCGCGCCTAAACGGCATCACCTACGGCCAGCTGATCCACGGTCTGAAAGCCGCAGGCGTCGATCTGGACCGCAAAGTGCTAGCAGACATTGCGGTGAAGGACGCTGCGGCATTTGCGAGCCTGGCAGCAACGGCGAAATCCGCCGCGCCACCGCCAGTAAAAAAGAAAAAAGCGTAGCGGCCGATAGACCACACGTGGGCGGGACCCTTCGAGTCCCGCCCGCAGTTGTACGGCCGCCGACCGTTTACCCTGAGACACGAAGGGTGGCGGGCGCCTTTGAGGTTCGGCAACAACACATCGCTGAGCTATTGTGATGACCGCACCAGAAAACAAACCCGCCCAAACCCTAGCCGCACTCGGCGCCGCGCAACCCGAGCAGGTCGTCGCGCTTTTCACGGAGATCCTCGCGCGCTTTGATGCCGACTCGGCCGTCGCGCGCGACGAGGGTTCTTGGAAGCACCTCCGCGACACTTGGCTGGGCCGCAAATCCGGTGTGCTAACCCAGATCACCGATAACTGGCTCAAACCCGCAACTTCAGAACTGAAGCGCGTCGTCGGCCAGGAACTCAACAAGCTTCGGGCACATGTCGAAGCTCAGATCGAGGCCCGCAAGCTGGCGATCGAAGCCGGCTCCGACGAATCCGCGTTGGCGCGCGAACGCGTCGATCTTTCTCTACCTGGCGTGACGCGCCCGGTGGGGTCCCATCACCTGATCCGCCAGGTCTTCCAGCAAATCGAAGACATCTTCGTGTCGATTGGATTTTCCGTCGTCGAAGGACCGGAAATCGAGACGCCTTACTACAATTTCGAAGCGCTGAATATCCCCGAATTTCATCCGGTCCGCGACGACATGGACACGTTCTACATTGACCTGCCCGAAGGCGCGCCGACTCCATTGCTGCTGCGCACCCATACGTCGCCGATGCAGATTCGCACCATGGAAAAGCGCCAGCCACCGGTCCGCGTGATCGTCCCCGGTAAGGTCTATCGCCGCGACAACCCCGACGCCACCCACTCCTTCGCGTTCCACCAAGTGGAAGGCCTTGCAGTCGACACCGACATCACGTTCTGCGATTTCACCGGCACGATTGAATACTTCGTGAAAGAGTTTTTCGGCCCCGGCGTCAAGACGCGCTTTCGTCCCAGTTATTTCCCGTTCACCGAGCCGAGCGTAGAATTCGATGTCACCTGCGTGTTCTGCGGCGGCAGCGGCGTTTCCGCCGGCGGCGGAACCTGTTCGAAGTGCAAAGGCGCCGGCTGGATCGAGCTCTTCGGCGCGGGCATGGTCGATCCCGCCGTCTACGGCTTCGTCCACTACGACCCGAAAAAAGTCAGCGGCTTCGCGTTCGGCATCGGCATCGACCGGCTGGCCATGCTTAAGTATGGCATCGACGACATCCAGGTGTTTTTCCAAAACGATCTGCGGTTCCTACGGCAATTCCCATGACCTTCACCGACTCCAAACAACGATTCTCCAGCCGGGTCGCCGACTACGTTCGCTATCGCCCCGGCTATCCCGCGGAAGCGCTCAACCTGCTGCGCAAGGAATGCGATCTGCGTTCGGGTCACGTAATTGCCGACATCGGTTCCGGCACGGGATTTCTCAGCGAGCTCTTCCTCAAGAATGGCAATCGTGTCTACGGCATCGAGCCAAACGAAGCAATGCGCCACGCCGGCGAAGAATATCTCGCGTCATACGATTCCTTCGTCAGCATCGATGCCCCGGCGGAAGCCACCACACTTGAAAGCGGCACCGTCGATTTCGTTACCGCTGGCCAGGCGTTCCACTGGTTCGAACCCGCCGCGGCCCGGCGTGAATTCCAACGCATCCTCAAGCCGGCCGGCTGGGTCGTTGTGCTCTACAACGACCGCCAAATGGATTCTGCATTCGCCAACGCTTACGAAGAGCTGCTCGTGAAGTTCGGCACGGATTACACGCGCGTCCGCGACTCCTATCCGGAAAAGCAGACGATGGAGGAATTTTTCGTGGGCGGCACGGTCGCACAGCACAGCGTGCCAAACGCGCAAATTCTCGACTGGGAAGGCCTGGCCGGCCGGCTGCGCAGCAGCTCCTACGCTCCGCAAGAAGGCCAGCCAAATTACGCGCCAATGATGGCCGCCCTCGAAGAATTGTTCCGAGCCAACCAGGAAAACGGCCAGGTCCGCATGGAATACGCAACGCACGTGTATTTCGGCCGGTGGCCGCAGTCCGGATCATGACGCCTCCAACCCGATGAGACACCGCCTAATTGTCATCCTGAGCAGAGGGGAGGACCTCAACCGATCGATGATTACGATGAACGATACCGGCTACCGATTCCAGGTTAGGACGCGCGCATGAAGGTCGTCTACAGCTGGCTGAAAGACTTCGTCGACGTGACCGCGTCGCCAGACGACCTCGCTTCGCGCCTTGCCCTTTCCGGCACCAACATTGGTGGCGTCGAAAAAGGCGCGCACGGCTCCGTGATCGACGCCGAAGTCTCCTCGAATCGACCGGACTGCCTGGGCCACTACGGCATCGCCCGTGAAATCAGCGCGGTCTACAAGCTGCCGGTGAAGCCGATCTCGCCAAAGCCTGCGGAGGGCTCGGCGAAAGCCAGCGACGCAGTCGGCGTGGAAATTGAAGCCCCGGAACTCTGCGGGCGATTCACGGCTCGCGTAATCCGCGGAGTAAAAATTCAGCCATCGCCGCCGTGGTTGCGCGAACGCCTGGAAGCCAGCGGCGTCGCCAGCATCAGCAACGTCGTGGACGTCAGCAACTACGTGATGCTCGAGTTGGGCCATCCTCTGCACGCCTTCGACTACGACAAAGTTCGCGATCATCGCATCGTCGTGCGCAAAGCGAAGCCCGGCGAAAAAATTCACACGCTCGACGGCATCGAGCGCACGTTCGATCCCGCCATCTGCGTGATCGCGGATGGCGACGGCTCGCGCGCCGTCGGCATCGGCGGCATCATGGGCGGCGCGGAAACGGAAATTTCCTTCTCCACCAAAAATGTTCTGATCGAGTGCGCGTGGTTCGATCCCATCGCCATCCGCCGCGCCACCCGTACCTTGAAGCTGCACACCGAAGCCTCCACGCGCTTCGGCCGCGGCGCCGATCCGCAAATGGCCGAACTCGCCTCGCGCCGCGCGGCGGAGCTGATCCTGCAACTTGCTGGCGGCGAATTGTTGGCCGGCGTCGTGGATATTTACCCCGGCAAGCGCGCGCCCAAAAAGATGGTGCTGACGCGCGCGGAACTCCTCCGCGTAATGGGCGCCGACGTTCCCGACAAACAAATCGAAGCGAGCCTCGGCGCGCTGGGATTTTCGCCCGTACGGATCGACCAGAATCGCGGCACGGAAGGCTCGCTGCTCGCCACCTGGGAATGCACGCAACCTTCGTGGCGCGCCGAAGTCGAGCGCGAAATCGACTTGATCGAAGAAGTCGCCCGGATCTACGGCCTCGACAAATTTCCGCCGCGCTTTCCGGTGTCGCGCCAGGGCGCGGCCCGTCTGCCGAACTACGAAGCGGAAACGCGAGTGCGCGAGCGGCTGATCGGCCTCGGCTATCACGAAATAATGACGATTCCGCACGTGGCGGAAGAACGCGATGCATTATTCCGTCCGGCCAACGCGCAGCCCGCAGGCCTCGCTAATCCGCTGTCGGAAGAAGCTGGCGTGCTGCGCTCAACCGGTTTGGTGACCATGGCCGCGGCGCTGGAATGGAACCTCAATCATGGCCAACGCAACGTGCGCCTGTTCGAGATCGGCAGCCAATACCGCTTGAACGGAAATAAGTCGATCGAGACTCGCGTGTTGACTGTCGGCGCGACCGGCGAGGCCCGCGAAAAAGATTTGTATGATACCGCCCGCGCATATTCGTTCGCTGACTTGAAAGGCGATCTAGACTCCATCGGCGAACTTGCCGGCGGTTTTCAATGGAACACTCGCGAAGCCACAACTGCGAGCCACGCTTCGGCACCAATAGGCACCGATTGGCCGCACGTTGCACGCAGCGGACGCCTGGCGTTGGCGGGTGAAGACCTAGGCGACGCAGGACAGCTCGCCCGGCGCCTGGCGGACCGCTTGAAGCTGCGCCAGGACGTGTTCCTTGCGGAACTGCGGATCGAGCCCGTGTACGCTGCGATCCGCGACCTGAAAGATTCGCGCCGGTACGAAGCGCTGCCACGATTCCCGGCAGTCGAGCGCGATTTTTCGCTGCTGCTGGCGGACGGAACTCACTTTTCCGACGTTACGAAGACCATTCGCTCACTGGGCATTGCAGAAATCGCCTCCATCGAAGCGTCCGACCTGTTTCGCGGCAAGAATGTGCCAGCAGGGAAATACTCTCTGCTGGTGCGCGTAAAGTTTCAGAGCCGCGAAGCTACGCTAACGGATGCGCACATAACCGATTTTTCCGCGCGGATCGTTGCCGCCGTGGAAAAGCAACTTGCCGCGCAGCTTCGAGCGAGTTGAGGTGGGGCTCGTTTCTCGATAACTCTTTGCGCTACAATCCGATACAGCGACTCGGGGAGCCATTAAATGAGTTCACCGGTAAAAGTACAAATCTTCGGCCAGACCTACACGATTCACGGCGAGTTGGATCCGGCCTACGTCCAGAAGCTGGCGACGTTTGTCGACGACAAGATGCGCGCGATTTCGGACGCGACGTCCACCGTTGATACACACAAAATTGCTGTGCTGGCCGCGCTATCGATCGCCGACGAACTCCACAGCACGCAGCGCGATCTCGGCGAACACAATGAGATGTTGCGCGAACAAGCCGAGCGGTGCATTACGCTAGTCGAGCGCGCCTTAAAGCAAACGGCATAAATTTTCCTTCCTCATCATCCGTACTGGCTCCATTCTTTTTTTTCTGGCCCCACTTTTATTGCCTCCACTTTTTTTACTGGCTCCATTTCGTTGGCGTGCGATCCCAGCGATGCTTGCGCAGCTCGGAATGCAGCTGGTCGGGTAGGGGACCTTTGTCGCTGGCCGCGAGGTTGGACTCGACGTGATTGCGTTTGCGCATGCCGGGGATGATGGTGCTGACGTCTTTGTTGTTGAGGATGAAGCGCAAGGCCATTTCCGGCATGGTCATGCCATCGCGGACCAATGGTTTCAATGCTTCGGCGCGCTCGACGCTTTTCTTCAAGTTTTCCGGGACGAAATAGGTGTTGCGCCAATCGCCCTCAGGCCATTTGCTGTCGAGCGTGAGCGTGCCGGTGAGCGTGCCTTCGTCGAAGGGCACACGGGCGATTACCGCGACGTCTTTTTCGCGGCACGCAGGGAACAATTCGTCTTCGGGATTCTGATCGAAAATGTTGTAGATGACTTGCACGGCGTCGAAGAGTCCGGCACGGACCGCCTCCACCCCGTTGGCGGGTTGCCAACGATTAATGCTGATGCCGAGCGCGCGAACCTTTCCGGCGGTCATTAGTTTTTCGAGGGCGCGGCGCAACCGATCGTCCGCGAGCCACGCATCTTCCCAAGTATGAAACTGAATCAGGTCGAGCGTGGGAACGCCGATGTTCGTCAGACTTTTGTGAACGTATTCCTCGATGTAGTCCGGCGGATAGCAATCATTTAGAGAAAATTCCGGACGGCTGGGCCACTGCCGATTTTTCGGCGGGATCTTCGTCGCGGTGTAAAGCGTTTTTCCGGAATTGGCGCGCAGAATTTTGCCCAGCAGCTGTTCGCTGTGGCCGTCGCCGTAGGCCCACGCGGTATCGAAAAAGTTGCAGCCGAGGTCGATGGCGCTTTGAAGGGAATCGAGTGACTGGGTATCTTCCGAGCCGGTCCACCCGGCGATGCCCCACATTCCGTAGCCAATTTCACTGACGTTCCATCCGGACCGGCCGAAGCGGCGATAGTTCATGGGCATCCTCTCTGAGTTGGAAAGGCACCCATTATAGCCATGAGCGGGTCTCTCCCGTTGTCTACGGCACGGCTAAAGCCGTGCCCTGACGAAAAAACGAGGTTCTCACACCGACCCAGCCAGGCCCTATCACAGTTACTCTATATGAAGTGCAGCGCTGAAATCCTGGCAACCACGTCAGCGGGTTGCGCTACGATAGGAATGCTGAACAATCCAGAACTTGCTAGCTCTATCAGCGCGGAGGAGTTACGTGAAAATCGCGACGGCTTTTCGTACGTTTGGCGGGCTCGCCCTGAGCGGCGCCTTGGTAATGGGTCCAGCAACCCGGGGTAATGGGTTGGCGAATGAAGGAGGCGCCCAAGGTAGTAGCGGAGCGCCGGTGGCCACAGTGTCCCGCAGCCTGAAGGCGCTGACGTACCGGCGGGCCGGGAAATCAGTGCAGGTCGATTTCGCCGGCACGGACTTGATGCGCAATGCATCGGGAACCGCGAAGGTAGAGAGCAAGACCAATAGAATCGAAATTGACGCGAGGTTCGTGGGACTCGATGAGGCGACACGATTCGGCCTTGAGTATTTGACGTATGTGCTGTGGGCGATTTCGCCGCAAGGGCGCGCGGTGAATCTGGGCGAATTGGCCGTGAAAAACGGCGCTGCGAACATCAAGGCGGTCGTGGACATGCAGACGTTCGGGATGATTGTGACGGCGGAGCCCTACTATGCGGTCACTCAGCCGGGCGACGAAGTGGTACTTGAAAACGCGCTGCCAGCAGCGATGGCCAGCGAGAATATCGACACGAAATATGCGCTGATCAGCCGGGGAAGTTACGCGTCCGCAAATACAAGAATCGAGGGCGCCATCTTCGGAGTGGACCGCAAGGCGCCGGTGGAATTGTTTGAAGCGCGCAACGCAGTGCGCATCGCGCGCAACGCGTTGGCCGATACGTATGCCACCTCCACCATGACGAAAGCGGAGGACTTGTTGAAGCAGGCCGACGCCGCGTACGTGGCCAAGAAAGACAGAAAAGGCATCATTGCGATATCGCGCAATGCGGTGGAGACGGCGGAAGAGGCGCGCGTCATTGCGGTACAGAAGAAAGCGGAAGAGGACGCGCGACTGGCGCAGGACACCGAACGCAAAGCAGCAGCGGAGCGCGAAGCCAAGGCGCGGGCGGATGCAGCGGCCGAGACGCTGCGCCGCCAGGAAGCCGATCAGGCGCGCGCCCAAGCCGAATCCGAGAAAGCCGACGCGGAGCGTATGAAACAGCAGGCCGACCAGGCGGCGCAGGCGGCAGCGCAACAGCAACAGCAGGCGGAAGCAGCGAGCGCCGCGGCACGGGCCCAACAGCAGGCCGCGGAGGCAGAAGCGGAGAAAGCACGGCAGGCCACCGCGCAAGCCGAGCAAGACAAAGCAGCGATGCGGGCGCAGTTGCTGGCGCAGTTGAATGCGGTGCTACAGACGCAGGACACGGCGCGCGGTCTGATCGTGAACATGTCTGACGTGCTGTTCGACACCGGCAGCTCGACGTTGCGGCCGGCAGCGCGCGAAAAGCTAGCGAAGATTTCGGGGATCGTGTTAGCGCATCCGGGTTTGAGTCTGCAAATCGAGGGTCATACCGACAGCGTGGGCAGCGACCAGATGAACCAGCAGCTTTCCGAGCGGCGGGCGGATTCGGTGCGCGATTTTCTGATTGCACAGGGTGTCGCGGGTTCGTCGGTTACGGCCAAGGGATTTGGAAAGACGCAGCCGGTGGCCTCGAACGACACGGCCGAGGGCCGACAAAAGAATCGCCGCGTTGAATTGGTGGTCAGTGGAGCCGCCATCGGACAAACGGCGGGCCCAAGTGCGGGCACCGCGCCGCAATGAAACATCGCACTATTTAGACCAATTCAAAGTTTGAGCCAAATGGGCGGTATGCGGCCATTTCGTGCGCTTATTCTGGGCGAGAAAAATCAGATCCCTCACCCCGCTGAAAGGCGCGGGGATTCGGGATGACATCGCGGACTGGCCAACCGCCAATTAAGAATTAAGCAACCCTGGGGCCGGTTTGTTCGTCTAAGGTGCTAGAATATGGTGTCGGTATGCGTTTGAGCCAGGATTCCCGGCGACGTTTTGCGCGGCCAGCGCTGACCCTATTGGGCTGCGTGTTGCTGCTATATGTCGCGACCGGCTTTGCGTTTCTCCACGCGCACAACGGCCCCGAAACGACTTGCCACGTTTGCCAGGTTCTGCATGCGCCGGTTCTGGCGGTTGCCCGGCTAAACCTGATTCCGGAAGTGCAGCAACTCGCGCGAAATACCAATCTTCCCGAGCATGCAACACCCTCGAGTCCTTGCGCCCTGCATCGCGCCTCTCGAGCGCCTCCTTCCGCGTAATCCATATCTCCTAGTACATCCTTCGGGCTATTTCTGAGTTGAGTGCCGAGCCGCATTCAACGCCGCCGCTATCTTTCCAGCGGCCCCTATCCACAGCTCCACAACATCGCCAAACGCGACACACACAGAGTCCCTGACGGGACGGGAGAAAAAATGTTCAGTAATTTGCGCAGCTATTTGCACTTGCCTTGGGCTCGCCGCGGGA
>Ga0137401_10001176_pt1 | contig 11152 bp, 11 predicted proteins | sample CZOMad1_1_16fung_FD_108286 | JGI IMG/M metagenome (GOLD analysis project Ga0137401, IMG submission 108286) | Vadose zone soil fungal communities from Angelo Coast Range Reserve, California, USA - CZOMad1_1_16fungal (Illumina Assembly) | ecosystem: Environmental > Terrestrial > Soil > Vadose...
CTCCTTCCAGGCGCGTCCGGGCGCGACCGCCTCACGCGCGTGCGCCTGTTGGCGCGGCTCGCCAGCGCGCCCTCCGGGTGGCACTCGGCGAGCCGCGCCAACAGGCGCACGCGCGTGAGGCGGTCGCGCCCGGACGCGCCTGGAAGGAGGTCCGCATACGCGGCGGCAATGTCCGGGTGCGGACTCTTGCGCCAGCCAGCTTCGAGAACACGCGCCGCCTTGCGCTGCTCGCCGGCCTCCGCCAGAAGGCGGCCTGCCAGCGCCGCCGCCGGAACGAGCCCGGGGCACAGCTTGGCGGCCTCCTGGGCGAGTTTGCTTGCGGCATCCGGATTTCGGTCCTTGAGCGACAAAGCCTGCGCGGTGAGCAATACGGCGCGCTGGCGCCGAAACATATCGCTATGGACGAGCCCGCCTTTGCGATTGCGCTCCAGGGCGTCGAGCGCACCCGGCCAATCGCCATCATGGCAACGGAATTCGAGCGCCGCCTGGCCGGCCCATGCCAGCGAAGGCGACGCTCTTGCGGCATCCTCGGCGTACAGGCGGGCGGCGGCAAGATCGTTGCGGCGCTGCGCCTCGATGAACAATCCATGCAGACCGAACAGCTTGGTGTCGTTGCGATCCGCCATGGCGCGAAAGGCCGCCGTGGCGCCATCGGACTGCCCGGACAATTGCGCTGCTTGCGCCTGCAGCATCAGCAGCAGAGGCTGTTGAGGCGCGAGCCGTCCGGCTTTAGCGGTGAACCGTCGGGCCGCGCCAACATCGCCGGCGCCGATTGCCATTAGACCGCGCACGATCGCCCGCTGTCCGGCAGCGGCGCGGCGATCCGCGACGGTTGAGGCAATCTGGCGGGGCGCGCGCAGAGCCAAGCGCATCAGCGACCACAGCAACACCGCCGCGCAGGCGATGACCGCGATCAGAATGCCGATCGGAGGCTCGGCGTGATAGCCGAGCCAAGTGATGGAGACCTCGCCGGGGTGGTCGGCGAGCCAGACCGCGACATATTTGGCAAACGCCGCCGTCAGGACAAGAAAGACGACAACGCGAATCATTGGGGCGATGGTCCCCGTATCGCAGGTTCACCAAGCTTGGCCAACGCCGCGGTGGCAATGAGCCGCGCTGATTCGAGCGCCTCTTGCCGCGCCAGCGCCTTCGTCCGCCACCCTTGCGCGAGCTCTCTCGCGGGCACCGGCAGCTTATCCAGCTCGGCCACCATGGCCTCAATGTCCTGCTGCGGCATCTTGAACTCGATGCGGCTCATGACCGTCGCCGGATCGTCGCCCGGTTCGTCCCGCACCGGCCGGATATTCAACATCTTGACGGCGCTTGCCTGCAGGCGCTCGAGGTAGCCGAGGTCTTGGGCGGACGGCACTGACAGGCGCCGCAACTCCGGCACGAGCGTCGACAAGCTGTGGAACAGTTCGTTTCGCGTCGGTAAGCCGGTTGCCGCAAAGGGCGCGAGCGATGCCAGCGCTCTTTCGTCGAGACCGAGCGAGCGGGCCGCGGCAAGTTCAGCCGTGAACGGGCTGTTGCGTTCAGCCGCGCTGCGCAGGGCGAGCGCCACTGTCGCAACCCGGATCGTCTTATCGGGCGTGGTCGCCGCGCCGGCGAGGCGATCCAATCCTTCCTGTTTCTGCTGGAGTGCGGCTTGCCGCGATTCGAGCGCCGTAACGCGATGAGCGAGAGCCTCAAGGGCGGCGCGGTCATTCGCTTGCGCCCGATTCTGCTCCTCGCCCCCCTCTCTGCCCTCCGCCGCATCCGGGGGAGGGGGCACGGCGAGCAGGCCGCCCGCCTTGTCGGCGCGCTCACCGGCCGCGCGGGCGGCCGCAGCGGCGTCGCGGACAGCGCGCTCCAATGCGGCGATGCGATCTCCCAGCGGCGCCAGCGTGGCATCGAGAGCGGCGATGCGGCTTTCCAACGCCGCCACCCTGGGATCGGCCTCGGGCTTGGCGATGCGCTCGACAACGTCATTGGGCACGGCCGCCGCGGGGCTGGCCGCATTGCGTTGTGGCTCATCGCTGCCGTTGGCGGTGAGATAAATCCAAAGCGCGCCCCCGATGATCGCCGCGACGGCGCAGGCTGAACCGATAATCGCAAACTTCGCAGGCGGCATGAATGTCAAGATCCGCCTCAGTAATTGGCGCGGACCGGACGGACCTGCGGGCGGACCGGAGCCGGCGGTGGTGGCGCGCGATCCGTCGAGGGAAACTTCGACCGCCTCGACATCGATTATTGGCGGCTGACGGCGTGGCCGCCCGTCCGGGGAGACACCTTCGTGCCGCGTCCTGTCGTCCGGGTCTGCCATCGGAATCTCCGAATTCCTCACGCGCCGGCATACTGTCTGCTGCGGGGCAGCAATGCAAACCCCCACCCTACCCTCCCCCGCCTGCGGGGGAGGGTAGGGTGGGGGTCACGTCCGACCGATAAGGGCGAGCAGAGCCTGCTCGTTGGCCTCACTTGCAACTTCGATAGCCTTGGTGCCCGCTGCCGCAAGCGGCGCGGCAACTTGGGCGGACAAGCATAAATGTCGGGTTTGAATCGATAAATCTCCAATCCCGGCCATGGCGGCGGCCACAAATGCAGCCGCGGTACGGGCCGAGTAGTGCAGGACAGCATCAATCGCGCCCGCCGCGAATGCGGCGCGCACATCGGGCGTCAACTCGGCCACCATACTCGCCCGGTATACGAGTGCTGTTTCTACACGCAAGCCGTGTAATCGTAACGCACCCGCCAAGTCGCCGGCTCGGTCCTCGCCCGCGCAATAGAGGAGGGGGGAATTCGCGACTGGCGGCTTGGATGCAATCAACGAAACAAGGGCGTTCACGTCGCCGTCCGCTGACATGATCGATGTAAATCCGGCTGCCGTGGCCGCTGCTTGGGTGCGCCGCCCCACCGTGTAGACGGGCAGATCGGCAAGCTCGCTGAAACGGCCGTGGCCCGCGACGGCGCGGACCGCGTTGGCGCTGGTGAAAAGCACGGCCGCCCAGGGGCCGGCACCAAGCTCGGCGTGCCGGATAGGCTCGATCCGCAGCAGCGGCATGAGCAACACCTCGTGACCCCGCCGGCGCAGGAGTGCCGCGGTCCGCTCGCATTCCGGTTCCGGTCTGGTGACGAGGAGGCGCACGCGCTCATCCGGTGGCGAAGAAACCCGGTGTCGCCCGCGCCTTCAGTTCGCGCGCCGCATCGGCGCCAAGAGTCGCGCCATCCTGGATGGCTCCCCGGCGTGCGGTCTCGTGCGTCTCACTGCCGTCGGGGCGCAGGATCATGCCACGAAACAAGATGTTGCCGTCCTCGATCCGCGCATGACCGGCAATCGGCGTGCGGCAGGAGCCGTCCAGCACGGCCAGGAATGCGCGTTCGGTACGGAGCGCCGTCAGGGTTTCGGTATGGTTAATCTTGGCCAGCAGGTCGCAGGTGCGCCTATCGGCCTCGCGCACCTCGATGCCGATCGCACCCTGGCCGACCGCCGGCAGGAACGCGTCGACCTCCAGCACCGCAGTCGCCGCGGCTTCACGTCCGAGCCGCTTCAGGCCGGCAAGTGCCAGCAGGGTCGCATCCACCACGCCGTCATCGAGTTTTTTGAGCCGCGTGTCCACGTTGCCGCGGAACGTCACCACCGAGATGTCCGGCCGCAGACGCTTAACCATGGCCTGGCGGCGCAACGATGCAGTGCCGACCACGGCCCCATGCGGGAGATCCGCAAGCGAGGCGGCCTTGCGGCTGATGAAGGCGTCCCGTACATCTTCGCGGGGCAGGCACGCTGCGAGTTCCAGCCCGGCCGGCAGTGCTGTCGGCATGTCCTTGCTGGAATGCACCGCGAGGTCGATCGCCTTGTCGAGGAGCGCTTGCTCGATCTCCTTGGTGAACAAGCCTTTCCCGCCTGCTTCGGACAGCGGACGGTCCTGGATGAGATCGCCCGTGGTGCGAATCGCCTCGATCGCGATGGCCTCGGGCTCGACGCCATGGGCGGCCGCGAGGTGCGCTTGCACCTCCCGGGCTTGCCACAGCGCCAGCGGGCTGCCGCGCGTGCCGATGCGCAGGAACGAGGATTGCGCCATAGAACCCCACAATGCTACCCGGGTTTCCGACCGGGGTCGGCATGAGGTCTTAAGCAGGCTTCGCAAAAAAGCAAATGCTTCATCCGAAGTCGGGCCTGCCCGACTTCGGCACGTTTAAGATAAGCGAAATCGGAAACATCCGATTTCATCCGAAGTCGGGCCTGCCCGACTTCGGCGCGTTTAAGATGAGCGAAATCGGAAACATCCGATTTCGCGGCCGGACGGATTAGCCATGCTTGTGCTCGGTATAGAGACGACCTGCGACGAGACGGCGGCTGCGGTGGTGGAGCGCCACGACGACGGCCGCGCCACGATTCTCTCCAATGTGGTGCTGTCGCAGATCCCCGAACATGCGGCATTCGGCGGGGTGGTTCCGGAAATCGCAGCGCGCGCCCATGTGGAGGCGCTCGATCTCATCATCGCGACCGCCATGGCGGAGGCCGGCCGCGACTTCGGCGCCCTCGATGGGGTGGCGGCCGCGGCCGGGCCGGGGTTGATCGGCGGGGTCATCGTCGGCCTGATCACCGCCAAGGCGATCGCACTCGTCCATGAAAAGCCCTTGATCGCCGTTAACCACCTGGAGGCTCATGCTCTGACGGCGAGGCTCACCGACGGGACGCCGTTTCCCTACTGCCTGTTTCTCGCCTCGGGGGGCCACACCCAGATCGTCGTGGTGCGCGGCGTCGGGGATTATGTGCGGCTTGGCACGACGCGCGACGACGCCATCGGGGAAGCCTTCGACAAGACTGCGAAGCTGCTGGGGCTTGGCTATCCGGGCGGGCAGCGCGTCGAACAGGAAGCCGCGCGCGGCGATCCCTCCCGCTTCAACTTGCCGCGTCCGATGCTGGGCCGGCAGGACGCGGATTTTTCCTTCTCCGGTCTCAAGACCGCGCTGCGGCTCGAGGCCGAAAAGATCGCGCCCCTTACTGACCAGGACGTGGCCGATCTGTGTGCGTCGTTCCAGCTTGCGGTGATCGAGACGGTGGTCGACCGGTTGCGCCGAGGCCTCAAAGTCTTTCGCCAGCGGTTCGGTGCTCCCTCCGCGCTGGTGGCGGCCGGTGGGGTTGCGGCGAACCAGGCGATCCGTGACGCCCTCCGCAACCTGGCGTCTCAAGATGAGGTCGCGCTCGTGGTGCCGCCGCCGTCCCTTTGTACCGACAACGCCGCCATGATTGCCTGGGCAGGCGCGGAACGGCTCGCCCACGGCCTGTGCGATGCGCTCGATACTTTGCCGCGGGCGCGCTGGCCGCTGGATCAAGTCGGCAAGCCCCTTCCTACCGACGCTGGGACCGCGGGCGTCTCGCCCGCCATCGCGTGCCCGCCTGCGGGGCGGGCGGGCGGGCGAGACGCCCGCGGTCCCGGGGAGCCGGCCGATTCGGTGTCCCCGAATACCGCGCCTTCGGTCGTCGCGTGAGCAAGAGCGCGGACCACATCGCCGTCGTAGGCGCCGGCGCCTGGGGTACGGCGCTCGCCAACGTCATCGCCCGTGGCGGCGGCGCCGTAACCCTATTCGCTCGCGACGCCGCGGCGGCAGGCGTGATAGCGGCGGTCCGCGAAAGCCGGCGCTTGCCTGGCGTGCCGATCAACCAGCGTGTTGCCATCGCGGCACTTACCGAACGCCGGCCGGAAGGCGATGCCATCCTGATCGCAGTGCCCGCGCAGGCATTGCGCGGCACGGTGTCGGGCCTCGCAGGGACAATTGCCGCCGGTACGCCGGTCGTCGCCTGCGCCAAAGGAATCGAGAGAACGACGCGCCGGTTCATGACCGAAATTATTGCGGAATGCCTGCCCGAAGCAGTTCCGGCGATCCTGTCCGGTCCGAGTTTTGCGGTCGATGTCGCGCGCGGATTGCCGACCGCCGTGACGCTGGCTGCGGCCGATGAAACCGTGGCGCAAATGCTCACCCGTTCACTGGGGTCGGCGGCGTTTCGGCCCTACCATTCGACGGACGTGCGGGGCGTCGAAATCGGCGGAGCGGCGAAGAACGTGCTCGCCATCGCGGCCGGGATCGTGGCTGGCCGAAAGCTCGGCGCGAGTGCGGTGGCGGCCCTCACGACGCGGGGCTTCGCGGAACTGATGCGGTTCGGCAGGGCTTACGGGGCGCAACCCGAAACCTTGACGGGCTTGTCGGGATTGGGCGATCTGATCCTCACCTGCACGAGCCCCCAGTCGCGGAATTTCTCGCTTGGCCTCGCTCTTGGCCAAGGGCACGATCTCGACACCCCCTCCCTTCCCTCCCCCGCTTGCGGGGGAGGGAAGGGAGGGGGTGGGCATCTTGCCGAGGGCGCATTCACGGCAGCGGTGCTGGTCGACATGGCGCGCGCCCGTGCAGTCGAGATGCCGATCGCGGCGGCGGTTGCGGCGGTGCTCGATGGCGCTTTGGCGATCGATGCCGCGATCGAGGCGCTGCTGACACGGCCGTTGCGGGCAGAAGGGTGGCAACCATGAACTACTGGCTGATCAAGTCGGAACCCGGCACCTGGTCATGGGACATGCAGGTCCAGAAAGGCGCCAAGGGCGACGTCTGGACCGGCGTGCGCAATCACACCGCCAAGCAGAATTTGATGAAGATGAAGAAGGGCGACCGCGCCTTCTTCTACCATTCCGGCGAGGACAAGGCGGTGGTCGGCATTGCGGAGATCGTCCGTGAAAGCTACCCCGACCCGACCGCCAAGGCCGGCGAGCCGTGGGTCGTGGTCGATGTCAAGGCTGTCACGCCGCTCAAGACGCCAGTCACATTGGCGGCCGTCCGCGCAGAGCCGCGGCTGAAGGACATGGCGCTCGTGAAATTATCGCGCCTGTCGGTGCAGCCGGTCACGCCGGCGGAGTGGAAAATCGTCTGCCAGTTGGGCGGGGTGAAGCCGTAGCGCGGCGCAGGTCGTGGGTCGCGTCCTTGGCCGAACTGGAGAGTCGTTCGAAAGGGCGGGGCAAACCCGCCCTTTTTTGTCTTGACGGCAAATGTCATCTATCAGCTGATTGACGAACTTTGCACGGCTGAGCGGTCACACTCCACAATGCGCACTTGCGCGATCCCGTCATTTCACAACGGAGCAGCCCGATGAAAATTGCAAACGCAATCGTGCCGGCGAGCATGTTCGCAGCCGCCGCCCTGTTCGTCCTCACTCCGGCCGAGCTGACGCAGGCGCAAGGCCCCGGCGCCCGACCGGACCTCGACGCAATCAAGCGAGATTACCGACGTCCCGCTCCACGCCCGGTCGAAAATCAGTTGCTCGTCGACCTCGGCCGCACGCTTTTTTTCGATCCGCGCATTTCCGCCTCGGGCAAGACCGCTTGCGCAAGCTGCCATTTTCCGGAACTCGGCTATGTGGTGACCGATGCGCACCCGCTCAATGATTCCGGGAAGCCGACCTCGCGTAAATCGCAGCCGCTGATCGGGTTGGGCTATGCCGGCAACGCGGCCGTCGGCTGGGACGGACGCAGCGCGACTCTGGAGGTGCAGGCCAAGGCATCGATCGCCACCGGGTCGATGTCGATGCGCGAGACCGAAACACCGGTCAAGGTTGAGGCGATCGAGGAGCGGATCAGATCGGCTCCTGACTATGCGGCAAAGTTCAACGCGGCTTTGCCGGGCAAGCCGATCAACATCGATGCGATCGCACAGGCCGTGGCGGCGTTCGAGCGCACCCTGGAGCCGGGGCTTGCCCCGTTCGATCGGTGGGTCAGCGGCGAGGTGGCAGCGATCCCCGAATCAGCCAAACGTGGATTCGCGCTTTTCGCTGGCAAGGCCGGCTGCGCCGCGTGCCATAGCGGTTGGCGATTCACCGATGACCAGTTCCACGATATCGGCACCACGACGACCGATCAGGGCCGCGGCCGCGAGGTCAAGGATGCCGCGCTGAGCTTTGCTTTCAAGACGCCGACGCTGCGATCGGTGGCGTTGCGTGCGCCGTACATGCACAATGCCTCGATTGCCACCCTGCCCGATGTCGTTCGGCATTATGAGAGGGGCGGCTTCGATCGCCCGAGCCGGTCGCCTATGCTGGTTCCCGTTCAGTTGACCGAGACTGAGCGGCTCGATCTCGTTGCGTTCATGGAAACCTTGACGGGTGATGACGCAGGTTCACGGCCGAGCCGCTGACAAAAGGGCAAGCAACACTTAGCCCTCGCCATGCCCGGGCCTCGTCGCGGGCATCCACGTCTGCTCCCCCCGCATGCGGGGGCGGGAGGGGGCAGCTAAAGAGACGTGGATGGCCGGGACAGAGCCCGGCAATGACTCCGAATAAATGGGTTCAACATGACCCGGAACAGCTTGGGCGACGTTAACGCGCCCGGCGAGCCTCCCCCGCCGATCTGCCGCCTCACTCCCCTTGCAGGGTGAAGCCGATCAAGCGGCCGAAAACGACGACCAGGATCCAGCAGGCGATCGATATGCCTCCCGCGAGCCTCGCCCGCGGCGGCGGCGTCGGATTAAGGCTCCATTTCTGCGCGTCGCGAGCCGTAATGAATTCGAAAATCATCATGTTGATGCCGGCGACGACAATGAGCGCCATCTTTATCCAGAACACGGGGTTCACGAAATACTCGGTGGCCCGGCTGATGAACAGGAGAGAACCCGCAATCACCGCAAGCACGAAGGCCGCCCAGGTGAATGGCAGAACCTGCCTTGAAAGTTCCGCAAACGGACGTTCCGTCGAGGCGAACCCGAGCAGGCGCAAGTCCACGATCGCTATCGTGCCAAGCACGAGCGAAACTGCGAAGACATGAACCACCTCGGCGGTCGTGAAGGCCCATGCGTTTTTGTGAATGAATACCGCCCAAGACGAGGCCTGTAGCGTCTCCAAGAGCGCGGTAATGGATTGCAAGCTCACCTCCCCTGGATTGATGTTCTTGACTTGCTTTTGTTTTCGTGTGGCCCGGACGTTACCGCCTGTTCAGCCTTTCTTCAAATACTTCGGTAGCCGCGATCGCGAGCCTCGGAGCACGAAAGTCAGCGGTGTACGCCTGATCGCCGATGCCTTCGTTTGGTATCATCGTGGAATCCCACCTTCCGTCGCACCGTCGGGAAAGCGACAAACTGTCGCGTCGTCATCGCCAACTCTCCAGCCGACTCGCGTCGGCCCTCGACCTTCGAGGTCTCGGCCTTCGAGGTTGTCATCGGGTTCAAGTCATACGATAATTGTTTACCAGCCTGGCGTCATCGCCAGAGCCAGAGGAAGCGGAAGAAACGCCATGAACATAATATTCAGCATAATAAGAGAAGATACGTTCTGGAAAATCCTGCTGTTCGTTCACTTCCTCCTGGCGGTCTCGCTGCTCGCGGCAGTCACGCTTCAGGCGGTGGCCGTTTTGATGCCGGCGCGACAGATGGCGGGCAATTTCATCGATCGCAGTCCGGTGCCGGCAGCGTCCTACGCCGCCCTGATCGCCGTCGTCTACGTACTCCAGGCCCTCATGGGCGCGTGGATTTACATCAAGTACCGCACCTATGTCAGAATTCCGATGGAGCAACTCCGCCACTTTTGGACTGTCGGCTCCTTCGAACTCAAAGAGCATGTCGTAACGATGGGGATGGGCCTTCTTCCGGCCTATTGGTATTTTTGGCGCCAGCCCCTGTCCGCCGAGCATGACGGCGTACGCAGGTGGGTGACCGTTTTCCTCGCCTTGAGCGTGTGGTACGCTTTTCTTGTGGGCCACGTCGCCAACGATTTTCGCGGGGTCGGATCATGACGCAGACCTTGGATGTAGGCGAAGGATTCTCCCGACTCGACAGCTCCCCCGCAACCGGCGCGCCGACATCGACGCAGACGAGGGCGAAGTCCGGGACCTTCGCGATCACATTCGGCATTGCATTCGCGCTGCTGTACACGGTCTACGAACGGCTCAACTGGCCGCTTTTCACCTATCATCCGGTACTCGGCAACCTCGATTTCTGGAGGCAGCCAGCCGGAGTGGGTCCGCCCATGTTCTGGTACGGTTGGATCGTGCTTGCCGCCGTCAGCGCGTTCGTGGTGGCCTGCATCGCTACACTTATTCCGGGACAGTGGCTCCGCCGCGCGACCGTTTTCTGTTGCGCCCTTGCCGCGTTCTGGCCGGCCGCCCTTACCGGGCTGAGGATCTTCATCGTTGATTGGGCGACCTTTGACGCCGACTTCTTGAATTCGGTGTGGGTGGCCGCGATTCCGGCGTTCGTTGGGACAGCAGTCGTCACCTATTACGTCCCCGCCCGATTAGCGGAACGCGTGTGGACGAGCTGGTTGTTGATCGTGCCGATCGGCGGCCTCGTCGTCCTCGGCTATTCGCTCCTCCAGCCGTGGTTTCTGCGGTAGCAGATTCCCCGCGACGTGAGGGACTACCCTTTCCAGACGTGTGCCCCCGCCGTCTCCGCCGCGGGGGTGACGCTAGGTCGCGGCGCTTGTCCCGGAGAATGTGACGCAGCGAGTCCCGGGCGTAGCCTCAGTTAGGTCTACTTTGAGGACGTCCCCATACTCCGCGCTGTTCAGTCTCGCTCGTGCGTTGCCGACGCGGTGATGACACAGCAGTGCCCAAATTCGCGATTCGGCCAGCGACCATCGTGACATTGGGGTTGCCTGCGCACGTCACAAAATTACCATCCTGAACTGGTTTTCCGCGCCCTTCCTGAACGCTTCACTCTCACCTCAGGAGGCAGCCATGATGATCTGCGATCGCCGAAGCGTCCTCGCCCTGGTCGGTAGCATTGCGTTTGTCGGCAGCGCATCCGCGAAGCACAACCACAATAGCGGGCTGCAATTGCTTGGAAGCAGGCTGAACACGAATGGGAAGCACGAAATCCACAAAGTTGGCGAGCATAGCGTCTCGGTTCATATCGAAAATAAAAAGGTTGCCGGCGTATCAGTGACGCATCGCACCAAGGGCAACCTGGCGGTAAAGAAGTACAAGACAACGCGGAAGATGGCTCAGGGCAACGAAATCGATGCCCCGGCGGACACGAACGGCAGTTTGATCCGGCCAGCCGGCTATCAAGTCGCCCAATCGGCGGTGGTGTATATCGGCTATTCGTTCTTTGACGGCGTCGACGAGCAGATCTACTGGTTCCCGGCGGAAATGGTCGTTGACCCATTTACGGGCGCGGTCGACTACGTGCCGCTGACGTAAAG
>Ga0137401_10001178_pt1 | contig 11149 bp, 7 predicted proteins | sample CZOMad1_1_16fung_FD_108286 | JGI IMG/M metagenome (GOLD analysis project Ga0137401, IMG submission 108286) | Vadose zone soil fungal communities from Angelo Coast Range Reserve, California, USA - CZOMad1_1_16fungal (Illumina Assembly) | ecosystem: Environmental > Terrestrial > Soil > Vadose zone...
CTTCGACTGGACCGACGAGAAGCTTCAGACGCTGAGTCAGAAACAGTTGCTCAATCTGTTCGGGCGGGGAAGCCGGCTTCCTCCGTGAATGCCCGCAGAGGCTCGTGGAACTGCCACGGTCCTGCCGACACGATGTGAAAGTGAACACTCGGGTCGGACGCCTTCCACGCGCTGTACAGCTCGGGCATGCCGCCGACAGGCCTGAACGGCAGCACTAGCGTGTTCTGTCTCGCTTCGGCGTGGTTATTGACGTTCGTTACCTTGATCGTGTCATCCATGTCGCTGACAACGATGACTCCTTCGTCCGGGACCTGAACGGCCGATCCGCTGAAGCGTCCTGCACTGTCCGCCGTGCGCAAGGACTCAAAGGTGATGACTCCGTCGTGCGAGATAGGTCCCACCTGATTGTTCGTCAGCAAGATACTCGCGACGAAATAGCCCCCCGGATCGGAAGGTGCAAGCTGCACCACTCCGTCGCCGAGCGCGACCGAGACGCGGGCGTCCTTGATGCTTTTGGAGACGAAACAGGCGACTCGCGCCCTGAATAGCGGGTCTTTCCGGTCGGCGCCGGCTATCAAGCCAAGAATCTCATCCGCGACCGCTTGAATCCCGTCCCCAGCAGCTTCGAAGATGCGTCCCTGAATAACGATCAACCAGTGATCGGCGTCTGACGTCGAAGCAACCGAGGGTGCAAACACAATCTCCTGGCTCATGTTCTCCCCCGTTGTCAAGGACGACGGATCAAATGTTGGTTGCAAATCTTACCGTCTTCGCAACTGCCATTCGGCGTCCGGCATGGCTGCTCGAGCTCGGTGTTGAGTCGATCCGACCGGCAATCCCGGTCATGTCTTCTTCAAACGTAGCTCCGCCAGGTAGCTTTCCTTGAGACTCTCGAGCGCCCAATGTCTGTCGATCAGACCATCGAATGTCTTATCGGGCTTCACGGCCGCGACGAATCGACCTGCCTGCTTCAGAATCGACTCAAGCAGTTCGCTTTCCGGCTTGCCTTGAACCCTCACCTGCGAAGTACTCAGATCACTCCCCAGCAAGTTCGCGACTTTCGCTCCATCGAGCCATTTTGCGTGCTCGAATTGCCTGTTCGGCAGGGGCACCCACTCGCCCGCCTCCCCCGCGACGGGGGCTGGCCCCCGAATATTCACAAGAAACTGCTGGATCAATTGGCTCACCTGTGCCTAGGAGAGATACCCGGAATCGGGATCGGGCAACCCGCCCAGATTCGCGTAGGAAAAGGCGCTCGCCTGCTCGAGCCACGGGTACTTGCGTGCCAACGCCCACCGCACTTTCTGGGGGGTAGCCAGTCCAACGAATCGCTTGGGAAACCCGCCATTGGATTCGACGAAAACGAAGCACATCGCTCGCTCGATCGGGGTCAGCAAGAACGCGAGAAGGTACAAGCGCGACATCAACCATCGAAGATTCGCCGGAGAGCCGAGATCGATCACAATGTAGCTTTCCAGATCACTGCGCTGGATCTGACTGAGAAGCCCCGAAATACCAGAGGCGCCGCTCTGCGGAACGAGATTGGCATCTGGTTGGCGGATTTCGGTATCCAGCGAATAGGGCATCGCCTCGGACATCTTGTCGAGCTCGAAAGAGATTCCAGCTATCGACACCCGCTGGATCCTGCTCAGGAGAATTTTCAGCAGATCGCCAAGCGGGCGGCGAAAAGCAAGAGCCGCTGCAAGCACCAGCAGCGGCCAGACCAGCGCCTACAACAGTGACGGGAGGTCGATCGGTTCGATGGTCATTTTGCTCGCCTGAGCCCGGCAGTCGGAGGTGCCCCTTCGAGGGCTGCCATAGCCGATGCCCTGAGGCCTGCCCGCCGTTTACCGTTCGGGACACGGGGCCGGCAACCGGACTCGGACATCGTTTTATGCGACTTCAACCACTCAGACGTACATCGCGCCACAATCGCGACAGTCGCAGGTGTCTGGGTTTTCGCCTGCGGATCGAAGTACGGTTCGAGGCTCACCAGGGCAACAAACCCGGCCCCAACCAAGCTACGACGGAAGTCGGGACCAGCAAGCCCAGCACGTTCGACAGGCCGAGGAATGCTATGCAATTCGGCCTCTTAACTCGCATTTTTGGGTTCTTTGCGGGTAGCTCGTATTTCACTTGTTCGAAACCCTGCAGCCACGCCCGAACAGCGATTGCGAGCCGGCGCAAGACTACAACGAAGTCAGGCCGCACAGCAGCTGCGACCCGATACCGCCGGCCAGTTTCGCAGCGCTGCATCGGTAGCAAGCCGCAAATGCAGCCTATAGTTCCTCCTGAGTGAAATGACGATACTTGCCCGCAGATGGCCTTGCCGACGTTCGTCGTTCGCCCTGTTGGCACACGTACCATCAGGCCGTTAGTGCATACCGGCCGGTACAGGCCGCCGCGCAGCTTGCCCCGCTTTCCTCGCTTGGATTTCGCCTCGCCAATCTGACCCACTCGCGCTTGCACGCCCTAGCGAGCGACACCGCGACCGCGCGTTACGGCGTTCGGTTTTGCGTCTTAGGAGGAATAGCCTCTGTCCGCGGGTTGAATACGGCGAGGCGTGCCTTGAGGTACTCGGACGTGTCGCGCGACACGATCGTGCGGCCGTGGTGCTGGGCCGTCGCCGCGACGATCAGGTCGGGCTGCGAAAAAGTATGACCCACCTTGCGAGCCTCCTCGACCAGCAGTCTCCACAAACTCACCGACTGGTTGCCGGCGAGGTGAAGCGTTGCAGCCTGGCGCCTCTGCGCCGGCTCAAGATCCGGCGACGGGGCCGGTTGGCGTTTCGGCCAGGCGGTCGATCTTGGCGGCCATGATGAAGTCGTTTTCGTGCAGACCGTCGATCTTCTTGGTCCTCAGTGAGACGGTCACATAGCCCCAGCCGAAACTGATGTTCGGGTGGTGGCCCTCGGCTTCGGCGAGTTCGCCGACCTTCTGCACGAGGCTCAGCGCCTCCCGGAAATTGCGAACCCGAAACGTGCGTTCGATCCGGCGCGCGTCGTCGACAAGCGCCCAGTCTGGGGTCTCGGCGCCGTAGCGTTGCGCTTCCAGTTGGGTGAGCGGAGCAACACCACCGCGACAAGGGGTACAAGTCCTCTCGGTCAGGCTGGTGGACATGGGGTTTCCGCTGTGCCGCATGTGAAGGTTTCCGGCTGCTTCAAGTTTAACGGTCTGGTCTGGTGCGCGGGACCGGCGACGCGCAGAACTCACGGAATGGGCGGAACACGAATGCGCTGGAGCGGCGAGCCATTGCTTGCTGCCCCGCGAACGGTCGGTTTCGGGCCGGAGCAGTACGCCTATTGTCCATGGAAACAGTATGCAATTGACCGACGTCCGTGCGTGCAGGAAAGCGCCAGGCAAGCGCTGCACCTTTCAAGGCCATTCGGAACTCGGGACGGTCTGTCACAAGGGGTGTGCAGTCGCGGAAACGCGGAGGCGCGGCACCGGCAAAGCCGCTCGGCTAACACAATCGCGTCGACGATCGCCTTTTCTTCTGGGCTAAATTGTTGGAGTTGTCGCGAGCACCGGTTACGCCGTTTCGCACTGACGGCTCCGCGATCGAGACGCGGCCCGTCGGGATCCTCGAACATCTTCTCGGGGAGAACTGCAATGGCTGTCCATATCAGCAGTACCCGCACCGTGAGGGGCGCTTGCCCCCAGGATTGCCCCGACACCTGTGCATTTCTGTACCACGTCGAGGATGGAAAACTCGTCGAGGTCGCCGGCGATCCAGACCATCCCATGACGCGCGGCGGCCTATGCGTGAAGCTCAAGGACTACGCCGAGCATCACTACAACCCCGACCGGCTCCTGTATCCAATGAAGCGCGTGGGACCCAAGGGTAGCGGGCAGTTTCAGCAGATCTCCTACGACGAGGCCCTCGCGGAAATCAAGAAACGCTGGACCGACATCATCGCCAAGTACGGCTCCCAGGCCATCATGAATCACTGCTACCTGGGAAACCAGGGCACTCTGAACGGGCTCACCAGCGGCGATGCGTTTTTCAACCGGCTGGGCGCGACCATCGGAGAGAAGTGCTACTGCGAGTCGGGTTCCTCCACCGCCTGGATCATGACGGTGGGTCCCACCGGTGGGCTCGATGTGGAAAGCCTCGCTCATTCGAAGTACATCATCGTGTGGGCGATGAACATGTTGAGCACGAACCTGCACGCCTGGCCCTTCATCCTCGAGGCGAAGAAGAAGGGTGCGAAGATCGTCGTGATCGACCCGATCCGAACGCGCACGGCGAAGCAGGCCGACTGGCACGTGCAGATCAAGCCCGGGACCGACGGTGCCCTGGCCCTGGGAATGATCAATGTGATCGTCGCCGAAGATCTGGTGGATCACGACTACGTCAACAAATACACGCTGGGCTACGACGAGCTGAGAGCCCGCGCCGAACAGTACCCGCCGGAGCGGGTCGCGGCGATCACTGGGATACCGGCAAACGACATCCGGAAGCTCGCCCGCGAGTACGCCACCACGCAGCCTTCGGCCATCCGCGAAGGCGTCGCCCTCGAGCGCAGCCCGGGTGGCGGCGACGCGATCCGGCTCATCACCTCTCTGCCGGCCCTCGTGGGAGCGTGGCGCCATGTCGGTGGCGGCGCCGTCGAGATGCCGATCTGGGAGTTCCCGTTCAATTTCGATTTCATACAGCGCCCCGACTGGATCAAACCGGGCACGCGCGTCGTCAACGAACTCGACCTCGGTGCCGCTCTCACGGGCGAGCTGAAACTCGATCCTCCGCTGATGTCCGTGTTCATACATAACTCCAACCCCGTGTCCCAGCAGCAGAACGCGAACAAGCTGATCAAGGGTCTGAAGCGCGAGGATCTGTTCACGGTCGTGAGCGAACAGTTCATCACGGACACGGCACGCTACGCGGACATCCTGCTGCCCGCGACCATGCAGGCCGAGCAGTACGACCTCGCGGTGACGTGGGGTCATCTGTACGTGATGCTCAACCAGCCGGCCATCTCCCCGCCCGGAGAATGCGTCCCGAACATCGAAATGTTCCGCCGGCTCGCAAAGACCATGGGCTTCAACGACGACTACTGGAGCATGACCGACGATGAACTGCTGATGAAGATGTACGACTGGAGTTCGCCCGCCTTGAAGGGCATCAGCCTGGAGAAGCTCAAAGAGGTGGGGTGGATGCGGCTGAATGTGGGCGCCCCCGACAAGCGGGCGCCGCATGCCCAGGGCAATTTCAAGACGCCCTCGGGCAAATGCGAGTTCAAGGCCAGCGCAGCTGAAGGGGGAAACTTCATCGTGCCGGTCTGGCGCAATGGTTACAACGAAAAGCAGCCCGGTACCCCGGTCGATCCCGTGCCGGACTACATTCCGCCGAGGGAGGTCTCCGGCGCCGATGCGGAGCTTGCCAAGCGTTATCCGATCAGCCTGATTTCTCCCAAGCCACACGCCTTCCTGAACTCGCAATATGCGAACGAGGCGGTTCAACAGCGGCGACAAGGAGAGCAGACGATTGTCATTCACCCGAAGGACGCCGCCAGCCGAAACATCAAGAATGGCGACTACATACGCGTCTTCAATGATCGGGGCTCATTCGAAGGCAAGGCGGAGCTGAGCAACGACGTGCTGGAGGGATTGGCGGTCGCCAATCTGGGCTACTGGCCCGGCTTGAGCCGCAACGGCTCGGCAGTGAATTCGACCACCTCTTCCGGGCACTGCAATCTGGGGGGAGCCGGCTGTCAGTCGGACAACTGCGTTGACATCGCACGAGCTTGAAGCTGTGATCTAACATTCTTGCGGCGCCTTGTCCCGGCCGTCCTGCCGGGACGGCGCTGTTGCCGTCCGCCCGTTGCGCTCGGCCAGCGCCCTCCCGCCGGCCGGCAGCAGCGCAGGCGCGCGGAAGGACACCGCGATGCCCCATGTGGTGACCGACAACTGTCACCTGTGCCGCTTCACCGACTGCGTCACGGTGTGCCCGGTGGAGTGCTTCCACAGCGACGAGGAGCGCACCTATATCGATCCCGAGGTGTGTATCGACTGTGGCGCCTGCATCCCCGCCTGCCCGGTGCGTGCCATCTACGACACGCTCGACATGCCCGAGGACCAGCGGCACTGGACCGATATCAACGCGGAGCGGTGTCGCGTCCTTCCCGTCATCAGCGACAAGCAGGATCCGCTGCCCGGCGCCGAGGAGCGCAAGGCGGCGCTCGGATACTGACGCGAAGGGCGTAATTCGGGCCGGGATGCGGCCCTGCCGCGGAGAGCGAATTGCGGGCTTACGGGCACCCGTTGCGCACGTAGCGGACGCTGTGCGCGAGATGGTCAGCGCACATAGTGACCTAGCGCTGACCTTCAGACTCCAGACTGCGGTGACCACGACTGAAACCGCGACCACGTCGCGTCGGCTACCAGCTTGCTGCGGTGTGCGTGGGATCTTCGCCCCCTTGCCCACCGCGCGAGGTTCATTTATCCCACCCTGCCCGTTCGCAAAGAATGTCCTGCACCGCTGAGTTCGAATTCTCAGAGGGATGCCAAACCGCGCTTGCCTCGGCCCTGCGGGCGACAGTACTTCCTTACCTGGAAAGTCGCATGAATGCAGGTATGTTGGCGTCTCCAAGGGCTGTCAACTCTTTCGCCACTGCGACATTTGCACGTCATTCAACCCGGCTTGACCGCCGAATGACCGGTCCCGATCATGCAATCTCCAAAGTCGCGAAACAAACCTTTCGCCTTCACCTTACCGCCTTATCGTGCATAGAAATGCAACCAGGTGTCGATGAGTGGGTCAGTTCGACGTGCTGCTGACGTTGGCACGCGATACTGCCCTAAAGAGCGCACGCTGCACCGAAGCAGTATGTCGGTATGTCACAGTCGACGGTGGCTATCTGGCCCTGAAGGCGCCGCCTTAAGCGGCGCTGTGACGGGTGCGCCAAAAGTGAGGGACGGCGTACACCGCCGTCCCTTATCAAGAGACTTGACTTACTACTGCAGCGAGTCCCAGAAGTCACAGTCATGTTCGGCGGCAAACGCAGAGGTCGTGATCGGGGTGGGTAGTTGCAACGACTGGTATTGATCAAGGGTCGCGTCGTATCGTGGCCAGTCAGAAGTATCTTCCGAGTTTGGATTGCCCGTTTTCGCAAAGGTCGTCCAGTAACTGACCATCTGATCCGAGAGCCTCGCTTGAGCCGGGTTCAGATCGTTAACGATCCCTGTGGCCCCGTGATAGTTCAAAAAGAGGTATTGAATCTCATAGGTGTGGGCCGCGCCATACGGATACGAGACCGGGGGCGACGAGGATGGCGCCGTCTCATCCGCAAACTCATAGCCGTAGGTCGGAACGTACTTCACCAGCAAGCGGTTAACCCTGCGCGCCGGACAGTCGAAAAAGTCCGCGGTCACGGCGGCGGCATAGGCTTCGGTCGGTGAATTGTAGGCGGCCAGTGGGTATTGGGCGAGAATCAGCGGTCCGTTCACTGCCCCGAAAAATCCCAGAATCGTATTCGGATAGTCAGCCGCCGTCATCACGTGGCCTGTCGCCAGCTCGGCCTGGGCGGCAAACCATCTCCACTCATCGCGATTGGACCCGTTGACCACCGGTACCTGATTGAACTGGCCGGACTTGAGCGCATCGCCAATCGATTGGTTCAGAATCGTCCCGTCGATCGCAATGGGCACGCTGCCGGCGCCCTTGCTAGTGATGTCCTGCACAGACAACGAGCGCAGGCAGGCAGCAGTTTGATCGGGGCATCCGACGGCTGCGGCAAACGCGGTGCCGGTTGCTTCTGCCTGTACCAGAGTGGCTTGCCGCAGGCTGTATGCACCGCTTTCGACAATGCCGCGGTGAAAGAATCCCTTTGCGGTTGGGGAAGCCATGTTCGCCAAAACGTTGAACCCGCCCGCGGACTCGCCGAATATCGTGACGTTTCGAGCATCCCCGCCGAATGCCCCAACGTTCCGCTGCACCCACCTGAGCGCGAACTGCTGATCCATCAAACCGTAGTTGGCGGCCGCATGGCCCTCGGAATCCAGCGCGGGATGCGCGAGAAATCCGAAGACGTTCAGACGATAATTCAACGTGACAACGACTACGCCGCCGTCCTTTGCCAGCTTCCTGGCATCGTAATCGTTGCTTTCGCCGTCAAAGTTGCCGCCGCCGTGGATCCAGACCATGACCGCGCGCTTGGCTGATCCTTCATGATGGCCGTCGTTATCGTCGTCGCCAGCAGTCGGTGCGAAGACGTTCAGGAATAAGCAGTCTTCGTGGTTGCTCGGCGCTGCGAACGTTCCGAGGGTATTGGTCTGCACGCAAGTATTGCCGAAGGCCAGCGCGTCGAGCACCTTGTGCCAGCGGTCTGCAGGCTGCGGCGGCATCCAGCGAAGACGCCCGACGGGGGGCGATGCATATGGAATTCCAAGGAAAATGTCGACCCCTTCACTCTTGTACCCTCTTATCGGACCATCGCTGGTTTGAACGACGCCGGTGCGAACAACCTCGGCCTTGGCCACCGCGTCCGTAAGGTTCAAAAGCAGCATTGAAAACATCGTTACTGCCAGCAAAGATGGCAGCACAGTCGTGCTCTTGTTAAAGCTCGTCATTGAACAGTCCTCCTTGGTGCTATTTAGACTTGGTTTGTGCTGTGCGTCGTTCGCGATGGAACTGATCACAGGTCTGGGAATGTAGTCGCATCGCCTGGGCGAGGCTGTCGCAATACTGACCACGGGGCCCCCGACGGCGGTGATGAAGCGACGCCTTTTTAGTTGCGAACATTTCAACAGAAAACCGCTCGCGCGGACATCGGGACTACCGCATTCTTGCGGCGAGGATTTCCCTCGCTGGGAAAAGTACGCAACGCAGCATTAGACCTTCGTCGCAGCCTTATCCCTATGGGCATGGGAGCTATCGCGTTGCCAGCACCCACGCACTGCCAGATCGTTCTTTAGCGGCGGAAGAACATCATAGATTACGGACGAATTCACAAGACTCACGAGCGGCGCATCGATACCCTGGCCTCGTCGATGCGCTCGACCCCCACGGAGGAGACCCAATGTCAACGCTACCAAGACCCCCGGGTTCCCGGGAAGAAGACGCCTGGCTCAGCGACGAACAACTCGCGAACTGCGCTCCGGCCGAAACCGAACCCTTTCAGGGCCCGGTTCCAACCCGGATGACCTCCAACGGCGAGTACATGCCTCATCCGCAGACGAACCAGCAAAAGCGCGTCGAGCGCAGAGTCAAGGAGCTGGCCGAGAAGTCAGCGAAGAGGCTCGGGATCAGCCGCCGGCAGTTCCTGGAGGGCACCGGCGGCCTGGCCGCTTCGTTCCTGGCCATGAACGAAGTGTTCGGGCAAACCTTCTTCAAGGTCAGCGAGGTCGAGATGCTCGAGCCGGCGGCCTTCGATGAAAATGGCCCCCCCAGGGATTTGTTCGTCTTCGACGACCAGACTCACATCGTCCGATCGAGCTCGAACGGCCCGAATGGTTTGCGGGCGCTGGCGCAGGGACCCGGTCCTGTCTCTACGGCAGGAGGGTATACGTCAAACCCCTTCAACGGCACGGGCGGAAACGCCAAGGGCGTCGACGAGTTGGGGAGCGCCTGGACCGATTGGAATCCCGCGCAGCTGGGGCCCAATTCGCCCCCAAATTCCGGCCCCCCGACGACGGTACTGGGCGAATTTCACCTCGGGCAGTACATCAATCGAATGTACCTCCAGGCCCCGGCGGCCGTCTCCATAATCAGCAACGCGAACTTCGCGCTCTTTACGCCGCCCGGCGGCGTGCCGCGGCCGGCGGCGAACATCACGGAGAGTCTGAACAATGAGATTCTGACAGGGTGGCAAACCTCGCAATGCCGGGATTTCATCAATCGACTCGCGGGTTCCACCCGGGCACTGGCCCATGGCCAGATCTATCCCGGCCCGGGAAACATCGTCGATCCGGCGTTCGGCGATTACACCCAGTGGCAGATCGAGAACATGCAGCCGGACTCGTGGAAGGGCTACAACATCGCGCCCGCGGCCAGTGCCGCGGTCGGCGCCTCGTTCGCCCGGTGGCGGCTCGACGACGAGGTGATTGCCTATCCGACCTATCAGATCATCGCCAGTAACAGAAATCAGCTGAAGAAACATCCAGGCTTCTTCAACATATGCATTCACAAAGGCCTGTCGGCTTCGCCGGACGGCAATGTCGGGACCAACAACATACCGGAATTCGGCAATCCCGATGATATGGTGAAGGTGGCAACCGACTGGCCGCAGTTCAACTGGATCATCTACCACGCGTGTATCCGGCCCGGCTTCTGGGTGCTCCAGTCGCTCCAGGACATCGAGAACCTGCCGGGGGCGATGGCCCCGACCGTCCTGAAGGACAGCGACGGGCGCAGCTTCCCTAATATCCGGTGGACCACTCAATTCGCGCAAATCGCCGCAGGAAAGTACGTGGCCGGAGCGGAGCCGACGTCGAAATCGCCCTCGAGCGAATCTCCGCTGGACAATGTTTACGCGGAACTTGGCACAACGATGGCCTCGATGATCGTGACCTTCCCGACGGTTTGGGCCCATCTGATCGGACAGCTCCTCTACTACATGGGAGACGATCACATCGTGTTCGGTTCGGACTCGATGTGGTACGGCGGGCCCAACTGGCAGATCAATGCATTGTGGCGGTCCCAGATCCCGGAGGCGATCCGCGAGAAGTGGGGCTACCCGGAGCTCACCACTCACGCAAAACGCAGGATCCTCGGCCTGAATTCGGCGCGGCTCTATGGGCTTTCGCGCATGACGAGCCGGTACCACCAGGGCAACCTGGCGAGCTATGCCAGTACGCCCGAGCTGCAACCCGGCGGAAGTGTCGACGCGGCGCTGCACGGCCCTGGCTATCCGACCCCGGTGGTGCCCGTCCTCTCGCTCCCCGACGACAGGCTCTCGAAGATGAAGAGGTGGGCGGACGAGATGGTCCTCGGGCGCAGCAACACGCGCAGCGGTTGGATTCGAACACGGGCGTAGGGGACGCGCCGCCGCCCGGACGGCAGCTCTGGCTCCCAGTTTGCTGGGAGCCGGAGCTGTCCTTCGGGCCCCAGGTGTTGGCGTCCTCTTGGGCCGACAAGGCCTGCGTCGGCGGTGTCATTCCAAAGGATTCCGGTTGCGTTGACCGGCAAATCACCGCTCTCTCAGGCGCA
>Ga0137401_10001179_pt1 | contig 11149 bp, 8 predicted proteins | sample CZOMad1_1_16fung_FD_108286 | JGI IMG/M metagenome (GOLD analysis project Ga0137401, IMG submission 108286) | Vadose zone soil fungal communities from Angelo Coast Range Reserve, California, USA - CZOMad1_1_16fungal (Illumina Assembly) | ecosystem: Environmental > Terrestrial > Soil > Vadose zone...
CTGACCGGCACCGCCTCGCGCGGCTTGCGCCCGGATTGCAACGGCACCAACACCGTGTTCGGTCGGCAAAACGCCAGCGCGGCTCAAGGGGGCGGCATCCTGTGGTTTGATCCCAGCAACTATTCCAACGCGGCGGGCTACGGCACGTGCGCACCACAGATCGGCCAATTGCGCGGACCTGGCTTTTACAACTGGGACCTCAGCCTGCAGAAAAACTTCCACCTGACGGAACGCTTCAAGCTGCAATTCCGCGGCGATTTCCTGAACACGTTCAACCGCGTCAACCTGGCGGCACCGAATACGACGGTGGCCACCTCCAACACTGGCGTGATCAACGTTTCACAACCTGCGAGAAACATTCAGTTCGCTTTGAAGCTCTACTACTGACGTCAACCACGTACAATGAGGCAGGCGCGGACACCGCCTGCCTCATTTTTGTTTTTGAGCTGTGCCGGCTGAAGGCCTTTGTGAACCGCTACGTACCGGGCAAATGACCAGAATCTCGTGCGCAGTTGCGATCTCGTGCTTGGCGTTTGGCCTTTGGTTCCCCGCCTCGCTAGTCCTTGCGCAAGAGGCCAAGCCAGCACCTTCCGCGGGAAGCGGCTCAGGCGTGACGGAGGAAAAGGCCGTTGCTCTGGCAGAGCAAGGTCATTGTAAAGAGGCACTTCCCTCTCTCAAGCGAATCTTGAGCGGTCAGGGGCCGGCCGAAGGCAGGAAGAAAGCCGGCATCGTAGGACTGCGCTGTGCGATGAACATGGACAGCACGGACGCCGCGCTTGATTTTCTGCGATTGCTCAGCCACCAGTTTCCCCAGGATCCCGAGGTTCTTTTTGTTCTCGTCCACGCATACTCGGATCTTTCCACGCGGGTGGCACAAAATCTCGCCACCACCGCGCCGCAGTCAGTGCCCGCGCACAAGCTCAATGCCGAAGCTCTGGAGATGCAGGGGAAATGGGATGAGGCCCAACGCGAGTATGAGGAAATGATCGCAAAACAGCCTGATGCCCCGAGTTTGCATTACCTGCTCGGACGGCTCTTACTTTCTCGGCCGCAGCCGGACGCCAATTCCGTGCAGCGCGCAAAGGACGAATTCCACAAAGAGATTGAGATTAATCCACGCAATGCGGGAGCCGAATATATCTTGGGAGAAATGGCGCGGCAGGAATCGCAGCTTGAGGAAGCTATTCCGCATTTTTCGCGAGCCGCCAAACTGGACTCGAGCTTTGGAGATGCCTTCATGAGCTGGGGATTTTGCCTGGTCACGCTAAAGCGCTATGAAGAGGCCATTTCGCCCTTGCAGGCCGCTGTGCGGCTGCAGCAAGGCAATCCGTCGGCGCACTACAACTTGGCGGTGGCACTAAGCAGAACCGGCCAAAAGGAAGAAGCGGACAAGGAATTTGCCATACATCGACGATTGGCGCAGAAGCCCGCGCCGACGGAAGGAAACGCGCAATCGCAATAACATCACGGCGCGAACCCTTGCTCACCGTTCCCTCAACTGGTGGAAGTCCATGGATGACTCGCCGGCAATTGCTTGGGACGCTGGTGACAACCGCAGCATTCGGTGCGTGCCCGGCGGTTCTAAGAGCGAGCGTGGCGGCGCCTGCGCCAGAGTTCCCGTTCGAACGGATCCCCGCCTCAGCCAGCGGTATTTCTTGGGTTCACGTCAATGGCAAGTCCGCCGAGAAATATTTGCCCGAAACTACGGGGGCTGGCTGTGCGTTCCTGGATTACGACAACGACGGGTGGATGGACATCTATCTGGTCAACAGCGGCAAGTGCGATTTTTACGCTCCCGATCCTCCGCTGCGGAATGCTTTGTATCGAAATAACCGCGACGGCACCTTCACGGACGTCGCCGAAAAGGCCGGCGTTGTTGCCGGCGGATACGGCCAAGGCGTTGCCGTCGGTGACTACGATCGCGACGGATTTCCCGACCTCTATGTGACACAGTACGGGCACAGCATTTTGTATCACAACAATGGAGATGGCACCTTTACCGACGTGACCGCCAAGGCCGGCGTCGCCGCACCCGGCTGGGCTTCCAGCGCTGTCTGGTTCGACTACAACAATGACGGGCTTCTGGATTTGTTCGTTGGGCAGTTCGTACGTTTTAGCAAAGAAGAAAACAAGCCCTGCGGCATTCACGACGACGGAAGGCATCACTATTGCATCCCCCAAATTTACCAGCCGATGCCCAGTTGGCTATTCCGCAACAACGGAGACGGGACCTTTACCGACGTTTCCAAGGTATCTGGCATCGCCGACCATTTAGGGAAGGCCTGGGGCGTCGTGGCCACCGACATCAACAACGATGGATGGTTGGATCTTTTCGTCACCAACGACACAACGGCCAACTTCTTATTTGTGAACAGCGGCAAGGGAACGTTCACGGAGGTCGGCACCGAAGCCGGCGTGGCGTTCAGCGCCAACGGTCGCCCGCGCTCGGGAATGGGAGCCGATGCCGCTGATTTTAACGAGGATGGCTGGCAGGACCTTTTTGTGGCCAACATCGATCGCGAAAACTTCGCGATTTATCAGAATAACCGCGACAACACTTTTGACGACCTGGCGGTCCCGACGGGAATTGCCAAAGCCACAAAATTCATGAGCGGCTGGGGCTTGAAATTTTTCGACTACGACAACGACGGAAACCTGGATCTATTCCTCGCCAATGGAAATCCTGACGACCTGATCGGATTGCTGCACGGCGAGGTCAGCTACGAAGAGCCGCTGCTGCTCTTTCACCGCAACGGGAAATCATTCGAAGACGTCAGCGCCAAGAGCGGGCCGGTTTTTTCCACGAGCATGTCGTACCGTGGACTGGCGATAGGCGACTTTGACAATGACGGCGCCGTAGATGTGCTGATCTCCGTGAACGGCGGGGTGCCGGTGTTGCTGCGAAATCAAGCGGCGCGGCAAAACCACTGGCTGGGAGTTCGTTTGATCGGGAAGAAAGCGAATCCGGACGCCGTCGGCGCCCTGGTCACCTACAAAGCGGGAGACCTGACACGCCGGCGGCTCAAGACCGGCGGGGGCAGTTATCTTTCGTCGCACGATCCTCGCATGGTCCTCGGATTGGGAAAACGAACCGCGATCGACTCGTTGGAAATAAAATGGCCTCCGCCGGGGGGCGGAACGCAGCGTTTCACCGATCTGCCCCTCGACCGGTACATCACCATCGTGGAAGGTGAACAAAAATGGAAGTAATCCAGCACACGCTCCCACGCTTCGTCATGGTTTCGGCTGCGATCTTTTTTCTCGCGGTGCCATCGCGTTCGCAAGAGCCGGGCAATCCGCCACCGACATTTACCAAGGATGTCGCGCCTATCCTGCAGAAGCATTGCGAGACCTGCCATCGGCCAGGTGAGGCCGCGCCCTTCTCGATGCTGACGTACGAAGACACGTTGCCGTGGGCGCGCATGATGAAAATGGTAGTCACCCAGAAAATCATGCCACCATGGTTTGCCGATCCCCGGTATGGTCATTTCGCGAACGAACGATCGTTGTCGGTAGATGAGATTCGAACGCTGGTCGCGTGGGTCAACGGCGGCTCACAAAAAGGTGCGGCGGGAGACATGCCGCCTCCGGCGAAAACGTTCGTGGAAGGTTGGGGCATTCCCGCGCCCGATGTCGTGTTTCAGCTCCCCAAGCCATTCCCGGTTCCGGCTTCCGGGGTCATGGACTATCAATACGTGATCGTTCCCACGGGTTTTAAGGAAGACAAATGGGTGCAGGCGCTAGAGGTACGACCGACCGATCGCGCGATCGTACATCACATCATCGCCTACCTTCGCGAACCGGGATCGAATTACTTCAAGGACCAGAAGCCCGGCGTGTTCTTCATCGCGCCGCCTCCGAAGACGGATGAAAAGACCGACGCCAGCGCCTTACCCAGTGATTTTCTTGTCGGCTACGCGCCGGGACAGCCAGCGGAAATCCTGCACCCGGGAGAAGGCAAGCTGATCAAGGCGGGGACGGATATCGTCTTCGAAGTCCATTACACGCCAAACGGAAAGCCGACCACCGACCAGACACGACTTGGGCTGGTTCTTGAGAAGTCGGCGCCCAAAGAGCGCGTGCTGACACTCTCCGCTTCGAACGGAACCTTCAAGATTCCTCCCGGCGATCCGGATTACAAGGTGGACGCGTCGTTTGAAGTGCAGAAGTCCGTGAAGCTGGTCGGCTTGCACCCACACATGCACTCGCGCGGCAAGTCATTCGAATATCGATTGACCTTTCCCGACGGCAAAACGGAAACCATCCTGAGCGTCCCGGTCTATAACTGGCATTGGCAGCTTTGGTACAACCTGGCTGATCCGATCGATCTGCCGCAAGGCACCAAGATCGAATGCACCGCGCATTTCGACAATTCGCCGAACAATCCGGAGAATCCCGATCCCACGAAAGTGGTCATTTGGGGCCAGCAAAGCTGGGACGAAATGATGGTCGGATTTTTTAATTTGAAGTTCGACTCGGCTATGCCCGCCAAGGACATTTCCACACCAGGAGCGGTGCACACGCACTGATATGCTCCGACTCGGGCGAAATTTGCATCTCGGGTTGTTGGTGCGATTGCTCGTGCTGGCACTGCTGTGGAGCTGCATTGGTCATGATGCGGCCGCGCAGGACCAGCCCGCTCGATTCCATGTCCTCGTGATCGCCGAACACGGCGGCATCCACCAACCGTTTGTGGACGCAGCGAAGATCTGGCTAGCGAAACTGGCCGCCGAGGACAACTTCGCCGTGGACTACATCGAAGACACGGCAAAAATCGACGATGCCTTTCTCGCAAACTATGCCATGTTCCTCCAGCTGAACTACCCACCCTACAACTGGACTGAGAAGGCGCAAGCTGCCTTCATTAAATACATCGAGGAAGGCAAAGGCGGCTGGATCGGATTTCACCATGCCACGCTGCTGGGAGAGTTCGACGGATTTCAAATCTGGCCGTGGTTTCATGACTTCATGGGCGGCATCCGCTTCAAGGACTACATCGCGAGCTTCGTCACCGGCACGGTCACGGTCGAGGACAAACATCACCCCGTGATGCGCGGCATCGCATCCCCATTCGTGATCAAAGATGAGGAGTGGTACACCTACGACACCACGCCACGGCCGAAAGTCCATGTGCTCGCCAGTGTCGATGAAAAGACCTATACCCCGCCCACCAACAAGAAGATGGGCGATCACCCGGTGATCTGGACGAATGATCACATGAAAGCCAGAAACGTTTACATCTTCATGGGCCATCGCCCCGAACATTTTAATAATCCGGCCTTCACGAAGATTTTTACGAACGCCATCTTCTGGGCCGCCGGCCAGCAGGAGAATCACAAGAAATGAAACAAGCTCGTGTTCGAATAAAACTTCACCGTGGAAGATTTCTTTATTCCGTGCTTCAAGCGTTGATGGCGGCGGCTCTCGCCGTGATTTTCTCGAGCGGATATTTCCATGCGGCGGAGCCGGCATTCAAGGTCCTGGCGTTCTATTCAACGGATGTCGAGCCGGATCATGTCAAAACCGCCAACGACGCGCTCGCTTTCTACAAGGGCCTGGCGACGAAACACAACTTCACGCTAAATACCACCACCGACTGGACTAAGCTCAACGAAAATGATCTCAAGCCGTATCGCCTGATCCTGTGGCTCAACAATTTCCCGCAAACTCCCGAACAGCGAGCGGCATTCGAAAAGTACATGGAACGCAGCGGCGGATGGATCGGCTTCCACGTTGCTGCCTACAATGACAAAGACACGCATTGGCCCTGGTTCGTGCAGTTTCTCGGCGACGCCGTGTTTTACACCAACAATTGGCCGGTGCTGCCCGCGAAGCTGACCATCGACGATCCCATGCATCCAGTGACCAAAGGAATCCCGGCAACTTACGATTCCCCAGCGAATGAATGGTATCTGTGGAAGCCGAGTCCTCGCCTCAATAAGGATGTCCATGTCCTCGTAACGCTCGATCCTTCCAACTATCCGATCGGAAAAAAGGACATCATCACCGAAGGCGATCTTCCCGTGGTGTGGACGAATACAAAATACCGGATGCTCTACATCAACATGGGCCACGGACCCATGATTTATGGCGACCCAATCCAAAACAAACTTTTCGAAAATGCGATTCTCTGGCTCGGGAACAAAAAGTAGCTCCGCCGGTGGGCCGACACCGTGGGAGGTTCGAATGACGAGGTCTCGAGTGCCGAGAATTCGAACAATTGCGATCGTTGTTTGCTTAGCGTTCATCGGACGATGCCAGGCGCAAAATACTCAAGCGCAAGCCGGCGCTCTGCCGATGAAGCATCTCCTCGTGCTCGGCGAAGAAAAAGGCTACCGGCACGAAGCGGTGTCGCACGCCATGGCCACCATCGAACGCCTGGGCCGCGAATCCGGCCTGTGGACGACGACCATTCGAACCGACACTGAAGTCCTGACAAAGCAGAAGCTCGAATACAACGCCAAGAATCTGAACGACTTCGACGCCGTGCTGTTCTACACCGGCGGCGAACTGGAAATGAACCTGGAGCAAAAGGCCGCACTTTTGTCGTTCGTTCACGACGATGGCAAGGGCTTCGTCGGAGTGCACAGCGCGACGATCACATTCACCTCCTGGCCCGAATATGGAGAGATGATCGGCGGATACTTCGACGAGCATCCGTGGGTCACCTTTGACGCGCCGATTATCGTCGAAGATCCGAACTTCCCCGGCATGCAGCAGTGGCCGAAGTCGTTCGTTCTAAAGGACGAGATCTATCAGATGAAGGATTATTCGCGCGACAAGGTTCGCGTCCTGATGCGGCTCGACGCCAATAGACTCGACTTAAACAATCCGCACGTTCACCGCAAGGACCGCGATTTCGCTGTAACCTGGGCAAAAATGTACGGAAAAGGCCGCGTCTACTACTCCACATTGGGCCATGTCGAACAAAATTGGGACGATCCTCGCTTCCAGAAAATGCTCGTCGAGGCCATCAAGTGGGCGATGGGCCTCGGGAGCGCCGACGTAACGCCACGACCGCTCGCGACTCAATCCGGGAGCGCCGGGAATGATCAACTCGACGTTCATGCGAGCGCGGTTGGACCCCTGTCGGCACCGCGGAAGTAAGTTTCGCGATCGACGAAAGATTGGCTCAGGATTGTCGAAACGGAGGTTGAAGGCTTATGTGGCAATTGCTCCTCGCTTTGTTGCTGGCGCTACCGCAGGCGCCAGCCGCTCGCGACATCTCGACGGCGGCATCCGCGACTCCGACCGGTCATCCCATTCTGGCGCTGGGCTCACCCGCTCCTGACTTCTCTCTTCCCGGCGTAGATGGAAAGACCCACACGCTCGCCGACTACGCGGCCTCCCCGATTTTGGTCATCGTCTTCACCTGCAATCACTGCCCGATCGCGCAAATGTATGAGCAGCGCATTCAGCAGTTGGAGACAGACTACCGGGCTCGCGGGGTCGCCGTCGTGGCGATCGAGCCCAACGATCCCAAGGCGCTTCGAATCGATGAACTGGACTCCTCCGACATCAGCGACAGTCTCGACGAAATGAAAATTCGATTCGAATACAAGCATCTCCACTACCCGTACCTCTATGACGGCGAAACGCAGTCGGCCACGCGGGCCTATGGTCCGCAGGCTACGCCCCACGCCTTCATCTTCGACAAAGACCGCAGACTACGCTACGAAGGCCGGATGGATAACAGCTATCGCAGGGAACTAGTGAACACGCAGGACGCGCGCAGCGCGATCGACGACTTGCTGGCTAACCGCGAAGTGTCCGTTAAACACACTGGCGTCTTCGGGTGCTCGACCAAGTGGAAAGAAAAAACCGCATCCAGCGAGGTAACCCTGCGAAAGATCGCGGCGGAACCGGTAAAGCTGGAAATGGCCACGGCCGAGGACCTGAAGCATCTCCGCGAAAATCCCTCGAAACACATGACGTTAATCAGTTTCTGGGCCACTTGGTGCGGTTCCTGCATCGACGAGTTTGCCGATTTTCAGGAAACGTTCCAGATGTACAGGGTTCGCGACTTCGATTTGATCACCGTCTCAGCCAACATGCCCGACGAAAAAGACGGCGTCATGAGAATGCTCGAGAAAAAACACGCCACCAGCCGCAACCTGTTGTTCGCCTCGACTGACACCGCAGCTCTGCAGGCGGCCTTCGACCCGTCTTGGGAGTCCGCGGTTCCCTACACTATCCTGCTCGCTCCCGACGGCAAGGTCCTCTACAAAAATTTGGGCAGCGTGGACATTCTCGAATTGCGGCGGACCATTCTTGCCAACCTGCCGTCGGACTACATCGGCTTCAATCAATACTGGCAGTCCGGTTCCGCGCAAAAGGACTCCGGGAAAAGTGGCGGTCGGTAGATCAGATTGCACCCAGTTGTAGACACCCGCGCCCTCGGAGGCTCGATGCGAAAGTATTTACTCTTGCTGCTGGCTGCAACTTCCTCGCTGTGCGTGTTGCTGATCCCGCAACCCAGTCTGGGCGACGAGATCCCGAAAATCGCGTGGCGCCGGCCGCTCGGGCAACCGCTCGAGAATCCCGGCGTCCGCAAAAACAAATCCGACATCGACGACGGCTATTGGCAGGGCGCCCCCGTCGGCGGATTCGGCGCCGGAACCTTCTCTCGCACCTATCGCGGCGACTTCGCGCGCTGGCACCTCAAGAGCGGCGTCCACAAATATGTTTCTGTGCCCGCCAACCAATTCGCCATGTTCCAGCAGGTTGTCGGCGAACCCGCGGGAACTGCGCGTGTACTTATGACCGATCATCCCAGGAACGGCGAACTCTCAAGCTGGCAATGGGACTACCCGGTCGGCGCAGGCGAGTACGCCGCGCTCTTTCCCAAATCCTGGTATGACTATAAGTGGGACAAATTCCCCGCGCACGTCGTGCTGGAGCAATTTTCGCCGGTCCTTCCCGGCAACTACAAAGAATCGAGCTATCCGGTCGCCGTCTATCGCTGGCACGCCGAAAATCCCACTAACAAACCCGTCACCGTTTCCGTCCTGCTGTCCTGGACCAACATGAACGGATGGTTTCGAACCTACACTCACGATTTTCAATCCGCACTCAGCCAAGGCAACCAAAATCACTTTCGCCAGGAGGACGTAACCTCTAGCGGAACGATGAAAGGCATCGTCTTCGACCGCAACCGTGCCGACGGCGTCCTGAACGAGTGGGACGGCGAATTCTCCGTCGCTGCCCTGCAATCGCCCGGCGTGGAAATCTTCTACCAAACCGAATTTCTCGCCGACGGAGACGGCAAATCCGTGTGGGCTCCTTTCTCCAAAGATGGAACTCTCGCCAACAGCGACACCCCATGGGTAAGCGCCAGCGAAAAAATCGGCGGCGCGATTGCCGTTCGATTCACGCTACAACCCGGCGAAAAGAAAATCATCCCCATGGTGATCGCCTGGGACTTCCCGGTCGTCGAATTTGGCCAAGGCCGCAAATGGAATCGCAAATACACCGACTTCTACGGCGCCGGCGGCGGAAACTCCTGGGCCATCGCCCGCGACGGGTTGCTCCGCGCCAAAGAGTGGAGCGACGCAATCGACGCCTGGCAGCAACCTTATATCAAGGATGACAGCAAGCCCGAGTGGTATCGCGGCATGCTTTTTAATGAGCTCTACACACTTACGGATGGCGGAACATTTTGGGGACGCCAGCTGAATTCCGGCCATAATGGGCCTGCTACATTTGCTCTTCTCGAGTGCTTCGACTACGCCTACTACGGCACGCTGGACGTCGGCTTTTACGCCTCCGTGGCGCTCCTGAAGTTTTGGCCGACCATCGACAAGCAAGTGCTGCGTGAATTCGCACAAACCGTACCGCGCGAGTACCCGGAGTTGGGCCTGTGGGTCGCGAAGACACAAGAGACCGGCAACCCAGTGCTGCACAAACGCAAAAAAATCGGCGCCGTGCCCCACGATTTGGGTGTTCCCGAAGGCGACCCGTTCATTTCCGTAAACGAACCCGGCTGGCAGGACACGAATGACTGGAAAGACCTGAACGCGAAATTCGTCCTGATGGTTTACCGCGATTACGTGCTTACCGGAAAAACCGACAAGGAATTTCTACGCGAGATATGGCCGGCGATGCAAGCGGCTATGACCTATCTCCAGCAATTCGATCACGGCGGCGGCATCCCCGAAAACAGCGGCTACCCTGATCAAACCTACGACTCCTGGATCGTTCGCGGGGTTAGCGCGTACTGTGGAGGACTTTGGCTCGCGGCATTGCGCGCGTCGGAAGAAACAGCCCGTGTTCTTGGCGAGAATCGCTCAGCTGAGGACTATCACGCGTTGTTCCAGAAGGCGCAGAAGACCTACATCGACAAACTCTGGAACGGCGAATACTTCCTCTACGACGCCCAGAGCGAGTATCGCGACAGCATCCAAGCCGATCAACTCGCCGGACAATGGTACGCAAACATGACCGGACTTGGCGATCTTGTGCCTAAAGAGATGCAGGTTTCGGCGCTCAAGAAAATCTTTGCGAACAACGTTATGAAGTTTGGCAAAGGCGAAATGGGTGCCGCGAACGGCATGTCCGCGGACGGCAGCATCATTCGCGACAACGAACAAGCCCAGGAAGTTTGGGTCGGTACCAGTTTCGCGCTCGCAGCGCTTCTCCTTAGCGAAGGATTAAAGGACGAGGCGTACCACACCGCGCAAGGCATTCATCACGTGATTTACGAGACCAAAGGCTACTGGTTCCGCACCCCGGAAGCCTGGGACGACACGGGAAATTTCCGAGCTCCCATGTACATGCGTCCAGCCGCAGTGTGGGCCATGGAGATCACGCGTCCGTCTTCGCATTAGGCAACGCGAGACAGGGTTCTCAAGCACTCTGAGGCAAATCTGGAGCGGGCGATGGGAATCGAACCCACGTCCGAAGCTTGGGAAGCTCGTAATAAAACTCTGAAAGCGATTGATCTGGCGGCATTTAGCTTTTCGAGCGATGGCCTTAATTGGAAACTAGATGGAAACTGAAGGCAGTTACAGATTGCTTTAATGGGATTCTCTCCGCACGCGACCTGCGACACGCCTAACTTGGCGACACCAGTTGTTGCCGGAGCAGTCCGTTCGATCATCTGCCGTCGAATTCGTCTTCTCGGTGCACGGGAGATAAAAAGTTATCCAAA
>Ga0137401_10001184_pt1 | contig 11132 bp, 10 predicted proteins | sample CZOMad1_1_16fung_FD_108286 | JGI IMG/M metagenome (GOLD analysis project Ga0137401, IMG submission 108286) | Vadose zone soil fungal communities from Angelo Coast Range Reserve, California, USA - CZOMad1_1_16fungal (Illumina Assembly) | ecosystem: Environmental > Terrestrial > Soil > Vadose...
ACAGGTTCAGCATCATTCCGATAGAATGTCCTTGGTCAGCATTACGCCCCGGTCTCACCGGGGCGTTTTTATTTTAGCTCGTAGCCTCGGCATCTTCCTCCGGCCCATTTTCTAGCCAATGACCACTCGTATCAGCCGTCCGTGCCACCTTTCTCCTCCTAAGCTCAGCGTCCTCTGCGTCTCTGCACAACACTGCGATAATCGCTTTCCTTCTTTTCTCCCCCTTTCTCCCTGTTCAGGCAAGAATCCGCATCAGACAACACCCTCCCTAACCTATTTAAATGCAACACCTACAAACCAACCCACAAGTGGTGATTCTAAACCACTTACACAAACCCTGAGTCTTTTAGATGCAACTTACAAAAGAACAGGGGGGCAGCTAGGAAAGCTGAGACTGACAGGAAATCTCTGGCACTGAGGACTAAAACTTAGAACTAACAACTTAAAACTATGTGTTCACGCGCGGAGACGCCGCACCCAGATGCGGCTTGTGGCAGGTTTTCCGAGGTGCATCGTCTTCCCGTTGGAACGCAGCGTCATCGTTTCATCGTACTCGCGCTTCAGCACTTCGACAGTGGTGGATGGCCGCAAGCGCAGCCCCTCGAGGAATTCCAGAAACTGCGCGTCCTTCTCGTAAACGCAAACAATCTCGCCCGCTTCCTTCGCGCGCAAATCGGCGAGCAGCACCGCACCCTGTTTTCGAAGCTGCGCGATTCCCCCGCGCATGGGCACGCCATGCGGGCAACTCTTCTTGTCTTCAAATCGCTTGAGCAGCAGCGCTTCCACTTCCGGAGAAATCGCGTGTTCCAGCCGCTCCGCCTCGTCGTGAGCCTTCGCCCAGGACAGCCCGATTACTTCCGTCAACAGCATCTCGGCGAGCTGATGCCGCAGCGCCAGGTGTTCGGCAACCTTTCTGCCTTTTTGCGTCAGGTCGATCTTCCCGCTGCGCTCCACGCGCACATGTCCGTCGCGCGTCATGCGCTTCAACGCGGCGGTCACCGCGGGAGGAGTAACTTTCAATTCCTCGGCGAGCCGCGCGCTGATGGGCGTGTGGTCCTCTTCCAGCATCTCCCAAATCGCCTTCAGATAATCTTCCTGCGATACGCTTGTCTTTTCTCGCCGCAACGCCACTCCTATTTTTCCGCTGTTTTGTGCTCTCGCTTCTCTCTCAGGCCCGCAGCAAGCTGGTCTACGCGCCGTTTGATGCCTTCGAACACCCTCTGATACGTCTCCGGCGTAGCGCCATAAGGATCTTGCACCATCCAGTCCTCGACTTTCTTCTGATCCCAGAGGGTTTCTTCCCCCTGCCTGCCGGTCATGTTGATGATGATGTCCGCTGCATCCGCAGCTTCGCGAGTGAGCGCATCGGAAGTCAGCCCGTTTGCGGAGTAGCCATTTAGCATCAACGTTTGCTTGGTTTGCTCGGCGATAGATCCCATCGGGTTCAAACCCGCGCTGGAGGGTTCGATCACATCCGCGGCGTCATAACGGGCGATGGCTTCGGCCATGGGACTCCGGCAGGCATTTCCCAGGCACACGAACAAAACCTTCGTCCGGCTTGAACGCCTGGCACCCGAATCTGACTTCTTTCCTTCTTTCACAATTAGGACTTCGCGCTGCCCGCCGCTTAACTCGTTCCTGCCGCTACAAGACCGAGGAAATGTTCGTGCACCGTGGTGTCGTCTGTCAATTCAGGATGAAAGGTGGCCGCCATAATCTGGTCCCGCTGCACCAGCGCGGGCTTCCCGGCGTACTCCGCGAGAACTTCGACGCCCGGGCCAGCGCGCTCAATGATAGGGCCACGAATGAAAACCATTTCCAGCGGTTCCTTCTTCAGTTTCGTTGGGCCGCTGACCACGTCGCTCGCGATTTGCCGCCCGTAGCCATTCCGCAGCACGGTCATATCCAGCAGTTTCAACGAATCCTGCCGCGGATTCCGCACCTCCGTGGCGAGCAGTATAGCTCCGGCGCACGTCCCGAAGATTGCTCCTCCCTGCTTCGCGAATTCCCCAATGGCGTCCGCCAGGCCCTCTTCCCGCAGGAACTGCAACTGCGTCGTGCTCTCGCCGCCCGGCAAAATCAGGCCGTCGCAGCCCTCAAGATGCGAGGGAGTGCGCACCTCCGCCGTTTCCGCGCCCAGCCGCGCCAACATCGCCGCGTGCGCCTCAAAATCTCCCTGCACCGCCAGAATCCCGATCTTCACTCTACTGGCTCCGAATCCCATTCCCTAAATCACGGTTCCTTTGAAAAACGAAACCGTACCCTATCGAACTCCTCTTTCGCAATTGCGTCCAACTGAAAACCGATCGCCGACAACTGAGAACTTTTTCTTCACCATCCACGCGTGGACAACATGTCCTTCCCTTCCATCTGCCGAACATCCAGTCCCCTCATGGCTTCGCCCAGCTCTTCATGAGCTTCGAGCACAATTCTCGGGTCGTCGAAATGCGTCGCCGCCTTCACCACGGCCTTCGCGCGTACCTCGGGATCGCTGGACTTGAAAATGCCAGATCCGACGAATACCGCTTCCGCGCCCAGGCGCCGCACCAGCGCCGCGTCTGCCGGAGTGGCGATGCCGCCCGCCGAAAAATTCGGCACCGGCAGCTTGCCGGTCTTGGCGATCTGGCGAATCAGTTCGAGCGGCGCACCCAGCTCTTTCGCTTCACGCATCAGCTCGTCGTCTCGCATGGTCGTCAGCTTCTTCATCTGGCTGACGATCGCCCGCATGTGCCGTACCGCCTCCACCACGTTTCCGGAGCCCGCTTCGCCCTTGGTGCGAATCATCGCCGCGCCTTCCGCTATGCGCCGCAGCGCTTCACCCAGATTGCGCGCGCCGCAAACAAATGGCACGCGGTAATCGTGCTTCCAGATATGATTTTCTTCGTCGGCCGGCGTCAACACTTCGCTCTCGTCGATGAAGTCCACTTCCAGCGCCTGCAGCACTTCCGCTTCCGCGAAGTGTCCGATGCGCACCTTGGCCATCACCGGAATCGTCACCGTGGCCATGATTTCGCGGATCACTTTTATCGACGCCATGCGCGCCACTCCACCCTCTTTGCGAATATCCGAGGGCACGCGCTCCAGCGCCATCACCGCGCACGCGCCGGCCTTTTCGGCAATCTTCGCCTGCTCCGCATTGGTGACGTCCATGATCACCCCGCCCTTGAGCATCTCCGCCAGGCCGACCTTCACGCGCCATTCATTCGATCCCTTGCTTGCGTTGCCGCTTCCATTCACCTTCTTCGCGTCCATCTTAGGTCTCCTCTCGCAGCTTGAACTTCTCGACGCTGTTGCACCGTCAAATCTTTTTCACTTCTGCCCGATGACTACAAACCGGCCTTTGCCGCGCGCCAGAACCTCGCCGGCCCCATTGCGAATCTCGCCGGTCATGAACAGGTTTCTTCCCTTCCGCTCCGTCTCGCGCCCCTCCACAACAATTTCACCCTGCACGTTGACGGGTTTCAGGTATTCCACCCTCAGTTCCGCGGTCACCGCTCGAACCTCGCGAAACCGGCAGGCCTTCCCCATCGCCTCATCCAGGAGCGTCGCAATAATTCCGCCATGCGCAAATCCGCCGCCGCCCTGATACCGCTCACCCAAAACAAACCGTCCGACGATCTTGCGATTCACGTTGTCCTGCTCAAACGTCAACTTCATGCCGCCGGCATTATCCCCGCCGCATCCAAAGCATTTATTCGCCGGATTCGGCGCCAGCGTAACCGTCTCGCTCAAGGTACCAATCCTCTATCGCTTCATGTCGACCGGCCATCTTTGCCACATCGAGGTGTTTCTCTTCTCACTTACAACTGAAGACCGACAACTGAAAACTTTTTTCACACCAGCGCCACTCGGCTGCGTTCCGCTCGGCGCACCCCGCGCTGCCGTTTGCGCATTTCAATCTTCAGCAATTCCGCCAGCGTGGCCACGCCGCGCGCAATCTGCTTTTCATCCAAGCTGGCAAAGCCCAGCCTCAACGTGTTCGGCAGCGGCGCTTGCACGTAGAAGTACCGCCCCGGCGCAAACAGCACGCCGCGTTCTTTCACGTGGATCAGCAATTCGCTGGCATCGAATCCCGGCGGCAGCTCTAGCCATAGACACATGCCGCCTTCCGGCCGTGTCCAGCGCGTGCCTTCCGGCATGTTCTTCCGCAGTGCTTCATCCAATGCCGCCAGGCGCGAAGTGTAAACCTTGCGCATCTTGGCGAGGTGCTTGCTGAAGAGTCCGCGCCGCAGAAATTCCGCGAGCGTCGCTTGCGCCAGCTGATCGGTGTGCAGGTCGGTCGTCTGCTTCACCACGCGCAATCGTTCCATCGCCGCCGCCGGAGCGACAATCCATCCGACCCGCAAGCCGGGAAAAGCCACTTTCGCAAAGCTGTCGATATGAATGACCAGGTTCGAGCGGTCGAGCTGCTTCAGCGAGGGAATGCGTTCTTCGCGCGCATGCAGCCGTGCGTAAATGTGATCCTCCACTACCGGGACCTGGTGCCGCCCCGCAAGCTCCAACACCTTGCGCCGCGACGCCAGCGGCATCGACGTTCCTGTCGGATTTTGGAAGTCCGGCGTGAGCAATATGAGTTTGACGCGGTTCGCCGCCAGCGTCGCCTCCAGCGCCTCCAGGTCAAGTCCCAGCGGCGTCCCCGGCTCCGCGTGCGTTCTCATCGGAACACTTAGGCACCGCGCGCGTGCACCGTGGAAGATCGCCACCGCTCCCGGATACGTCGGGTTTTCCATAATCACGGAATCCCCCGGACGCACAAACGCCTTGCTGATCAGGTCGAACGACTGCTGGCAACCATCGGTGATGAGCAGGTTTTCATCTTTGGCCGCGATGCCGTCGTGATGCAGCATCTCGAGCAGCACCTCTTTCAAAGGTGGATAGCCATCCGACGGGCCAAGATTCAAAACGTCCGCGCCTTCGCGCCGAAGCACCGCGTTCACGCAGGTCTGCAGTTCCTCGATGGGGAAGAACTCCTGCGCGGGGCGCGCCATCACAAAAGAGAGCGCATCTTCCGGAACATTGGCAGTGAGGCGGCTAAGGACCTCTTCCCCGCGTTCATCCGCGAAGAGCAGTTCCCACCGGATTCCCCCGTTTCCATTCAGCACCGGAGGCGCAGGAGGCGAAATCTTCAGCCCGTTGCCGTTGCCCTTGATAAACGTGCCGCGTCCGACGTGGCCCTGAATCAGGCCTTCCGATTCCAACTCGGCGTAGGCATTCGCCACTGTCGTGCGGTGAACGCCGAGCATCGTCGCGAGCTCACGGCTCGCCGGAATGCGATCGCCCGGGCGCAAATCGCCCGCATGCACGAGGGCGCGCAATTGGTCGCGAAGTTGGATGTACAGCGGAACGTGACTCTGTGGCTGGAGATGGAGTGGAAGCATTGTCTCTCACCTTCGGCCAATTCTACCAGATATTGGCCTGTTGCAAGAGCCAATTTGTCTCCTCCAATTTGGCGCGCCCTCCACGCGCCGATTTCCTGCGGAAGGCCGCTAAGAATGAACTTCGTGCCACAGGACATGGCAAGGCTAACCGCACGTGGGCTGCCGAACTAAAATGGCATGAACACGTTCTCACTTCCCCGCCCTAGTCATCTGGCGACACCGGGATGTCCGGTAAGTAGCCCGCTTGGTGGATCGCAACATCATCGTCCCAAAGATCCTCCTTGCCACCTATAGTGTGCGAGAAATAGTCCAAGGCCCCGCTGCGAAATCCGTAGAAGTGATCGTAGCCACTCTTCAGAGGACCGAACTTTGGCAGAAAGCCCAGATGCCACTTGCCAACCAACGTCGTGCTGTAGCCGGCTTTCTTCAAAAGCGAGGGCAACGTCGGGTGTTCCGAGGGAAGCCCGACATCGGGGTTGTCTCGCAAAGGCTCCTCCAAACCGAGCCGCAGCCGATACTGGTAGCGGCCGGTGATCAGCGCAGTGCGCGTGGCCGTGCACACGGCGGAATTCGCGTAAGCCTGCAGAAAACGCACTCCTTGCGCGGCAATGCGGCCGATATTCGGAGTGCTAAGATCTGGACGCCCATAGCAGGACACGTCGGCATAGCCGAGATCGTCCGCGAGAATGAAGACGATGTTGGGAGGCTTTGCCGATGGTCGCGCGCCTCCGGCGCCAGCGCGCATAGCTAACCCGATCATCCCGGCTGCGGCCCCACCGAGCAGGGCACGTCGCGTAATAGGCTCTTTCCCTCCGAACCCCATAGAGCTCCTCCTCTTACTTTAATGAAATATTTCTTACCTCGGAGCACTGCATTTGCGGTTCAGCGCCCCGGCGCTTTGCCACCCGTCCGCCCGTTGGTCCCCCCGGCTTCGAGGTCGCCGATGCACAGTCGCGTCAGATCCTTCTGGTCGCACTGATAAATCTGCTTGATCGGCAAGTCCTCATCCTGCACCTCGTACTGCCCCGACGCCATGTCCTGCGCATCATCGGCTGATGAAGTCACCACCGGGCTCCCCTCCAGCACGCGCACCCGAAACTGCCGCGACGACGGTTCGTAATTCGCGTAGCTGAAGCAGTGTCCAATGCACGCGCGTTCGGCGGCATGGTCCACAAATTCCATCCGCGAATCCGCGGGCGCGTCAATCATCACAATGACGCGCGTCCCCGGCGCCAGCTCCCTCGCCAGCTCCTCGGCGTGTTCTTCCAGCCGGTTCAGCCATCCCGTGTCCTGATACAGAAATGCGAAGAAAACCGCCGCGCAAATTCCGAATCCTGCCAAATGCCATTTTCGCGGCTTGCTACCTCCCAGCACGCAAAGGCCGAAAATGGCCGAAATCGTCGTCAGCCTTGAGCCTAACAGCCCGATCCATGCTCCCTCCGGAGGCGGCCGCAGATTTTCAGGAATCAGCACTATCGCGCAAAACGTCACAACGTACAATTCGAGCGGCAATTCGAATTGCCGCCACCAATGATTGTCCTTCCTCCGCGAATACAGGTCGGCCCCAGCGCAAACAAGCCCGAGGAAAAGCGCCGCTCCCGCCAGCCAAACGTACCGCGTTCCGAAGAGCCAAAGTTGATCCGCTCCGTTATACAGGTAAAACGGCCCGCGATCCCAATCCGCCATCAGCGCTGGCCGGTGTGCCACGTACAAGCAGAGCGCGGCAAACCCGCTCGCAGCCGCCAGGGGCATTGCCAACTTCCACCAACCCGGCATGTTCGCGCGAACCCTCACGTAAGCGAGCGTCCCGAGTAGCCACAGAAACCCGATCGGATGCGCCAACCATGCCAGCGCGGCGATCAGCCCTCCCGCAATCCAATCAATTCCCCTTCCCCGCCACAGAATCGCCAGCCCGAAGCAAGCCAGCCCCAGCGACAAATAATAGTTCATGAAACCCATGCAGAATGGATAGCCGTAGGCCAGCATGGCGATGCAGGGCGTGAGAAACCACGGCGGGCGCTCCGTTACCGCAGCAACAAACGCGAAAACTCCCCAGAAGAAAATCAGCACGCAAGCGGAAACAACAATCTTCTCCGCCGCGGCCATGCCCACAAGATTTGCCGCGCGCAGCAGCACGACATCAAACAAAACATTGTTCCATTGCTTCGCGATGTACAGTCCCGGCGCTTGTCCCTTTCCGATCAATTGCGCCAGCCACGCGTTGTAGACATGGCTGGCCAGGTCACCCGCCTCGATGCGCCGGTGCCACACGCACGGGATAACGAGTACAACGGATAGAACCAGGATGCGCAGCTTGGACTGCCGTAGAAACGCAATCACACCCGCGGATGGAGTGTCGCTCGCCGCCATTCTCACCTGGAGATCACGAAGTTGTTCCGTCAAGATTGCTCTCGGCGATTCTACTATTGAAGCGCCTCGGTTCCCTCCGAGATTCGGTGATATTATCCGTCCTTACAGAGACAAAGGAGGAATCGTGCAAACGAGATCGAGCGGCGTTTTGCGCGGTCGCCGGAAGCGCATTGGACTATCGCGATGGATCGTGCGGGGAGCACTGCTTCTCGCCATGAGCACGCAAATTGCGGGTCTCGCCCCCGCGCAGGAACCCTCGCCGGCAGCAAAGTGTCCACCGGCGGCGCGAATCGATTCGGCAAAGGACACTTACGGCAGTACCGTTGTGGCTGACCCCTACCGCTGGCTGGAAGATCAAAACAGCCCCGAGACGCGCGCATGGATTGAGGCTGAGCAAAAGTGCACCGAAGGCGCACTCTCAAAGCTCCCGGGCCGCACGGGATTAAGCAAGCGACTCACGGAACTCCTGCGTACCGATTCCTTCGAAGCGCCGGTGGAACGAGGCGGGCGCTATTTTTTCCGCAAGCGGCTGGCTGGCCAGGACCTCCTCCTTCTTTACGTTCGCCGCGGCTTGAACGCCGCGGACGAGATCTTAATCGATCCCCTGCCTTGGAGCTCCGATCACTCCGTAAGCGTCACCTTTGAAAATGTCAGCCGCGATGGCAGATTCGTTTTCTACGGCCGGCGAGAGGGCGGACAGGACGAAATCACGCCGCGGGTGCTGGATATTGAAGCAAAAACAACTCTTCCGGATGCCTTCCCCAAGTCGCAATACTTTGCCATCGAACCGACGCCGGATAACAAGGCCGTTTATTACTCGCGCGTGACTCCCGATGGACCGCGCGCTTTCTATCACTTGATGGGCACGGATACGGCGAAAGACCCGATTATCTATGGGAACTCTCTTGGAAAGGAAATGATTCTTTTGCCGCAATTGTCAGAGGACGGTACCTATCTCGTCTACCTGACCCTCTACGGCTCCGGATCCGAACGAACTGAGATTTATGTTCAGAACGTGAAAGAGAACGGCCCTGTGGTGGCCGCCGTGAATGACCAGAAGTCTCTCTTTTACCCGACCTTCGCGGGCGATCGTCTTTTCATACTGACGAACTGGAAAGCTCCCCAGTGGCGCGTTTTTTCGACAAGTCTCGCGTCGCCGCAGCGCGAACACTGGCGTGAAGTTGTTCCGGCCGGCGATGTCCACTTGGAATCCATCGCCGCGTCCGGCGGGAAGCTGATCGGACAATACACGCATAACGCCGCGTCCGAGCTGAAGGTCTTCAATGGCGATGGAAAAGTACAAACCTCGATCGGTCTGCCCGCGCTCGGCTCGGTCGGAGCCCCCACGGGGCGCTGGGAAAGTCCTGAGTTCTTTTTTTCCTTCGAAACTTATAACTCTCCGCCGGCTATCTTCCGATATGACGTGAAGCAGGCAAAATCCGAAGTGTGGGCCAAGGGCAAAGCGCAATTTGATTCCTCGGCCTTTGAGGTTCAACAGGTTTGGTACCCATCCAAGGACAAGACGCGCATTCCGATGTTTCTATTCCACAAGAAAGGCGTGAAGCTGGACGGTTCGAATCCCGTTCTGCTGACTGGCTACGGTGGATTCGACATCAGCGAAACGCCGTCCTACCGGCCTCTTGTGCTTCTTTGGGCCGAGCGTGGCGGAATTGTTGCCGAAGCCAATCTCCGCGGCGGAGGTGAGTTCGGCGAAGAATGGCACCGCGCAGGAATGTTGGGGAAAAAGCAAACTGTCTTCGATGATTTTGTCGCCGCTGCGGAATATTTGATCGCCAACAAGTACACGACTACCGCCAAGCTGGCCATTGATGGCGGCAGCAATGGCGGGTTGCTGGTCGGTGCGGCACTGACGCAACACCCGGAACTGTTCCAAGCCGTCGTGTGCTTCTATCCCCTCCTGGACATGCTCCGTTTTCAAAAATTCCTAGATGGACCGTACTGGGTTCCCGAATACGGAAGCTCTGAGAACGCCGATCAGTTTCCGTACTTGTACGCCTACTCCCCTTATCACCGCGTGGTTGACGGAACGAAGTACCCCTCGATCCTCTTTGTTACTGGCGATGGCGACACACGCGTTGCGCCCTTGCATGCGCGCAAGATGACCGCCCGGCTGCAAGCTGCCTCCGGTTCGAAGCAGCCGATTCTGGTGCTGTACGACACGAAATCGGGCCATTCCGGCGGACGCCCCGTCAACAAAATCATCGAGGAGAACACAGATATCCTCAGCTTCCTGTTCTGGCAGCTCGGTGTTCCCGCAAACTGAACCGCCCAGGAAAGTTGAGGTCGCGGAGACCGCCTTCCTTCAGCGTGCGGAACCCCAAAATTCTCGCATGCTGCGCGATTCTCCTTGAAGGTTTGGGTGTCCTGCCAGGACACCGGCCCACTTGCTCTTCTGCCCGGTATCTCCGGGGGGAACCATCCTGAAAACTAACTGTCGGATTGCATTGCTCCCGATGTGCCGGGCAAACATGCGCAAAATATTCATTTTCAGCCTCGCGTTCTTGGCACTCTCAGCGACAGGCTGCACTGGGCCGGCCGCCGGCAATCATCCGCAACCTCCTCCTTCACCGCAAACTTCCAACTGCAGCTCCCTGTCGCTCGGCCAAGGGGCAAGTCTCGGCGGTTTTGTTCCCTTCCCTTCGGACAGCCTGTGGAATCAGGACATTTCCTCTGCACCGGTCGACGCAAATTCTTCCGCGATCATTACCTTCATCGGAGCAGGCGTTGGCTTGCATGCGGACTTCGGTGCAGGGCAATACCTGGGCTCGACGATCGGCATTCCGTACCTGATTGTCGGAGGACAGCAGGGTCCCGTCACCATCAACTTCACCGCCTATGGAAGCGAAAGCGATCCCGGGCCTATGCCGATTCCTGTTACCGCGCCCATCGAGGGCTACCCGAATCCCGGCACCGGTGATCGTCACGTCCTCGTTCTCAACAATTCGAATTGTTTTCTCTACGAGCTTTCTAGCTCTCGTGTTTCTGGAAATTCCTGGAACGCAGGCTCCGCGGCAGTCTGGGATCTTCTTAAGAACGAGCAGCGGCCTTACACTTGGACGAGCGCGGACGCTGCCGGACTGCCGATTTTCCCCGGCCTCGTCCGCTACGATGAAGCGGCTGCCGGCCAAGTCCATCACGCGTTTCGCTTCACTCTGCAGCAAAGCCGTGCCGCGTTTATTCCTCCCGCCTCGCATTGAGCTGCGAATTCCAGCAATGCCTTGGCGGCTCCCATGGGGATGCGCGTGCGACTGGTATGACGTCTCGCCATATTCCGCAACGAACCAGGTCATCCTGAATGCGCTGAAGAAATTCGGCATGATCATGGCCGACAACGGTTCGAATATGTTTCTCAGCGGCGTCCCC
>Ga0137401_10001187_pt1 | contig 11125 bp, 10 predicted proteins | sample CZOMad1_1_16fung_FD_108286 | JGI IMG/M metagenome (GOLD analysis project Ga0137401, IMG submission 108286) | Vadose zone soil fungal communities from Angelo Coast Range Reserve, California, USA - CZOMad1_1_16fungal (Illumina Assembly) | ecosystem: Environmental > Terrestrial > Soil > Vadose...
CCGGCGGCATCGGGAATCCTCTTGATCAGCAGGAAGGTAGAGCTACAAATCTTCGGGTTTTTTGCCCATGGCCTTCAACAGCCACTGGTTCAGCACGTTGGCGAAGTGCGGCTTTACGTCGTCGAATTTCACACCCATGCCCATGTTGTGCTGCGAATACATCACCGTGGCCAGCGCCTCAAAGAACTCGCCATCGGTAAAGATCTTGATCAGCACTTTTGTGCCTTGCGGGAACGGGTTCATCATGTCCAGGTAACACCCGTGTAAAGCCAATTCGCTCACGCGCGAAGACATGCGCGTATCCGAAGTCTGCTCCACCAACTCGGCTGAAGCGATAAAGGGGTACCGCGGCGAACTCCGCCGTTCCTGGTCCACGAGTAATTCCTTTCGGCTGAGCGAATCCGTTTTCTGAATGCTACTCCGGTTTCCACGTCCACAAGGGAAAAAACCAGATCCTCGTATGCCTTTGGTAATACAGGGCCTAAACGGGATAGCCACCCGGGTGGCGGCGTACCATTGCACCCCGCCGAGCTTGGTGGGAGACTGTCCTAACAGGCGGTATTCGGGAACTTGCCGGCCCCCACTGGTGTCCAATGGTCAGTAGTGGACATCGGGTACGGTCGGCAGTCTGCCGTTCCCGGTCGCGCCTGGGATTTGAGCAGGGAGGCCCGAGCGCCGCATCCGTTCGGGTTTCAGGGTTTGTACTAGCAACCCTGAACTAGTGAGGATGCCGGAAGGTCTCGGGTCGGAAAGGCCGGCAGTGTCCGACTGGGCCAGTGCCCTTTCTTGGGGCCGCGATGAAGCGGAACTCGTTTCCGAGCTGCAGGCCGGCTCGGAGTCGGCCTTCGACTGGCTGGTCACGCACTATCACGGACCGGTCTACAGCCTCATCGTAAGCATGCTGGGTGATCCTTCGGACGCGGCCGATGGCTCGCAGGAAGTGTTTTTGAAGGCATTCCGCGGTATAGGGAATTTCCGGCAGGGCAGCTCGCTGAAGACTTGGCTGTATCGCATCGCGATTCGCGAAGCGCTGAATCACAAACGTTGGTTCAAGCGCCACCTGCAAAAGAACGTCTCGATCGATGCCGAAGTTGAAGAGGGCCAGGCGCCCATCGAGATTGAAGACTTAGGAGCAACGCCGTTCGAGCAATTGGCCACGCGGGAGATTCAAGCGGTAGTGCAGGACGCTCTGCAGCAAGTACCGGGCGTATTTCGCACCGCAGTCATTCTTCGCGATCTAGAAGGCCTGAGTTATGAAGAAGTCGCCGAAGTGCTGGAAGTGAGCGTGGGCACCGTGAAATCGAGAATTCTACGCGGGCGCCGGTCGCTCAAGGACATTCTGGAGCCCATGCTGAGCGAGCCGCGAACGGCTCCGGCGCACTCGCGAGTTTCGCAACCAGTTTCGTCAACGGATTTGCAAAATTCACTACGGAAATCAATGAACACAGCTCTCACGAATTCGCATTCGCTTTCTTCCGAGAGCGCAACCCTGCAGACCGATGCTGCCGGGGAGGGACTCCAATGAAGTGCACGACGGTACGTACCAAGCTGGCGGGTTATCTGGACGACGCTCTGACCGGCGCCGCGAGGGTTGAGGAGCGCATTCAGGTTCGCGAACACCTCGACGATTGCTCGGTCTGCCGCGCGGAACTGCAGCGTTTTCGCAGGTTGTCGGTCATGCTTTCACGGGTTCCCAAGAACGATCCTCCTGCCGACCTCGCAGTGCGTATTAAGGTTGCGGTTGCACAAGCGCAACCCACGCCCACTTGGGCCACGCGGCTGCAAAAGATTCGCGATCGCGCGGACATTCTCCTGGACAACGTTTTCCGCCCGCTCACCGTTCCGGCCACTGGCGGATTTCTGTCAGCTGCGCTGATCTTCGTGCTGGTCTTCCAGATGATTGCTCCAGGCATCACCGTGGGCGCCGTCGAAAACGATGTGCCCATCAATCTGATGCATCCCGCTGAACTCATTTCGCTCTCCGACTATCCGCAAGCGTGGGCGCCGGAAAAGCATGACACCGAGCTTTCTCTGCCCCACGGCTTGCTGCTAGATGTCACTGTCGATGCGCAAGGGCACATGGTGGACTACCAAATCCTTTCCGGCCCGGACAGCGTCGATTTGCGGCATCAACTCGATCAAATGCTGCTCTTCTCCCGCTTCTCCCCGATGCTGAGCTTCGGCCGTCCCACTTCCGGCGGTCACGTAGTCCTCAGCTTCAGCGCCGTTCGAGTCCGCGGCTAGTTTTCCGTGAAGGCCCGGGCTTTTCGACTCGCGACTATTGTCACCCTAGCTATCGCCCTGCTGCCTTTCTGCTTAGTGGCTCAGAACCGTCCGCCGAATGCCTCACGTTCTTCTTCCGTCCCGCCTTCGGGGCCGGAGAAGGAGCTGTTTGATTCCGTCAACCGCGAACGCGCCGCTGAGGACCTGCCCCTGCTTCAATGGGATTCCGCCCTAGCTGCTGCCGCGCACAAGCACACGATACGCATGGCACAAGAGCGTCTCGTCGAACATCAGTATTCCGGCGAAGATTCGCTGCGCGACCGCGCGGCCAGCTCAGGTGCGCATTTTTCGATGGTCGCGGAAAACATTGCTGTCGTCCAGGATGCCGAAGCAATTCACATGGCCTGGATGCACTCCCCCGGGCATCGCGGCAACATTCTCGACCCGCAACTGACCGCCATTGGCATTGCTGCAGTCAGTCGCCGCGGCTACATGTTTGCCACACAAGATTTTTCTCATGCCGTCGAAGCGCTGACTCTCGACGAGCAGGAAAAGCGCGTAGCCGGAATGCTGGCCGCCGGCGGCTTCAAACCCGTCGTCACCGGCAGCGAAGATGCCCGGAAGACCTGCGCAGTCGAAGAAGGCTACTCCGGCAAGCCCACGAACCTCATCCGGTTTGAAGTCCCGGAACTCACCAAGCTGCCAGATAACGTTGTGACTCGTCTGGGCGCGATCCATGCGCGTTCCGCCGCCGTCGGTGCTTGCACAGCCAAGGACGCTCCGGGCTTTACCCGATACCGCGTCGCTATTCTCTTTTTCTAGACCTCGCCCCTCCGTACTTCCAGAAAGCACTTGTCTCCTTGTCCCGAGCAGACTACACTTTCTTCATTGCAACTATGAACGCCATCCACACCTCGTTTTATTCTTGGTATCGATTTACTTGGACCACATCCAGGTGGCGAGGGGCGTTTCTCTAAGCAAAGTTCCAGCAGCAACTGAGATTCGACCCACTCGCAACCGAGTGGGTTTTTTGTTTTTAGGGCAAGTATTTCGGAAAACCAAAAGCGAGGGCCGGAAGGATGATTATCTCCATGAAATTGCATTCGAGCCGCGAGCAGATTGATGCTGTGCGCAACACGGTCGAGCATTTCGGCTACAAAGTCCATTCCATTGAAGGCGAAGAGCGGGTAGTGATCGGCGTGGTCGGTGTGGGCGATGTCACCGCGTGCCTGGAATCGGTTGAAGCCATGCCGCAGGTGGAAAAAGTCGTGCGCATTTCCGCGCCGTATAAGTTTGTGAGTAAGGAATTTCGACCGAGCAAAACGCGAATTCGCGTGAACGGCACCGAAATTGGCGGCGATGAATTCGTGGTGATGGCCGGCCCATGCTCGGTCGAGTCCGAGCAGCAAATTCTTGCCGCGGCGGAAGGCGTGGCCAAAGCCGGCGCCAAGCTGCTGCGCGGCGGAGCGTTCAAACCGCGTACTTCGCCCTACGATTTCCAGGGCATGGAAGAAGAAGGTCTCAAGCTGCTGCAAAAAGCCAAGAAACTGACTGGCCTCGCGATCATCACCGAAGTGATGACCGACCGCGACGTTCCGCTCATCGCCGACTACGCTGACGTCCTGCAAGTCGGCGCGCGCAACATGCAGAACTTCATGTTGCTGAAGGCGCTGGGGAAGTGCGGACGCCCGGTGCTGCTCAAACGCGGCCTGAGCAGCACCGTAAAAGAGCTCCTCATGTCCGCCGAATACATCGTGGCCCACGGCAATCCAGACGTAATTCTCTGCGAGCGCGGCATTCGCACCTTCGAGACCGTCACGCGCAACACCTGCGACATCGCGGCCATTCCCGCGCTCAACGAACTCACGCATTTGCCGGTAATTCTCGATCCCAGCCATGCGACGGGCAAGCGCAGCCTGGTTCCCGCCCTTTCCCGAGCCGGTGTCGCCATCGGCGCAGACGGCCTCATCGTTGAGGTACACCCCATTCCCGAACGGGCCATCTCCGACGGCGCGCAATCCCTGGATCTGGCGCAATTCGCCGCGCTGATGCGCGATCTCGCGCCGTATATCCGCCTCTGGGAGTCCTCGCGCGCCATCCTGAGGCTCTAGCCGCCACCAACTGAACGGGACGCGCGGATGGCGCCTTAACGTATCCACGGCAATCGCACCACCATCGAGACGACCGCGTACGCCGGCAGTTTCACCAACTCCAAGAATAAATTGCGCGATGCTGGCGCAGGTTCGTCTGGCACGGCCACATAAGTCACGCGAATCCTTCCCGGCAGCAGCGCCCGGCAGCACATACGGGTTCGCCGCAAATGGTATCCGCTGCTTACAATCATTAGCGACGTTATCTCAGGCCGTTCCGTGCACCACTTCGCCAGCGCTCGAACCTCCCGCAGCGTTCCTAGTCTCCCAGGCGCAATCCGCTCAAACGTAACCACTGCGCGTTCGATCGCCACAAAGAAATGCCGCTCCGCCGGTGGAATGGTCTGCGCGACAGCCAGTAGATCGATCGGCTCACTCTGCGGCGGATAGGGAATCGTCATTTCGCGAAATCGCCGAATCTCAAATCGCCCCACGCTCAGCAAAATTTGCGGTGCCAATCCCTGGGAATAGAGCTGCAACCCATAGACCTTGCGCTGCTGCCCGCCAGCCAGCACAAACAAGACCTCGCTGGTTCGAGGCGCCTGCGCAACCGACAGCAGCCGATGAATCTTGTTCAAGACGGATCGCAATCCCGTAACTCCCTGGCAGCGCCAAAAACATCATACGTAGGGTCACGATGAATCATGCGCTCTTCGCGGCATGATCGACTGACGTCGCCTTGCGCGGACTACTTGGCGAATCGTGGTCCCACAACTACATCGCATTTCCGGCGTTTAGTCGTATCATCGATCAGCCACGCCGAGCCTATGAAGCCCGCCCACCGAAAGCGCATTCCCGCCTTTCTTCTTTGCCTCTTTCTTCTAATCTTCTGCCCAGCAACCCGTCCCAATCCGCAAAAATCCACTGACTCCTCAAGAACCGACGTGCTCCAACTGATCAACGTCCTCCGCGCCAAAGCAAAAACGCTAGAATCCAGTTCCGCCATGCATCTAGCCTTCCAATCCTTCACCACTGCGCACAAGTTACAACCCGAAAGCATCCGCTATTCCGATTTCGTGATGGTTCGTCTCCTGTACGAAGCTACCCGCGATGCCGGCTTCTGGAACATGCATTGGACTATCACCGACCAGCCGCCTAATTCCGACCGCATCTGGCGCCAATGGCAAAGCGTGCGAAAACCAGCCGTCACTGCGCCAACGGCCATCGCCGAATGCGATGAACTCTCCGCGCTCTATGCTTTTCTGGTGGAACGCGCTGGAGTCAAAAGCGTCGGCCTGCTCTGGCCCTATCCCAATCACACCGTAGCGGTTTGGACGCCCCGTCCGGCGTCTGGTCGAGCGTCCGGCGCGGCCGCATTCCCGGCCATCCGCGTGGTCATACCAACATCACAGATTTTTCTCTCCGAAGCCGACACCTTCGACACGAAAAGGTTCGACCCCTGGCGCCAGAAGACCATCTACGAATACACCCGCCGCGACGTCCCAGACTCTTTCGAAATTCCCAAACCCCTATTCGACTTCTTCTTTCGGCAACTCGACAAATTCGCCGACGCCTCCGACGCCACGCTGCAACAACTCCGCTATATTCGCGAAGCCGTATTTCTACAGTCCTTCACTCCCGAACAAGCCGCCCACGAAGCCCTCCGCAAACGCGCCGCCTTCTCCGTATCTCCCGAAGACACCGCCGCCTTCCAACGCTTCGCCGACGACATGCAATCGGCCGGTCCCCGCTAACTTCACCGCATTCGCGCATGCCTCATTCACCCGATGGATAGGGGTAATCGCCAAAAGTCATAATGCATCGTTTCGGGGACCCATCTTGAAGAAAGCATCAGCTTTGGCGTTCTCGCTGGCGATGGAGCCTGAGCTGTTCCCGGCTTAGGTCCTTTCATCGCGCAGTCCTCCGAGCGTCCTACGCCCCAAAACAGCCTGCTATTTTGTCGGTTGGGCGTTTCATGCTGGCTCAAGCCGAACGTCCCTCGTTTGGGGCTCAGATGCCGCAACTGTGGAGCTAGTCTTTCCGAACTATCCCGCTGACCGCTGCCGCCCCCATCGATGCAATAAACCATCCCAGACAAATCTGCGCCCAGCGAAACACGCGCAAAAATCGCGGAGAAATCGCGATGGTTTTCGCTGCCATGTTGTATGACAGACTCGAATCCGGGGAGGGATCGGCTTGCCAGCGATCGGCTTGTCCCAGCTTTACAAGTGGGAACGCGTTCTCCAGCGAGTAGATCGAAGCATGAAAGCGTTCGTAGTGCGGTGGCAGCGCATGTGCTCCGCGAACGGCGGTGTACACCTTGTCGTCTGTCGGCACGATGTATCCCGCGGTGTAGCCCGCCCAATAGAACATCGAGCCAAGCGCGAACGAGACGATCAGCCAGCGAAACGCCCAGCCAGGATGGTAACCGTATCCGACGGTTACGCGCAGAATCCAATTCCACAGGGGCCGGAGTCGCATCCGTTCCTGGCCTCGGCGCAAGTGCTCCATTTCGTAGAGCACCTTCCGTGAGCCGGAACTGTCCCCATCTTCCGCAAGCGCCTTAGCCAGTTGCCGGTAGGGCTGCGCCGTAAAGCGGTTCATCGCGCCAAGCCATCGTATTCGCCCTTCAGCGGTTCCGCAGCCTTCGGCGCAGCGCTTATAGGTAAAGCCATCCAGCAAGAGTTTTGCGCTAGCTGGCTGCGGCCAACTGCCGTCACTGTCTTCCAAAGTGCCCACCGAGAGGCCCCGCAAATCCATCGTCGCCGTGTTGGCCTCGAGAACTTCCTTAAGAACCAGCTTTCGGTCGATTGTTGCGAAGCGCAAATCGAGAGACGTGAATTTGCCTTTCGTGCAGTCCAGTTGTCCGACGCTGGCTCCGGGCAGGCGCACCTTGCCGTTGGCCCGGAATCCGCTATCACACAGCACTCGCACTTTCACCGTTGTTGCATCAAGCGTGAGCGCGTCGCCGGTCTCTTTGCTTCCTGCTACCTGCGGATTTTCGAAAATTCCGCCTGTGCATACCAACTGGTTTCCAATCTGCCCGCCGATCAATCGCACCTCTCCTTGCGCGTGAAACGTCTCCTTGCGCGTCGATGGTCCGCCCCCGAGAAAAGCATTTCCTTTGATGTTGACGCCATCGGCGTGCATCGCCGTGCCGCTGCCTTCCCGAGTGCCTTCAAAGGGATTGACCAGATTCGCCCAGAAACAGTCGAGATTCCCTTGAATTGTGGCGCCCTCGAGCCGGACCACGCCATGGACCTCCGCGCCTCTCAAGACCATATCTCCCCCTACGGACACGCCATCGGCGTTCAGTGCCACGCCAACGTTGTCGTCGGACGGATTCGCCGCTTGCGCCAGTGCGGGACGTCCGGTCGCGGGCAGATTGTTGAACTTAGCGCCGACACAATCCAGGTCACCGCCAATCGTTGCGCCCGGAAACCGCACGCATCCGTTCGCCTTGAAACCATTTCGCAAATAGAAATCGCCTTTAATCCTCAAGACGTCCGCGTCCAGCGATCCGATTTCAGACCCTTCGAACGAAAGGAATGTCGTCTCCATCCCGAGCATCCAGATCGATGCTGGAAGCTTGCATTCTTTGAATGCCAGCGGAAAGGGAATCACCAGGCTGGAGAAGTTCATCCCGGCCCCGGTGTTTCCGGAAGGCGCCGCGGTGATCTCGGCGCCACGCACTTGAACTCCGAACGAGTCGACATACGCCCGCGCTTCAGCGTCGGCGCATAGCCACCGGATCAAGGCGGAATTGATTTTTCGGGCTGGTTGCGACAAGACCCCGTCTTCCTGCCCCATCACCACTGACTTCAGCAAGTCTTTTTCTGGAATACTTAGGCTCGGAAAGCGGGCCACGGCCAAGGCCTCGAGCTCCACGATCCGCTTCGCTAAATCTTGGTTTGGTGGTGGCATTCCGCACCTCCGTTACTTAACGCGATGGCGACCATAATACTCAGAGGCACGCTTAACAAACATAAACTTTGGCATTTTTCTTGCCCCGCCTTGCCGGCGTGCCGTTATCCGACCGTGCTTTTTCCGGCCAATTTGTCGGTTGCGCCCCTCGCCGCCTTGCGGGAGAATCTTTCTTCCCACCATGCCTCGCTCCGCCATCTGGCACTCAGGCGCGCGATTGGCCTGTGGAGTCAACCGCAACGGATCTAGGCTCAGGGCTTGTAAGTACAGGCCCTGAAACCCGAAGAAGGACAAACGCAAAATGACCCAACACGTTGGTGAACTCAATCCTCCCTCTCGATTGATGCTCACGCCGGGGCCATCCTCTGTCGATCCGCGCGTTTACCGCGCCCTGGCTACTCCCATCGTTGGCCACCTCGACCCTTGGTTCAAAGGCTGCATGGACGAGACCCAGCTCCTCCTCCGGCAAATTTTTCAGACCGAAAATCGCCTTACTCTACCGCTTTCGGCTTCGGGGTCCGGCGGCATCGAAGCTTCCGTCCTGAATGTCCTCGAGGAAGGCGACGAGGCTATCATCGCGGTCAACGGCACGTTTTCCGAGCGTATGTTTGAGATTGCTTCGCGCACTCCGGCCAAAGTCCACAAAGTCGAAGCCGCTTACGGCAAGCCGGTCGACGCCGAAGATGTTCGCCGCGTCGGCAAAGGCCGCAAGATTAAAGTTGTCGGCTTGGCGCACGGTGAAACTTCTACCGGCGTGCTCACCGCCATCGAACCGTTCCGCAAAGTGGCCGACGAACTCGGTGCCCTCCTGGTGGTCGACACTGTGGCGTCCCTCGCCGCCGTTCCCCTTCATGTTGACCGCGAGCACATCGACATCTGCTTCAGCGGCTCGCAAAAAGCCATCAGCGCGCCTCCTGGGATGTCACCCATCACCGTCGGCCCGCGCGCCGAAGAAGTGATGCGCACTCGCAAATCCAAAGTGCAAAGCTGGTATTTCGATCTCACTACCGCCATGAATTACTGGGGCAAAGAGCGCCTGTATCATCACACTCCGCCGATTTCGCTGATCTATGCCCTGCGCGAAGCCATGCGTATCGTGGTCGAAGAAACCTTGCAAGCCCGTTGGGATCGCCACGCCATGAATCAGCACGCGCTGATCGCTGGCCTCGAAGCGATGGGCCTCGATATGTTCGTGAAGAATCCGGCTGAACGCTTGCCCACTGTAACCGCGGTATCTGTTCCCGCCGGTGTCGACGACGTCAAAGTTCGCAATCAACTCCTCGATGAATTCAATATCGAAATCGCCGGCGGCTTCGGTTTGATCAAAGGAAAAATCTGGCGCGTGGGCTTGATGGGCCACTGCAGCCAAAAAGGAAATGTCCTGTTGTTCCTTGCCGCCCTCGAGAAAACCCTGTTAGATCAGGGCTTCCGCGTGCCGCCAGGTGCGGGCGTAGGCGCAGCGGTCAGAAACTACACCAACGCCGAGACAGCAATGACCGCAGCCCGCTAGGAACAAGTTGTTTGTAGCGGCCACCCGTGTTTTGCGCCGGCGCAGTTTTCTTTAGAGAGGCCGGGGCTTCAGCCCGGCGCAACACCATGAAGGAGACAGCGTGACCACTTATCCAGTCCTAGCCAACAACGGCGCCATGAGCCAATTCGTCGGCGCGTTTGAAGTGACCTCCAAGCTGACTGGCGAGAACTATCAGTGCCGCTTCTCGCACATGTGGAACGGCATCGCCACGCGTCACGCCGACACCATCGACACAAAATTCTTCGTAAACGGCGAAGCCCACGTCGTCGGCATGATACACACCGCCTTCGTAAAATTTCGCGACCGCGCCCATCGCGATCTCTCGGACCGCGAATCCAGCTACATCGCCGCCGAATACTTGCGCGAGCGCTTGGAACAAGACGATGTCCGTCCCCTCTATGATGTCTCGGAAGCGGAAGTTTTGCGGCTAGCCGATCAAGTCGGCATCAAGCAGTAGCGGCAGCCCACAGCCTTTGTAGCCGCCCTCTCAGAGGGCGGGCCTTACACAGCCAAGCAGGGTTTTCTCAGTCACCTGGCTCGGCACGAAACTGATCCAGGCACGGATGACACAACCCATCGCGCCGGATGAAGTGAATCACCAGCAGCATCAACAGCGCACCGCCAACCATCACCGCCACGGCGATCTCCAGGCTGTATTGCAGGTCGTGAAAATCGGACACTCTGCCGAGCAGGTGTGGACCCAAGCCGCCCAGCAGTTGCGTGACGAACATGTACAGACCCACCGACGTGCCGTGCGCTCGCCTCGGCATCATGTCGTGGATTACCGCGGTGACCGGCCCGTGGTACCAGGCCATGAAGAATCCAGCCATCGCCAATCCAGCGAGAACGATCCATTGCTCTTCGGTTTGAATGGCCAGAATCAGAAATGGAGCAGCCAGCAGAAATGCCGCAGCCGTGGCGATCAAACGCCCGTAGCTGAAACGCTTTTGCAGAAAGTCCGCGACGTACCCTCCAAATAGCACGCCGCACACCGACGAAACCAGCACGATCAGGGAAAGCGAAACGGAAGCCTGCCGCAGACTAAAGTCCTTATAGGTAACGGCGAAATCCACGCCCCAAAACAGCAGCGACACGCTGGAAAACGTAATGCACGTTCCTCCCGCGAGCATGGCTACAAAGGCTGGAACGCCGAGCAGCCGCAGGGGCGACACGGCTTCGGAGCGCGGACCGCGTGCCGGTTCTTTCAGCGAGAGAACGGCGAGGCCGGGAATCACGCCGATTGCCGCGACGATGAAGAGCGCGTACTGCCACCCATAGCGCGGACCGACGATGCCGCCCAAAGCTTGCCCTGCTGCACCACCCAGCAGCATGCCGGTGGCGAAGATGGCTTGGGCCC
>Ga0137401_10001188_pt1 | contig 11109 bp, 9 predicted proteins | sample CZOMad1_1_16fung_FD_108286 | JGI IMG/M metagenome (GOLD analysis project Ga0137401, IMG submission 108286) | Vadose zone soil fungal communities from Angelo Coast Range Reserve, California, USA - CZOMad1_1_16fungal (Illumina Assembly) | ecosystem: Environmental > Terrestrial > Soil > Vadose zone...
CCAACGAGCCGTGGTCGTCGATGCTGAGGTCAACGAAACGAACAGAAACACTCTGGGGAGTGCACGGAGAAGTGCCGTCGAAAATAGTTTGACAGGGCCGACACTGTTAGAGATGTCCGGTTACCGCGTTAATCAGGACTTGGTGATATGCTCCGTCACATGTACGGGTTGAAAAAAGAAATTGACCTGAGTTTCTTAGCAGGGCGTGAACTCATCCAGCTAGCCATTGGCCTTTACCAAGTCCAATTCGGCTTCGATGAGGACGTCAGAATTTCGGTAGAGAGTGAGTTTCGGTACTTCGAGGGACAAACCGAATGGATTTGGCGACCGGAGCCAGGTTCCTCTTCCAGTGCGGCTCGTGCGGTCGCGCTGCTTGGGGCTACAATCGAGTCGTTCGCGAGCAATATAGACGGGACCCTGACTCTTGCCTTCTCGAACCAGCACCGCCTAACGATACTGGATTCGTCCAAGGCGTACCAGTCGTACGACATTACCCGACCCGACCAGACCATCATCGTCTAGTACGGACTTTACCCGTAACCGCGTTAGTCAGAACTTGGTCGGGAGAAGAACCGGCGATGGCAGAATGAAAACTGCAACACAAACCAAAGCGTACACAGCCATGTTTGCTCCAGCGGAAATCAGGAAAGCGATAATTTGGCCGACGGTCCCGCCTCCTTCTCCCGACATCAGAAGTATGGACGTGGGCCACAGCAGCAAAAATAACATTCCGAAGCCGTGGGAACTCAGCGGCCTTAGAGCCATACCGATTGCGTAGAGCAGGCAAGCAACAATCAATCCGGCCACCATAAAATAGCGAACAACTTTAGCTTTGGGCTTGTTCACCGACCTCACCGTTTTCGAGCCAGCCTAACACTCATTAGGTTCTCGGGGCATTGCTCGACAGCTCAGTTGAATCGTTGCAGTAAAGTCCTGGTAAGTCGGGTTACCGGACAAGTGCCCCCAAAGGCTGGTATGCCTCGCCTCTTCGCGGAGCGTCCGAGTCACTTACCTCTGGCAGTACGTCTCGTGCCACTCCTCCACTTGAGATAGATTTTCACGCGGAGGATTCATGGACATTCTTGCAGCAATCAAGCGCGAAGAAAGAAAGCTCGAAAAGCAGTTAAGCAAACTACAGCACCGATTGAATGGAGTTCGGGAAGCCGCAAAGGCCTTAGGGCATTCCGTCGAACGCGAAGTTGTCGGGGTCAAAAGGCATGTATTGTCGGCCGCTGGCAGAGCGGCGATTTCGAAGGCATCGAAAAAACCTTGGGCGAAGGTCAGGGCGCAGGCGAAAAAACTAGGGGCGTAGCTGGAGCGAAGGAAGGGCGAAGCAAGCACCGATTTTGAGGTTTCGTAGGGTCTAGGGCTTGGCCCGTCACTAAATTACCGCAGACTTAGTGCTACGCCCTACAATCGGCGGGCTACGATGGGGCGAAACCACCAAATTCGATCCTCAGAGATACGGTGTGCGTGCGTTTTCTAGCGTCCTTGTCTCGTGTGCCGTGTCCCAACCTTATGGAACAACTGTAGCAGAAACGGAAAAATGAAAATCCCGCGTTCCATATGGGAGTAATTCCTGATCAACGACTCTAGATATTCCGACTGCCCTCACTTCCACCACCGCTTCTTTTCGATTTTATAGAAAATCATGCGGGCGGATATCGCGGTTCCATCACCGCGCGCGAATCAGTGCGGCGATTCCTGACGATGCTCGCGATAACGCCGGATCCAGACTTTAACGCGGAGCGATCCGGGCCCTCCGAAACTTCCCGGGCCGCCGTGGGCTCGCGGCGCGGGCGTGCCCGTGTTGGATGAGATACCGCCGAAGTCGATCCTTCCGACCCGTTCATCGCAATCCGGAATCAGGATGGCGGTGCGAGTATCGCCGTTTGGAATGGTTCCTCGAGCAATGATCCATCCGCGGTCTGTAATGAAATCCGCTTCGAACAGGTTCAAGTTCGTGGCATTGGACACCAAGCTGTTCAAGTCAAGCATGTGTCCGCCCTCCCACAGATACGCATGCGACACAGTAATCGTATTACCGTCGAAAAACCAGCTTTGACCCACCACTTGGCCCTCGTTGTTGATTCCGAACGCGTTGCTGCTGTTATCTCCCTTTACGACGCCGATGTCGGTCAAGCGGCCCTTCTTCCACAGAAAAGCGTGCAACGCTTCATCATTTGCCGTGGTGCTAAGCCCAATCACCTCTCCGGAGTCGTTGAGCCACTCGGCGGAGCCAAAGCTGCCACCCAACGTTCCCAAATCGTGCATTTTACCGTTTTTCCACAGGAATGGGTGACAGCCGGACTCTCCTGTGAAGCAGGCAAATGGATGCTCGCCAAGACTGGAACTGCCGACAACCTCTCCTTGATTATTGATCGCGTTCGCATCACCAAACGCGCCGCCGAGGCTTCCCAACCCTCGCATGCGTCCGTTGCTCCACAGGAATGGTTCTGTTGGCGGTATGCCGAACTCACCCGGAATCGGACTCGTGGCAGAGAACCCAACGACTTGTGCGAATTTGTTCATCGTGGTCGGAAATGCCCCGCGGCCCCCTAAAGTTCCAAGATCGAAGAGAGCCCCGCCACTCCAGCCGAACGCATGGACTTCCGCGACCTGGCTGAACCCAAAGTGCGCGAAGCCGGACCTATCGATAGCTCCGTTTTCTGCCGCGCCCATTACGAAGCCTTGATCGGTGGCGGCAATCGCGATGCTAAAACCTCCACCAAACGTTCCCAGGTTTCTTATCTTGCCGTGGTCCCAGACCGTGGCCACAAAGCTTGGGTTACCGGAGAAGGAATCAATCTTGCCGTCTTGCGATTGGCCAACCACCAAACCGCGTTCGTTGATGGCATTTGTGAAACTGCTGCCCCCGCGCGGCAGAACTCCGAGATCGCTCAGTCTGCCGTTACGCCACTCCCACGCGTGCTGTTCGAAACACGTCTCCGAATCGAAGCATGCAGGAAACGGATCCGGCGTCGGTGTATTGGCTGCGCCGACCACTACTCCTTCTTCGTTCGCAATGTTGGTAAACACGTTGTATACACTATTCGGACCTCCGAACGTGGCCACATCCACCAGCCTATACCTCGGGTGCTGCTTCTTCGCATCCTGCTGCGAGGCAACCTGCGAAGAAAACACAACCGCTGTTACCAACATAACCGCCAACTTCCCCAGACACGCTGCATAGGATTTCATCGCCAGGCCTCCAAATCCACATTGTCGATTTTCAGTGCGTCCACGCATGCGATACCACAGCATTTGGGCGGATGCTGAGGGACGGCGACATCGGCGTCAAACCAACTTGAGCTGAATTGTGGATGAACTCGCAAGTTACGTTGAATCTTGCTTTTGGGTTAGTTGATGAATTGTTTACGTAACTCCCGGCAGCTGCTAGTCTTACAGACAATCCTGTCGGAGATGTACGGATGGCGCCTCCAACTCCTCAAATCGCCAGGCTTCGATTCAGTTCGTTTGAAGTAGACCTTGCCACCATGCATCTCTATAAGCGCGGAAATCCGCACCATCTGCAAGAAAAACCTTTTCAGATTCTCGTCTTGCTGCTTGAACGTCCCGGCGAGATCGTTACCCGGGAGGACCTGCAAAAACGCCTCTGGCCCGACGGCACGTTTGTGGATTTCGACAAGGGCCTGAATACAGCGGTCAAGAAGCTTCGCTATGCGCTGGGCGATTCCGCGGATACACCGTTATTTGTGGAAACTCTGCCACGGCGGGGCTATCGGTTCATCGCGCCCGTCACCGCCATCAACGGCGCAAACATTTACCCATACGAACCCCTAAGCGTATCTCATCATTGGGGGTCTGGGCAGGCACCCGGTCCCAAAAACAGGACTCGTCCGAGAGGGCTCGCTGTTCTAGCCGCGATCGCAGCGATGCTTGGCATTGTGGGGCAGCTCGAATACCGGTGGTTGAGGCGAACCGAGCCCGCTGCCATCCAGGGAATGCAAGTCACCAAACTGACCCAGGCCGGCGTTGTCCGAGAGATGGCCATTTCTCCCGATGGCAAGCGCTTCACCTACGCCCTGCGCGATGGTATTCGACAGAGCCTCTGGATTCAGCCCGTTGGGGGCCGGGCTGGAAGCGAATTGCAGTTACTTGTTCCAGATACTGTAAACTTCGCCGGCATCACGTTCTCGCTGGGCGGAAATTTCATCTATTTCAGCCGGTCAGAGAGGACCAACCCGGTCTTCGGATATATGTGCAGGATGCCCGCGACGGGTGGCCCCGTCGAAGAACTAATCCGCGATGCCGATTCTCCTCCAAGCTTTTCGCCAGATGGCAAGCACTTCGTCTACACGCGGGGCTATCCACCGCAAAATCGCACCGAAGTGCGGATCGCAAATAGCAACGGCGCCGAAGACCGTCTCTTGGTGACCCTTCCCGGACACCAGGTTTACGAAGCCGGAGCGACGTGGTCTCCCAACAACGACGTGATCGCCGTTCCGATGAGAACAGTCGGGCCGCAGGTCCACTTCGTACTGGATATCGTTTCTTTAGCCGACGGCCACTCTTCTGAGATCTACAGCTCGCCAGGTGCTATTGGTCGGCCGATGTGGCGGCAATCGGGAAAAGAACTTCTTGTAGTGCTGTCCGATGAGAAATTCCATCGTGGCCAGCTCTGGACCATTTCGTATCCTGGCGGCAAAGCCCACCGCTTCACGAATGACCTCAGCGATTACAGTTCGGCGATCGATTTGACCAAAGACGAAACGAAGATCGCCACCATTGTAACAAGCATAGTGTCCAATTTGTGGGCTGCTCCGGCAGATGATTTGTCGCATCCCGCCCAGCTGACTTCCGGTGAACCGTACTTGTTTCGCGTCAACGAGCTTTCCGACGGCAAACTTCTGGTCCTCGGCGACGGTGTCTGGACTATGGATCGTGATGCTCGTCATCGCTCATTGCTCGCGCCATTCGATGATCCGGAATGGATCGAATCCTGCGGAGATGCAGCGCTGGTCCTCGAGTATACAAACGGAAAAGCAACCCTGCTCCACTTCCCGCTCGCAGTTTCGAATGGGACGCCCCTCGTCAGTGGCGATGTACTCTTTCCGGCATGTTCCTCGGACGGAAAATCGATTTACTATTTGAATTTTCATCATCCCGAGATGATCCGGCGCATTGTGACAAAAGATGGATCGTCCGCGGACATCGCTCCCCTTCTGGGTGACACCCTCTTCGGCAATATCTCCGTGTCGCCCGACAGCACCATGCTGGCGTATCCGTACCAGCAGTATTCGCCGCCGCTTGTCGCGCTGGCCGTACTGCCTGCAACGGGTGGCGCTCCCGTAACGACTTTCCGCGTTCCGGGTTTCGTCGGCCGCATTCGATGGTCGCCTCGCGGAGACGCTTTGCAGTATCTCCTTACTGAAAACGGCGCCACAAATTTGTGGGAGCAACCTTTGAGCGGTGGTGGCCCCTGGCAGCTTACTCACTTCAACACCGGTCAAGTCTTCGATTTTTCCTGGTCACGGGACCACCGCCGCCTTCTGCTTACGCGCGGCCATGAGAGCCGGGACGTCGTATTGATCGAAGATACGCGACACCAGTGAGTGTGGATAAACGCAGTGACATTGCGTCCGGGTGCAGTGCGCAGGGGCTATGCATCGTGAGCGCTTGGCGGCGCGACATCGCGGCGCAACCGTCTCCGCTGCCGTTTCTGAGGATGCACCGGTTCGCGTCTGTAGGCTCTCCCGATCCATAAGCAACAGCTCGGGTCTGATTGAAAATCTTCGGGGCAATTAGGGGGCACTAAGAATTCCGCTTTTTTATTTTCAGTTATTTGGAAGGCCAGGTCGCTCCGCAAGACTCCTTTGCTTACACTAAATTAGTAGTTCCGATCCCCACCGCCCTTAAATCTTCTTCATCTACAACGGCTTACTGTCGCATTTTAACAGCAATTCCAATAGCCGAACTCTGTCTGAAAGCCCACGTTCGCTCTATCTCTGTTTGGTACTTCGGGAATTCTAGCGATAAGTTAACGGCCCAACCGCATAATTGAGCCGAGCGATTGCCCATGCCCCTACCGATGCCCCGAAAGTCCACCGCCACGCATTTTTACGAATATCGCGGCCCTGTAAATCTCGCTTGGCTGCAACGAGCGCATGGACCACGCTGTGGGGACCCTCGCATCTTTGACCAAGTTTCTTGAAGGGTCCCCCTGTCGAGCTACCCGGTTCAAAATGGGGAAGAGTGTCTAACCAATTTTCTCGTTGCCTGCCACCGCCGCTCCTTCCGCGCAAATATGTGCTACAGCAGGTCGATAATTCGCTCTGTCCTTGGAGGAGTGGAGCGAACTGACACCGCCTCGAAAAACGACGCGGATGATTCACTGAAGGTTGTGTAGAAGTATGACATCGCTGCTCTTGGTGCCTCGGGTCAATAGCAGCCGGTTGCGATCAGATGACCAGTTGAAGTCAAATATCTGGCCCGACGTAAAGCTGGTCAACTGTCTGGGCCGTCCCCCTGCCAGTGGCTGTTCCCAAATGTTCGTCGTCCCATCGTGAGTCAGAAGGTATTGGAGAGTCTTGCCGTCGGGCGACCACCGCGGGCCGCCGATTCCGCCTGGTGCTTCAAGAATTTTCAAGGGTGGTCCCCCGCGCACCGGAATGACGGCCAGTTTCCATCCCGGCGTTGTGCTGGCGCTGTATTTCTCGTATAGGTAAGCGAGTAGCGTACCGTCAGGAGAGACCGCCAGGCGACCGGCGATAAAATCGCCCAACGTCTCGGCAATCTCCGCGGATGGACCCCCTTCGATCGATACGCGATAGATCTTCCGTGGGCCATTTGCATTCACAAAGAATACGAACTTGCCGTCCACCGAACATACCGGAGCTCTAGTTGACAACGAGGTTCTCGACGGCTTCCACAAATCATCACTCACTAGTTTCGTCGCGTTCGACCCGTCCAATTTAATTCGTGTCAGCGAGACCGTGTCCCCGTTGTACGATGCAAACACCACGAACTGGCCGCAGGGCGTGAGCCAACCTGCTTCGTCCGCGAGCAGCGTGCGTTCGCTGCCGTCGAAATTCATGACCCACACCTTGCCGTCCGTACTCCCTGACAGAATTCTGCCGTCCGCCGCATAGGCGACATCCGTAAAAGGCAAGGTGCCGGAAGTGATCTGGCGTGTGCTGGAAGCTTTGGTAGCGGAACCCTCCCACACGTTGGAGATCATGGTTCTTGTAATCCCGGCTGCCGTACCTCCATTGCGCACGATGTCCAGAGCAGTCCCATACTCGGCAAGGTCGTTCGTAAGTCGGCGTGCCTGTCCTCCGGGGAAGGAGATCGTCCAAAGTTGTTCCCGGCCCGAGACCGGGTCATAGTGGGGCATCAGCACCGCATCTCCGCGCGCCAGCCAAACGGGCCTGCCCATGTCATATGGACTGGAATAGAGCTTTCGTACTCTTCTGCTCGGCACTTCGACGCTATACAGCACCCACCCTTGCTGCATTCCGGATAACGACACTGGTACAACAATTGTCCGCCCGTCCCGCGACCACGCCGGACCGGGTTGGAAAAGCGAGCAGTTGGCCTGTGGGATTGTTGTTAGCAGCCGCTCCTCTCCACCGCCGCTATCTCCGATAGCCAGCTCCACTTTATTGCGCGCGGGAATACAGCGCTCGTAAACAAATTGATGGCCATCTGCCGAGAAACTGACGGGAGAGTCAACGTCCGTTACCAGTTTTCGCGGCGAACCTCCCAGCGTCGGCATCGTGTATAGGTATTTGAAGAACGGGTCATTCTTGTCGGAGCGCACGAAATAAATATAGTCGCCGTCCCGTGAGAAGGTGAGTCCGTGAAAGCCGTTCGTGTCGGGCGACAGGATCTCGATGTCTCTGCGTGTGGCGACCTGCCTTAACCGGAGGCCTTCTTTTTCGCCGTCGCGCTGCGTGTAGGCCACATAGCTTCCATCCGGCGATATCGCCATGTCCTCGGCGGCACCATTGTCGGTCAGCTTCGAAATCCGCATGTTTTGGAGGCTCGGGCCGGTCGCGCGGGGCTTGTGCTTGAACCCTGCATATCCGGTAGCTCCCAGAGCCAGAAGCAAAACTACGAGGATAGGCCGCGCATGGATACGCTTGCGCGCAGCAACAGCAATCCGGGACGCCGGGCCTGCTCCCACTTCAGAACCTGTCCCGGCGTCCGCCAGCCGCTCGTGCGCACCGCCCGGCGAGTCGTGCGCCTCAAGACCCTGCGCGGCATTCCCCGGTTCCTCAAGTGCCACGGGAGCGATGAAACGGTAGCCGATGCGCGGTAAGGTTTCGATGTAGCGTGGCTTTTCTGCATCGTCGCATAACGCCGCACGAATCTGATTCACCGAGAAATTAATTCCGTGTTCAAAGTCGACGAAGGTCATCTCACTCCAGAGACTCCTCCGGACTTCCTCGCGAGTCACGACCTGCCCGCTTTGTCTGATCAGCAACAGCAGGACTCTCATTGGTTGTGGTTGCAACTTGATGGGAACGCCGGCTTTGAACAGCCTGCTGGCAGCCGGGTCTACTTCAAATGGGCCGAATTTGATCTTACGCGATACCGATGGGGGTGATGCCATGGAGTCCCTGCAAGAATTCGCGAATTATAGCACCTTCCTCTCACATGACGGCCACGATCTAGGCCAGGAACAGAAGAAGCGTATGTTTTTCAGTCATTTACACGCTAATGAAATGCTTACCCAAAATGTACGAGCCACGCATTGCTCCGCTCTGCGTGCAAGCCATAACCTGCCACGACCACGGCAATTATCAATCTGATAAGAGAGGTGATGGAGATGAAGCAACTCACTCATACTAACGCATTGACGCTGTTCTTCGCGCTGACACTCCCACTTTGGCTCTACGCGAATGGCCCCACCACGACCAGGCACACGGACCGGCATGCTCGCTACAGGTTTGTGGATCTTGGCACCTTGGGCGGGCCCGACAGCATTGTTCAGTTTTTCGAATCGGGCGTGATCAACAACAGCGGCATCGTCGTCGGAGGAGCCGACACCTCGATTCCCGATCCTTACTCTCCCAACTGTGTCGGCCCCAACTGTGTAGTGCAGCACGCATTCGAATATAGGCGCGGCGTGTTGAGGGACTTGGGTGCGCTGCCGGGCACTAACAACAGCTTCCCGTGGTGGATCAATGAGCACGGCTGGATAGCTGGAATGTCCCAGAATGGTGTAATCGATCCGCTAACGGGCGGACCAGAAGGGAAAGCCGTACTCTGGAAAGAAAGCAAGATCATAGACCTCGGAACCCTGGGAGGAAATCAGAGCACCGCGTTTGGTATAAACAATGCAGGTCAGATCACCGGGTTTGCTCAGAACGCGATACCCGATCCCTGGGGCCTGGTCTTTCCGCTCGGCACTCAGACGCGCGCGTTTTTCTGGCACAACGGCATGATGCTTGACATCGGCACTCTCGGCGGTCCCGATAGCGTCGGTTTGTATATCAACGACCGTGGGCACATTGGCGGGGCCTCATTCACCACTGACTTTCCGGATCCGGCCACCGAGATGCCACCCCTGGAGCCGTTTTTATGGGACGGCAGAGAAATGCGAGCTCTTGGCAGTTTGGGCGGCGTCTACGGCCAGGTTTGGGGGCTCAACAATAAAGATCAAGTAATCGGCAACTCCAGCACCGCAGATGCTCCAGGAGCCTGCCAGTTTGTGCAATTGGGTTGTCACGCCATCCTTTGGGAGCGGGGGGTGCTAAAAGACCTGGGAACTTTGGGAGGAACATTTTCCTTCCCCATCGTGATCAATGAAGAAGGTGATGTGGCTGGAGCGGCCAATACTGCGAATGACGCAACCGTGCGGGCGGTGCGATGGAGAAATGGCGTGATTAAGGATCTCGGCGGGGTCGGCAGCGATGCCTGCAGTTTTGCTTGGGGGGAAAACAACAAGGGGCAAATCGTGGGCATCTCCGTTCCGATGTGCGATCTTACCCTTGCTCCGCGCGCGTTCCTCTGGGAGGACGGGGAAATGATTGACCTGAACACCAGAATACCATCCGATTCGAATTTCCAACTCGTATACGCGGAAGCAATCAACGAGCGCGGCGAGATAACCGGGATCGGCGTGCCTCAGGGTATTTCCCCGGGGGACGTCGAATTATCGGGACACGCCTTTGTACTCGTCCCCTGTGACCGAGACGACACGGAAGGCTGTGAAGACTTCTCCTGGCGTGCAAAGGAGCTGGAACAAACTGGTGCAGCACCTGTCACATCCGCCCCAACCAATAAGTCGGCTGCTGAAGTATTGGCAGCCTTTCGCGCTCATATTCTGGCCCGTCAGCACACTGGTTTCCGATCTCGGTTGCGAAAATAGCTGCGGAAGCCGCTGATTTCATCTGAAAAAAAACGCATAGGTTGACCGGACACAATCACCTGCCGTCTGAGTCAAACGGGCACCAGATTCAATTGATTACTTGGGATGGAACGCGCTGAATTTCGCCCTCGCGACTAGCTCTCTTCCTTCGTCCGGGTCTACTTCAGTGAGAGTCAACTCGTTGTGACCCCCTCCCGCGACTATATGAACAAAAAAGTAGTGGGTCTCTCCTGCTTTCGCTTTCATCAGCGCCGAACTTCATGACGCCGGCGGCTCTTTGTACCACGTAAATCAGTGCCTTCCCGCTCTCGGGTGTCGGTGTAGGGTGCTGGGATTTGTCAGCCGTCACGTTGAAGCCGACGTCGTGAGGTCCGCAGGCAGCTTCCGCTGCAGATGCCGCTGCCTTGTCCTGACCGAACGCACCGCATGATAGTAAACAGCACGATAGCGAAAGGATCGCAGCTCGGGTCCTCATCGGCCCTCCAATCTCACTCCGTTTACGCATCCACGAATGGTGTGCAGTCCCAATAACTAGACGTAGGTCCCTCGTGCAGGGTTCCAGGTGAAGGTCCTGCCAGCCGGAGGATAAAGCCCGATTGGTCGGGCTACCGGACATCTGGCGCAACTGGGACTCCACTTGTCCGGTAACCGCGTTTACCAGGCACTAGGCGGTTGGTTTCGTTGCCTGTTCGAGTAATTTCCGAGTAGATGACAAACCGAGAGGTGGAAGGCACGACGACGACTATTTGCGAGGGGCCATCGTCTCAGCC
>Ga0137401_10001189_pt1 | contig 11107 bp, 9 predicted proteins | sample CZOMad1_1_16fung_FD_108286 | JGI IMG/M metagenome (GOLD analysis project Ga0137401, IMG submission 108286) | Vadose zone soil fungal communities from Angelo Coast Range Reserve, California, USA - CZOMad1_1_16fungal (Illumina Assembly) | ecosystem: Environmental > Terrestrial > Soil > Vadose zone...
AAACGAAGAATGTCAACGCTCGCGTTCGGAATATCACCGATTTGCGCTGACTTCAAGCACGGAATGCCGCTCGCTGCCGACCACTGACGGACCTGCACCGAATCGTCTACCGCGACGGCCTGCATGCCGGCGGCGATCGCCTCTTCTACCAGGATCGGGTAGGACGATCCGAAGTCAAGGAGCCTTAGACCTGGAACGCGCCTGCCGCAAACCCTCGCCAGCCCGCGCAGGTGCGTTCGGTAATAGCCTCGATGGGCCTGCTGCTGTTGCAGCTGCCTATGGACCTCGGAATAACCTGCGGCGTAGAAGCCTGCAAGGTCAGCCTCCGTGGGCATCCACTCCCAGAACCCGTGTCGGCAGTCCGAGCAGATCCGGATCCATCGCGCATCCTTTGGCGACAGCCGGAGACTAGCCCCGGTGCAAATTGGGCAACTAGCGCGAAGTGACAACATCCAGGATAGCGGCCTATCGTAACGGGAAAGTAGGTTCCAGCGAAAGATCCTTACGTACCCGGATGCCCACTCGCCCCGAACCGTTCACTCAATCTAGTCGATGGTCAAGTCTCGGTTGCCCGGTACGGGATGGGTAAGCTTCAAAATTGAGGGACGAACCTAATATGATTGCGATATCTATAGTCGTTCCTGTCTACAAGGAAGAAGCTAATATCCGCCCCTTCGTGCGTCGGTGTGAGGCCGTCATGTCGAACATGGGGGTGAATTATGAAATCATTTTCGCCCTCGATCCTTCTCCGGACGCGACGGAGAGCGTGATTTTGGAGGAGATCGAGCGCAATCCAAACATCAAACTCTTGGTTTTTTCGCGACGTTTCGGACAGCCCGCGGCGACCATGGCGGGGATTTTGGCCTGTACTGGTGACTCGTGCGCAGTGATCGATGTCGATCTACAGGATCAGCCAGAACTGATTCCAGAGCTACATGCTCGGCTGGCCGAAGGATACGAGGTGGTGTATGCAAAGCGGCGCTCACGAAAAGGTGAGACCCTCTTTAAAAGGGCGCTTTCGCATCTAGGGTACACGGTTATCAACCGATTTAGCGATGTTCCCATTCCTCGAGACACCGGTGACTTCCGCATCATGACGCGGCGTGTCATTGAAGAATTGCGGCGCCTAAATGAGTCGCACGGATTTCTGCGTGGCCTTGTGGCATACGTTGGCTTCAAGCAAACCTATGTCGAATATGACCGTGATTCGCGTTTTGCTGGTGCAGGAAACTACAACCGCCTCACGGGCTCACTTAGGATTGGCCTCAACGGACTCATAAGCTTCAGTAGTCGGCCGCTACAACTCATGTCAATAGCCGGATTTGTTCTGGCCGGCGTGAGCTTTTTGCTGGGAGGCTGGTATGTACTCCAGCACCTGATCGGTATCAATCTGACGCCGGGTCTTTCCACAACCGTGCTGGTCGTGACTTTCTTCTCTGGCGTGCAGCTGCTGGCACTCGGTCTGATCGGTGAGTACATCGGCCGCATCTATGACGAGGTTAAGCAGCGACCCCTGTACATCGTAGATAGAAAAGTTAATTTTGATGATTGACTTTCCCGCGTTGGCCTCGGGAGAGACCCCCTTCTGGGATGGCCAAACATTTCAGATCGGGCAGCGGACTTCGCGAGTCCTGGCGTATTCTACCAATCCTACCGGTTGGGACGAGACGCTAACGGCACTGCACGAAGCCGAAGCTGGAGACGGCGCCCATCCAATAGACCTCGCCTCTCGGCACGCCGCAATCGATGCTTTGCGCCGCCACCGCTTTCCCGAAGATGGAGCATTACTGGAGATCGGATGCTCCTCCGGCTTTTTGCTCCAGGACCTGAAGCGTGCGTTTCCAAACGCAGAAATTGTTGGCTCCGATGTCTTCCTCGAATTGCTAGAGCGGCTGGGAAGGTCGCTCCCCGGTTTGCCGCTTGTGCAGATGGACCTTCTCCAGTGTCCGATTCGGGGCGGCCAATTTGACGCCGTGGTCGCACTCAACGTTTTAGAACATATCGAGAGCGATACGACCGCGCTGCTCAGGATGGCTGAACTACTGAAGCCGGAGGGCATCCTCGTGTTGGAAGTTCCTCAAGGGCCGAATCTGTATGATCTCTATGATGCTTATCTGAGGCACTTCAGGCGTTACAGCAAACAAGAAGTCGTCGCCAAGTGCAGCTCATCTGGCTTCAAGCCTATTGAAGTCAAGTTTCTTGGCTTCGTTCCTTACATTCCGTTCTGGCTGATGAAAAAGCTGAATCGGCTGCGATACGGAAAGCGCGGAGAGCGGGCACTCCGACTCCAGGAACTGGTGCGCGGGCAAATCAAGACTACCGCGGACAGCAAACTCTTGCGTCTGGCGTTTCTTGTTGAAAGAGCATTATGTACGAGGATCTCTGCGCCCATCGGTATCCGATGCACGCTGGTTGCTCGGGCGAGCGACGCGGGACAAGTGCGATGGCAGACGCCGCGGAATTCGGCAGGCTTGTAAGGTTTGGATTGGTTGGTGGTGCGACGGCCGCCATCTACTTCGCCGTTCTCACGTTGAATTTGGAGCTGTTACGAGCAAGTTACACTTTAGCCGTCAGTATCTCCTACGTCGTATCCGTAATCTTTCAATTCGCAGCAAACAAGTACTTTACATTCGGGTCAAAGACTACGCGCTTTGGGCGCCAGCTGCCGAAATATTTGGTGCTTTTGATCTTAAACTATCTCGTAACTATCGTGGTCGTGAAATTTGTTGTTGAAATTCTTGCCCTTTCCGCGTATTGCGGCGTTCTGGCGTCGGTCCCGCTAATCATGGTCATCGGCTACGTTCTTTCAAGACGCTGGATTTTCAAGGACGGGCACTCTTGATCGGCACGCCTATCTGGCGATCTTTCTTAACCTGACTGGCCGGCAACACGCCCTTGAACGCCACTCGGGGAATTACGGCCAAGCCGGAAGCAAAACCGCAAATCCAGAATTCCTAGTGAATCGTCGGCCCAACATGCGCCGCCCGCACTAACTCAACATGCCCATCCACAGCCACGTAGTCAAAGCACAGGTCGCCAATCGGCGCTTTTGAGTTACATTTTTCCCCAGGGGGAAGATTTATCGCGACGATCGCGGGATCTCGCAGAGCATACGAGAAGGCATTGCCGCGACTAAATGGCCAAAGATTGGCTCCAAACGGGCCGGTGCTGTAGTAGACGCGCTGCGTCTGGACAGTGAAATTCCTTGTCGATTGCAATAGCGCCGGGATCGTTCTGACGATAACCGCCCTCGAAGTATCGCGTTCAAGCCTGATGCCGACCACTGCCGTGGTCAATACACCAATTACCAGTGCCCAGTAAAGCGTGGACGCGAAAAAAGCATTCTCTGCATTCTCGCGTATTACCGATACGGTAGCTCGTGCAAGAAGAACGGCCGTCAAATTAGAGACCGCAATGAAGTGCCACGGAAATCCACCAAAAACGAGAGGGAATATCGATAGAATTGAGGCCGCTACAAGAACAAGTCTGACTTTACTTTTCTCGTCACTGCGTTTCAAGAGAAATGTTCGAACCAAAAATACCAATAAACAGGCAAGAAGGAGCAGCGTGGGAACATTGGACGCCACGTCATTGTGCATGTCCGAGTAATCATGGAGGGTTACAAAATTGAGTCTCCATGACCACTGAAACCAGTGGTTCAAATTTGCCCCGATCGCCGTCAAATTCAAGTTTGTCCTGTACGCTCCGGAACTTGGCGGAACTCGTAGTGCAATGTAGTAGCACCAGAGACTGACCTGCAATGCGATGGATATGAAAGCGATGGCAAATGCGCATCGAAATCCGAAGTTGTCGGATGGAATTGATTTTCTGAAATGAAATACCAGGTAGGCCGCCACCATTGCGTAGGATATCGATTGCTCTTTAGAAGTGAGGGCGAGGGCGAACAAGAAGGCAATGCTTAGGCCGAGAAATGTAGCGTCAAGCGTCGTGTGCTGACTGACAAAGTTTCCTTTCAAGAGTGCTATTGAGGAAATTAAAACACTTGTTCCGAAAATCTGATATAGATAATCAAAGCCATCGGCCTGATAAAGTGTGATGTACGACAGCGGATTAGTAGATACCAGGATAAAAAGCACCAACCTTTCTTTGGCGCAGGAACCGAAGACCTGGGATGAGAGGACTGTTATCAAATATGCGTTGAGGAAATGCAGACCTAAGGTAAAGATCTGAAATACCCTCAGGTCGTACCAAGTGACGATGCCGGTTATAAGTTGGTAGTACAGAAAAAACGCACTTGGCCGATACCAACCGCCACTGTAATTCGTATATTTATGGAAGAGATCTTTGAGGTCTTTAACTCCGTGGTTCATTGACCACAGTTCGGCTATTTCTGGGTTGATCGTCTCGACTGACAGAATTGTCAGTATGAGCAAGGCCACTGCTATCATGGCGCAGGCGCGCAAGCTCGAAACGACGGGGTCGCCGTTTGGGACGTTCGCGTTCCGCATCATCATTGATTCAAAGGAATCCGGACCTGACCGAGTGATTGCTCGGAAAAGCGCAATAGGTCAGCGTCCCGTGCGCCGCGGCCGCAACCGACTCGGCAGCTTTGGACCGGCGGGTCCCGCGTAGCTTCGCAATCACGACCCCGCAGCAGCCCGTACAGTCTCACCAGTCGGCCTGGGCCGCCAAGTAGAGCTTCGAATCCAGCATCCAGGCAATGGTCCGCATTAAGCCCTCTCGCAGCGAAGTACGGCGCAGGCCGGGAGCCAAACGGTGAGCCGCTGAAACGTCGAGGACCTTCGAGGTCAGGCCTACGTACTTGGAAGTGTCAAAGCGAATCCGTTCAAAGGGAAAGCCAATCACTTCGCAGATGATCTGCGCAAATTCACGGATCGAGTGTTCTGTGCCCTCGCCAAGATTGATGACGTCGTTTTCAATCCTTGGTGTCAGCATCAGTAACCAGTCCACGAAGTCGTCGATATATACGAGCTCCCGTCGCTGATTCCCATCGCCCCAAAGAATCACCTCCTCACAAAGCTCCCGGCCGCGAATTATTTTCCGTATCAAATCGTAGATAAAATGCATTGGGCGCCCATCGACGTGATAGTTCGGCCCATACAGCGTCGAGGGCACGAAGTAGGCATACTTCAGACCAAATTCTTTCGCCAACGATTGCAGTCCGACCAGAAGCATCCGCTTGGTCATCGCGTATGCGTAGAAATCCTCAATAGGCAGCCCGCTCAGATAATTCGACTCCTTCAGCGCCACGCCCTTTGGATACGACACGCTGGTTCCGAGTGCGATCAATTTGGATCTTGGCTGCGTCTCTTTCCACCACGCCAGAACGTTGGTATTCAAGCGTTGGTTCACCAGCCACTGGCTGCCGCCGCGGGTGCGACAGAAGGTCCCCGCCCGGGTCCAAGCCGCCAGATGGAACACCATATCGAAGGTGCCGGCATCGAATCGGCTCAAACTGCCTTCCTGCGTCAGGTCCAGCTCGCTGGAACTCGGCGCCGTGCAGCGATGCCCCTGACTCTCCAGGGCCGGGATCAGGTGGCGGCCCAGGTAGCCAGTCCCGCCAGTCACGAAGACTTCCACCCTACTTCCTGAGCAGCGGTGCGGCCGAATCGCGCTCCGAGAGAATCGGGTCCTTGATCGGCCACCATATGCCGACGGCCGGATCGTCCCAGCGCACTGTAAACTGCGTCTCCGTCCCCTGGTAATACTGCGACTGCTTATAGGAGAAAATGCAGCGTTCGCTCAGACAAAGGTGACCGTTGGCGCATCCGGCAGGCACGAGAATCTGAACGCGGTTCTTCTCATTGACTGCAAAGGTTTCCCAGGCTAGATAGCTCGGCAAGTCTTGTCGCATATCGACCACCGCGACCAGAATTTCCCCCGACAGACATTGAATCAGCTTCCACGTCTTCGAATCTCCGTGCAAGCCACGAAGCGTTCGATGTCTCGAAATCGAGACGTCGTCCTCCACGAACTGCACGGTCTTTCCTGACCCGTCCTCGAAACGGTAGTTGCGCTCGCTGAAGGTTTCGACGTACTCGCCGCGAAAATCGTGGAAGACGCGGGGCCGAATGACCCTGAGTCCTGGAATTTGGCTCGATTCTGTAGCGTTCATAAATCGTGTCGACCAACTTTCGACCATTCCGCGCATCGGTTGTCGATCGCGATCCGAGACAACGCAGGCAACCCCCCAAATAGAATCACGAACTAAAGTGTAGAGCCATTTCCTGGAAATGGGTCGCGAGACCGCTTCTCCCGAAGCCACCACGACTGTAGACTCGCGCGTTCCGCTTTCCGGTCGCGGGATTTGGATGATTCCCCGCAACACTGCTGGTCCATATCCGCGGCAGTCGTCAGAACCCTGCGAGTCGCGCCGGGGCACGGGCGAGCTCGCGAATCCATGACCTACAGGCCCGATATCGACGGCATGCGAGCACTGGCTGTGCTCTCGGTGATGCTGTACCACCTGCAACGAGCGTTGCTGCCCGGTGGCTTCGTCGGGGTCGACATCTTCTTCGTCATTTCGGGCTTCGTCGTCAGCGGCTCCCTCGCGGCGTCCCCATCCACCAGTATCCGCCACTTCGTCACGTCCTTCTACGGCCGACGCCTGGCACGCATCATCCCGGCTTTGGTCGTCGTGCTCGTTTCAACGGCGCTGCTGTCGAGCCTGCTTGTGCCCAAGGCGTGGCTGAGCAAGTTCAGCGAGGAAACCGGGCTCTCCGCATTCCTCGGCTTGAGCAACTGGGTTATGCAGACAAACTCGGAGACCTACTTCGCGCCCCGGGCAGAGTTCAATCCATTCACCCACACATGGTCGCTGGGTGTCGAAGAGCAGTTCTATCTGTGCTTTCCGCTCCTGTTCTATTTCTGGGCACGCGCCCGCAAGGACGCGTCCGATCGTGCGTCCTGGATCCTCGCGATGGTTGCCCTCCTTGCTGCGGCCTCGCTCGCCGGATGCATATGGGCCTCGGCAGCCCAGCCTAACGCCGCGTTTTACTCGATCGCATTCCGTTTCTGGGAACTCGCGGCGGGCGCCCTGCTCTTCCAAGTCACATCCTGGCAACGATCGCTCGGATCGGAGCGCAAAGCATGGCAGAGTGCGGTCGCAACCTGGATCGGGGCTGCGCTGGTCGTCTACGCGCTGCTGCGCGCGACCTCGAAGGGTTTCCCCTTCCCTTGGGCCCTGTCGGCGGTGCTGGGCTCTTTATTGCTGTTGGGTGGAGTCCATCCGCGCGACGCCGGCATCGTCCGGCGCATTCTGTCCAGCAGCATTCCAGTCTGGATCGGCAGGCGATCCTATTCGCTTTACCTGTGGCATTGGCCGATCTATGTTCTGCTGCGCTGGACGTCGGGCGTGCAGGGACTGATCTCGCAGACCGCTGCGGTGGGCTTGACGTTTCTGCTTGCCTCGGCCTCCTACCGATGGGTGGAGCGGCCGCTGCGCCAGAACGCGCGTCTGCAGCAATACCCTGTCGCCCTACAGATTTCCTTCTTCCTGGTCTTGATCGGCTGCGGATGGCTACTCGCCAAGGCCGCTTTCGACCACCGGGCACAGATCAGCCTAAGCGTAGTCAGCCGCAACTCGTCCGACTGGTATCCGGATCAGGGAATGCCCTACTCGCGCGAGCCGCGATGCGATGTCGCAAAGGAGTTCAGGCACATCCCGCCCGTCGGCGCGGTGGTCCATTTCGTCCCCGTCCGGTGCCAGATTCGGCCGCCCAATCAGAAGCTCACCGTGTTCGGCGACTCGCAGGCGGGCGCGTTCATGCCGATATACGAGACGCTGGCATCGGAAACCGGAATCGACGTAACGCTCTATACGGGACCCGGGTGTGCCTATCTCGATTTGATTGCCCCCATGAACGTGGGCAAGCCGTTGGGATGCGCCGAGATGTGGGGTATCGCATCGCAGGAGGTTCTGCAGGCGGCAAACACCGGCGATGTCCTGTTCCTTTCCAGCTTGCGACTTCGCCGCTTCTGCGACCAGTGGGAATGTCACGCCGACACCGAAGTCGAGGCTCAGGCTCGCAGCGATCAAGCCATGGCACAAGTCGCTAAAGCGAGCAACGAAGCAGTGGACTGGTTACGGCCGTTTTCGGCGAAGGGGCTTCATATCTTGTTCGAGGCGCCCAAGCCGATTTTCAAGAGCCCGCCTTTCCGATGTTCCGACTGGTTCAACTCCGCCAATCCGGTCTGCCGGGGAGGCTCACGGCAGCCTAGGGCATATCTTGAGGCCCTGCGGTTTCCTATCGTTTCGGCGATCTCGGAAATATCCGCCCAAATCCCGGACGTCAAAATCTGGGATCCGCTGCCAGTCTTGTGCCCGACCGAAACCTGCTCCGCGTTCCGTGACGGCCGGCCCCTCTATCTCGACGCCGATCACATCAGCGCCTTCGGCAACTCGGTGCTGTATCCCTCGTTCAAACACGCGATCGGCGCCGTTCCCGGCCATCCTTGATCGGCCGCCCGGATCGCTCAGGCCGCGTGCGCGGCAACGATGTGGAAGCCCATTTCCGGACTCTTCCGGGCATCCCAGTCCGAGGCGGTCGGGTTGCCCGACCCGCGCACGAAGTCTTCGTGCTCGAACCGTCCCGGCTGCGGTCGCAATCCGGATGCGGCCAGTATTCTCATCCACCATGACTCGGGCTTTACGGTCACATGCCACACCGCACCGGACGCCGGATCCCTGTCCTCGAACGTCGCAACCGAGGCGACGAAGAGCCCACCGTCCTCCAGATGCGATTTGATATTCCGGAAGAACTGCTCCAGTGACCGCTCCGGAATGTGTTCGAGAACTTCCCAACAGGTGATCAGGTCGAACTTGAACGGCAAGCCGCTGCCCACAGACTGAAATTGAAATGGCTGCGTCGCATCGCATGTGAAAAGGTGCGACGGGATGACTCCCCAGTGGGCGCGCACGGTGCGCCGATTCAGATCACTGCCCTCCAGACCGACCGCCTCATGACCTCGGATCAGGAAATCGAACACCAGTCCGCCGCCGGCGCAGCCGATATCCAAGAAACGGATCTTCCTTCCAGGGAAAATCGACTCTGCGGCCGCACAGAACCTCGGCCACCGAGTGTCATCATGGAGGGTTCCTCGCGGAAAACGATGGTCATCGCTGCCGACGGCGATCGGGTGATCCGTTTTCAAGATAACCCGCGGCGGCGGAAAGGTCGCGACACTCAAGAGCCGCTTCAGATCACTTAATGACTGCTCAACTCGAGCGTCCGACAGCTTCCGCTGCTCGCTCGCCATGTCGTCACGGAGCCAATTTACCAGGTTTTCGAGGCTCTTTTCTACGCGCTCGCTCGAACCGATCAAAGCGTCGCGCATTTCCTGTTCGACCACACCCAGTTTCTGCACCTCGCCGGCAACGCTCGAGCTCTCGCGTCTCAAGACGGCGACCTGATCCTCCAGGACGGGCACCCGCTCAAGCTGACGCAGAAGCCTGATAAGGGTCTTGAACTTCGAAGCGATCATCTGAGCTCGATCAACAGGGCGCTCACCCCATCATGTACGACCCGGCAAGCGGCTCCAACTTCTCGAGCAAGCGCACGATCTCGCAGTGACCTCGGAACGATCTCGGAACTCCCAGGACGTCCGTGTACCCATAGGGGCGCTGGCGCACGTCGCTGACGAATTCCGCAATGTCGCTTCTCTCGACCGGAACCGTCCGGGTCGGCCTGAACAGAAAATACAGATCGAACAGCGCGTGGCTTTCCAGCAACGCACTCAGGAACGACTCGGGCTTGATATTCTGATATTCGGCCCGGGCCGGGGCAAACTCGATAATCAATGTTGCATCCTTCAGGCGCTCCAGGTTTTGCAGTGCTATCTGAGTATCGATCCCTTCAAGGTCAAGCTTCACAATCAGGTGCTCTGCGGGTCCGAGCGCCGGCAGACACGCCTCCAGGGTCACGGTGGGAATCAGATAACTCTCGAACTGCTGCTCTCCGGCACCGCCATCTGCAACCATCAATCGAGAGGAATCCGAATGCCCTCGAATCTGGTGAAATACTTGGGGGCCGCCCGTGAGGCTCAGGCCGATCGGCTTATGCACAATGCACCGACCGACGCCGTTCAACTCGGCGTTGAACGGGATGAAGGTCCCTGCCTCAGACGGGTCGTAGCAGTCGGCTGTGAATTGGCGGCCGCGCAGCCGCGAGAATTTGCCGAGCTTGACCGCAAAATCACCGACCCACGCGCCGAGATCGAGGAGATGGACGCTGCAACCCTGAACGAATAAGCGATCGAGGTAAAGCAACATGGCTCGCGTCACATCGGCTTCAAGCTCGGTCGCGTCCGGAGGCGCCTCTGAGGCCAAGGCCTCGCAATGACGCTCGAGCGTGTACCCTTTACACTCGGGCGGGATAAAGGCGTTGTAAAGATTGTCGTCGATCGGAACGAACAGGCTCACGCAATCGAGCCGAACGAGCTCGATTCGGGTTTCAGGCTGCATTCCCGCTTCGCGTCCAGAATCAATCACGGCACGCGTAGCGGCCCGCACTGCGGCGCCGAGCGCTTCGATCTCCCGAGTGACTCGGCTGTCGCGCTCGCGGGTCGCGTCGATCACGGCGTTCATTTTTTCATGCACGGCGCCATCGAGTTGGCGCAGCGTCGCGCCAAGGGCCGAAAATTCGCGATGCAACTCGCTTACCTGCTTCTCGAGGGTCGGTAGATGATCGAGCTGTCGAAGTAGGCGCGTCAGAGTCGCGAGTTTCGAAAAAGCCATGGGTTCCTTCCAGGCGAAATCCTCGGTTGCTGCGATCTCAAACACTGAGGCGGTCGCACCTGGAATCGTCCGGAGCGCGCGCGGGCGCGATGGCCGACTTCTCTTGAAGCGGAGCGCGGAGTCGCTCCTCAGGCATGCTGCGATTTGTGGAGAGCAGCTTCAGGTACGGCTCGAAGACCGTCTTGGAATCGAAGCTCGCTGCAAGTTGACGCGCGGCATCGCCGATCTCGGACAGTCTCTTATCGTCAGTCCAAACCTCCAGGATTCTGTCCGCGATATCGTCGACGTGTCGGGCCAGGATAGCGTTCTGGCCATCCGAAATCGGGATGCCGCGAAAGGCGGCGGAGGTGCCGTCCACGGTCTTTCCGTGCGCCATGGCCTCGATGACCT
>Ga0137401_10001190_pt1 | contig 11103 bp, 10 predicted proteins | sample CZOMad1_1_16fung_FD_108286 | JGI IMG/M metagenome (GOLD analysis project Ga0137401, IMG submission 108286) | Vadose zone soil fungal communities from Angelo Coast Range Reserve, California, USA - CZOMad1_1_16fungal (Illumina Assembly) | ecosystem: Environmental > Terrestrial > Soil > Vadose...
CAGCTCGATCGCCCGCGACATCGCGACATGTCCCACGTACCGACCAAAACCATTATGGCCGTCGACCAATGCGATGCCGTCGGTCTTCTGCATGAATTCCGGCAAGCAAGGTGACTGGATGAAGCCGGCCCGAAGTCGTTGCAACAACGTTTTGAGATACCAAATCCCTTGGGTGGAGCGCCCTACCAGGTCCGCCCAAATCAAGATATCTGCGATCGTGCCGACCTCTGATTCGTCCGTCCCGCTGGCGGACAACAAGGCGACTGCCAAATCTCTCACATCCTTATGATTAATTCTCCGATCGATCATCACAACCGGTCGATTTAGGGCCAGAAATCAGAGCCCCATTGTTCTTGTGCAGCTTGGGTTACACGCAAATTGAAACGCTTTTCGTTCGTAATTGCTCATATTTGTCCACACTGACAGCGACCGAGCCAGAGAAAGCGCCAAGTCCGAGTATCGAACCCCTCTATTCGACCCGGAAGCAATCGAGCTTCGTCAACGTTTCATCCACCCATTCATTCGAAAAATTCCCGCGCTTCACGTTTTGCTCGTAGTCATGCATCGTTTGTCTGTTGTGTTCCAACCTGGTCAGCAATTCCTCCAAGAATTCCTGTGGAACCACAACCACTCCGTTCGCGTCTCCACAGATCACGTCGCCGGGTCGGACGACAATCCCTCCGCAACAGACGGGAAAGTTGATCTCACCAGGTCCGCGATGCAGCGGCCCAATCGGCGTCACCCCACGAGCGTAGACCGGCATTCCGACCTCTTTGACTCCATCGATGTCCCGCAACAGGCCATCAATTACGAATGCGGCGACACCGCGATGTTTGGCCTTTGTCGAAATGAGATCGCCCAGAACACCATTGAGGGACGAGCTGCCTGCGTCCACCACGATGACATCGCCAGACTGAGCGATGTCCAGCGCCTTGTGGACCATGAGGTTGTCTCCAGGGAAGACTTTAACGGTGCAAGCGGGGGCAAAAATCCTCTCCTCGTTGACGACGTTCTTGATGCCCGGGTCCATCGTGTAAAGACGGTTCATTAAGTCCGAAATGTCAGGCGTCGGGAAATGCCGCAGACGAGCGAGAGTCTCCGCTTTTGGTCTCGTGATTTTCCTCCTGAACCGAAAACCTGGTCCAGGGTGGATTTCGCTGGACTTAGGCTTGGAGATAACGGCGTTGAGCGTGTGCATATAACGGTCTGGGTTAGGAAAATAGCGTTGGTGTCGGTCACTTAGACGAGCAGATCGAATGCGTCATCAAACATTTATTGTCCGAACAGCATTTATGGCCCGGACAGCATTTATGGTCCGAACAGCATAATTGAGGCCCAGATCTGCGACTCACCGCTGGTGAAAACCCCTCGCCAATCCTAGCGCCCGGAATCTGCGTCTGGTTTGCATTGTTCTCGCTCGATTTGTGCCGCGCAGGCCGATTGAGCTGAAGAAGGTCGGAATTGTCCGGGTTTTCTACATTCCGGTTAGGTTGTGAGATGCAATCCTCGTAGACTAGGATCTGCTTTAATGCGCTCCCCCGGAACGTCATCACCATGGCGGTACACAATCATCGGAGTGGTGATCACGGTCATATTGCTCCTTCCGCTGTACTGGGTTCTATCGGGAAGCTTTATGACTCCGCGGGAGCTTTTCGGCGTGCATCTGTCTCTTTGGCCACGCGAATTCGTCTTTCAGAATTGGTCAGATGCTCTCCGTCGGCTGGCGCCGCACGCCGCGACCAGCTTCGTAGTGAGTGTGGCGACGTCGGTCCTTACACTGTTGGTCACCGGTCCGGCGGCCTACAGCATCATTTGGCTAAAGCCTCGTGGCCGAAAATTACTTCAGTCATTCATGCTGACGAGCCAGATGCTACCGGCGATCGTTTTCGTGATTCCGCTCTTTGTCATGTTCTCTCGCGCGAACTTGGTGAACACACTTCCGGGTCTAATCTTGGCGGACATGACTCTCACTATTCCGTTCGCACTCGTCATGCTTTGTGCGTATGTGCGTGAATTTCCTTATGAGTTGGTCGAAGCAGCGCTGGTGGAGGGAGCGAGCCAATGGCGGGCGTTTCGGTCTATCGTAATACCGGTGATGACTCCAGGGTTGGTCACCATTGGCATTTTCAGTTTTCTCATGCCATGGGGCGATCTTATTTTTTCTCTTAGCCTAATCACAGAGTCGAGTTTACAGCCGTTGATTTTGGAGCTCTATAAAGCGGTCGGGCAGTATGGCGTGGATTGGGGCTTTTTGCTTCCTGGCAGCGTGCTCACCGCGATTCCGGCGGTAGTGGTCGTGCTGTACGGTAGTCGATTTATCATTTCTGGTTTTACCCGCGGCGCTTTGCGCTGATCGGATGTTGTTAGTCGGATGCAAACAGTAACACAGATTGGGGATGCAAAAGACCGGCCCGGTCTGTCTGGGCCGGTCAATTTGGCTCCTCAGAAAAGAGGGGCTGTGCGATGGCAACGTTGGTTTACGCCTTACAGTTTCGTGCTGCCGATCGTTCTGTTCACCGCCCTGTTTTTGGCTTATCCGGTCATCTACAGCGTGGCGCTCAGTTTTCGAGATGCGACCATCGATACATTTGTTGGCGGAGACATGCCTTTTAATGGACTGGCCAACTATCAGCAAAGCTTGTCCAATTCCACCTTCTGGCGAGCCCTGTTGAACACGGTCCTTTTCACTTTCTTCAGCATTTTATTCCAATTTACGATTGGGTTTCTCCTGGCGCTCTTTTTTCAAAATGAGTTTCCGCTGAAGAACGCTTTGATCGCGCTATTATTGGTTCCCTGGCTGGCTCCGATTCTTACCGCCGCCAATACATTCAAAGGCTTGTTCAATGAAGTTGGCCCGATCAACCAGATCGGGCATTTGCTCGGCTTGTCTAATCTGCCCTGGTTGGCTGATCCTCAACTCGCGTTCATCGCGACAATCGTCGCCAATATCTGGATCGGTTTTCCGTTTAATTTCATTCTTTTGTACGCGGGAATGCGAGCGGTTCCGCTCGAGGTTTACGAGGCGGCAAAGCTGGACGGCGCTTCGTACTGGAAGCAGGTCAGCCACATCACGATACCAATGCTTAAGCCGGTCACGGTCGCTGTGTTGATGCTGGGAACGATCTACACAGTTAAGGTGTTCGACCTGGTTTGGATCATGACCGGAGGGGGCCCCGCGAACAGCACCCACCTTCTTTCTACCTACGCCTATCAAACCGGATTTTCGGTTTTCAATTTCGGACAAGCGGCGGCCATTGCAACCGTGATGGTCCTTCTGATTGTTTCTCTGAACCTGCTCCAGCTCACGCTTCAGCGGAAGGCCTAAAGCAAACCCAACCAATAACCATAAAACTGTGAAGAACCATCCCCCCCAAATGCGCCGAAGCTGGCGGAGTTTCTCCGCCTGCGCTCTTCTTACAGCGACTTTGATCGGAACTACCCGATCCGAAGTCACTACTGTTGAAATTGTTCATTATTTTAATGTCCAAGGTCAGCTCGACGGCTTGGCCGCGATCAAGAGCGATTTTGAGTCAGCTAATCCCGACATCAAGATACAGTTTACTTACGTGCCGTTCGCCGAGTTGCTTAGCCGAACGCTCCAGATGGCGGCAGTCCATAAATCGCCAGCAATTTCCTGCATTGATAATCCAGACGTGTTGCGCGTAGCGAAAGCCGGTGTGCTGAAGGATATTAGCGCCGATGTCTCGAAACTTTCGACCTGGCAGGATACCTACCCCGGACCAAAATCGGCCGTTAGCGATGGCCAGAAAGTTTATGGTGTACCGATCGGCAGCAACAGCTTGGCTATCTTCTATAACAAGAAGATGTTTTCTGACGCCAGCATCAGTAACCCTCCAGCAACCTGGGCGGAGCTGACCGATGATGCGGCAAAACTCACCAAAACTCCAGTGTACGGACTGGACTTCTCTGCAGTAAATACGGAAGAGGCAACCTGGCAATGGGAACCGTTCCTCTGGTCTAACGGTGGGAAGTTACTTGATCTAACCGCCGCGCCGGCGAAAGAAGCACTTCAGTTTTGGACCGACTTTGTTCAGAAAGGGTCAGTTTCCCGTGACGCGGTGAACTGGAATCAGGGTGATGTGGCGAACCAATTCATTAGCGGTCGGGCGGCTATGATGGTGATGGGACCTTGGATGCTCGGCCAGGTGCATAAGAGTGGGTTGGATTTCGGGGTTTCTCCTATTCCGGTCCCCAAGGCAGGGATGAAGCCTGTGGTGCCGCTGGGCGGAGAGGTCTGGTGCGTCTCGAAAACCGACGAAAAGACCGAGGCGGCAGCGGTGAAATTCATTGCCTTCGTGCAAGATCCGGCTCGGTTGGAAAAGATTTGTAATACATTTAATTACATTTCCTCAGTGAAGAGCGTCGCGGTCAAACAGGGTCAGGCGAATCCTGAGCTACAGCCTTTCGTTCTCCAGATGGACACCGCTCGGGCGCGGCCGGAAGAGGGAGGAGCCAACTATCCGGCGATCTCTTTGGCTGCTCGTACCGCGATCCAGAAGGCATTGACCGGACAATCGAGCGTCGATGCGGCCCTATCCGAAGCGGCCGAGAAAATCAAAACTGTCGCCGAGAAGAAGTGATCAATAACACCAATAGCGTGCGATTGCGGAATGCGGATTGGGAATTGCCGAATACGCAATCGAAAGTCCAAGATTTGCTATCGGCTATTTGCTATCTGTCATTTCATTTGAGCCTCCGGCGAGATTGACAATGAGCCGTCCAATTCATGCGATCTTAGTCGGATGTGGGGCCATGAGTAGCGAGTGGCTCCGGGCGGCCAGCGAGCTTAACGTTGAGATTGTTGCGCTGGTCGATCTCGACCAGCGCAATGCCGAAAAACGCCGGAACGAGTTTCATCTCTCGGCTCCAATCTGCTCTGATTTTCGACAGACGTTCCAGAGCGTTGCGGCTAACGCGGTGTTCGATTGTACGATTCCGGCTGCGCACAAGGAAGTTTCCGGTGCTGCACTTGCTGCGGGATTTCACGTTCTTGAGGAAAAGCCACTTGCATTAACCGTCGCCGATGCGTCCGATCTGGTTGAGTTGGCTCAGCGCGGTTCCCGAATACACGCCGTCGTCCAGAATCGGCGGTTCAATCGGGGAATCCGGCAGATGCGCAAGATGCTTGAGGCGGGAGTGATCGGCGAAGTTACGACTATTCACGTTGATTTCTTTGCCGGTCCGCACTTCGGCGGATTCCGCGAGAGCATGCCGCATGTTCTGTTGGCCGATATGGCAATCCATCCGTTTGACGCTGTGCGTTTCCTCCTGAGGGTGGATGCGGAAGCAGTCTTTTGCGATGAATGGGTACCGAAGAATTCATGGTACCGGTACGGTCCATCGGTCTCCGCGATTTTCCGGATGGCCAACGGTGTCCGATTCACTTATCGCGCGAGTTGGTGCGCCGATGGATTTCGAACTTCTTGGGATGGAGCGTGGCGCATTATCGGGACAGAAGGAACACTGATTTGGGATGGCTACGACGAAGTGAAAGCCGAACAGGTGAAGTTTCAGGAAGGAGTTTTCTTGAATGAGACCGAGCTTATCTTGCCCAAGGAGGAACCCCCAGAGCCGGAGATCCGAGGTCATTTCAGCGTCATGAATCAGTTCGTCGAAGCAGTACGTGGTGGACCCAAGCCGGAGACAAATTCGGCAGATAATATTCACAGCCTAGCGATGGTCCTAGCCGCGATAGAAAGCGTTGAGACAGGACGGTGGACTGCGGTGATGAATAGCAAATAGCAAATCGCAGATAGCAAATCAGGCGGTCGACCTTGCCGATCAAGCGATGAAAGAAAAAGATCGCTCCCGAAAAGTCGTCTAGATTCCCAATTCGATCCGGGTCCCATCGCGCCCGCTCGGATCTGCTATCTGCTATTTCTTCACGTCGCATTTGTATGCTGTTGCGGGTGCAACAGGCGGAATTGGTTCGGTTGCATGTCGAAGAATCGGCGGAACATGCGCCGGAAATAATCCGGATTTTCGTAGCCGCATGCCATTGAAACTTCTTTGACCGTTAAGGAACTTAGCAAAAGCAGGTTCTTTGCATGGTGCATTCGCACACGATGAATGCCGGTGGTTAAGCTGTAGCCGAAGGTTTCCCGGTAGACCCGTCCGAGATAGTCTGGATTGCAGTGCAGCATCCGGGCAATTTCCGAGGTTGTAATTGGCTCTCGGAACCTTTTGCCCAGGGCAGTCTGGGCAATGGCCGCAAGTTTTCGACGTTGCTGGGGCGCTTCGCTCTGCGGGTCCGCAGCCTGAGTCGCGATTTCCAAGAGCATCAGTTTCACCAACACACTGGCGTAGTTCGGCTCAAGGCGAGAGTTTTCCTGATCATCAAGGAATCGTCGCAGTAGCTCTACCAGACGAAGCGGTTGCGTCACTCTGGTCATTTGCGGAACGGTGACCTGACCGGCCGAAGTGTCCTCCACTTCGAGATGAAAATGTAACCAATAAAATGAAGTTCGAGGTTCATAGGGAGCCGTCGGACCGTGCCGACGGTTAGGCCACAGGATCAGTGCGTGCTGAGGCGGGAGTACGAATTGGCGTTCTTCCTCCCACAGACGAAGCACGCCGGCGCGAACAAAAATAAGTTCGTAAGTTGTAATACACCGCTCAGGATGCGAACGAGCGCCAGGAGCTACGAAGAGGCCCGCGTTAGCAGCGCCCAGTCGGGTTCCGGTGCCGATTCGTATCTGGGCCGGACTACTGTCTGATTCGGGGGACATCGCAAAAGTCGGAATTGTTCCGCCTTTCTACGTTCCAGTCTACTTGTGAATCTACCGGACCTTCAATAGAAAATAGGACTATGGAGACTGGTTGGTCGCCCTTACCGCGCAATCGGGTCACGATTCAAGGTGGCTTTTGGAAGAAATGGCGAGAGTTGATTGGAAACGTCACTCTATTCCATCAACTGGCGGAGATGCGTGGAGAGGGACACATCGACGCGCTCGAACTCGATCAAAGAATGCACCGTGGCCGGTCGCTCGGCGACGGCTGGTATTGGGGAGCCAGTATCTTTTGGGACTCTGATCTTGCCAAGTGGCTGGAAGCTGCGTCGGCCTACCTCGAGCAAGCCAAAGACGATCGCCTGGAGCAGGCGATGGACGATGTCATTGCGCGCTTGGAACGTGCCCAAGCTCCTGATGGATACGTAAATAGTCATATCCTCACGTGGCGGCCACGACATCGTTTCAAAAACCTCCGAGATCTCCATGAACTCTATTGTGCCGGTCATTTGATCGAGGCCGCCGTTGTTCACTATGAAGCTACTGGGAAGCCGTCGCTTCTAAACGTCGCTCGTCGTTTCGCCGATCTGTTGGTCAAGCGATTCGGGCCTGATCCCGATCAAACCCCTGGCTACTGCGGGCATCCGGAAATTGAGTTAGCTCTGGTCCGTCTCTATCGCTTGACCAATGAGCCAAGCTATTTGGAGCTCAGCCGGTTTTTTATTAACCAGCGAGGTCAAGAGCCGAACTTTTTTGACCTGGAAGCGGCAGCCCGACTCGACTCGGAGCCCTTTCGTCCAAATCACCCCGGTTCGCCCTACGCTTATATGCAAGCCCATCAACCAATTCGCGATCAGTCGAAAGTGGTTGGTCACGCCGTCCGTGCCATGTACCTGTTCTCTGCCGTGACCGATATCGGATTGGAAACGACCGATCCAAGTCTGCTCCGAGTCGCTGAACGGATCTGGCGCGATGTAATCGATACCAAGCTTTACGTTACTGGAGGCATCGGTTCTGCATCGGAAAATGAAGGATTCACGCGCGATTACGATCTACCGAATGAAAGAGCATACGCGGAGACCTGTGCCTCGATCGGATTGTTCTTGTTCGCTCATCGATTGTTGCAGAGTCGGCTCTCGTCTGAGTTCGGCGACGTGATGGAGTTGGCCCTTTACAATTGCATTCTGTCTGGAGTTGGCCTCGATGGTAAAACTTTTTTTTATGATAACCCCTTAGCCAGTCACGGTCAGCACCAGCGGATCCCGTGGCCTTGGTGGTGCCCTTGTTGTCCGCCCAATCTTGCTCGGCTTATCAGTTCACTGTCCGGTTACCTGATCAGTCAAAGAGCAGAAGACATTGCAATTCACCATTATGTAACCGGTGAGGCTACACTGGATAATTTGCGCCTCCAGGTTGAAAGCGGATTACCTTTCTCCGGTGAAAGCCGTATCACGGTTACTGCCGATGGGTCGCGCGAAAGAACCCTCGCACTGCGAGTGCCCGGTTGGGCTGGACAAACCACCGTTTTGTTGAATGGAACGGTCGCCCAAGCTGAAAGTTCCGATGGCTATCTTCTTTTTCGTCGGATTTGGCAAACCGGCGACCAAATCGACCTGGATTTTGAGATGCCGATCCGAAAGAAGTTCGCGCGATTTGAGGTGGACGCTGATCGGGGAAGGTTGGCTCTTCTGCGTGGACCGCTGGTTTATTGCTTAGAACAGGTAGATAACGGCTCCGATCTCGATCGAATAATCATTCCGGCGGAGGAAGAGTTTCGACCGGTGGAAGCAAAGGAATTGTTAGACGGAACAGTCACGCTGCGTGGTCATGCTCTTCGCGAAAGTCCAATCGAAAGCAAAGGTCTTTACGCGGACCAACCACCTAAAACTGAAACCGTCGACGTCACCGCTATACCGTATTATGCATGGGCGAATCGCGGACCCGGTGAAATGCAGATCTGGACAAGAAGCCGGTGACGACGAAAAGAAGCTAGAATTCGGAAGCTAGAAGCTAGAAGACCAAACGGCACTGATTGACGTACGGAGGATTCGTTCGGCCCGACCGGAGTTTCCGTCGAAATGCCCGAGATGGAGGGGACGGATGACATCCCGATTTCGCGAAACCCGATGTCTCTGTTAGATCTAGCTTCTAGCTCCCAAATTCTAGCTTCTTCCTTCTTCAGCCTCGACCAGTCGCGGTGAATTGATCTATAAAATTGAGGTGATGAAATGGCCGGGCCTCGTCCTGCTGCTCTCTTTGTTTCCAATCCTCGGGTATGCGCAGTCCGCTAATGGCGTGCTGAGATTTGAGTCCGAGGGGTTCAACATTAATGCCGACGGATTTAATGTTAAACGTTCCGATATCGGTAGTGTTGCCGGTCAAAGCCCGACGGTCGTATTATTCCTCCAACCTACCGGAGGGTTCGCTCCAAATGTTAACGTACTGATCCAAAATTTCCCGAGCCCAATTAGTGAGTACGTTTCCGTGACGAAGAAGGAATTTGATTCGGCCGGAATCAAAGTAGTCGACGAGCGCCTCGTCTCTCCGAACGAGTGGATGGTCGAGTATGCAGGAACCCTATCTGGAAGATCGCTGCATTGGTACGCTCGTGCCGTCAAGAATGGAGACAAAGTCTATTTAACTACAGCGACGGCGACGCCCGCACAATGGGAGCAGGTTTCCTCTAAATTGAAAGCTTGTGTTGATAGTTTCGCCCTCCAAAACAACCTCCAACCTCAACCGGCGTCTTAGGGAAAGTAGCCGCAGCTTTCAGCTGCGAGGGCTGCACCGTTCCGCACCTTGGAATGTGCGTTTACTGTGCACGAGTGCCACGTTTCCCCCAGCCTGCCTTAGGTTCGGTTTTGAATTTGAGTCGAAGAAGCGAGGCTTGCGCTTTCGCCGCGGTTTGGCCAAGCTAGACTGAGGGCCTTTGCTCCATTGGAATAGCCCAACCCTGCCCTTCGCCCTCTTATATTTGCGCACAAATTTGCAGGAATTTCGCTGCACTCGGTGAGAGATCTGTTCCTTTCCAGATGGCGTTCACTTGCAGCTTCTCGGGCGCGGGCTTAATGCGGTTGGCCGTTAATCCCCGGGGCAAACCATCTGCGAGCAAGAGACTGCAGGGCGCAATCCCTAGCCCGGCGCGCACTAGCCAATGCAACGATGGGAAATCCTCTGCAATATGGACCGGAAAAAGTCGGACATGATGCTTGGCAGCGTGGGCCAGGAGTAGCTGCCCGAAATGCGGATTATCACGTAGCAGAACCAGTCGCCGATCGGCAAGATTGGCAACTGAGATTAGCGGCAACTTTGCTAGTGGATCGTCTTCGTTTAGCACAATTCCCTGTTCTTCGGTGAAGAGCCGGCGCTGTTTAAGAGCCTGATTAGCCGAGGGCCGACCAATCATCAAGTCAATATCGCCAATCAGCAGCTCGTCCGTTAGAGGATCTTGCCCCCCTTGTCGGACGGCAAGTTCAGTGCCTGGGTGTTCTTTAATAAATCGGCGCAGGGATCGCGCGACCGTTGTCGTGGCGGCCGGTGGAATGACTCCTAATCGCAAAAGACCAGGTTCCCCCAGAGAAGCTTGCTTGACCACCCTGGACAAAGAATCGGAACGTTCGACCAGAGCACGCGCCTCGGGTAACAAGGCTCGGCCCGCAATCGTCAACCCGCGCATCCGGTTGGTTCGTTCGAACAATGGCGAGCCGATCTCGGCTTCGAGTTGGCGAATCTGCGCCGTTAGCGCCGGTTGGGCCAATCTGAGACGCCGGGCGGCGCGCGAAAAATGCATTTCATCTGCGACCGCGACAAATGAGCGCAACCAGCGCAGCTCGATTGACATGAGCAAAACATGATCGTCGATCGCGATCGTGACAATTGTTTTATTCGATTTTGGTTATGGTGCCTTTGAGCTCATCGTGAGTACATGAGCAGGAACGCGTGGAGGAATACTTTTCGACGCAAGCCCCCGCCGGCCCGAAGGGAATCTTCATCGACACCCCTTTTTTGGAATCCAGCCAACGAATCATTATGAATATCGGTATTATCGGAGCAGGGAGTGTGGGGCAAGCAGTCGGATTCGGGTGGGCGAAACGTGGACACCAGGTTCGTTTTGGCCTGAGAGATCCTTCGGATGATCGTGCAGCTGCATTGCGATCAAAGAATAATCGGATCATGGTCGCGACCAATGCCCAAGTGGCGGCGGCTTCGGATGTCCTTGTGCTCTGCACTCCGTGGGACGCGACCAAGGCGGCAATCGAGTCCTGCGCCGATCTAAACGGGAAGGTTCTGATTGACTGCACTAACCCGTTGAAGGCGGATTTTAGCGGACTGGAGATCGGCTTCGATACGTCGG
>Ga0137401_10001192_pt1 | contig 11096 bp, 8 predicted proteins | sample CZOMad1_1_16fung_FD_108286 | JGI IMG/M metagenome (GOLD analysis project Ga0137401, IMG submission 108286) | Vadose zone soil fungal communities from Angelo Coast Range Reserve, California, USA - CZOMad1_1_16fungal (Illumina Assembly) | ecosystem: Environmental > Terrestrial > Soil > Vadose zone...
ACGAACAACAATTACGGCACCGGCCTGACGCCAACTCCTTTTGTCCATTACGTAGACGATGTGACCCTTTCTCTTGGTCGCATTGGATATCCGTGAGTGCCCGTTAGGGGCGTATCGGCCCCCGACGGGACGAAGGGAGGCATTGTGAACCTGCGACAGATGCTGCTAGGGATAGCGATCAGCTCAGGCTTGACTCTGCCCACCGTTGGCCACGCGCAGCACACTTATTTCTGGCGCGATGCACAGGGCAATGCGAACTACTCTGATCGCTGCCCGCCAAGCGTGACGTGCGAAGTCAAACGACTACGTCCGGGAGCAGGGACATCAGTTGCCTCCCCTCAGCCTTCGTCAGCGCGCCAAAGTTCCAGCAGATCAGGCGCCGCTATTCCCTCTTCCGTTGCCGGCGCCGGCGATCAACCCCCTAGTGCAGGCTCCGGCGGAACATCCTCCCTAGGCGGCGGCGGTGGTGGTGGTGGCGGCGGAGGTTCGGCAGGTTCCCAGGGTGGCGGTTCGCTAGCGCGCGGCACGACTTCTAGTCCGTCAAGCGCTCCGTCAAGTGCCTCAAGCACGACAACCGGGAGTTCTCCGGCTTCGAGCTCGTCGAGCAGTGTGGCAGCAGCGCCAGCGCCTACGGCGGCACCCACACCGGCGGCGCCCGCACCGGCGCCAACGCCCACTCCGGCGCCAACGCCCGCGCCCGCACCGGCACCAGCGCCAACGCCCACTCCGGCGCCAACGCCCGTGCCTGTGCCAGCACCCGTGCCAGTGCCAGTGCCCCCAGCCCCGGTGCCAGTGCCCCCAGCCCCGGTGCCAGCGCCTGTGCCAGTCCCAGTGCCGGCCCCGGTGCCAGTGCCCCCAGCCCCGGTGCCAGCGCCCGTGCCAGTCCCAGTGCCGGCCCCAGTGCCCGTGCCAGTGCCAGCCCCGGTGCCAGTGCCAGTGCCAGTGCCGACGCCTCAGGTCCTGTGGTCCACCGGCATGGAAACGGGCGACCTGAGCCAATGGACCGAAAAGGTCAACACCGGAAACGCGGATTCCACTGCGGTTCTTGCTTTCGTCGCAGGTATCCCGCCCAAGACCGGCAATTGGGTGCTGCGGCAGTCATGGAACAGCACTTCCGGGGTTGCAGAGGCCTCCGGCACAAGAGTGGCGCGCTATCCCGAGGTTGCCTCTTTAGCGAAGGCAGGAACGACGTTCTACTACTCCTGGTGGGATTTCTTCCCGGCAGCGCTCTCCTACGGTGTCGGCGGCTGGTACAACCATTGGCAAATCGCCTCGAACGATGCCTCGAATAATGGCGCCCCGATCTGGGTTCTTGGTTTTAGCGGCTCAGGCAATAGAATGGGACTCACTTGGAGTCCTAACGGACTGGCTCCTGCGAATGGCCCGCACAACGGGGAAACCGGCGGCAGGACTTACACCTCTCCGATAGCTGTTCCCGTCGGACAGTGGGTGTTCTTCGAAGTCATGATCACGCCGCGCGGTGACTTCACTGGGGCGATCAAGATCTGGATGAACGGCCAGGTGCTCTTTGATCTTTCGAGTATCAAGACCCAATTTCCATACGTCAGCCAAGGCATCCTTACTTGGGTCACGAACAATAATTACGGCTCTGGCCTGACGCCAGCTCCTTTTGTCCATTACATAGACGACGTGACCATTACTCTTGGCCGCATTGGATATCCGTGAGCGCGCCACATCGAGGGCGGGCAAGGTTACAGCAGCTCGAAAAGAAAGTGACAGGTCGGGTTTAGTGCGTATTTCTGCAAAACTGGATCTGCGTACTTCGGGTCCTTGGCGAGTTCTCTGTATCCGTGCTTTTCAATGACCATTCTCATGTCTTTGCGTTCGTGAGTTAACAACAGCTCGCCGCCATGATCCATGGTATTGGGCACAATCATCAGATACTTCACCCGATGTTTGGCCAAGAGGGACATCCACCACTCGATGGCCGGCAACCTGCATTCTGAAAAGCTGTGAATGTTGATCGCAAGATCGATAGGTTGAGCTTCAAGCGCCTCTTCGATTTGATGCAGAGGAACGACTCGAGCCCTGTCATTTAGGTTTCGAAAGCCAAGATAATATTCCGAGATAAATGTGGATTCCGCGACGGCGTCCGTGCAAACGTAGCGCTTCACGTTAGGCAGGGCACATAGCATTCGGTGCGCCAGCCTTCCGTAACCGGCGCCGATATCCAAGATATTGAAATCGCTCGCGGCCGACGCCAGGCCAAGATGCCTGTCCAGAAAGTAGATCTCAATGATCGAGTCCAGCAAATCCCGCGAGACAAGCTTCCTGTCAATGTGGAAGATAAAATTCCCGAAGCAGTCATCCTCGACCAAGTTCGAAAGAAGGCCCAGCACGTCGATCGACTTGACGTAATAGGTAGCAAGGGCGTAGGCCGGGAGGCCCATGTTCGGCCCTCTCAATTGCCATACGTATGCATTATCTCCGCGGAAGTACAAAAGATCCTCTGCCCTCACATGGCCGTTTCTCCAGACAAATGGGGTGGTGACTCTGCTGTCGAAGGTCGAGTATCTGCTTCTCAGCTCGATCAGCCGGGGATGGTCGACATGCAGGTAGCTCTTGGCCCCTTCTGGTAGGCGTGAAGGATTGAAGCGCGCCTCCCCGTCAGGATTCTTCTGCCAATCGAGCAATATCGAGCTATGCACCACCCTGTAGCCATGGGCCATCAACGCCCGGTCGAGTAGTTTCCTGATAAATGCTTTCGCGGTCATAGCCTCGCCCGCTTCATAGCGCCGGATCTAGTAGCGCAGTCCGATGCTCTCGGAGTAGAGCCCGTCGATCATCATCGGGGTAATGTCGTCGTGCGCCGGGCGGTACAGGCGCATCATCTTGATGCGCTGCGTGAGCGGCGGCGGACGTCCGACCAGGAAGCGACGGTCGATCGCGACGGTGAGGCCAGCGATGCCCATGGCAAGTACGAGCGCCGCCTGCGCCAGGATGCGGTGCTCCCAGAAGAACTCCCGGTCCCCCAGGTAATGTACATCCGCGTAGGGGACGCCCCACTTGCGGCACGGCGTCGCGACAAGATAGCACCGCCGCCCGCCGCGACGCAGGAGCACGTGACGCGCCACCGGGCTCGACGACATGTCCTCGTGCATCGTACGCTCGGCGCCCGTGAGCTCGGCTCGGATCTCTTCGGGCGCAAGCGTGAAGGAGCCGCGCAGAGCGCGTATCGCCTCGGTGGGACGCGGGATCGGCGGCAGCACCAGCTGCTCGCTCTCGAGCGGACGCAGGCCCAGCGCGACGGATACCTTGTACGCGGCAGGCGACAGCCGCAGGCTCAGAATGGTGTGATCCTTGAGCGCCAGGATGGGCCTGAGCAGCAGAACGCTCGCAAAGCGGTACTCCTCCAGGACGATCCAGCACGCGGGGTTGCAGAACTTCTCGACACGCCCGAGCAGCGGCCGGGCGCTGAACACCGCGCCGATGAACCCGACCGTCCTGCCGTCCGCGCAGAGCGCCCACCCGCGGTGCGGGCCGGGCGCCCAAGGGTACTCGAAGAGCAGCCAGCGCCAGTCCTGCTTCGACATGGTTCGCGTCGGGAGGCGGGCCAGGAGCGGGCAGATGTCTTCGAACGCCTCTGGACCCACGCTTTGCACTCTAATCGCCACGCAGCGACACCAGCCCGTCTTGCGCGTCTGTCCGGGATCTAGGAAACAAAGCAACCCGAGGTATGGTCGATCACCGTGGTTCTGCCGTCCGTCGAGAGATGGTGCGTGCCTACAATCCCCTTGCGGAAATTCGGCCTGATCTCCGTCACCAGTTCCTCGGCATAGCGCGACTCGGATACCTCCTTGATCTCGTACACGCGCAGGCTGTGCCCGTACTGGTCGAATCCCTGGCACTGGCCGAGCCTGAACAGTCTTTCCCCGTCGATGATCAAGCCGCCGTTTCTGCCGCCGATGGAATCGACCAGGATCGGATTCTGTCGATGCGGCACCCATGTCGTGCTGAGGGGTGAATCGGCCGAGAACAGGTAAAGCTCTGAGCAGTGGTCCCCGGCGCCCGATTCATCGATGCTCGTGAGCATCCACCACTTGCCGCCCTTCTGAAACAGCATGGAGTCGACCGCCGAGACGCCCTCCATCAAGGTCTTCTCGAGTTCCCATTTCAGCGGGAATTCGGTACACCGATAGACCCTGATCTGCCTCGATGCGCAGCTTTCGGGACACATGTAAAGCTCGCCCTGATACTCGAACAGGAACGGGAACGAGAGATGGAACGGCTCCTGCAGGGCGACGCCATGCTCGACGATCCGCGTGCCGACGAGCTCGAGCGCGGTGATGTGTCCCTTTTCTGTGCTCTGCACCAGATCCTCGACGAAACAGAACGTCCTGCCGCCACGCGTGTGCAGGAATGGATCGGCCCAATACCGCCCTCGTGGGTGCGAAGCTGCGACGGTGCGCCAGGGCATCGACTGATCCCATTTGCCGCGTAAAACCGAGATGCTGAATCGTTCCCTCAGCATCGGCATTCTGGCGGCTGCCTTGATGGAAATTCGTTTCAATAGCTTGCACGCATAGACCAAGCACTCAAGCAGGTTGGGGGCGCGATGCAGTTCACTCGGGTAGGGTCGCGGCGCGCGCCCGGTCGATGGCAGCTCGCCGCTCGACGCCACTGTCTTGAGGAGATTCTTCAGGTGCGCGGCCGACTTCTTGTACACGTTGGCCTGGTTGAGCGAGTAGTAGAACCGTGTTCGAAACGAGCCCCTGGCCAGGTCGTCGCCGATGCCAGCGCCTTCGCTCAGTCTCCGGATGGCGAAGCTGGTCTGGGGCCACCGGCGGTAGCACTCCCAGAATCCGCCTTGAAAAAACGAGAGGACGCCGAGCCGCGCCGCACCGAGAATGGCGCCGCGCGGCATGGGCGACCCGCAGCTGATCAGCAGGTCGAGATCGAGGGCCTTGATTTTCTCGACATCCTCATCGGCGAACCGGCATTCATGACCGGATAGGGAAACGATGGGCCGGATGTGCACGACCCGTTCGACGATCCTGGTGAGATCGCGCACGGCGTAGTGATCGCGGTGGCAACCACTGCGCCGCAGGAGCATCCTCTCGACCCACAATATGACTTGGAATACTGCTCTCGACGGGAGAAGGTGCAGCCGGCGCCTTCGGTGCGGGTGAACGATCAGATGCGAGATGTTGATATCCGGCTGGCTCTTGCCCCAAAGGGCCAGCTCCTCGACGTACTTGTCTGAACGAACGCTGTCGAGCAACAAGCCGACGTTAAGCGTCTTCATTCCGGATCTCGGTTTCCGACTGCGTACAGAAGAGGTACCCTTAATTGCCCGCATCGACGCTGCTGGCGTGAGTCTCCGCGTGAAAAATACGACTGAAGACTGCCAATTTCTGTATTTCCTCGGCGACCAGCCTGTTGGCCGGCTCGTTCCAGTGATTGTCGGTCGGAAACTCGAATCTGGAACCGTCCAGCCGGTGCCGGTGGATGAACGCCGGCTGCAGGTCGATTACCTGATAGCCGCGTGCACTCGCCTGCGTCTTGAAGTACTGCCTCATTCGGTAGATAGAGCTGTTTTCGGCTTTGCGCAGTTCCTCAGGCGAGTACATGGCAGGGCGCATCGGGTCCAGCACGAAGATCACGGCATCGCTGCCCAGACCGGACTTCACGGGAACCTGATCAAGAAAGTAGTCGACCGCCCGCTGCGAATCCGCGATGCGCCGCTCCAGCGCCGCGGGTGAACCGGCCGCACAGGCGTAAGGGTCCTCGGATCGGCAGCGCGGGCGAAAAAGATTTTCAACCGTAACCCCGGCGTGCAGATTGAGCATCAGGTAACGAACAAAGGCCGATTTCCTCAGGAACGTCTTGATGGCCGATCTGCGGTAGTCGACGCGTTGCAGCTCGAAGCCATGTCCGTTTTCCTTGAAGTAATGGAACCTGGGCTCGGCCTTGTACTTGAGAAGGCTCTCATCGAAATCATTGTCGATGATAAAAAAGGCCATTGCGCCCGGGTGAAAGCTGTTCTTCGAGAATTCCGCGAAAGCGAGGTATTGAGACAGCGCAGCGCCAGAGACTCCAATGCTGTAGACACGTCCCCTTCCTGAAACCGTGGAATTGAGAATCTCCGCTGCGCTCTTTCCAGAATCGACCGTCAGGGCTTCGACGAAGCTGTCCCCGATGACCATCAGCAGCGGCGTGGTGTCCTCAGGATGGTAGTCCCAGAGATTGTTGTAGCCGAAATTGTTGGTGCGCATCCTGGTTCTGATGGAAAAGTTCCAGCCCCCGGAGCTGAGGTACTCGATATTGGGCTGGTAGTGCACCACCGGATGCTCTGCCGAAACGGGGAGCAGGTAAGGCGGATTCGAGACCGGCAGGAGACGAAACAATCCCTCCATGATCAGCAACGGCAGCAGGATCAGCACGCAGTAGAAGAACGCCTTCTTCATCAGTCGGGCTCGAAGGCCGTCTCGTAATTGCGCTTGAGGGCAGGATCCTGGCTTTCCTTGCGCAGGTAGCAATTTCCAGCGGCGAGAGCGTCGAGCTCGCTTCCCATGAAGCAGCGAAACGCGTCCTCCGGCGTGCATACGATAGGCTCGCCGCGCACGTTGAAACTGGTATTCACGAGCACCGGGCAGCCGGTTTTGCGCTCGAACGCCGAGAGCAGCGCGTGGTAGCGCGGGTTGGTGTCCTCATGCACGGTCTGCACGCGGGCCGAGTAGTCGACGTGCGTGACGGCCGGAATCTCGGAGCGCGGCACGTTGAGCTTGTCGATGCCGAAGAGCTGCTTCTCCTCCTGCGACATCTCGCGCCGGCGAGACTTCACGACGTCGGCGACCAGCAGCATGTACGGGCTGTCGCAGTCCATCTCGAACCAGTCGCTTACGCGCTCGCGCAGGACCGACGGCGCGAACGGCCGGAAGGACTCGCGATACTTGATCTTGAGGTTGAGCGTCTTCTGCATGCCGGGGGAGCGCGGGTCGCCCAGGATCGAGCGGTTGCCCAGCGCCCTCGGGCCGAACTCCATGCGGCCCTGGAACCACCCCAGCGCCTTCGATCGTGCAAGGTCCTCCGCCCCCGTCGCGATCAGAGCGCTGTCAGCCAGCACCTCGAAGCGCGCGCCGCACCGCACCAGCCGATCCTCGATCTCGCGCTGGGTGAACGCCGGCCCGAGGAAGGATCCCTTCATCGCATCGCCGTTGGCGGTGCGGGCTCGTCCGAGCTGCATGTGGTAGCCGGCCAGCGCGGCGCCCAGAGCGCCGCCCGCGTCGCCCGCTGCCGGCTGGATCCAGATCCGATCGCAACAGGCATCGCGCAAGACCTTGCCGTTCGCGACGCAATTGAGCGCGACGCCTCCCGCCAGGCAGAGGTTTCTTATTCCCGTTTCCTCCGACAGCGAACGCGTGAGGCGCAGGACGATTTCCTCTGTCACAGCCTGGACCGAGGCCGCCAAATCCATGTGGTAGGGCGTGAGCAGCTGATCGGGCTTGCGCGGCGGACCGCCGAAGAGGTCGTGGAAGCGCTCCGAGGTCATCGTCAGGCCGGTGCAAAAATCGAAATAGCCCATGTTCAGGCGGAACGAGCCATCGGCCTTCACGTCGATCAGGTGCTCGAGGATCTTGTCCTTGTACTCGGGCTCCCCGTACGGGGCCAGCCCCATGAGCTTGTATTCGCCCGAGTTGACCTTGAACCCGGTGTAGTAGGTGAAAGCGGAATACAGGAAGCCGAGCGAGTGCGGAAAATGGATCTCCTTCTGCACTTCCAGGCGGTTGCCCTTGCCGATCGCCGCCGACGTCGTCGCCCACTCGCCCACGCCGTCCATGGTGAGCACGATGGCCTCGTCAAAGGGCGACGGGAAAAATGCGCTCGCCGCATGGCTCAAGTGGTGCTCGCTGAAGAGCAGCTCTTCGTTCCACTTGCCGCGGCCCGACATCTTCCTCAGCTCCTTCAGGAGCAGGTCCTTGAGAAACAGCTTCTCCCTCAGCCACAGCGGGATCGCCATGCGGAAGGTCTTGTAGCCCCGCGGCGCGAAGCTCAGGTAGGTCTCGAGCAGGCGCTCGAACTTCACGAACGGCTTGTCGTAGAAGACCACCCGGTCGAGATCCTCCAGCGCGATGCGGCCCTCGGCCAGGCAATAGCGGATCGCATGAAGCGGAAAGTGCGCGTCGTGCTTCTTGCGCGTAAAGCGCTCTTCCTGCGCCGCGGCGACGATGCGGCCGTCCTCAAGCAACGCCGCGGCGCTGTCGTGGTAGAACGCCGAGATTCCGAGGATGCGCACTGCCGCTCAGAACAGCGTGTAAATGAACGGCGCAACGGCCGAACCCTGCGCCAGCACGATCAGCACGCCCAATACGGCCATCATGACGAAGATCGGCCATAGCCAAAACTTCTTGCGCGCCAGCAAGAAAACCCAGAGTTCCTTGATCATTGACATGGTGGTTGCCTAGAACTGGTTGGTGAGAGAGTCGGGCGGCGGGCCGGGCGGCTTGCGCGGTATCCAGTAGGAATCGGCGCCGGGGTCGAGCTTGAGCCGCAACGGGTCCTTTCCGGTCAGCCGCATCACCAAGCCGAGCGGCGTGACGATCGTGTAAAAGAGCACGCTCACCGCGATCGGCCCCACCACGTTGCCGAGCAGGACGCCGAGCCTGGTCCACAGCCGGTTGGCGCCGGCCAGGAGGGCAGGCTTTGCTGCTGCAATCACCGCCAGCGCCGCGGCAATCCCGAAGGCCCACCAGCGCGGCGCTTGTGCATGCAGCAGCGGCCAGCCGGCGATGACGACCAGCACTGCCGCAAACACCAGGCCGAAGCTGCGGTCGGAGGATCCCTCAACGTGCTGGTTGCGAAGCAGGTCTTCGTGCGCCATGGTCCGGTACAGGTTTCGATAGGAAGTCATTCCAGGCGATGACGTCGAGCGGCACCGACTTCCTCGAGCGCAGCGCCTCGACGATCGCCCGGGCGAAGGGCAGATCGGTGACCAGCGGCACGCCCGAGTCGATCGCCTGGCGGCGGATCAGGTAGCCGTCAGAGCGTCCGTGCTGATCGTATTCGCGCGGAATGTTGATCACCAGATCCACCAGGCCCTGCTCGATGACGTCGAGCCCGCTCACGCCGCTGCCCGAGCTTTTCTCCACTGCGGTGCATGGAATTCCGATCTCGGCGAGCATTTCAGCTGTGCCGCGCGTCGCGTAGATGGGGAGGTTCAATTCCTGCGCAATGGTGCGCGCCTCATCGGTGAACGAGTATTTGTCGGATACCGGGCCCAGAGAGAGCAGCACGCCTTTGCGCGGCAGGCTGATCCCGGCGGCAAGTAGCGCGTGCTGCAATGCCTCATGCAGGTCGCGCCCGAGGCAACCCACCTCGCCGGTCGATAGCATTTCCACGCCCGGCATCGGATCCGCCCCGGTGAGCCGCGAAAACGAGAACATCGGCGCCTTGACGCCCACATAGTCGAGGTCCAGGCTGCGATTCGCGATCTCGCGCGATACGCCGAGCATCCGGCGCATGGCTTCGCTGGCGAAGTTCTCGCCGGTCACCTTGGAGACGAACGGAAAGCTGCGCGAGGCGCGCAGGTTGCACTCGATGACCTTCACCACGTTGTGCCGGGCGAGGAACTGGACATTGAACGGCCCGGTGATCGCGAGCGAGCGCGCCAGCATAGCGGCGATCTGCCGGACGCGCCGTATCGTCGCGATATAGACGGTCTGGGGCGGCAGCACCAGGGTGGCGTCCCCGCTATGCACGCCGGCGTCCTCGATGTGCTCGCAGATGGCCCAGAGCGCGAGCTCTCCCCGGTCGGCCACCGCGTCGATCTCGATTTCACGCGCATGGGCCTCGAACTTGGAGAAGACGACAGGGTGCTCGGGTGAAATCACCGAGGCCCGCGCCAGGATACGGCGCAACTCATTCGCCTCATGCGCAACCGCCATTGCCGCCCCGCTCAGAACGTAGCTTGGGCGCACCAGCACTGGATAGCCGCCGAGCCGCTCCACGATCCGGTCCGCCTCGGCTGCATCGGTCACATGCGCCCACCGCGGCTGATCGATTCCAAGCTCGTCGAGCAGCGAGCTGAATTTCGCGCGGTCCTCGGCGGCATCGATCGACTCCGCGCTGGTGCCGAGGAGCTTCACGCCGGCCCTTGCCAGCCGCAGCGCGAGATTGTTCGCGACCTGGCCGCCCATGCTCACCACCACGCCGTCGGGGCGCTCGTGCTCGTACAGGTCGAGCACCGTCTCGAAGCTGATCTCGTCGAAGTACAGCCGGTCGCAGATGTCGTAGTCGGTGCTGACCGTCTCCGGGTTGTGGTTCAGCATGATCGTTTCGTAGCCCAGGGCCGCCGCCGCCTGGACAGCGTTGACCGCGCACCAGTCGAACTCCACGCTAGAGCCGATGCGGTAGGTGCCCGACCCGAGCATCAGGACCTTCTTGCGCTGCGACGGGGCCGCATCGCAAGCGTCGGCATGGTAGGTCGCGTACAGATAGTTCGTGTCGGCGGGAAACTCCCCGGCCATGGTATCGATTTGCGCGAAGCGCGGTTCGATGCCGTGCGCCTTGCGCGCGGCGCGAACGCTCTGCGCGTCCGCGCCGGTGAGCGCTGCGACAGCCTGGTCGGAGAATCCGAGACGCTTGGCGTCGCGCAGCACCTCGGCGGGGAGAGGAAACGTCGAGCGCGCGAGGCGGCCATCCATCTCGACGATCGGCTCGATGGCATGCAGGAACCAGCGGTCGATCCGGGTCAGCTCGTGAATCTCGTCGATGCCGACGCCGTCGCGTATCGCCTGCGCCACGGCGAAAATCCGCAGGGGCGTGGCGTCGCGCAGCTGCTCGCGCAGGTCGTCGAAGCGGAACGCGTCCGGGTCGAGGCCGCGCACGCCGATATCGAGCATGCGCACCGCCTTCTGAATGACTTCCGCAAAACTGCGGCCGATCGCCATCACCTCGCCGACGCTTTTCATCTCGCTGCCGAGTCGCGTCGACGCGCCCCGGAACTTGGCGAGATCCCAGCGCGGAAACTTGCACACCAGGTAGTCCAGCGCGGGCTCGAAGAACGAGGTGGTGCGGCGCGTAATGCCGTTGGGGATCTCGGTGAGCGCATAGCCGAGCGCGAGCTTGGCGGCGAC
>Ga0137401_10001193_pt1 | contig 11095 bp, 5 predicted proteins | sample CZOMad1_1_16fung_FD_108286 | JGI IMG/M metagenome (GOLD analysis project Ga0137401, IMG submission 108286) | Vadose zone soil fungal communities from Angelo Coast Range Reserve, California, USA - CZOMad1_1_16fungal (Illumina Assembly) | ecosystem: Environmental > Terrestrial > Soil > Vadose zone...
AGGCAGGGCAGCGACCCTGCCTTACTGATTTGTCATCGATTCGTCACTTGACGCGACCGGACGCACCAAATTTTCAACTGCTCGACGCTTCGCTTCATCGGTAGCGTGGGTGTAGCGCAGAGCCATTCGAACGTCGGACCAGCCGAAGATTGCCGCAAGCGTAAATGCATCCGCTCCGCAGTCAGCCATCCGAGTAGCTGCCGTATGACGCAAGTCATGGAAGCGGAAATCTTTGATCCCTGCATCGCTCTTCGCCAAATCAAATCGACGCTTCACGTCGATCAAACGTCCTTCTGTTTTCGGACTAGGAAAGACGTACTCGCTGGTGTGCGCTAGCCCTTCCAACATTGCACGGATCGTTTGATTGATCGGAACGAAACGATCTTTGCCGTTCTTGGAGACCCGAATGTGAATCACCCCTCTCGGCAAGTCCACGTCGAACCAGGTGAGATCGAAAATCTCCCCTTGCCTCATTCCGGTGTTAATAGCCATCGTAACGATCCGTTGTACCCATTCCTGACCCTGAAGCTGTTCGAACAACTTGGCTTCTTCTTCATAAGTCAGGTAACGCGTCCTTCCGCTGTTCGTGCGAAACTTCCGCACTCGGCGACAAGGATTGATTTCGATCAGCTCCGCATCGAACGCCAGAGAGAAAATCTTCGATAGCACGCACAACTCGCGATTTACCGTTGCCGGATTTCGCTGTCGTTTGTACATCGTCTTTCCCTCGCGACGTTTCTGCTTCCACTTCTCGATGGTCGGTGGATCGATTTCCGAAAGCGTCATCCGTCCGAACGTCTCCTTAAGCATTTCGCAAATCTTAACGTCATCTGGGTACGTCCGTTTGTGTAGCTTTGAGTAAGGCAGGAAACGATCCTTGACGAATTTGTCAAAGGCAATTTCCGGCCTCCTCTTAACCTTGTATCGGTTTTCAAAGAGCTTGTTCTCGATCACAGTCTTGGCCTTTATGGCTTGTGCTCGCGTGCGGGCCTTCTTTAGAACCTGCTGCACTCGCCGGCCGTCGATCGTGGTGTCACAGAACCATCTGCCCCTTCGCTTGTAAACTGACATCGTGCTCCTTTCCGGTTGCAGCCATCACAGGAGCGGAGGCATTCTAGCACGCGCACACTTCCGCCGTTCTTGCGTTTTGCAACCAAATGTTTTTCTTTCGTAGTCCCTATCGTACCGGCTCATTCCAGGCCAGAATTGCCTCAAGACGAAAACGCAGGAGACCGCCTTTGCGCTCATAAGGGATTCGCTTATCGCTCACCCAAGCGTAAATCGTTCGCGGTTTCACCTTGAGCAATTGAGCCACTTCTTTCAGAGTCAGATAGATTGGCAACTCTTTGGCTTCCTTGATGTTCATACCCTTGCCTTGCTCCTAGTCTTCACGAAAAACTAAATTCCATTTCCTCTGTCTCAATCGCTTCGGCTGCGCGATTGTTTGATTGATCATTCATGTCTTGTTCGTAGCCTTGGTCTAAATCCAGCGATTCTCGGTTCTCACCTTCGTGTGGGTTCTGTTGATCCTTCAAATCGTGTTGGTATTGCGTCGCTTGATGCACAGCTTCAACAGCCATTTCCTTATCGACCCTCCGATCAAGCGCGCCTCTAAGCTCTGCAATTGAGTTTGTGTAAATGATAGCGTCTTCTCTTGCGCGCGAGACTGCGACGTAACCCATTCGGTCATTCAGCAAGACACGTGACTCACTCGTGTCGGCGTTAATGAGGACCCGATCAACGGTTGTTCCCTGTGATGAATGACTGGTCACTGCGTAGCCGTGGTCGAGGTGACGAAACTTTTCCGTCTCGAAGCTGACCTCGCGGCCGCCATCTAACTTCACTGACATTTCTTCCTCGCCAATCTTGGCGATCGTTCCGATCTCGCCATTGGCGATGCGTTTTTCGGTGAACGGGGCGCGGAATTGAATCCGGTCGCCTTCCGCGAATTCGCGGCTTGCTTCGCGATAGACGCTCACGCCTGAAAGTCGCTGCGGGTTGTAAGTGAGTTCGCGTCCGTTTTCGAAATGAACCGTAATCTCATTCTCTTCGTGATTCTTTGCCGTCACGGACGCATATTCGCCAACTTCGACGCCGTAGACCTTGCTCGCTCGGTTGTATCGAATGATGTCTTCACCGGGCACATAGGCATTCGCAAACGTGCGCTCGGTGCCGGTCATGTCCTGACGATTCACGTAGACCCTTATTTGGTGATCGTCTCGGCTGACCTTACCCTCGCGCTGCAGCTGGCCATGAATGAGCGTGTTGAGTTGCACTCGCTCCCGGTTGCGCGGCGAAATGACGAGCGTGTTCTCCGGGTTCTCACAGTACGCGCTCGCTATGGCCTTCAAGCGCTCTCTGGCTTGAGTGATTTCGACGATTCGTCCTTGTCGCTGAAGACTATCGATCGCTTCGCGCATTTCCCTGGCTGAGAGTTTCTCAACGGTGCGCTTCAATTCGGGTTTGCGCTGACGAACGATTTCAGTGAGTTTGACGGTCGCCATTCCATGCTTTTGAAACTGTTCGAAGGGTGTGCCAGCTTCAACCGCCTGATGCTGACGGCTATCTCCAACGAGCAAAATCTTGTCGGAAGACTCAAGCCGTGCAAACAGCTTGTGCAGATTTCGAGTGCTGGCAAGTGAACTCTCATCCAGCACGAAAAGGCGATTGTGAGTTGACGGCGCTTCCTGTCGCCGGCAGATAAACCTTTGTAGCGTCTCCGATTGAATTCCGCTCTCTGCAAGCTGCTTGGTCGCGCGGGTAGTCGGCGCAAAGCCGCGCACTTCGTATCCTTCCTTTTCGGCTGCTTCTCTCAGAACCGACAGTGCTGTGGTCTTGCCTGTGCCTGCGCCGCCTTGCAAGCCAATGATTTGATCGCGACTCGTGAGGATCTGTTCAACTGCCGCGCATTGGTTGTCGTTCAGTCTGAGTTTTTGTCCTTCGGCAATACTGTCAACTGTCCGCCGTGCATCCTTGCCAACGATCGGATTATGTTGCGCTTGGCCGTCCAGCATGGTTCGAATGTTGGACTTTTCCATTTCCAACATTCGCTGCGTTGTTGCTTCTCGCGGCTTACGCTCGCGAATGATCTCAACAAACTCGCCACGCTCGATTCGTGCATGAAGCTCGCTCGCAACTGCTTCGTATGTGGTCAATCCCATGTTGCGTCGCAGTGCATCAGCCATAACTTTGCGCATATCGGTGACGGCCTCACGTTCGGTCGCGTTGTCACGGGCAAAGGTGACGGCTTCCTGCGCACGTTTAGTGATCTCGTCCCGAGAGAATTTAATTGGATCACGCCGTCTCGCTTGCTCAACTGAACGCCGCGCCTGGTTGTCATAACGCGCATCCATTTCATGTGCCCGCTCTCTCATCTCTTCGCGGTCATAGTTTTTGCTTGCTCGGTCATTGCGGGCGGCGGCTTGATTCAACCCCGCTCCTTCTTTGACTGTGAGCCCCTGTTGCTCAAGGCGCTCCTTCATTGCCACTGCTTCTTTGCGAACCTCTTGACTGCGCGGGCTGCTCTCTTGCAAATACTCCTTGCTGATTCCTTTGATCTCAGGCGCGCCTGTACGCGCGTCCACTTCGATTTCATAACCAAGCTTCTGAAGTCTCTCAGCGAGATTTACTCGATAGAGTGCCGTCGCATATTGCTGGGTTCGATATAGCTCAAGCGACTGTAGTGGCTTCGTCCGTCCTTCCTCAGTCTTTGTCACATTGAAGATGACGACGTGCGTGTGAAGCTGAGGTGCGGCATAGCCCGTCTCGTGATCTGGCCGCGCCGCTGTGTGCTCGAACTGGGCCGCAACCATCTTTCCGGTAGTGACTGCGGGTTTGTTGCCGCCCATGCGCGCCTGAGTAAATTCCTCGAATACTTTCAGTGCTTCATTGACGGCCTCGCGGTGCGCAACTCTGATCCGCTCGTCGTTTCCCACTAACGCCGCAAGCGATACGGACTTTGGCGCGCTGAAGGTCGCGTCCCAACCGGCTCGATGTTCACTGGTAGTGATTTCCTCGCCGTATCTATTGACCTCTTCTCTCGACTTAACTGTGCGGACCATCTGCTCGCCAGTGTGCGGGTCTTGTCCCGCCACTAGCCGTTCGTATTGTTCGCTCCCGACTTCTCCTTTCAGTCCCCACTCCTCAGCCAATCGGCCATACCACTGTCCACGGACTTCGCCCGATTCGCTGTAGTAGTTCTCCTTCGCGCTGATGAACTCCTGCCGGTAGTAATCCTTTGCTTGTCCAGCGGAGAGCGCCTTACTCATCGTCATCATTGCTAGACCTCGTCCCAATCAAGCTCCTCCGCTGTCTCGGGAATGATCTCCTCGGACGAATTTACTAATTCCGTTTGTTCATACGTCGGAGGTTCCGGCGCCACTGGCACTGGGAGCGGTTCTATTGGCTGTTCTACGACAGACCGAACATCCCTTCTTACGAACGCGTGCGCGACCTGCTCTCGTACTACGGGCTGAATGCGGAAGGGCACAACCGCATCCGAATATTTCCAATAGCCATGAAGGTTTCGCAGAGCCATGATCTGTTCTTTACTTACAACCGAACGACGTTCTGTATAAGTCGAGTAATTGATTGAGTCTCGGCCATTGGCTTGGACGGTCGCAGTCGTTCCGATTCGCGGTCGCTCCTTTTCTTCCTCACCAATCATTTCGGAGACCCAACGCGCGGACTCTGGCTCGTTACAACGAAACAGGATTTTCAGGTGAGGCGCGGATAACATCGTGGCCGCGTTGCGCCCGTAATGCTCTTCGAACTGCGCCTTGTTCTGCGTTCCCACAACGAGCTTAAGTCCATACTTCCGGCCTTCGACCAAAACGGCTGCCAACGCGGGCAATCGCTTTAATGAATGAACCTCATCCACCACGACCCAGCACGGGTTTTCTTTGGAGGCGGCTGGCGGCGTGGCCATCAGCCTTTTCATCAAGATGTTGATCCAAGCGGCCTGAAGTGTTCGGAGCGCATCGCGCGTGTCCTGAGTAGAAGTGATAAAGATCCAGCCGCGCCTTCTGTGGGTCCAGGCTGTCAAGCTGAATTCTCGTGAACAATCATCAAGTGACGGCAGAAGCTTCAGTGACTCGCCGATCTCGGAAAGCGTGGCGAGCACGCCGCCTCGTTGTCCCTTGGCGTCTTTGTCAATCAAGTGAGCATGTTCGGTTCCTGCGACGATTTCATCGATTAGCTTTTCCTCTGTGAGCATCTCAACGATGCGCACCGCGTCAGGTTTGAATTCCAGCATCCGCGCAAAGATGCTGCGGGCTGACTTGATGAAGAACTGTGTGTTTGGTGCGCTGTGGTCTCGATCGGGAAAGAAGCTTTCGGCGATGAATTGCCGATCGGTCGCTCCGGCATTCGTGTTCTCGTAATCAACTTCCAGAGTCGGAGACCAATAAGGACACCGCGCGTCAAGCGGATTCAAAACGATGTCTTGTCCTGGCTTGAAATAGTTTGTGATGAACTCGCCTGCCGGGTCATAACAAACAACAGCTTCCGGCGGATGGCGTTCGGCGATCTGCGCTAAGAACTGTTGGATGACTTGGCTCTTGCCAGTTCCGGGATCGCCTAGCAGTAGCAGTCCCTCAGCTTCTTCCTCGCGCGGCACTCTCAACATGTAAGAGCGCGCGTTCATGCCCATCATTTGTCTTAATGCGTCGATCATATTTGAGTCCCCTGGTTATAGCTCTTGAGTGCTACGCCTATTTCTCTTCGACATTCGCGGGCGTACTTCTTTGGCGCAAGCTCTCTGGTCCCTCTGATTGGTTCGCCCTTCAAGTAGAGTCGCTGCGCAACCATATCGAGCGTCGTCAAGGCAATCGTGCCGATGATGAAGATCACGATTGCGCCCAACCATGCGGGACGCCACATGTCGAAGATGCTTTGGTCGTCGTAGATGTTCGCGCGAAACCAGTTGTAGGCGGTGATATCGGGCGTGGTGATTTCCGACCAGTAAAAGTTCTTGTGTTCAACGCCGCCCTTAAGGAAAAGAATCGGGTAGTGTCGTTTGTCGTATTGGAGACGATTCGCATCGTCGAGGGCGGGAACTACGTCGTTCTCCAAAACTGACAACCGCTTTTCTTTCTTTGTCTGCGGATCGATGGCGGTTCTTTCCAGGACGGTGTAGTGCGCTTTCGAATTGAACAATGAACTCCGCCAACTGCTTTTCATGTACTGTTTGAAGTAGATTCGTTGGAGCAATGTGAGATTGCCGCTGACCCAGTAGCGATGAATTCCGTAACCGCCAGCACCGGCGATTAAAAACATCACAACGGCGTAAGCACAGAATCTGCGAAAGGCATTCTTCGATCGTGTCCGGCCTTCCTCGGTCAGAAATCCCAGTCTCGTTTTCATGGCACACTTCTCCCTCGACCCACGAAGGGCCTGTTCAAGTCTTTCAGTGGCGACGGAGGGGGAAAGTGAACCCAGACCCAGCACCTTTATGTGCGAGAGCCTGGGTGACGCACGGCAACTCCGTGGCCTTGTTAGTTACAGACGGCGCAACCCTCGCGAAATCCCAACCGCGTTGGAATTATTCTGAGAGCTACAATATTTCTCATCTCACATAGACGCGACATTTGGTCAGAAATTCCAGAGGCCGCACATTTTTTCCAAAAATCTTTTCTTCGTTCTTTCGCTCACGAGAAATGATCGCTTTCGCATCTCGTAAAAATTACTCCCTATTAACGGTAGACGGGAGACTTCGGTCGAAATTCCGACTCCTTGGTAATTTTCTTTGCTCACCATTCACCCCTTTGCGTTCCTCTTTCGTCCGGCCAGCGTTTTTCCATAACTCTCACGCGAAACAACTTCATGGCATCGGCTATGCCAAAATGATTAACGCCGTTTAGGTAGATCGCCCCTCAACTAATCCTCGACGGAAGTTTTGTCGCGAAATTTCACCTGGCCCAAACTTTCTTGCGAAGGCGTCCGGTCATCCCTTTTCATTTCTTGCTGTTCTTTACAGTTACCTACAGTTCTTTACGGCACGACGCATGCTCGCTGATCTTCGCTCGCACTTCGGTTTTCATTGTCCTCACCCCATTTCTCACGCTGATTCAATCGACCACTCGCACGCTCCGGTGTGTTGTGAATAACGACAAAGTATGTGAAACACAACACCCTCACGTTTGCGTTCTCGGCGCAAACCGAAATACGTCTTTAGCTGGCGCGACATTCGACCAGCTTGCACAATAAATCAATTTTGGAAATCTGTCTGTGTCGTACAACACAATGACTTTCGCGTGGTTGTTAGGAATTGCGCACTTCGGTCAGTGTCCTAGAACACCTGGGGGGGCAAATCATCGCAGAAAAAACTTAATCAACCCCGAAGGTACCGCTGTCTTGCTCGACGAACGGCACCGGAGCGAAAAGTCGCAATCGCCATAGACGACAGACTCTTCCTGAAATCCCAGGCCAACAGAATGATTCAAGGATGGCTCCTTACACACTTACCGCTCCTTGCGGTTGAATGTGGTGTGCTAACTTTCTTTATGCAGAAGTTGGTTCAAAAGCACGTTGCTCGACCACGAAGGTGGGTGACGCGCTGCCGTCAGTATGCTAGGCGAGCCGTCATGTCTGAGTCGAAACTATGATTACGCCATTATTTTGGCTTGCGTAATGAAACCGTTTTGTCATATCGTCTGCCGTGATCAGGATTACAGGTTGGTCCTCAGAACCAGTGCCGCCTGCTTCTTCGTTCTAACCAACCGAATTGGATCGCTCTATCAGACCAATGTTCTGTCACATCCGTATCGATTGATTTCGATATGGAAATCGCGTTGATGAATCACGTTGCGTTGAATGGACATAGTCTTACCAAAAAATCTGAAATACTCCGACACTAGGACTCTCCTAGGCGCACAGTATTTGTCGAGTCTCCGAAGCGACATAGAAGCGTGCAGATTTGACTGGCGGCTAACTGAATGGGCCAGTTTACCCGAAGTCGTTGCTGTGCTCAGTTGGTCAACTAAGTTACTACAACTTGAGAAGTCAGTAACGTGGTTATTCCGTGATGTCAATGTCTCTGATCCTGAAGTTCTGTCGCAACAGATGCTGGCGCAAAGGATTCTGGGCTTACCTCGGTTTGACGAAATTGCTAGTCAATTACGACGGTTAACCCACCAGATCAGGATCGGCCGACTGACGCTGGGACGATTTAAGAATGAATCACAGCGAATAAAATCGGCCGCAAACGCGAGCCACGATTCAACCAACATATTGTCCGTTTGGATTGAGTCAGAGTTAAGTCCATTCCGCTGTGCGAACTTGGTTACGTATTTGGAACGATATGAGGTCCTTCAACGAGCCCTGGATGCGGGTGTACAGATTCGGCCAGATCTTCAGTCAGTTCCAAGATTCATTCCAATGCGAACCACAGAGACAGCATGCCTGGAATTGCGCTCGATTCGCTCGACGGTTCAGGTCTCAACGTTGGTCCGGGACTTAGCGGAGCCGAACGAATTGGCTCGCGTGCTCGGAAAGTATTCAAGCCTCGATGTTGCGAGAGGAGGTGCCCTGGCGAACATATTGGCTGTTGAGTTAGGACAGAACGTCAGTGAACACGCTCAGGCGTCATCAGCTTGGATTTGTACAAGGCTCGTACCAAACGACAAGGTGCACGCACTTACCGGCGATGATCCTAGCGTTTCCCAACTTCGCCAGAGAAATGCCGGTTTTCTAGAGGTCATCGTGTGTGACGATGGAAACGGGCTAACGTCTAAACTAGATATTGTCCTAAATAAAGATAGTCGCAAGTCTGTGAAAGACAAGTGTGGGCCACCATCAAGTCGTTCCAACCCGAGTTTGACATTAATTGATTACGCCTTCGACAGGCTGTCCTCTACGAAGCGGGATATCGCGAAGTTAGTTCATTTGGAAAAAGAAGGAGGTGGCCATCAGTATGCAGTTGCTTCGGGACTATATTGGGTATGGAACCTGGTTCGAAGTCACAACGGAGTGCTGGTAGTGCAAACGGCTGATAGTTGTGCCTGGTATGACTTCACTAGTGACGATGCCGAATCTCAAACTTGGCGAATGGTACCGTTGCTGAGCGATCCCGCCTCCGCTCCTTTTCCTGGAACGATGATCAGAATAATTCTGCCGCTTGACGATAATTCGCCGAGCAGCAGGGCTTTGATCCCCGCGAGAGAACCTGCCTCGGACCCGAAACTAAGTGTCGCGTCACCATCAATCAAAATCTTGTGGGTTGGCGATCTCGCAAAGGAAGTTTCCATAGCGGCTCTCCGTCTGCCGCATCGAACTTCCCAAATACAGCTCTCTTTGATTGATACCGGAACTTATAGCGACGAACTCGTACTGAAGGAACTGCAGCGTCACCATTGTTCGCTTTCGGATGGCGACATTCTGGTCTTGGATTTGTGCGGTTTGCGCTCGCAGTGGGCCACGCAGACCGTGGCCACTCTTTGCCATTTCATGCTTGAAATGAATTTCACCTCAACAATGGGGAGATCGACCGTAGTACTTTGGAACGTCCCGCCGTCAGCCAGAGAACTGTTTGAGAACGGAGTAAGGATCGCTGGGGAACCGTACGCGCATCTTGATGGAATTCGTCGCGCAGCTCTGATGGTTTTTGATGATGGTCAAATGAGGATGTTTTGCGGTTGGGAAAACATCGAACGACGGCTTGAAGTGTTACGGCATCAGAGTGACCTCGACTTGGATGAACTCGGAAAGGATAGGCTGGAATCTACCGAAAAGCGCAGTCTGATTAAATTTATCGCCGAGAACGCTCACTTGTTTGAGCCGGTTGGTCGCAATCGTGTTCGTTTGCGCGCGTGGCCTAATGCCTTACGAGCAGAAGGATGGCGACAGGGAATAGCTTGGTTGAATTCGATCATAGACAAAGGCCCGAATGAAGGAGGAATTCACCGCCACCCGAAAAGGAAGTATTTCCGCTTGCCCTCCACCGGTTTCCTTGTGAAGGAGTTTTATCAATTCAGAGGATTACTTTCGAACCAAGAATACTGTGCAAAGATTGCTTGGCTGGTAGCACAGGTCATTAATGCAATAAACAAGAACGGTTCCACCAGCCAGAAACAGTTGAATGTAATAACGGTCAGCCGTTCGACAACACCTCTTCTTAATCATCTCGAGGAAAACTACTTTAAGAGCAAGTCCGAGCAACTCTTTAATGTAGTAGCGCAAAGCAGCGTAGAAGATCTTGAGTCGAAAGCGAAGGACATTGAAGGGCCCTCGATACTTATTACGGACGTGATTAGCTCTGGCGAATTAGGCTCACGAATTATTAGAGCCGTTCCGAATGCTGAATGGATTGGAATCATAGCGCTGTTAGACACAAGGTACGATAACAGTGACAGCCAACGAGCGGGAGAAGAAGTCACTATTGATTACGGTATTGATATTCTTCGAACAGAGAACATTGAAGATGTGCCCGTTCACGCACTCGCTTGGCGCCGGCTTGAGAAATTACCCCCCACGACGAAAGATGCCGAGTTGAGCGAAGCTATCGATGAAATCAACGTCAGCCCTGTAGAACCCTTTGAACGTCTTCCCGACACAGATCAGGACTTTTGGGCTTACGTAGATAGAAAACCTGACGCATTGTTGGTTGGACATTTCTTCGGTGCATACCACCATTATCTTTACAAAGTTGATGTGGGCCGGCTATTAGATGCTGCAAACCCCAATCGTCAAGGAGAGACCTTACTAACTTTCATTGTCGAATCGGTAGCGGAGGATCTAAACGATCTGCGTTACGATCCCAACAAGACACTAATTATTCATCCGCCTCGTCCGGGTTCTTACGCTGAGATTATGGCTAAATCAGTTCAGGAAAAGACCGGAGCTCTATATAGACATATTCTGTATAAAGATAACTTCGCAGGTCACTGGCGGTTTTCTCCTTTTGTCCAACACGGTATTCCACTAGAAGATGCCACGCTGGTCTTAATAGACGATGGTACTAACACGGGTGAAACCTTAATGGGGCTATTGGATGTTGCTTCGGCTGGTCGTCCCGCCAACGTTCTCGCGTATGTTGGTATAACGAGGATGCTACCTCACAAAAACTCATTCTTTCATAACATCAGAAGACTTCGGAACG